>Ga0007796_10001044_pt1 | contig 10039 bp, 8 predicted proteins | sample CryBogmetaGMA0M_FD_60373 | JGI IMG/M metagenome (GOLD analysis project Ga0007796, IMG submission 60373) | Freshwater microbial communities from Crystal Bog, Wisconsin, USA - MA0M | ecosystem: Environmental > Aquatic > Freshwater > Lake | place: Crystal Bog, Wisconsin, USA | collected 2009-07-06 | reverse complement strand
GACATCGCCGACGCCGCCACGGGGCAGCCGGTGGAGATGTCGCCGCGGAAGTGGGAATCGAGCTGGCGGAAGTTCCCGATCTCGATCTGGATGCAGGAGCAGGAGGGCCGGAGCTGGTTCGCTATTCACCGCGACTCCCTGCGCGTGGCCTTCGAGTGCGACGAGCGGCTGCGGGGGCCGCTCGAGAGCATGAGTGGGGAACTCGTCGATTTCCGGCTGGCGGCCCATGCCCGCGCGAGGGTCGCGCTGCCCTAGGTCTGGGCGGAGATTCATCGGTCTGCGACGTTCAAGCTAGGCTATAGCTCACAGCTTTGGTTATTCGCCGACCCGCTCGAAGTCACGTGGTCCTGCACAGGAATTCACGATCGCCTACTCGTAAATCCTGAACCGAGCGCAGAGATGTGCGACACTTCCAATATGGTCGAGTCATCAATAGACTGCTGCAAAAGCGAGGCACCCCCTATCTCGCGGGGGCGAGGTGCGTGCGTCTGCTAAATCATGGACTCCAATTCAACCCCGGCATTGTCCTCATGGCTTTCGATTCACACGAAGAATGTGATCAGCGGTTTTCTGCAGCCGTTGAGCCTGCACCCACAATGGAAACTCCTCTACATCGTAAGCCCTTGGATCTCGCTGTTTGATTCCAAGGCCGGCCTTTCGTTCGATGATCTCCTGCATCGCATCTCGATCTGTCGGACTCCGACCTTCGTTGCGACTCGCCCCCCAGAACACGATTGGCATCTCGAAGCGGTCAACCGCTTGGCCCGAACTAATCGCGCTAGCATCGCTCTAATCCCCGGACTACACACCAAATTGTTCTGCGCCGAAACGACAACGGCGTCTATAGCCATGTTTGGTTCAGCCAATATGACCAGCCGTGCGATCGACAACATCGAGTTTGGTGCCGTGATCCTTGGACAAGGCACTGGCGAGCCAATCTGTCGCCGACTGTTTCACCATGCAGCAGAACTGTATCGCCTCAAGAATCGAAAGCTTTTCTGCACTGGGCAACTGTAGCAATTGCTGACTTGATCCTTATCTCTGGAGAAAACAATGAGTGACTTCGCAACGTGGTTCGGGCTGAAGGCTGATCGTGATGATTTTCATGTGCAGACCAAGCGGGACTTCGCCCTGTTCTTTGCAAGAAGCAGTATTGACGCCACCATTCGTCGGTCGATCGACGAGGCAAATCGTGGACGAAACCCCCTAAAGATGGTCCTTTTTGGAGACTGGGGATGCGGCAAGACTCACACCCTCCGCCACCTTGAGTACCTTCTTGAAAACACGAGCGTACCGAAGGGTTTTCCCGTCTTTATTGACCTTCCCGATGTCATGGCAAAGACGCGATTTAACGAAGCGCAATCGTTGCTGCTCGACGCGATCGGGTTTGAGAAAGTTCGCGAATGGGTTCGGCAATACAACGCCAAGCATAGCAATGCAGGCCAATTGATTCGCGACTTCACATCATCTGCAGATGTCGAGAAAGCCCTGCTCACGCTGCTGGGCTATGGCGACAGCGCCCAAATTGCGTGGGAGTGGCTTAGGGGCCAAGCCCTTAACGCGAACGAGAGCCGGGCAGTTGGCTTGCCGCCTTCGCTGACCCAATCTCACGCACTGGTCTCGGTACTCCGAGTGCTGGGCATCATGTGTCGAGAATTCGAAGAACGCATGCTCACCTTTTTGGTTGACGAGGCCGACAATCTACGCAACGTCACGGACCATGACTCCATTAATCACTGGAGACAGTGCCTGCGTAGCTTGTCAGACGTTGACAACGAAGAGTGCGGCGTCGTCATCGCCGGCGGATTCAACGACACTGAAGACATGCCGGCAATGTTGAGTGACGAGCAAATCGTGACACGTTTTGGGCAAAGCCATTATGTGAGTCTCCAAACCTTTCAGCGTGACGAAGCCATCGAGTTCTTGCGTTGCTTGTTTGAGGAGTGGATCGACGACGCAAAGCGCAATGCTCTGATTTCCTCGCACTCAAGCGAGGCGGATGGAGAGCAGTTGCAGGCCGCCACGTTTCCATTCACCGCTGAGGCTTTAAGCAAGTTTTGCGAATACTGCTGTCGCACTGGCGGCGTCACCAGGCCCCGCGACATTCAGACTGATCTGCATGCGGTTTTGAACCACGCGATTGATGGGTCGCGGCACGTGCTGTCGACCGTCTTTCTCAACACGGTTATCGGCTCTTAAGCGAGGGTGGCTGTTTTATGGTGATGCAGTGGAAGGTCCGCCCGTTGCTTGGTTCATCTACTGGACAAGTATGGATCGGCGCGGGATGTGCGTCTAAGTCGAGTGGCATTTACCTCGGCGGTAGCGCGGAGCAATCCAATGGTTCTGCGCCTCGGATATGGGTCTCGACGTTGAAGGAGCAGGTAATAGCAATCACAGGAAAGCGCGGTAGTGGAAAATCATTCACTCTGGGGGTGATTGCAGAGGGCCTGACGATTCAGGGCGGTGGTAACAGTACCGCGGTCGCATCAAACTCCACTCAGCGTGCCGTGCTTTTTTTTGATCCCCTAGACCTTTACTGGACGCTGCGATTGCCGGTGCAACCGTCTCCCAATGCTGAAGTGAACGAGCAATATCGGATCGCCCATGCATCCGGATTGGACAATGTCTCCTGTAACGTTGCCGCTTGGGTGCCCGGTGCTGCTAGACGCCGAAGCACTGACCCGCCGTGGTTTCAGACCCTGTCTATTCCGGTGTCTTCACTGGATGTCGAAGAGTGGGAGATGTTGCTGAATGGCGTGTCCCAAACGGACCCCATTGGCCAGGTACTTTTTGAATGCATAGACCGCGCTCGCGATCAACACGGAACGCAATACGACCTAACGGACTTGGTTAGGATCTGCGACACTGCATCGATTGCTGCACACTTCCAACAGGAGACGTGTCGTGCTCTCCGCCAGCGATTGCTTGCTCTAGAGCGCACTGGGCTCCTGTCGCGGACGGGCACCAGCCTCAAGGATCTCTTGGTACCCGGCAGAGCCGCCGTCCTGCTCCTTAATCGCCTAAGCCAGCCAGACCGTGAGATTGTCGTCGCTGTCCTGAGTCGACTGCTGATCAGTGAGCGACAAGCGGCGTCCGCAGTGGAAAAACGACTCGCGTTCGACAGTACGTTGAGCACTGAGGAGCGGTCGCAGTTGACCGATTCATTGCCGGCCCTCGCTCCAAAGACGTTTATAATCATGGACGAGGCGCACGCGTTTCTTGGCCCCGCATCGCCTCGTTGTACGCGGGATGTGTTCACGCAGATCGCAAAGGAGGGTCGCAACTATGGCGTGTCACTCGCGGTCGCAACGCAGCAACCCTCTGCCATCGACAAGGGTATCCTTAGTCAAGTCGAGCTCTTTATCTCTCACCAACTGGTTACGGAGTCGGATATACGAAGCGTGGTGGACAACATGAAGTCGCCGCTTCCTGACTCGATTTCCTTTGGGCCACAGCAACAAGATATTTCCGCCGCGCTACGGTCGATCGGCCCCGGATATTGCATAATCTCTGCGTCAGACATGAGCGAGAATCCTAAGCGGGCGATATTTGCATGCATCCGACCACGGTCAAGCGTGCATGGGGGAATAGAGGTGTAGGGGATGCTTTCCGCCTTCGGTTTCATACCCTACTTAACGGTATTCCAATCGCGACTGGGTCTCTTGGGACTAGTGTTGGCTAGCGCTGGAGAGCAGGCGCAGCAGCGAGTGCAACTTGTCCGCCGCCTCGGGCGGATGCTGTTCAGCGCACAACGCATCAGTCGAAGCGATAGCGAATGGCCGTTGGTGCTTGCTTACTTAAATAGCAAAGGGCAAATCGGGAAGAAGGCGAAATCCAGTGGTCCATATAAAGGATTACGCCTTGCAGCAAGTAGCGACGTTATGGACGTTGCAGGCAAGCCGGTGTATGACCTTAACGTTACGCAATCCGATCTCTGGATGGCTGACGGTGCCAACCGTTCGACCATTGGGGCCCCAACGGAGCCCAATCTTGAAGAGTACTGCAACCTGGCTGTTTTGCTTGGTCTCATTTCCGGCAGTACGAACAGTGTGCGACCCCTTGGAAGAGCGGCACTCACTCTGCGCCACTGCGGGCCGTTACCATCGACACCGTTTGCACTCGGACTTGATGCAGTAGTCTATCTGCGTTCGATCATCGCCGCCGATGCGACCGTAATGCGGCCATTCGTTAGCGGGATCAGGTCGCTTCAGCCAGTGTTTACGAGAGATGCAGCTGGGGAATTGCTGCCGGAGCTTTACATTAAGGCCGTGGAAGCACTGCGAGCGAACCGTGCACCCGCAGAAACCATTCGGGAATGCAAGAAAGCGATCGAGCCCGTCGTGGCCGCCGGCGTGCGGCGAAAGCAGTTGCAGGCGACGGGAGAAAAGGAGTCGTTAGGCGTTCTTGAGCACCGCACGGCGCCGCGCTTGGAATGGCTGGTGGACTGTGGTGCGCTTAATAAACCTGCCGACGAGCGCAATGCATTCGTCTATTCGGTGACGGATGATCTGCATATCTTAAACAATTCATTACTGCTAGACGGCAATGAAAGCCCGCAGTTGTATGCGGAGGAATGTGCTCGCCGATATTTCCGCAATTCCGATTTTTTTCATTCGATGCGAGACAGCGTAGCCGTCCGTGGAGCATCAGCGGCGGTCGCAAAGGCCTACTCGCTACTGAAGCGACCGGTGGGTCCCGTGGCAGTGCGTGATTTATCCCTCTGTGCCAGCGTGATGCGGAGCGACGATGCGAGCGTGACCGATGTTGAATCTAATATTCGAGAGCTCGGCCGAACGGACAGTCGAATCCGCCTGTCCGGCGATCGCTATTCACGAGATGCGGCAAACGTGATCATTGACGAATCGCTAATAAAGCAGTGGCTTTCCTAGCTGTGGTCTACTACCGCTTGCAGTGCCTAAGAGTTCGCGTGTTTTCGGTACCGAGCCAATAAGTAATCTGTCAATACTTGAATGTGCTGGGAGGTGTTCTGCAGGTCGCACCACTTCAGGTGAGTATTGCCTGCAAACTCCCAGTAGCCATCGGTCCACCTGCAGTCATCAGCGACTAAGGTCAACTGGCCGATGAACTGGTGTTTTGTTGGTACCTTCGTTCGCCGTAACTTGTCCGCTATTGCGTCCATTACGAAACCCATGGAGACGATACCGGCGCCGTGCATCAGGCGTGACCGTTTTGGCGACTGCCCCCAAGCGGACGGGAACACCTCCCGTACAGCGTGCCAGTAGTTCTTGACGATTAGCAGCATTTCTTTCTGGTTGGCCCGCTCACGGGATGGGACCCGAAATCGAAAGAGCGCCCCATCTGTCAGGCTGTTCTCAAGCATTCTCAGAACCGAGTTGTCTTTGATCACGCCGCTAGGCGAGGTTGGCGTGGAGATCATTTTGTGAAACGGCGAATCGGAATCATTGTTAAGCCGCTCCAGGAGCATTGCGGGAAAGCGTCGTCTAGCCAAAGCCTCCGGCAAAGGCGTGTCGATGCTGGGGAGCAATTCATATAGAAGGCCCTTTGGCAGCGGTTTAGTGGAGTTCACTAGAAGAAATTGCTCCCGCTGCTCAGCCTCGTCTTCCGCAATAAACCCAACGACGAATACGGGAAACCGTTTGACTTCCGCCTCTCGGAGTGCAGCCGAACGCTGTTGGCCATCGACGATTAGTCCCGGTGTTGCCCCGCCCTCTGGTGGAAGAGGGATGTGCAGCGACCCCAGGCGTCCATGCTTGGTGGACGCCGTAGAGGAAGCCGGCGTAAAGCGTACGGATCGGTCGAATGCTACGACGATCGCGTTTGGGAGCATTGGGTTGTCGGATTCGAGGTACTTCCGTATCTGGCTAATGTGCGACAGGACCTCCGGTCGCTGATAACCGGTCACGCCCTCTGACTCTGTTCGGGCGATTCTTGTGACGGAAGCAAATCTAGGCAGCAACTTTCCGTCGACCGGGAATGCGAAGACTTTGCGACCGCGGCCCTGAACGATCTCGATGGCGGGCACGACAATAGTCGCATCTAAGGACATGCGTTTGGTGCGCAGCGGGCGCTTCGTAGCAGGCGGCATATGATAGAGTGGCCTTTCTCAAGCGGACGCGGTTAGTCTTTTCTGCAACCGCGAATTAATCACGTGGAGGTTATGAAAGCCACGGCGACGATTGCGCTCGGCACCGCGAAAAAGAACGACGTGGACGCCAAGTGATCGACATATTGAGCATTTGCATCGTTTCCATGGTGCGTCAGCAAGCGTCCGCGCATACATAGAAGTCCGGTCCTTGCGGCCGTCGAAAAGTTGGTTGTATTCGTGCAACGCGGCAAGAAGGGGCTTGAGCCCGCGCCCCGTCTTGGCATAAGCCACGACGGCCTTCAAACATTGCTTCTCGAGTCGTCGTGCACCCTCTTGTTTGATCTCGCCTGCACGTATGCGCATGGCCAGTTTGGCGTTCCCTTCAACTTGCGGGATCCGCACGGCAGCGTATTCGGTTGTTGCGGTGAAGTAGTTCTTCGAGTCATGCTTAAAGGCATGCAGCAGGGGTGACGTGCTGTCGAAACTGGTGACACCCGCCTCCTGGAATGCCGTAAGACTGTCAATTCTTGTGACGCCGAAGAGATGCAGCGAGGTCGATTGCTTTCGAGGCCCCGCAATAGCGGCAAGTACAGCTAGGATCTCGTCTGTCTTTAGAGGCACCAGTCCGCCAACACCGATGCGCTTGTAACCCATCTTTTGGAGAACTGCGACCGACTCAGCGTAAGAGCGAGGAGACCACCCTTGGGCGACGCCGACCGGCGTAAATCGTAATCGGTTTTTCTTGTGCTGTTTTAGAAAGTCATTGGCCAACGTGAGGGTGATCTCACGGCGGGCCTTGAAGCCCGTTAAATCTTCTGCTGCTAGCTTGCGCTCATTGCTATCGAGGACGAACCCAAGAATCACGTGGTCGACGGACACCCCGTGGTCGAATCCGCACTTCTCATAGAAGTCGAGAACCTCGTCCACTGAATACGGAGGGGTAGGCTCGCGCACGTATGCGAACGCGCCGCAGTCGCCCATTGTCTCGACGGGGGTTCCGTCTAAGCGAAAGAACGGGCGGATCCCGCTACGAAAAAGCCGTAGCCGTTGCGGTGCGGTGTACTTACCTGCGCCCTGGGAGGTGCCATCCACGATCGCTTTCGACAGAAGAATGCCGTCGTATGGTGCGTTCGGAAAAACCTCATGTGCATAAAGGTCGTGTTGATGCCGAATGCGGGACGGGGAGCGCTCCTCCGTTTCGAAATCGAAACTGGGATCCACTAGATCATGGCTATCTGGAAAGAAAAACTTCATCGCTCTTCTTCCTTTGCCTTCAGATATGAGTGAATCAGAACCCACGACAGCATCTGGACGTGGCGAGGCACATTCTGGATTTCATTCCACTTCAGGTCGCCCATCGCGTCCCATTGCCCGGAAGTCCAGCGGCAGAGCGGGGCGACTAATTCCAAATCTCGTTGCACGGCCATGATTCCTTTAGGGCCGCGCACAGCGATTGACGGCATGATCTTGTCCATTAATCGCCCCATAGCGCGAAGGCCGGTCCCATGCATGAGGCGGCTTTTCTCAGGCTTTTTTCCCCACGCCTCAGGAAATGTTTTCTTGACTGCGGACCAGTAAGTCACCAGCAGTTGAGTAATTGCATCAAAGTCGGTCTCGCCCGTGGCGACGTTCCGAAACGGGTAAAGACAACCGTTAGGCGAACCCAGGCTTTCTTCTAAAACCTTGATCAATGATGTGTCGGTGACGACGGCCTTGGCCTGCTCTGCCTTTGAATGAGACGACCGCCGAATCAGTCGATAAAATGGCGATTTCTCATCTTGGTTAAGCCAGTCGCAGATAGCCGACGGGATACGTCGAGCAGCCATACGCGGCGGGAGATTGGTGGAGACTTCCGGAAGCAGTTCCGTGATGAGCCCCCGGGGCAGGGGTTTGGAGTTATTGACTCGCAAAAACTGGTCCCGTTGCAGAGCAATTTCGTCAGCTACGAATGCATTCACCGGAACAGGCAGATCCGGCCGCTTGCTACGCGATAGCGCCATCGCGCGCTGCTGCCCGTCGACGATCCAAGCCGGCTTCGGGCCGTCCTTGCTCGGCAGCGGGATCTCGAGGGTCCCGGCGATGGCGCATCCGTCATCCGTCTCGGGGCCTCTGCTCCGCACGAAACGGACGGTTGAATCTAAGGCGATGATGATGGAATTCGGAAAGACGACGTGATCCGAGTTCAGGTAATCGGTGATTTCCTGAATATGGCGGCGCACCTCGGCCCGCTGGTACCCAAGAAGGCGACCATTGTTGTCGCGACTGATTCGCGAAATGTCTGCGATCTGGAGTAGTTCCGCGCCAGTCAAACTGAAGATGTAGAGCGGATGCTCTGGATCTTGATCGATCCGTATGGCTCTGCGGCGCAGCACTTCACTTGGTTCTGGCATGGTTCTGCTCCACTTCTTTGAACAATCGTCCGAATCTTTTCTGTTCGCACGCATAGCCTGATTCCCGATAAAGCCGAAGCAGCGTGGTGTGCCTTGCCTTTGGGTTTTCACGAAGCGCATTACGAACGTACTCGCGAACATCTGCGTCCGAAACAGGCTGGCGTTGCGGCGTCTGGTCTACGGGTTCGGTCATCGGGAGTCTCTCCAAAAGGTCTTGAAACCCAGTCACCTTCCACGGGAAGGGCGGATGCTGCTCGATGACACCTCGAGCCACGCGAGCATTCAAGGACATCAACGCGCCGCCCAAGGCAGATTGAAACCGCGCCGAGCAATCGATCATGTTGGATGCGAGCGGTCCCCGGCCTCTGCCCCCGGCGGAAACGACGATCAGCGTCGCAGGGTCGTCCAAGGCAGATTTCGCCTTTAGGAGGTCATCCTGAACAGCCGCTAAATATTTTGGCGACGCGACCACCACGATAGGAAAGTTTGGGTTCCGTCGAACTAGTTCCGCAATGGTCCGGGGGGCGTCGGTCTCCGGGCCCGGCCAGGCAGAAAGAGCGGCCCACCACTCGCGCACGGCTTCCGGGCCTTCGGGTCCGGTGAACCGAGCAATCACCTCATCCGGATGCCCAACTGAAAAGGTGGCCGAGTACGGTGCTATGGAAGCCGAGCCCGAAATTAGGCCGTACCCAGCAGACAGAATCCATAACCGCGCCTTCACACCGGACCGCGCCGCCTCGGCAGGCAACGATGCTGCAATCTGCCAATGGTCGCCGGCATACAACGACGCCGCAGGCACCTTTAGGGCGGCAGTGTGTTCCAGTCGTTGTACCCATCGCTCTGCGACGTCGCTGGGACTCCCCTTACCGACGGAGCCTAACCGTAGGCGGCCCGGGGCCGCCAATCGCTTTCGCTTCGTGCAAGTCACCAAGATGTGGGCAGAAGGCGATTTCATGGCGTGCGTCACGACTCTTGGCAAACCAATCCAAAGAAACTACGATGCCCGGCGTTTGCCAGGATCTCGAAAACTGTACGTGCCGGTTAGACTGCCGTCTTGCAGTTATGGAGTCAAGTGCCTGCCCCTACATGGAGGAATGTCGTGGCGGAGCGACGCAGAGCTGTGGTGTTGCTGAGCGGGGGATTGGACTCCGCAACTGCCCTGGGGATCGCGCGGGCGGAAGGCTTCGAAACCCATGCTCTGACCGTGTTTTACGGCCAGCGGCACGCGGCAGAGATAGAGGCGGCCCGTACAGTCGCCAAGATGCTGGGCGCCGCCCAGCACGTAGAACTATCGCTCGACCTGCGGCGTTTCGGCGGTTCAGCGCTGACAGCCGACATCGATGTGCCTAAGGACCGTCCGGCAGACGATATGGCCCACGGTATCCCGATCACGTACGTCCCCGCCCGCAATAGTATCTTTTTGGCGATGGCTCTGGGGTGGGCAGAAGTGCTACAGGCCTTCGACATCTTCGTCGGCGTAAATGCACTCGACTACAGCGGCTATCCGGATTGCCGACCCGAGTTCATTGCCGCCTTCGAGTCGCTTGCGAATGTCGCTACGAAGGCCGGCGTCGAAGGAACC
>Ga0007796_10001042_pt1 | contig 10045 bp, 17 predicted proteins | sample CryBogmetaGMA0M_FD_60373 | JGI IMG/M metagenome (GOLD analysis project Ga0007796, IMG submission 60373) | Freshwater microbial communities from Crystal Bog, Wisconsin, USA - MA0M | ecosystem: Environmental > Aquatic > Freshwater > Lake | place: Crystal Bog, Wisconsin, USA | collected 2009-07-06 | reverse complement strand
GTATGTGGACTCATTTAACCAGTCTGCGTAGCATGAAGGTTGGCTATGGCCCAAAGATTCGAACTCTGTTGGCAGAAGCTGAGAATGAAAGAATGCATCTGATGACATTCATCGAGATTGCAAAGCCTAATATGTTTGAGCGCTATTTGGTCTTGATTACACAAGCTATTTTCTGGAATTTCTTTTTCATCATCTATGTATTTTTTCCAAGAACAGCTCATCGCATCGTTGGCTATTTTGAGGAAGAGGCTGTTTACTCCTACACGGAATATCTAAAAGAAATTGATGAGGGGCGTATACCCAATGTGCCCGCACCTAAGATCGCTATCGATTATTGGAAGCTGGATGCCAATGCTACCTTGCGTGATGTTGTGATTGTTGTTCGAAACGATGAGGCCCATCATCGCGATACAAATCACCAATTTGCTAGTGACTACGATTCAAAGTAGGGCATCTTAGTCTGTAACAATTAGCTTTCTACTGTCTTCTGCGTTTTTTCCAGGTATAGGGCTCACCATTAGGGAATTTACCGCTCGTAATGCCGTCTGCCCCAAACTTGCCTGCAATTTCTAAGTCATTGAATTTAATCGTAACGAACTCACCCAGCTCCTTAGCCCATGCCATGGCTTCATCCAGGGTCTTAAATTCATACGTTTTCGATTGATGCTCTATCGTGATCACTTGAAGTCCAATGATTTAATTAGGATCTAAGGCTATTCAAGGTTTGCGAATCTACTGAAAGTCTCACTCCCAGTGACCCTGAATCTGCGCGTACTGGAGACTTTTTAAGGCTGATATCCAATGCTTTAATCTCTGAATTTTGGGCACAAGCTTGCACAATTCGGGTCATGAGCCGCTCTTGGGTTTCATAGTGACAATCTGCTGCAAGCCGATCAATCTCAATAACGAGGGGGTCATAATCAAAGACATTTTTCATAATATCTTCTGATATGAGAACCAACTTTGCATCAATCCAAAGCGTTAAATCCAAAATGTGTTCCTTGGGAATGACTGCCCCTGGCCCATAAGTGCCAATTTGAGTTTGGAGTTTTAGGTCTCGTAATTCAATTGCTGCTAAAGACATAGTTAGTCCCGATAAATTCAATAAGCTTGTTTATATTAATTTGGCTTGTACATGGATAGGCGCACAAGCAAGCATCATTTCGGTAATGACTCTAGAATAGCTCTTATTCAGCTTTTTGAGTGAAGCTCCTAGATTCAATAGTTCTGTACCTGCTTGTTTATTTACCAGTTTATAAAGGTCTAATATGAAGGCTCCCGATAACCGTTGTTGTGGCTCTGGCGTTTGCATCATCAATGATGCGGGTGAGTGCTGGTGTGGACAAGTATGGGATGGTGAAAAAATGGCAGCCCCAGCCTTAAATCTGAAGGTGCAGGTATCCGACCCAGAAAATACATCTTCTCAGAAGACCCAATCTGAAGATTGAGCCGCCCATAAAAACTATTTTATTAAGAGATAGATAAAAGTAATTAGCTCTAGGAGATTTAAATGATTCAAAAACTACGCGTCAAGCTTGCTCGCCTCATTCTAGGTAAGCATTGCCCCTGTTATCAAATGGGTTATCACACGATGGTCGACTTTCAACAGCGCAGTTCAGACCAGTTAGCCAAAGCACAAGAGCGCAACAACACTAAATAATCTTCCCGATTTTCGAGATAGGCATGAAACGCTGGCAAATGCGTAGAAACTGCGCGCTGACCCCAAAGCAGCTGCTTCAGTTTTATATTGCTCTTGTTTGTCTCTCGCTCATTGTTGCCACCGGGTTTTTTCTGGCTGGAATTTGGATGATCCCCATCTTTACGGCTTTAGAACTTTCCGCAGTAACAATTGGTTTCTTTGTTTATTGCCGACATGCTCTAGATTGCGAAACCATTGAAATTGATGGTGAACGTCTTTTGGTTAAAAAGTTCATTGGTTACAAAGAGGTGCTTTATGAATTCAATGCGCAATGGGCAAAAATTGAGCAGCCACTTGAAGAGGATAAAACCTTCTACATCAGCCAATCAGGCCTACGTGTCGAGATAGGGCAGTTTATTCGGCATGAGCAGCAACTAGCCTTAATTAGATCTCTACAAGATCATCAAAAATGCTCTAGCAGGCCCCTATAAAAATAAAATCCTACACTTAAATTAAGCGATAGGCTTTCACCAGGGCAATCTTTCGCCTGAGTAAGAGATAAAGCTTCCGGAGTCCTCTTTTTTTAGACTCTCAATTACTTGAAACATATCGGCTACTGCATCGTTTGCTGGTCTACCAATCTGCTCTCCACGAAATGGCTTTGAGAGATGTGAGTTCACAGTGCCTGGGTGCATTGCGATGAGAGCTGTATTTGGTTTTGTACGAGCCCATTCGATGGATGCAGTTTTAATTAGCATATTAAGTGCAGCCTTAGAAGAGCGATAGCTATACCAACCACCAAGACGATTGTCTTCAATACTGCCCACTTTGGCAGAGAGGGTGACCATAATGCTGTTTTGAGGATCCAGCAGTTTCGAGAAATGACGAATGCTTAGTGCTGGTCCAATAGTGTTAATTTTCATAAGCGCCATGAGCTGCTCAGAATTGAGATCATCAAGTCTCTTTTCTGGCATAAAGTTGGCAGTGTGTAAGACCCCAATTGTATTAATGATCAGCTGAAACGGCGCTGCATTGACAAGCGCATTAGCGCAGAGCTCAATAGATTCAAAGTTTTGATAATCTATTGGAAATTCGGCATGGCGATGAACTCCAACCACCTCAGAGCATGCGGGATTACTATTCAGAAGATCTAAAAACGCCGAGCCAATGCTTCCTGATGAGCCAATTACTAGAGCCTTAAAAGAGCTGGGGAGTAAATTCATGAAGGTATAAATTATTCTTGGTGTGTATTGTTATACGTCTTTATCTTCATTTTGCTCTTTCTTCATTTGGGCTTTTTCTCTTTCCTTGCGTAGGTCGCGTAATTGCCACCATGCAAATAGCAAGGCCCCACCAAAGAACAGGACTACCTCTATCAAGATAACGGGGCCAAAGTTATCCATATATTTGCCTTCTGGTGGATATCTGATTCATTAAGAGCCCTTTAAAAACATTGTCTTATCTAAGGGAATAATATAGCCCTGCGTCATTTCAGTACCGATTTAAATGTGAACAGTCTAATATAGCAATATATCTATTAATGGTCTAAAGTGGTTTGATGGATTACTGATAATTTTAAGAAGGTCAGCATATGAACATAAAAAATATTATTGGCTTAATTGAAAAGTTGTTTCTTATTATTATTGCAATTTTTACCATTGCAGCAATGGGCCAAGAAATATTTTCTCTGATTGAGAGTCGCCGCGTTGAGTTGAAAGATCTCTTGCTCATGTTTATTTATGCTGAGGTACTTGGAATGCTGGCAGCCTTTTATGCGAGTCATCGAATTCCAATAACCATACCGCTGTTTATCGCAATGACTGCATTAAGTAGATTGATTATTCTACAAGGCAAAGATGGAAATCCAGCAATATTGCTCTATGAGAGCGGTGCGATTATTTTGATCGCGGGAGCGTGTTGGATAATTAGTCGCGTCAACATCAAGAAAGAGAATGAATAGTGTCAATCTATTTACCAATTCGAATTATCTTCGTTACAGCGAGCGTTCTGCTCGGTTCATTTAACAGCCAAGCTGCTAGCCCAACACTCGATAAGATCAAATCTAGTGGTGCTGTCACCATGGGGGTAAGAGAATCCTCTATTCCAATGTCCTATACCACCGGTGATAGCCGATTTGATGGCTACCATGTAGAGATCTGTCGTCAGATTTTAGGTGAGATTAAAGATAAATTAAATTTAAGTGCTTTGCGGATTAACTACCAAGCAGTGACCTCTCAAAATCGTGTACCCTTAGTGCAAAACGGGACAGTCGATATCGAGTGCGGTACTACCACCAACAATAATGCTCGTGCAAAAGAGGTTGCCTTTGCAAATACGCTTTACGTCGAAGAGGTAAGGATTGCTGTAAAAGCAAATTCAGGAATTACTTCTATTGCGCAACTGAATGGTAAGAAAGTGGCCACAACCACTGGAACCACCTCAGTCCAGTTACTACGCAAGCACGAGAAGGCCAATGGCGTTAATTTTGAGGAAGTTTTTGGTAAAGACCACGCAGATAGTTTCTTACTACTAGAGTCCGGCCGTGCGGATGCTTTTGTAATGGATGGCTCCATTCTTGCTGGCAATATCGCGAACTCTAAAAATCCAAAGGACTACAAAATTGTGGGTGAAATCTTAAGTACTGAGCCGATTGCAATTATGGTGCGTAAAGATGATCCGGAATTTAAGGCGGCTGTTAATGCTGCGATTGCCAAAATAGTCGCAAATGGCAAGATGCCAGGTTTATGGAATAAATGGTTCTTATCCCCAATTCCACCAAAAAATATTGTGGTTGGCTTAGAGCTCTCTCCCGCAACCAAAAATGCCTGGGCTAATCTGAACGATAAACCAGCAGAAGACTACATTAAAAAATAATACTTGCTAGCCAATCTAAGGACTTATGGATTTAGGCATCTTTTGTAAAAGCACCTTGGACGGAGAAGCGGTTGATCACTGCTTCTCTGCAATTTTTGGTATTACAAAAAACGCGGATCCAAGCTACCTAGACTGGCTCTTTAAGGCGTGGGGTTGGACTCTTGCAGTTGCTGGCTTGAGTCTAGTCATTGCATTGATCCTTGGGGCAGTGATGGGCACATTACGAACCCTGCCTTCGGAAAGTCGCCTCAATCGATCACTTGTCAAAATATCAACCGCATGGGTAGAGCTATTCAGAAATATTCCTATATTGGTTCAAGTATTTCTGTGGTACCACGTTATTCCAGCTTTTTTTCAACCCCTCAAAGCTTTGCCATCCTACTTATTAGTCAGTATTGCGCTGGGCTTTTTTACTTCAGCCCGCATTGCAGAACAGGTTAGGGCAGGTATTCAATCATTACCCTCAGGCCAGCGAGCTGCTGCTACTGCATTAGGACTAACAATCTCTCAAAGTTATCGCTACATCATCCTGCCTATGGCATTGCGAATTGTGATCCCACCTTTGACTTCAGAATGCATGAATTTGGTTAAAAATTCTTCTGTAGCATTTGCAGTATCTGTCCCAGAGTTGACCTTATTTGCAATGCAGGCTCAAGAAGAAACTTCACATGGCGTTGAGATCTATTTAGTAGTCACATTTCTATACGCCTTATCAGCCTTTGCAATTAACCGCGTGTTAGCTTACATCGAGCAACTCTCTCGTATTCCAGGATTCATAGCCTCCAATAATGAAGTGGTGGCTCATTAATGTTCACTCTTGACTTAAGTTTCTATAACTGGGAGCTCTTTAGTAATTACATACTGAAGGGCTTGCTGTTTAGCTTACAGCTTACAGTCATTGCCACAATAGGTGGCATCATCTTCGGCACCTTCCTGGCATTGATGCGCTTATCGGGCAAACCCGTTTTGGTCTACACAGCCAGCATTTATGTCAATACGATGCGCTCCATACCATTGGTCATGGTGATCCTCTGGTTCTTTTTACTCATACCAATGATGATTGGTAGGCCAATCGGTGCCGACTTATCCGCCACAATTACCTTTATTGCTTTTGAGGCGGCCTTCTTTTCAGAAATTGTTAGGGCAGGTATTCAATCAGTACCTAGAGGCCAGGCCTATGCTGCCTTAGCATTGGGGATGAGCTACGGTCAAAATATGCGCTTGATTGTTTTGCCGCAAGCTTTCAGAAACATGATTCCCGTGTTCATGACTCAGACTATTATTTTGTTTCAAGATACTTCATTGGTCTACGCGATTGGCGCATATGATTTACTCAAGGGTTTTGAAATCGCCGGGAAAAATTATGGTCGACCAATTGAGACTTATATTTTGGCGGCATTTACGTATTTCATTATTTGCTTCTCACTATCCAAAATAGTAAGAGCCGTGCAAGCTAAAGTGGCGATTATTCGCTAATTATTCCAACCTCAATAGACCCTACATCATGATTGAACTTCGCAACGTCTCAAAATGGTATGGTGATTTTCAGGTACTCACTGATTGCACAACTTCGATTAATCAGGGTGAAGTAGTTGTGATCTGTGGCCCATCTGGCTCTGGTAAATCCACCCTCATTAAGACCATTAATGCTCTCGAGCCCTTTCAGGCTGGTGAAATAACTGTAGATGGTATTGCACTACATGATCCTAATACCAATTTACCAAAGCTGAGGGCCAGAGTGGGGATGGTGTTTCAACATTTTGAGTTATTTCCACACCTGAGCGTTACCGAAAATCTCACTTTGGCACAGATTCAAGTATTGGGGCGCTCTCCGGAAGAGGCTAAAACTCATGGGCTCAAATATTTAGAAAGAGTGGGCCTTAAAGATCAAAAAGATAAATTTCCTGGTCAGCTGTCTGGCGGTCAACAGCAACGCGTAGCGATTGCCCGTGCGTTAAGCATGGATCCGATAGTGATGCTTTTCGATGAACCTACCTCTGCTCTAGATCCAGAAATGGTAGGCGAAGTATTGGATGTGATGGTAAAGCTTGCTAATGAAGGTATGACAATGTGCTGCGTCACCCATGAGATGGGCTTTGCTCGTAAGGTAGGCAATAGAGTGATCTTTATGGATCAAGGCCGCATATTAGAAGACTGTCATAAGGATGAATTCTTTAACAACCCTGATGCGAGGTCCCATCGGGCTAAGGATTTCCTCTTGAAGATTTTGGCTAACTAGCGACAAATAAGCTGATACGCTAAATTAATACTAATTCATTAAGCCAAGAAGCCCTTTTACCCAAAATATATGACACTCTAAAGTCAATTTAAGCTATTTTTTTGTAGAGATCTAGGGTAAACACTTACCATTTTTTGTTTCTATATAAATTAGTAGTTATATACTTTTAGGGCAGTTATGAATTAATTCAAAACAACACTAGGAGTAATTATGAAATTATTAGCTACAGCAGTTGCTTTATCTTTCTTATCATTTGGTGCAGTGGCAGCAGGTATGGACAAGAATAACGACGGAAAAATTTCCTCAGCAGAAATGAAAGCTTGTGACGCCAATGGCAATATGATTATTACTAAAGATGAAGCTAAAGCTTGCGGAATGACTGATGCGCAATGGAAACAATTCGATAAAGACCAAAGCGGTCAGATCGAAGCTAAAGAAATGACTCTCGGAGGTTAATTTCTTATGAGGTCCCCCAAAGTGCTTTGGGGGGAATAAGATACATAAAACCCGCTTCGGCGGGTTTTATGCTTTAAGGATAGGTCAATTGATATCCGTTAAGAGCACTACATTAGGGCAAAAATCAATTGACCTTGAACTAGGATCATTCTGATAAGTGTCGCAATAGTTGCCTTAGAATGTCCACATGACCAAATTGATCCAAATCCTTAGCTTTTCAATTTTCATTTCAGTCTTTTTATCTGCGTGCACTACCGCCAAACTGGAGGCACGACTTGAAGCAAACCCTCAATGCAAAGATGTCTATAACGCTAAAACGGGCGCTCTTATGCCTTGCCCTGGAACGGACAGATCTTTTTATGTGGCGGCGGGATTGGAAGCGCCTAGACAGCCAAAACCTGCAACAGTGGCAAGTACTGCAACCACATCTGTACCAAACACTATTCAAGCTAGTAGCAATGCAGCCGCACAATCGACAACAAGTCCTGTTGTATCGCAAACTTTAAATACCCCATCATCTGGTGCAACTACACCATCAGCGGTTCAATCAGAATGCAAACCCACGATTCATAAGAAGACCGGCGGCATGCTTCCTTGTCCACCCCAAGATTAATCATTGTTAGTTATGATGTCCTATCAACCAGGAGTAAACATGAAAAAATTACCGCTTTTTGTAGCATCAATCTCTACAGTCATTTTGCTTGTAGCTTGTAGCAACGCTCCTAAGCTTGCTACTGAATCGATGCCAAGATCGGGCTACTTACCTGACTATTCCATCCTCGTCCCAATCGCTACCAGCGTTCCTGATGCGCGTATTTGGCGTTATAGAGTGTCAGATGTAAATCCAGGAGCCTATACAGCAGTTATTTTGGATCCAATTTATCTTAATCAAAATGCCACTCAAGATGTCAGTGCACAATCTATTGCAAAAGCAAAAGCAGCATTGCAAGCCTCTATGGTTGAAGCAGTCAATAATCGCGGCACTATTAGAATAGTGACTAAACCAGGCCCCGGTGTTGCAAGAGTCTCGGTTGGCATTACTGGTGCTGAAAGTTCAGCTGATAGTTTGCAGCCATGGAACTTCACACCAATTGGTCTAGCGCTAAATGCTGCAGCTTACGCTGGTGGTGTAAATGCAAAAACTCCAGCGCTATTGGTAGAGAGCAAAATTACCGACAGTCAATCCAATAAATTGTTAGGTGAGGGTCTGGTGACTGTGCAGGGTGAATCTTTTAGAACAGCAGGTGGCTCAGTAGATTCATTTATTGCCATGGCTAAAACAGTTGTTAAGGTAGCAATGGAAGCCTCTGCAGACCCAAGGCCAACAGGCAAGTAAGGCTCTTTATGAAATCACAATTCTTAAGAATGCTTTCTTTGATTGCTTGTCTACTGATAGTCATATCCCCATCTGCGTTTGCTGATGATGCTTCTCGTAACCAAGAGATTGCCGAGCGTTTCACTAATTGCGATAAAAATCATGATGGCAAACTGACTAAGGAAGAGGCCAAGGGATGTATGCCACGCATCTATGATCACTTCAGCTATATAGATTCTGATGGTAATGGTTACGTTACTGTTGCTGAAATTCAGGCGATGGCATCACGCTAATAAACTCAAGAGCCTCTTAGAGGCTCTTTTTCATTGGAAAGAATATGACTGTAGCTTTTCCAGGCTTTGAACAAAAAAGAGTTACCGTTTCATCAGAAGACGGCCCAATTGAAATTGCTTGTCAAGTTGGCGGCAATGGTCCACCTTTATTACTACTGCATGGCTTTCCTCAAACCAAAGCCATTTGGGAAATTGTCGCCCCAGAATTAGCCAAAAACTTCAGCGTTGTTGCTCCTGATCTACGTGGCTATGGCCAATCTTCTAAACCCCATGGCAAAGAAGATCATTCGAGCTACTCAAAACGTTCAGTTGCATCAGATCAACATGCCTTAATGGAGGCTTTGGGCTATTCCCAGTTTTTCTTGCTAGGACATGATCGTGGCGGTAGGGTTTCACATAGATTGGCCATGGATTTTCCAGAGAGTGTTTTGCGTCTTATGATCTTGGATATCTCTCCGACGCTCACCATGTATGACAACACGACTATGGAATTTGCTAAGGGCTATTGGCATTGGTTCTTTTTGATTCAGCCAGAGCCGATTCCAGAAACCCTCATTGCTGCTAATCCTGAGTTTTGGATTAAGCAACATATGGGTCGTCACGCTGGTACAGGCATATTCACACCAGAGCGCTGGGCTGAATATCTTGCAGGAGTAAGCGATCCCCAAACTATGCATGCCATGTGCGAAGACTATCGTGCTGCTGCTACGATTGATTTAGATCATGATCGAGCCGACCGTGCTGCAGGCAAGAAACTCACCGTGCCATTAAGAGTCTTATGGGGTGAGCATGGCTTAGTCAATAAATGCTTTAAGCCTATTGATGACTGGAAGGCTGTTGCCCATGAGGTATCTGGTCAAACGGTGCCTTGCGGTCACTATATCCCGGAAGAGTGCCCTGCAGAGCTGATTGCCGAAGCGAAAGCCTTCTTCGCTTAATATTAAGCTCATTCCATACTTCGATCACCAGTTGAAAGCATCCCCCATGAAACAAACTTTAAATAAAACTCTTCTCGGCTTTGCGTTGTTGATTTCTATCACAGCCTATGCACAGAAAAATGATGCCATTCTCAACACAGAGCAAGTGCAGCAAGCAATTACTCGTGGAGCTATCGTATGGGATGTGCGCGATGAAAAAAGTTTCTTAGAGGGGCACATTCCTGGAGCAATCAATTTTGGGGATGCTGGCACGGTTTTAAGAGATCCCAATAAAGAAGATTACATCGCTAC
>Ga0007796_10001041_pt1 | contig 10050 bp, 1 predicted proteins | sample CryBogmetaGMA0M_FD_60373 | JGI IMG/M metagenome (GOLD analysis project Ga0007796, IMG submission 60373) | Freshwater microbial communities from Crystal Bog, Wisconsin, USA - MA0M | ecosystem: Environmental > Aquatic > Freshwater > Lake | place: Crystal Bog, Wisconsin, USA | collected 2009-07-06 | reverse complement strand
AAGATAGCTTCATTGACCCCGCGCATGGGTTGACCACACTCACTGCCAACGATGTGGCTTCCACCGACATCACACCCGAGATAGGCATCACCAGCACGCCGGTGATCGACCCCAAGACTAACATCCTGTATCTGGTGGCCAAGACCAAGCAGATCCAGACCGTGGGGGCCGACTATATTCTGACGATGCATGCCATCAACCTGGCGGATGGCAGCGAAGGGCTGAGTGGACCAGCCGTGATTGCCGACACCTACTGGGATGGCGTGGATGCCAGCTTCTATACCTTCGTCAGTGGTCCCTCCATCCCCGGAACCGGCTATGGGTCTGCGAACGGGGTTTTGAATTTCAACGCCTTGCGTGCCCTGCAGCGCTGCGCGCTTACGCTGTACAACGACCAGGTTTATCTGATGACCGCCTCACATGGCGATAATGGCCCGTACCACGGCTGGATCCTTGGCTATAGTAAGTTCGACCTTTCGCTCAAGACCGTGTTCAATACCACGCCCAATGGTGATATGGGTGGAATCTGGCAATCGGGTGCCGGCTTGTCGATCGACCCCCAGGGGTTTATGTACGTGACCACGGGCAATGGCACATTCGATACCTCGTTCGATGCCAACGGCTTGCCGATCTACGGCAACTACGGTGATTCCTTGATCAAGCTGGCCGTCGATCCCACCTACACACACACCGTGAACGGCTGGGGACTCAAGGTCGTGGATTATTTTACGCCCTCGAATCAGGATCAACTCAATGCGGCCGACGCCGACTTCGGTTCGAGCGGGCCGATGATCTTGCCCGACTCGGCCGGCTCGGCGGCGCACCCCCACCTGCTGACCGTGATGGGCAAGGAAAACCGGATGTTCCTGATCGATCGCGACAACCTGGGCAAGTTCAACCCCGCCAGCGAACAGGTGGTGCAGATTCTTACCAATAACCTCAATAGCTCGTTCACCTCACCTGCGTTCGCTGGTTCCACCATGTACACCGCGACCCGTGGTGATGTTGTCAAAGCATTTACCATCGCCAACGGCGCGATTCAGCTTAATACGACCTCGCAATCACTCCAGAAGTTTGACTATCCCGGGGCGAATCCCAGCCTGTCATTCAACGGTTCTTCTTACGGGGTTGCGTGGCTGCTCGATCGTGGCACCAGTCAACTGTTCGGCTTTGACGCCAGCAATCTATTGACCCCGCTCTATGCCAGCAACCAGGCGGCCGGTAATCGCGACAGCTTGACCAGCGTGAGCAAATTCGACATCCCGGTCGTGGCCAACGGCTTGGTGTACGTGGGGACCAATAATTCTGTCGCCGGCTTCGGCTTGTTCCCCAATCCTCCCACCTCCGCCACCTACGTGGGCACGAACACCACCACGCAGGGGAACTGGAACGACGCTTACGGGACCGAGGGGTACAGCATCAGCCAGGACCCGAGCGCCAATAACCCGAATTTACCCTATAACGTCACCGTGAATGTTGGTGGTGCAGCGCCGGTTGTGTGGAGCGCATCCACCACCGACATCCGCGCTCTGCTCAAGGCGGCTCCCGGCGCTACCGATAACATCGCCGCCGCCTGGAGCGGCAATACCTTCACCGTCGACGTACGGATCAACGACGGCCTGACTCACCAGATCGCCCTTTACGCCCTGGATTGGGATAATCAGGGACGTAATGAAACAATTCAGTTAATCAATGACGCGACCGGCGTGGTGCTTGATACCCGGACCGTTTCCTCGTTCCAGAATGGGACGTATCAGGTCTGGAGTATCCAGGGTAATGTCAGCTTCAAGATCACCAGCAATAACGCGACTACGGCCGTACTCAGCGGTCTGTTCTTTGGCGGCCGGGTTCCGGTTCCGGGCGCGGCCAGCTTCGTGAAGCAAGACACCACCACGCAGGGGACCTGGAAGTCGGTTTATGGGGCCGATGGATTCAATGTCGCTCAGGATCCCAGCAGCAATAACCCCAGCATCCCCGCCTACGCCCAGGTGAAGATCAGCAATAATCTGAATTACACCTGGACCGCCAGTACCACGAATGTCGCGGCACTGCTGCAAGCCGCCCCCAACTCCACCAACCGGCTAGCGGCCATCTGGTATGCCGACAGCACGTTTAACATCGACGTCAAGATCAGCGATGGCAAAACTCACCAGATCGCGCTGTATGCGCTCGACTGGGACAGTACGACCCGTGCAGAGAACATCCAGGTGATATCGGATGTGACGGGCCAGGTGCTGGACACGCAATCGCTGTCGAATTACCACAACGGCGTCTACGCGGTCTGGAATGTTTCGGGGGATGTGACCTTCAAGATGACCGATACGGGCACTTCCAATTGCGTCATCAGCGGTCTTTTCTTCAGCACGCCCCCCTATGTCACCACGCAGCCGGCCAACGTCACCGTGGCTGCGGGCGGCACGGCCACGTTCACGGCCGCCGGGGCGGGTAACCCGACCCCCAGCATCCAGTGGCAGTACAGCTCGAATTCCGGGTCGAGCTGGACCGACATTGCCGGCGCGACCTTGGCCACGTACACCACGTCGGTCCTTTCGCAGGGGAACGATGGATATCAATTCCGGGCTGTGTTCACCAACCAGGCGGGGAGCGTGGCCACCCAGGCCGCGATCCTGACGGTGAGTGGCGCGCCTTCCATCACGACCCAGCCGTCCAGTCTGACGGTCACCGCCGGTAGTACCGCCACCTTCACGGCTGCGGCTTCGGGAAGCCCCACCCCCACCGTGCAGTGGCAGATCAGCACAACCGCAGGCAAGACCTGGACAAACATCACCGGTGCGACCGCCGTTTCCTACACCACGGCTACAACCACGCCAAGCGATAGCGGCACGCAATACCGCGCCGTGTTTACCAACAGCGCGGGCACTGCGACCTCAAAGAACGCGATCCTGACGGTGAATTATGCCCCTGTGGTCACAACTCAACCGGCCAGTATCACCGTGAATTCAGGAAGTACGGCGACCTTCACCACGGGTGCGTCGGGTAGTCCGACACCGTCTTTGCAGTGGCAGGTCAGTACGAATGGCGGCGGTGCCTGGAATGATATTGTGGGCGCCACGCAGCCCGCTTACACCACGGCTACCACCACGGCCGCCGACAGCGGTAAGCAGTACCGCGCCGTGTTTACGAACCTGGTGGGTACGGTCAACTCCGACCCCGCGACCTTGACGGTAAATGTCGCCCCCGCCGTCACCACGCAACCGTCTAATACGACGGTGAATGTTGGCTCTTCAGCGACGTTCTCGGCCGTGGCCACCGGTACCCCAGCCCCCACGGTGCAGTGGCAGGTCAGCACCAATGGTGGTGGCCTCTGGTCGAATATCAATGGCGCCACCTCAACCTCGTACACAACCCCCGCGACGATCGCGAGCAACAACGGCAATCAATTCCGCGCGGTCTTCACGAACTCGGTCGGAACCGCCACCAGCTCGGCCGCCACACTCACGGTTCAGGCGGCCTCCAGTGATTCGGCCGTGTTCACCAGCCAAGATACGACCACCCAGGGAACCTGGAAGCCGGCGTATGGCGCCGATGGCTATTACATCAGCCAGGATACCAGCACAAATAACCCGGCCGCGCCGGCGTACGCCAGCGTCACTTTCGGCAAGGCCCAGAATTTCACCTGGAACCCATCCACGACCGATCCACGCGCGCTTCAGAAAGCCGCCCTGGGCTCGGTCTCTCGCATTGCCGGAGTTTGGTATTCGGATTCCGGGTTCACGATCCAGGTTCAGGCCACCGACAATAGCCCGCACCAGGTCGCTCTCTATGCCCTGGACTTCGATAAGGTCGGCCGCACCGAAACGATCCAGGTAGTGAGTAACAGCACAGGCGCCGTACTGGATACACGCAGTATCTCTGCGTTCAGCAACGGTGTGTACCTGGTCTGGAACGTGACCGGCGGCGTCACTTTCAAGATCACCAACACCGGCCCGGCCAATGCCGTGCTCAGCGGCCTGTTCTTTGGTTCAGCGCCGAGCATTGGCACGGCGGTCAGTTTTGTGAAGCAGGACTCCACGACCCAGGGAACCTGGAAGCCGGTTTATGGGTCCGATGGTTGGAGCGTGAGCCAGGATAGCAGTGCGAACAATCCGCGGATTCCCTCGTATGCCTCTGTCAGTCTGGCCAACACGAATAATGCCACCTGGTCCACATCCACGAGCGATCCTCGCGCTCTGCAGAAATCGGCGCTGAATGCTACCGATCGGATCGCCGCGACCTGGTACAACGACAAGAACTTTTCTATCTCCGTGACGTTGACCGACAACGCCATTCACCAGGTGGCCCTGTACGCACTGGATTACGATAAGACCGGCCGGGCCGAGACGATCCAGGTGATCAATTCCGCGACCAACGCCGTGCTCGACACGCGCAGCCTTTCCAACTTTGGCAACGGTGTTTATCTTGTTTGGAACGTGAACGGCGGCGTGACCTTCAAGATCACCAATACCGGACCCGGCAATGCGGTGATCAGTGGCCTGTTCTTCGGCACGGCCCCGAACACCGGCACCAGCGCCAGCTTCGTGAAGCAAGATCTCACGACTCAGGGAACCTGGAAAACGAACTACGGGCTCGACGGTTACAACGTGAGCGGCGATCCTAGCGCCAACAACCCGGCACTCCCCTCTTATGCATCCCTGAGCCTGAACAACGCGGCCAGTTTCGTCTGGAGCCCATCGACAACCAACGCCCGAGCTCTTCAGAAGGCAAGTCCCACCGCGACAGATCGAATTGCCGCCACCTGGTTCAGTGGCGATTCCTTCTCCATGAATGTGGGGATCAGCGACGGTAAAGCCCACACCGTGGCCCTCTACGCTGTGGATTGGGACGGCAACGCACGAACCGAGACCATTCAGGTCATCGACTCGCTCACGCACGCCTTGCTGGATACGCGGAGCCTGGCTTCGTTCCAGAACGGCGTATATCTCGTCTGGAACATCACCGGCAACGTGACGTTCAAGATTATCAACACCAGCCTGACGAATGCCGTTGTCAGTGGCATCTTCTTCGGCTGATCAATCTCGAACGGCTTCCCCGTCTCTTCTGCAAACCCACCGCCTGCGTCCGCGATGCGCCCAACCGCCTCGCTGACGCTGGCGGTGGGTTTGTCGCGTTTGGGGCGATTCCATAGATCCCCGCCATCATAGGTCGAAGTGGCTTTTTATCAACATCTGATTGTGTAACTCCTTCAGGCTATCTAAACTCCCCATTCTGTCTATGTGTCACAAAAGTTCCAATCGTTCAAAAGGGTTTATAGCAATGCGACGGCAGTATTGTTTCTCTTGGTCACGTTCATCGCGTAGAGACCGATCTCAACTGTCAGCCAAGCGCACATCTTTGTTCAGGGGTAGTGAGTTCCTGGATCAGCTCGAGGATCGCCAACTGCTTTCGACGTTCAGTCTCTCGGTGCCGACCAGTACGTTCAATATCGACATGAATACGGCCGGTCAGACGGTCTACGTTCAATCTCTTGGCAGTTCCTACACGTTCACTCTGATTGGCGGCGTCTGGCCGAATTCGAGCGATATCCTCAATGATCCGCCGCGGTTCTCGGTGAATAGTCCTAGCCGGAATGTGCTCACGTTGACCTCAGCCGGGGTCGCGCTGGTCAATAACGTGAACATTATTGATGATGCCACGGGCATCGGCGTCACGTTCGTGGATAGTGGATCGAACGCGTTCGCCACGAACGTGAATGTGACTCTGGATCAGTCGCCGGGTGTTGTGACATTCACCGGCGCCAGTAGCTTCTCGGGTTCGAACACGCTGACGTTGAGCACGGCGAAGAATATCGTCTTCAATTCAGGCTCAAGTCTGACCATGGCCAATGGGGCGATGAGCCTGAACGCCAATACTCAGGGTGTGGCCACGGTCGGTAACTTTGTGGGTATCGACGTGAACCATGCGACGGTGCAGGCCACCGGCACCGGCACGCTGAGCCTGGGCGGCCGGGGCGGGAATGATGGCAGTGGCTATCAATATGGCGTGGAAGTGCGTTCCGGCGGCAAGATTCAAGGCGGCACCGGCGGCACCGTCAATGTGACGGGTACCGGCGGCGCCGGTGCGGGCAGTCGGAACGACGGCGTGTATCTGACGGGTGCGAATTCAAGTATCACCTCGGTGGGGGCGAATGTAACGATCACCGGAGTCGAGGGGAGCCAGAGTTCCAGCCGAGCGATCACGCTGGCTAATGCCGGTGTGGCCGCGGCGGGCGGCTCTGCCGGAAATCTCACCCTTGCGTGCGACAGCCTGGTCGTTGATGCCACCGCCTACGTGCAGGGATCTGCCTTGGGAACGGTGAATCTCAACCAGCGCACCAATGGCGTGGCGATCCAGGTCGGTTCCACGACCGACACGTCGGGCGGGCCGCTTGCGGTCAGCAACGATGAATTCGCCAGAATCAGCGGTGCCAAGATCAACATGGGGAATGCGAATTCGGGTTTGATCACGCTTGGGCAGCCGGTCACGGTGGGCTCCGACCTCTCGTTCACCAGTCCTGCCGCGGCAGGAGTGTTGCCGGCCGCCAGCGGGACCGACCTGGACGTTGTCGGTAAAACGATCAGCTTCGCAACCGGTTCGCCGCTCAAGATCAACATCAACGGCACAACCCTGGATAGCCAGTACAGCCAGCTTAATACCACCGGCGCGGTCAACCTGACCGGAGCCAACCTCGCGCTTGGCGGATCTTACACACCCGTGACCGGTGATGAATTCGTCGTCGTCTCGGCCGCCAGTGTGACGGGCACGTTCAATGGTCTGCCCGACGGTTCGACCACACCATTCAACGGCAAGCTTTTCCTGGTGACCTACACGCCAACCAGCGTCGTGCTCGATGTGGTGGTGGCGCCATCGTTCATCACACCGCCGCACGATCTTGTGGTGAACCATAACGCGGCCGCCCTGTTCACGTCGGTGGGCAGCGGCGTGCCCAGGCCCGCCATCCAGTGGCAGGTCAACTCTGGAAGCGGCTGGTCCAATATCTCCGGCGCAACCGCCGCGAACTACAGCTTCCCAGCGCAACCAGAGCAAGACACCTTTCAGTATCGCGTGATCTATTCGAATCTCGCCGGCACGGTGACCTCCGACCCGGCCACGCTCACGGTCAAAAGTGGCGCGGCCACTTTCAGCAAAAGCGACCTGACCACCCAGGGGAACTGGAAATCCAGGTATGGCGCCGACGGTTTTGTGATCAGCCAAGACAAGAGCGCCGCGAATAATGTAATCCCCGCTTATGCGACGGTCACCTATACCGATGCCAATAATTACACGTGGAGCAACTCCACCACCAGCATGCGTGGGCTCCAGAGGGCACCGGCGAGTGCCAGAGATTACATGGCGGGCACCTGGTACAACAGCAGCTCGTTTTCGATCGACGTCGAAACCCACGATAAACAGTTTCACCAGGTGGCGCTTTATTCCCTGGACTGGGATAACCAGGGACGCAATCAAACGATCCAGGTGATCGAGGACGCCACCGGGATCGTGCTCAGCAGCCAGTCGATCTCCAATTTCCAGAATGGCGCGTATCTGGTGTGGAACGTGAAGGGGGGCACGACCTTCAAGGTCATTAACAACAGCCCGACCAACTCCGTGATCGCCGGCCTGTTCTTTGGCGGTTCGACGGTTTTGCCCAACCAGTCCGACTTCCTGAATCAAGATACGACCACGGGCGGGAACTGGAAAGGAGCCTATGGCGCAGACGGAGTCAACGTGAGCCAGGACTCCAGCCCATTGAATGCCAACTATCCCGCCTATGCGCAGGTGGCGTTTCATGGCACGAGCAATGCCGTACTCAATCAATCACCCGCCGATGCCCGCAACCTCCAAAGGGTTCAGGCCGGCAACCTGAACCGGATTACCGGCGTCTGGTTCAGTAATAGCGCGTTCACGATTGACGTGAATATCACCGATGGTCAAACGCATCAGGTCGCGGTTTACGCGGTCGACGCCGACAGGCAGGGGCGGAGCGAGATGATTCAGGTGATTGACAATGATACCGGCTCGGTCATGGATATCCGTTCGATTTCTGGCTTCCAGAACGGTGTCTACCTGGTCTGGAATCTCCAGGGTCACGTGACGTTCAATTTCCTCAATACAGGGACGAGTAACGCGGTCCTGAGCGGCTTGTTCTTTGGTGGTGCATCGGCCGCAGCCGCGTCGGCCGGTTTCGTGGCCCAAGATACGACCACGCGTGGGAGCTGGAAGGGGCAATATGGCAACGATGGATCGTTCATCAGTCAGGATCAGACGGGTGGTGCCTCGGCCCTTCCCTCGTATGCGGCGGTGAGCGTGAAGAACGCTTCGAACTATGTGTGGAACCCGTCCACGCAAGATGCGCGGGGGCTGCAGAAGACGGCGGCGAGTTCGACCGATCGTCTGAAGGCCGCCTGGTACAGTAACGATAGCTTTACCGCCGCCGTGAATTTCAACGACGGGCAAACGCATCAGGTTGCTCTGTATGCGGCGGACTGGGATTCGGCCAGCCGAAGCGAGACGATTCAGGTGATCGACTCCGCCACCGGCGCAGTGCTGGATTCACGCGACCTCTCCGGCTTCCAGAACGGTGTTTATCTCGTCTGGAATATTCGGGGGAGCGTGATCTTTAACATCATGAACACCGGAAAATCCAACGCGGTCCTGAGCGGGATCTTCTTCGGTTGAGCTCGGTGAAGAACTGAACGCGGCGCCCAGCGCGCCAACATGGACGGAATGGGCACTCTCGAAGCTTGACGGACCTTGCCTGGTCCGTCAACTCTGTCCATTCCGTCCATTGGTTTTCCATGGATCCTGAGGTGTTTGGACGTTTCGTAAGCGTTCAGGCGAATCCAGAAGCTTCCTCATCGCCCGACGCGTCAGCGAGGGTTCTTGATGAAATAACCCTCGCTGACGCGTCGGGCGATGAGGAGTGGGCCTTCAGCCCTAAAAACAAGACTTTGTCCACGGTTACTGAAATCGCTAAAGCTTTACGAAAACATAAATCTGACGAATTGCACGAAGAGAAATCAGGAATGGACTTGATGGACGGAATAAACGGGAGCGAAGGACACGAATTCCGCCGAGCAAAATTCTGTCATTGGCTGAATCTCTTCGATTTCCTGATTCGTTCGATTCGTAAGATTCGTGGTTACTATTTCCGGCTTCCGTCTTCAATTCGTGGTGACTGTCAGCCGGGCAATCATCTGTTCCTCATGCGTGGGAACCACCAGCACGGTGATTGGTGATTCCTCAGATGAAATCCGGCAAACCTCGTCGAAACCCCTGGCCTCGGCGTTGCGCTTCTGATCAATCTCAATCCCCAATCCCTCCAATCCCGCCAGAGTTCTGGCACGCACCAGCGCGCTGCCCTGGCCAATGCCGGCCGTGAATACGATTGCATCGGCCCGGCCGAGTAAGGCCAGATATGCGCCAATGTACTTGCGCACTCGCCTGCAATACACGGTAATAGCCGTTTCCGCGCGCTCGTTGCCGGCCGTCGCCGCGGCCTCCAGTTCGCGCATGTCTTCGGTGAACCCCGAGAGCCCCAGCAGCCCCCCCCGCCTTGTCAGCAGTTGATCCAGCGCATCGGCGTCGAGACCTTGATTCCTTATCAAATACGGCAACACGGCCGGGTCAATATCACCGCAGCGGGTGCCCATCAGCAGCCCCTCGGTGGGCGTGAAACCCATCGACGTGTCGATCGAGCGCCCGCCTTCGATTGCACAGACCGACGAACCGTTCCCCAGGTGGCAAGAAATGATCGCCAGATTCTCAATCGGTTTCTTGAGAAACTCGGCCGCACGCATGCTGACATACTGGTGTGATGTGCCGTGGAATCCGTAGCGCCTGATCTTGTGCTTCGTGTAGAACTCAAGAGGCAAGCCATAGAGAAACGCCTCGGGCGGCAGAGTTTGATGGAACGCAGTGTCGAACACGGCCGCCTGGGGCACGCCTGGAAATGCGAGCAAGGCTTGCTCGATAGCCTGCGCACTCACCGGATTATGCAAGGGGGCCAGAGCCCCCAGTTTTTTGATCTCGGCCAGAACCTGCGAGTCAATG
>Ga0007796_10001040_pt1 | contig 10050 bp, 6 predicted proteins | sample CryBogmetaGMA0M_FD_60373 | JGI IMG/M metagenome (GOLD analysis project Ga0007796, IMG submission 60373) | Freshwater microbial communities from Crystal Bog, Wisconsin, USA - MA0M | ecosystem: Environmental > Aquatic > Freshwater > Lake | place: Crystal Bog, Wisconsin, USA | collected 2009-07-06 | reverse complement strand
AACCACGCCATGACCCGTTACGACGAGAACGGCCCGGGCGCAACCTCGCTACCGGCCTCGGCAGTTTACGGCCGCTGATCGCTCATCCGGAATCTCCGGCAATTTTGTTTCAAAAACCCCGAAGCTGCCAGGTGACCCCCTGCCGGCTCTCGGGGTTCCTTTTTTTTACGGGTACAGGCATTCAAAAGTCGCCTGAAAATCGCCAAGTTCTGAATTTCGCAAAGCTCGCCAAACTGCCTGTTTTCTCCCGGCGTCCTGAATTGTGTAGAGTTTCGATCTATCCAGGTCCGATGCAAATAAAGCGAACTTCGGCCGGCGGCGGATTGATTGCTCGTTCACGAGCGAGAAGCGTTGCTTTCCTGCGGTGGAACCAGGTTCTTCTAGGAGGATCTGGGGGGGTCGAAGATAAGGAGGCACGGCTGCGCTAGGATGGCGTGATGCCGAGCACCGCTCGCCCGAGTCAGGACACTCTAGGAGGGGCACTCGGAACGTCATAAGGGAGTGACCATGCGTTTCGTGAAATGGCGAGGGGTCGGGCTGGCATTGGCCCTCATGTGCGCGTTTGTAGTTGGTCTGTGTACAACGCCCAAGGCGAACGCCGGTGGCCTGTACCATTGGTGGAATGGACACACGATCAACGGCCGTGCCACGCTGGCGAAGGATTATCGGACGGGTGGTGTGTACTACGCGCCTCCGATTCCCTACGGTGAATACACCAAGAATTACACGGCCTGCCTGCATGAGGCGGCCGGTGCTGTCCACGGGATCATTGGCAAGGTCTGCGGTGCTTGCCGCGGCCTGGGCTGTAAGGTCTGTGGATACCTGGGCTGCTTGCACGGCATGATCTGCGGCGGTTGCAATGGCAAGGGCTGTGGCTCTTGCGGTGGCAACGGACTGACCAGCGCCGGCAATTGCGGTGCCTGTGGCGGTCATGGGGCCGGGTGCAACACCTGCGGTGGCTCTGGGCTGGCGGGCGGCGGTCATGGTCTTGGGGGTCACAAAGGCCTTGGCATGGGCCAGGGAAATGGGCACCTTGGCCACGGCGGCAACAACGGCAACGGGGTTGCCTACGTTGGACCCGGCGGCCTGACATCGCCCACAGGCGCATTCGCTGGCCAGGGCAACGGTAACGGCCTGAGTGATCCGACCTGCGGCCTTTGTGGCATGAACGGCCGCAACGCCGGCCAAACTGCTGGTCCCATTGCTGCCACTCCCCGCAATCTTTCGGTTGCTGGAAATGCAATGCCTTCCGCTCAGGCGCAGGCACAGCCTTCAGCTCAGTCGGTCGCCCGGTCTTGCAGCCTGTGCGGCGGACGCGGTCAGATTGGCGGGAACCGCTGCGGTGGCTGCGCCGGCCAGGGGAAAATCTTCGGCCTGCTCTCGGGCGTGAAGTGCGGAACCTGCGGTGGTAACGGCCGCAATGGCGCGAACCTGTGCGGCAGTTGCGGTGGCGCGGGGCTGCTCAGCGGCCTCAAGTGCGGCTCGTGCGGTGGCCTCGGCCATGGAGCCAACGGTAGCTCTTGCGGCACGTGCGGCGGCAAGGGGCTGTTGGCCTCGGCCGGGCAGTGTGGCGCGAACGCCCTGAATGGTGCGGCCGCTTGTGGTGCTTGTGCCGGTAGCGGCCTGCTCAACGGTGTTCGCTGTGCCGTGTGTAACGGAACCGGCCTCATCGGCCAGGCCGTTCACCATGTCGCCAGCACCGCTTCTCGGGCTGTGCACCATGTTGCCAGCACCGCGCACGGAATGGCCCAGAAGGCCATGTGGAAAATGGGTAAGGGTGGAGTCGAATACTTCGTCGGGCCTGGCGGGCCAGTGCCTATCACCCCTGGATATGTGAACTGGGTCAACCCGTTCCGCTCCCCGCGTGATTTCTTCGCCTTCCCGCCCTACGTCGACCAGGCGTTCAACAGCACCTCTTACTCCACCCCGCTCTACCAAGAGCCGGCTCGCTCAGCCACCGTGGTGACACCCGCCCCCGTGGAACGGGACCGGGTTCGCGTAAGCACGCCGTTCCCCACGCAGAACGGGAACACGGAAGTGAACGTGCCGGCACCGCCCGCCCCGGGCGCTGGGTTCCAGCGGGATGTTGTGGTTCCAGGTGCCGCTAACCGCAACGTGCCGCCGCCACCGCCGGCCGATGACGATATGGACGACAATTCGTCCAGTCGCTGATCGGATCGGGCCAGGTGCTGACTGTTGATGATGTCCCGGATGGCCGGTCGGGCGATTGAGCTCCCCGACCGGCCTCCCCCCTTGAACCCATTCAACGGGTTGTAACCAGGTCTTTCGCCCTATCTGCAGGAGGCAGACAATGAGCCGCCAACCGTTCGCAACTCGGTCTTTCGCAACGCGGTTGTTCGCCGCCGTCGCCGGCCTCGGACTCGGTTTGGCCGGCACGGCCGATGCCCAGGAGCCAGGAGGGCAGGTCGGTGGACCCGTGCTTGCCAACCCCGCCCAGCGCAGCGGTGTGATCTCCCGCCACATGCCCATCATCCCGCGCTTGCCCCACGATCCCGATCGCGACGATTTCTACCAAACACGACGCGGAGACGAACCCGCCACGCGCCCGAACCTCTACAAGACTTCCGGACTCTACGGCCTCCCCATGAAGGGAGATTGCACCGTGGCGTTCTCTCCGTACTTCTCCGGCTCTCCCGGCGGCTGCTACGGACCCAACTGTACGCCAGTCAATCATCGTGTGGTCAATAATTTTCTGCATCCCTGGCGGCCGGTCTCTCAGTACTACTCGGGCGGCGTGTACGCACCTGTGTACGACCTCGACCCCATTGTTCCCGGCCCGGGCCCGTTCCCCTGGCCGTTCATGTATCACCGCCAGCCTATGGGCGGCTGAACTGTCTAACTTGACCAGATTGTCAGCCTTTCCTGAACAGCTTGCCTGAGCCAGAGGCACTATTCAGGAGCGGTCGAGGAGGCCCTCGTCTTCCGAGATTTCCTGGATCAACAGGGAATCTCGGAAATTGGCGGCCGACTCATTCTGAGCCTATCGCCTGACCGATAGCTACATCCAAGCAAGACCTGTTGGCACGGTCGTTCCGGTGGTAGGGGTATGAGCAAAATGGCTGCATCGCCGACTCCCAGGCCCAAGGCAATTCTTCCAACCGAGCGCGCGGCAAGTCCGGCCGCGAGCAAGGGGATGTCGGCGGATGAACGCGATTTGCTTCGCACGCAAATTGAGGAACTCCAACGCATCAGTAGTTTGGGAGTTCTGGCCGGGTCCATTGTTCATGAACTGAATAACGCCCTGACCCCCATCCTGAACTACGCCAAGCTCGGACTTCGCTCCAACGACCCCGAGTATCGCACCAAGTCGTTCGAGAAGATCCTTGATGGTGCCCAGCGTGCCACTTCGATTGCCGGCGGCGTTCTTGGCCTGATCCGCCCCCGCGCAGACCGCCGTGAACCGGCCGACCTCGGCCGGCTCGTTGAAGACATCGTGATGATCACCGTCAAAGATCTTCAAAAGCATCGCGTCCAACTCGACCTCAAGATCGTCAGCCGCCCTCTGGCTGTTGTGAACCCCGCGCAGATTCAACAGGTGCTCCTGAACCTGGTGATCAACGCCCGCCAGGCCATGCCCGATGGCGGCCGCATCACCATCCAGGTGGGGGCCGACAGCGAAGGCAAGTGGGGCGAGATCCGGATCACAGATACCGGCATGGGGATCTCCCCCGGCCACCTGCGCCGAATTTTTGAACCATTCTTTACAACCAAGAGTCCAGATAGCACGGGCCTGGGTGGCACCGGCCTGGGCCTGCCCGTCTGCCGAGAGATTGTCGAAGCCCATCGCGGCCGATTACGGGTCGAAAGCAAGCCCGGCCAGGGGGCCACTTTCACCCTCCGCCTGCCGGTGCACGTCGAAGCGCCACCCGCCGAAACACCCACAGCCAAAGCATCTTGAGGCGGCAATGCCTGTAGGCATCGCCTTCATGCTTGCGGTGGGGCGAGCTTCCACGCGAGCCGGACAAACGTATGGGCGGGGTTTTCAAACCGACCTTATCCAGGCGAGATTCCGTTTTCCACGTTTACGGCCGCCCGCCGGCCATTGGCTCGCCCGTGTATTCGGGCGGTAACGCGTCGAGATAGCCGGCCCGAACGAGTTCATTCAGGTCTTCCAATTCCTGGCCTTGTTCCCGCCTGTAAAGCTCCGTGGCGAGCGAAAGCCTGGTCGTATCCAGCAGGCGACGAACCGAATCGCCCTGGTGCAAGATGGGCCAGACAGGCTCAATCGTTCGCTGGGCCGCCGGGCTTGATTCATACCAGCCATCGAGTGTGGCTGCATCCAGGGCCCGCGCTGCGGCCTGCGCGGCTGTATCAAGCCTGGTGTCGTACAATTCCAGCGCGTTGGGCAAAGGTGCCACCGGGGCACGCTGGCCGGACCGTTTATCGCACTGACTCAGCCAGTTGGCATGAACCAGGCGCAAAAGCCGCACGCTTCGTTCCGGTTCATATTTGAAAAACCAATAGAGAGTTCTTCCGCCGGGCAAAAACAGCAGCACGTTGGGTCGATCAGCCTGCACGGAATCAAGAATACGCGGTCCGAGCTCCCGGTTGCTCCCTAGCGTGTACAGTGTCCTGAGCGTGTGCAGCGTTGCGAGGTAACTTAGCTTGATCACGTCTGACGTCAGGCCCAGCAACGTGCTTGACGCTTTCACGTCACTGAGCGACTGGTGTAGCAGTTCGGCACTGACGGCCGGGTCATTCTCCCAGCGCCCAAGGACCGGTACCAGCGCCTGGGTGAGTTCCATGGACCAGTACCACTGTGTGAGCCGAGCGTGGCGCGTGAGGTGAAGGTTAAACCTGAGCGATGCGTGCAGATAGGTCCACGCGCCCGCCCAATCACCGGCCTCCATCAACCGAGTGGCTTCCAGGATGGCCAGCCTGCCCAGGATCACCGGATCCCATTCAAGGAGGTCTGGGTCTGCTTTAAGATTCTGTACCGGGGTTGTCAGGCAGTCTGGTTTGTTGGTGCCTTCCAGCCAGATTCTGAGCGCTTCGCGGTTGGCCTCAAGATTGGCCTTCACTTCGGGAGATGTCTTGGCGTAGCTGATCGTTTTGCTTTCTCGGAGCAGTTGAGCAGATTCACGGTCAAAAGGCCGAAATGCCTTGATGGCCTGCTTGTACACCAGCCAGGCGTTCTGATCGTCGGGTACCTGGCTGGATCTCGTGAATTCATTCATATCGAACGGATCACCCACATCGGGCAAGCCGGCCAGACTGAGGTGCCGAGCGATGAACGACACGGGGATGCTCAGAACAGTTAGGCCGATCAGGATGAGCAGCAACCGCTGGCGACCCCGTGCCCGCTCGATGGCCACGAACGGGCGCAGCCAGAAGGGTGCGCGATGCCTGGAACCTGTTTGGCCAGTGGCTGAACTCAATGGTCTGATCTCGGTGCGAGTCTAAATTATTCGGTAGACGTATTCATTATGCGTAACGCGGCGGTACCGTGTCCATCAAGCAGAGCCCGAGGAGCCGTTTATGGCATACCGGGCCCCGAGCGGTAGTGAGCCAGGAACACCAGGTTCGTCGCATTCGCGTTGAGGCTCTTTCCGAGCCGGGATCGCAAGTTTAAGAGTTGCGCTTTTTTGAGAGATGACCGATTCCTACCGAGCCGGAAGCGTGAGCGACGGCCAGCTTTCTTCGATTGATCAGGGCCAGAAACACAAGGTTCCAGGCCGGAGTGGATGGTTTCTCTTGCGACCGTCGAGAACCTGGTGTTCCTGGTCCTGAAGCGTCATGCTGAGTTGGGCGTCGCTGACGCTTCCGGCTCGGTAGGAATCGGTAATCGCCTTTATTGAAGGCGAAAGGCGCTTCAATGAAGCCCAAAAGCGCAACTTCAAAGAGCGCTAGCGACCGACCAGCTCTCGAAGAGTCAGTGGGGCCAGGAACACCAGGTTCGTCACATTTGCGTTGGGGCTCTTTCCGAGCCTGATTCGGAGCCCACCAACCTGGTGTTCCTGGTCCTGAAGCAACATGCTGAGTTGGGCGTCGCTGACGCTTCCGGCTCGGTAGGATCGGACCGGAGCAAGCATTTGCAACGCCCATCAACCTGGTGCTCGCGGCCCCTCACTGCACCGTTTAAGAGGCGTTGTTTTTCTGAATTCGCAATTCGCGATCTTGATTGTAAAACTCTTTATTTCCCGCGTAGAGCCAGGTCATTAGCCACCATCCAGCCAAACAGCTATAATCAGGAAGCTCGCCTGCCCACATTTTGCTCCCGCCCCTGGTGCTTCCTCCCATGCGGTTTCTGCTCTCTACCGCTTTGCTTGTTTGCTGGCTGCCATGCTGGAGTTTGGGCCAGGTCCCCGACTTTGAGCAGCAGGTGGCCCCACTGCTCAAGAACAAGTGCGTGCGGTGCCATGGGCCGGCCAAGTCTGAGGGGAAGCTGAACCTGGCGCTCAAGCCCGGCCTGGTCCGGGGCGGCAAAAGCGGCCAATTGTTTGTCGCGCATGATCCCGAAGCCAGCCTGCTCTGGGACCAGGTGGTCGATGACGCCATGCCCCAGGGTGAAGACCCCCTGAGCAGCACCGAGAAGGAACTGCTTTACAACTGGATCAAGGCCGGTGCCCCCGGCCTGCCAGCCGAGGTGAGCGATACCCCAGACGGTGACGAACACTGGGCTTATCAGAAGCTCAACCCGCCCGCGGTGCCCGTCGTTCGCGACACCACCCGGGTGCGTACGAGCGTCGATCGGTTCCTGCAGGCCAGACTGGAACAACAGGGGCTGCAACTGGGCCCCGACGCCTCGCGTACGACCCTGATCCGCCGGGTTGCGTTCGACCTCACCGGCTTGCCGCCAAGCTTGATAGAAATTCAAGAGTTTGAAAATGACCAGGCGTCGGATGCCTACGAGCGGATGGTGGAGCGGTACCTGGCGTCGCCCCGGTATGGGGAGCGCTGGGGGAAGTACTGGCTGGATACGGCCGGCTACGCCGACTCCAACGGCTACTTCAATGCTGATACCGATCGCCCCTTGGCGTGGCGGTACCGCGATTATGTGATCCGCGCGATCAATGCCGACATGCCGTTTGATCAGTTTATTCGCGAGCAACTGGCCGGCGATGAACTGGCACGTTACACACCGGATATAGAGCTGACCAGCCGTGAACTGGAGATGCTCACGGCCACGCACTATCTGCGCAACAGTGCCGACGGCACCGATAGCAGCGACGGCAACGAAGACGAAGTGCGGGCCGATAAGTACGCGGTGCTCGAAGGCACGCTTCAGATCATGGGCTCTTCACTTTTTGGTATGACCATTCAATGCGCACGCTGCCATAGCCATAAGTTTGAGCCGTTCACGCATACCGATTACTACAGTCTTCAGGCCGTCATTTACCCGGCCTTCAACGTGGAGCACTGGGCCAAAACCAATAACCGCCAGATCCCCGCCGTGCCGCTGAGTGAATGGCGTGCGGCCGAGGAATCGGTCAAGGCGTTTGAGGCGGAGCTAACGCGTCGCAAACAGGAACATCAGGAGTGGTTAAAGGCCCACCCGGAGCCTTCGGTGGTGGTGTTTGCCGACGACTTTGATTCACCGGGCGTTACGGTGGCCGCGCACTGGTCGAACACGGCGCCCGGCGACACGCAGCCGTTGGGAACTCCGGTGGTGACGCTTGATTCCAGCAATGCGCCGGCGGTCCAGATTTCAGATGGCAAGCTGAAGATCCATGAATCAGGCGCGGTCGGCGACCGGGCAATCTCGACGCGTGCTGCGATCGACTGGACGCCTGAGTCGACCGGCGGCTGGGTACAGGCCACGTTCGAGCTGGTCGAGGGTGCACCTTATGTAGGCTACCTGATTGCGTTGCATGATTACGGTGATGCGCAGGCCGGGCAGGGGGGGAACGTGCTGTTCGATGGCGCGGCCGGTGGCAAGGCGAAGGTTTACCTCGATTACCCGGGCGGTGATTCCAAGCAGCCAGGGGCGATTGGCCAGTCTGGCTACACACCCGGACATCGCTATGGCGTGCGCGTGACGAACGTGGGTGAGGGTCAGTTCGAGCTGGCACAGGTGGTGGATTCGGTGCCTGAGCCGAACACAGTGAAGGTGCCGGCATCAGCCTTGCCGGACGGCGGGTTTGGCTTCGCGCTTTGCTGCGGGCGGAGTTTCGTGGTTGACCAGGTGCGGATTGAATCGAGCCTGGATTCGGCGGAGCTGGCGGGCGAAGCGGCCGAGTCGCACAAGGCCCGTCAGGCAGAGGTGTCGGCATTTGCCGCGAGCATCCAGGAGTTCGAGAAACAGCGGCCCGTGATGCCCGGCAAGCTGGCGCCCGTGGTGGATGGGTCCGATCAGGCTCCCGAGGTGTTTTTGCTTGAGCGTGGCAATTACAAGGCACATGGCGCAAAAATGCAGGCCGCACCACCGGCGTTTCTGCGTGAGCTGTCTGAGGGTGAAGTTTTTTCGACGAAACCTGATGATCTCAAAGGTTCGACAGGTCGCAGGTTAGCACTGGCGCAGTGGCTCACCCGGCCCGATTCGCGATCGTCGGCGCTCTTGGCTCGCGTGACCGTGAACCGCTGGTGGCAGCATCATTTTGGCGTGGGGCTTGCGGCGACCACCGATAATCTGGGCTACTCAGGAACCCCGCCCACGCATCCCGAGTTGCTCGAATTTCTGGCGACAGAGTTTGTGAATTCGGGCTGGAGCCAGAAGGCGATCCACCGCTTGATCCTGAATTCCACGGCCTACCGGCAAACCAGCGAGGCATCTCCAGAAGCACTCAAGGTTGATAGCGATAACCGGCTCCTTGCTTGGTTCCCCTTGCGCAGGCTGGATGCCGAGGCGATCCGTGATGGGATGCTGGCAGTCTCTGGCGAACTTGACCGCGCGGAAGGCGGCCCCTATGTGCCTACCGAACGCGGGGGCGACGGCCAGGTGTTTGTGAACGAAGGGGTTTCTGGTGCAACCAGGCGGTCGGTTTACCTACAGCAGCGGCGGACCCAGGTGGCCGGGTTCCTGGAAGTGTTTGATGCGCCCACCATTGTTTTCAACTGCTCGGCCAGGGTTGCAACCACGGTGCCGTTGCAATCGCTTAGCCTGTTGAACTCACCGTTTGTCAGGAAGCGGGCCGAGGTGTTTGCCGGTCGGCTGGAACGGGAAGTGCCCGAGGATCCTCCCCAGGCCCGGCTCAATCGCGCGTTTCTGCTGGCATGGGGCCGATCGCCATCAGCGGCGGAATTCCAGTCGGCCGAGACATTTATTCATGAGCAGATGCAGGTCTATGCTGGGCAAGACAACGCTTCGCACAGAGCCTGGACCGACCTGGCCCAGATGCTGCTGGCCGCCAATCCATTTCTGTATGTGGAGTGAACATGTTTGAAAATCATGATCCTGCCATGTTCGCTTCACGGCGATCGTTCCTCGGCCGGTCGGTGGGGTCGCTCGGTTCCCTGGCGCTGGCGCACCTGATGGCGGAATCCGCCGTGCGCAATCAGGCGTACGCCCAGAATCCACCGTTGCCTGGCCCGCATCACAGTGCCTCTGCCGATGCGGTGATCTGTCTGTTCCAGCATGGCGGGCCTAGCCAGATGGATCTGTTCGACCCCAAGCCCGAACTGCGCAAGCGGGACGGGCAGCCGTATGAGGGGGACCTGGAGATCCATTTCTCAGGCCAGAAGGGGAACGTGCTAGCCTCGCCTTTCAAGTTCGACAAACACGGACAGTCTGGCCTGGAACTGAGCGAGCTGCTACCACACACGGCGAAGATCGTGGATGAGATGACGCTCATCCGCTCGGTGGTCACGGAATCGGTCGATCATGAATCGGCGCTCCGGTTGATTCACGGTGGCCGGTTCCAGGCGGGCGACCCCACCTGGGGATCCTGGGTGACCTACGGCCTGGGGACGGAGAACCAGAATTTACCCGCGTATGTGGTGCTGACCGACCCAGGAGGCCTTCCCGTGGACGGCACGCGTAACTGGACGTCTGGCTGGCTGCCCGCCGTTTATCAAGGGACCGCGTTTCGGCCGGGCCCTGCACCTGTAGCGAACCTGGCGAACCCCGCCGACCTACCGCCGGCCGCGCGG
>Ga0007796_10001037_pt1 | contig 10065 bp, 7 predicted proteins | sample CryBogmetaGMA0M_FD_60373 | JGI IMG/M metagenome (GOLD analysis project Ga0007796, IMG submission 60373) | Freshwater microbial communities from Crystal Bog, Wisconsin, USA - MA0M | ecosystem: Environmental > Aquatic > Freshwater > Lake | place: Crystal Bog, Wisconsin, USA | collected 2009-07-06 | reverse complement strand
CCGATCCGCACGAGCGTCGATCCCTCGAGGATCGCCGCCTCGAAGTCGCCGCTCATGCCCATCGAGAGCTCGCCAAGCGTCTCGGCCGGCACGTCGCCGAGGAGCCGGTCGCGGAGCTCCCGGAGACGGGCGAAGTCGCGGCGGGCGTCGGCCCCCGCGGTGTCGGGATGCGAGGCCATGCCCATGAGGCCGCGGAGTCTGACGTGGCTCAGCGCCGTCGCGGCGGCCGCCACGGCCGGCACGTCGGCCACCAGGGCGCCCGACCGCCCGGGATCGCCCGCGAGGTTCACCTCCACGAGCACGTCGCAGCGGCCATCGGCGCGGGCCGCCTCGGCCTCGAGCTCCTCGAGGAGGCGGATGCTGTCGATCGTGTGGATGAGCGACACGACCGGCAGCGTGCGGCGAACCTTGTTGCGCTGCAGATGGCCGACGAGGTGCCACCGCGGAGGCGAGGGAAACCCGGCGAGGGCCGCGGCCTTCTCCCAGAGCTGCTGCGGCCGGCTCTCCGCGAGATCGTGGCACCCGGCCGCGAGCAGCACCGCCGCGACGTCGGCGCCGACATACTTGGTGACGCCGACGAGCGTCACCGCGTCGGCGGGGCGGCCGGCGGCCCGGCAGGCGGACGCGATGCGGTCGCACACCACGGCGAGGTTCTCGCGGCAGCGCCGCGCGAGGCCGTCCGTCGAACCGGGCTCCGCCGTCACTGGATTTCGAGCGTGCGGGCCACTTCCCCGCACTTCCGGATGCGACCGAGGAGAAACTCGCACGACACGTTGCAGCCGAGGAGCGTGCGATTTCGCGGGGCGTCGAGCGCGCGGTAGAGGAGCCACTGTTCGAGCCCCGCCTGCACGCGAAACCCCGCCGCCTGGTGCGGCGGGAGGTTCCGCCGCGTATCGGCCACGGTGAGCTGCCGCCATGTCAGCGGGCCACCGACGCGCGAGGGATCGCAATCGAGCCAGAGCGGCGCGTAGAGCCTGCCCCCCGCCCCTTCCTGCGACAGCACGAGATCCGTGGCCGAGCCGTCGAACGAGCCCCGGCCCGCGGTGCGCCATTCCGGCAGCGCCAGCGGCAGCGCCATGAATCGCATCGAGGTATCGAAGGCGCAGACCTCGCGGGTCTCCACCGCCGGATCGACGTCGAGCGACGCGGCGAGCGGCACGACGCCGCGGTAGCGGATCTCGGCCGCCGCGGCCCCCGCCGGGCTGGTGATGGCGTCGGCCAGCACGACGATGCGCTCGCGGGGCAGCATCACCACCTGGCGCTCGAACTGCCGCCCGCCGGTCAGCGGCGCCACGATCTCGAGAAACGTGGCCTTGCGGTCCGACTCCCAGCAGGAGACGGTCCATGCCCCCTCGGCCTCGAGCGCCCGTCCGTCCGCCCAGGCCTCCCACTGCCACGGCCCATCGACGAGCAACCGGTCGGCCACGGCGATCTCGAGACGGGGAACGGCGTGCCGGTACTCGAGCGAGACCCGCACGCTGCCGCGATCCCAGCCGCTCCGGACGACGGCGAACGCCGCGGTGGCATCGTGGACGTCGCGGGCGAGCGCCCGCCGCTCGCTGGCGTCGGCCCGCCCCCGGCGGAGGGCACGAACCGTGCGTTCCCGGCGGCCCCCCATCTCCTCCACCGCGTGCACGAGCGGGGCGGTGAAGCACCCGGGCATCTGGCCGGCGCCCGCGAGCACGCGGCCGCGGCCGCCGAGCAGCCTCACCGCCATGGTGGCGGCAGCCTTCCAGCGACGCTCCGTCGCCTCGCCCCAGGCCGACCCTCCCGTGGCCAGCGCCGTCTCCCGCGCCGCCGTCCACCTCACCACGCGTTCGACCATCGCACCCGAACCCGTGACGTTCACGGATCCCTGCGGCGACACGAGCCGGTCGATCTCGGCGGCGAGCGTGACGCTCGCCCCCTCCTCCAGGCAGCGGCAGGCCTCGATGTCGCGAAACAGCCTGGCGAGCGCGAGCACGAAGCGGGCGGGGAGGGTGTCGCCCGTCGCGAGGAGCGCCTGCGCCGCGCGGGCCTGACCGACGAGCCGCTCGAGAAGGCGTCCCGCGGAGCCGCCGGCCCGCCTCGTGCGGGCCATCCAGGCGAGAGCCCAGGTGGCCGCCTCGCACGCCAGCCAGCGCTCGACGGGCGACTCGGCCTGGCCAGCCTCGTCGAGGCACTCGCCGATCGCCGCCTCGATGAACGTCATCCGCTGCGTGTCACGCCCCCCCTTCTTCACCTGGCCGGCGAGCGTCCGCAGGCGATTGCGGCCGGCGAGCGTGTCACCCACCTCGGCGAGACCGTTGATGCGCCGCGCGGCCTCCCGCGACGTGACCGCCACGGGCTCGGCGCCGACGCCGCGGGCAGGCGGACGCGTCACGGCGCTCGCCACCGGCGCGGCGGCGGGCACCGGGTGCGGTCGCGTCCGCGGCTTCCGCTGGGACGGGCGGTTCACGCCCCCGTTCGTGACGACCATGCGCGTACCCGGAGCTTCGGAGAGGGATCACGGCGCGTCGCGAAAACCCACCGCGGGTTTCGCGAACGCTCCGACGACCGGGTATCGTATCGGAGGGGTGGGTGGTCATCCACCGTTCCGCACCCGCACGACGAGGAGACATCATGGGCACCCGCGTTTCTCCCGCCGGGCACGGCACGGTGCGGCGGTGCGTCGCCGCGGCCCTCGTGGCGGTGCTGGTCGGAGCGGCGGTCCCCGATGGGGTTGGCGGTGACGAGCCCGCCGCCGCCGTCCGCGAGGCGCCGCCGCGACCGGATCGGCACCCGGAGCTCACGCGGCTCTCGAAGACCGAGGACGTGTGGGTCGACGCGGCGAAGAAGGAGGTCGTTGTGGGGGGCAGGGTCGCGCTCGACGAGGGGGTGATCGAGGTGTTCGCCTGCCCCGAGAAGTCGAAGGAGCACGAGGCGATCGTCGCCACGCGGTCGACGGCCCGGCTCGTCCACGCGGCGCTGCTCGCCATCGGCCTCGAGCCGGGCAGCCCCGTGTCGTTCGACCCCGAATACACCCCGGCGCGCGGACCGGTCGTGAAGGTGCGGATGCGGTGGCAGGACGCCGCCGGCGAGCGGCGGGAGCGGCCCGCCGGCGAACTGATCCGCAACACGAAGACGGAGCAGGCGCTCGACACCGACTGGGTGTTCGTCGGGAGTTCGCTGTGGCGCGATCCGGCGGACGGCACGGAGTATTACCAGGCCGACGCGGGCGACCTCATCTGCGTGTCGAACTTCGCGACCGCCACGCTCGACCTCCCGATCGAGAGTTCGCAGTCGAACGACAGCCTCCTCTTCGAGGTGTTCCCCGACCGCGTGCCGCCCCGCGGCACCGAGGTCGAACTGATCCTCTCCGCCGGCCGCTGAGCGCGGCGGGGGTCAGTCGGCGGCGGCGACCCGGCAGTGGGCGAGGATGCCTGCGGCGGCGGTGACGTAGCCCGTGTAGAACGGCCCGAACTCGGCGTACCGGGCGCTCGCCTCGTCGAACCGCATCGTGTAGACGATTTCCTTGAGCCAGTCGGGACGCCGCGCCCAGAGCGTCACGCCCCACTCCCAGTCGTCGAGCCCGACGGCCACCGTGATGAGCTGCGACACGCGGCCGCCGAACTTCATCCCCGACGCGCCGTGCTCGGCCATCAGGCGGCTGCGTTCCGCGAAGGGAAGCGTGAACCAGTTCTCCCCGACCTTCCGCTTCTTGTTCATCGGATAGAAGCAGGCGTTGGGCCACGGGGGCAGCTCCGGCTCGATCCGCGCCTGCTTCATGGCGGGCTCGCGGGCCGCGTAGCCCTGCACCTTGGCGCGATACGACGGGCTGTCGGCCGTCTCCCCCTCGGCGATCAGCCGCCGGCCGTACTGCTCCACGGTGGGGACGTACTCGCTGACCTCCGTGAGGCTCACGAACGAGTAGGTCGGCACGATCGCGGCGCCGAGCGCACCGGCGAGGAGCCGCTGGTGCACCGCGTCGACCGCGAGCGGGTCGGGATCCATCACCACGACGCCGAAGTCGGCCTTGTGGCCGGGCACGAGCCAGGTCTGCAGCCGGGTCGGGGCATCGCCGCCGGCCGGATCGAGCGCGGCGGTGAACTGACGCACGCCCTCCGCCACGACGGTCGGCCCGAGCGAGGCCAGCACGCCGTGGTCGAAGCGGTAGAACGAGTGGCTGCAGTGCCAGCCCGTGCAGGGCTCGATCGCCGTCTCCACCGCGGCGTGCGCCGCCTGCGCGGCCGCGTGCCCGCCGTGGCCTGCGGGGGCTGGCGGGTGACCTGGCTGGGCGGCTGGCTGCATCGGAGGTCTCCCTCGGTGACGGTCGGGCGGCCGGACATCGGCCCCGGCAGTCTACCCGTCGGTGGAGCCGGCCCTCCATCGCCCCGCCGCAACGCGGCTCGTCGGCACCGCTCGCGGCGGGGCCACGGGTGGCTGTCCACGGCGGCCGAGTCTGCGGTACGATGCGATCGGTTGCGGCCTCGGGCGGTATGGTTCGGCGTGGCCGCCGGCACACGGGGAAACAGACCATGGGACAGGCGATCGTCGACCCGGCCGAGCTCCGCAGATTCGCGGGCAGCCTCCGGAAGTTCAGCGAGGAGGTCGTCGCCCAGATGCAGATGGTGCAGCGGCAGCTCGCCGCCCTGAGCGCCACGTGGCGCGACCAGGAGCAGCAGAAGTTCGCCGAGGAGTTCGAGGCCCAGCTCGGCACGTTCAAGCGGTTCGCGGAGGCCACGGGCGAGTACGTCCCCTACCTCGTCCGCAAGGCCGAGCGGGTCGAGGAATATCTGCAGCAGCGCTGACCGGCGCCGGCCGCGGCGGGCTTCGCCCGAGGAGAATGCGATGTCGACCCAGGCGGACGTCAAGTCGATCGACCTGCTGGCCTTCGTGAAGACCGCGTTCGCGGCGTTCGCCCACGAGACGGGTCAGGCCGTGGCCGAGGCGGAGATGCAGGGCCAGCGGGCGGTCGAATGGATCACGATGGACCAGGCCGCCTACTGGAAGGCCGAGTGCCGCAAGGCGGCCGACCTCGTCAACAAGGCCATCAAGGACCTCGAGCACTGCAAGACGTTCAAGAAGGTGGGCGACAACCAGCCCTCCTGCATCGAGGAGAAGAAGGCGCTCGAGAAGGCGAAGCGGCGGCTCGCTCGGGCCGAGGAAAAGGCCGAGGCGGTGCGCCGCTGGACGCCGGTGGTGCAGCAGCAGTTCCGCGAGACGTGCGTGCGCCTCGTGCGGTTTCGCGAGGTGATCGACGTCGACTGCCCGCGGGCGATGGCGGAACTGGAGCGGATGCTCCGGGCGCTCGACGCCTACCGCCAGGTTTCGTCCCCCGCGGGCCGGACGGGCGAGGACGGCGCCGGCGAGGGCCCCAACGTGACCCGGCAACTCGACGAGGCACCGGCGACGGCCCCGGCCGCGCCGGAGGGGGGGACGCCCGCATGAGGGTCGGCGATCTCTCGAGCGGCGCGTCGAAGCTCGCCAACGCGATCAAGCAGCTCAACCTCAAGTGGGAATCGGCGGCCGAGGGCTGGTACGACGTCCGCGCCAAGGCCTTCCACAAGGACCACATCGAGCCGCTCACGCCGCGGATCAAGGAGACGCTCGACGCCCTGGGCCGGCTCGCGGAGGTGCTCGACCGCGCCATCCGCGACGTCAGCGACTCCGACGGCGGGTAGCCGCCGTCCCGTGATACCCCCCTTACCCGAGAAAGCAGGCACGTGAGCACGACCGCCCCGGATTCGCCCCCTCCCGCACCGCCGGCCCCGCCGGTGTCGCGGTCCTACGACCGCGATCTCCTCCGCGACCAGATCGGCATCCTCCGCCGAGAGGCCGCGACCCGCGCCCGCCTCGAGAACGAGATCCAGGCGGAGCACGAGGCGGCGGTGACGCATCTCCGCGACAAGGCCGCCGCCGCGCTCGCCGCCACGAAGGCCAAGTACGCCGGCGAGATCGAGGCGACGAAGCGCGAGTATGCGACGGTGCTGCAGAAGGCCGATGCCTACCTCAAGGCCGAGCAGAAGAAGCTCGACGATCAGCGGGCCGCGATGCAGGTGAAGATCGGCCGCGAGTGCGATCACCTCGTCCAGCAGGCCAAGGAGGAGGACCAGTTCGAGGAGGGCTCGTTCCGCGAGGTCCACAAGGAGAAGAAGAAGGATCCGCTGCGGCTCTTCGCCCGGGCCGAGAAGGAGGTCGTCCGATCGGTCGAGCAGGTGGGCGAGACGGTCGCCCGGGTCAACGGCTTCCTGAAGACGTGCGGCGTGGAGGCCCCCGCTGCCGACGGCGGTGAGGACGCCGCCGCGCCCGAGGACGACGTGCTCGCCACGTTCGAGGCGACGAAGACGGCCGTGCAGGACAAGGCGCAGGCGATCCTCAGCCTCCCGGCCGCGAAGACCGCCTTCGGAGGCGGGCTCCAGGCCGCCGCGGTGGCGGGGCCGATCGTGGGAGGCATCGCGGCCGCGGCCGCGGCGTTCTTCCTCGTTCCGGGCGACGCCGGACTGCGGGCCGGCATCGCCGCCGGCGCGGCGGCCGTGCTCGCGGCGGGGGGCATCGGCGGCGGGCTGTGGGGCGTCGGCCGCCTCAAGACCCGGGTCCGCGGGCAGCTCGGCGCGATGGCGGGCGACCTCGCCGCCACCGCCGGCCGGGCGACGGCGCTCCGCACGCCCTGCATCGACGTCTACGCCGCCCGTCGCGATCAGCAGTCGCAGCGGCTCGAGGACAAGTTCAAGCAGGACTCGGAGGCGCGGGCCGTCGCGTCGGAGGCGAAGCGGACCGCGCTCGTCGCCCGCCGAGACAAGTCGCTCGCCGACCTCGAGACGAAATACGCCGACGCCACGCGGCACCTCGCCGCGAAGGTCGCCGCGGCCCGCGACGCCGCCGAGAAGAAATACCCTCCCACGCTCGCGGCGCTCGCCACGAGCCTCCGCGAGGACACGCTGCGCGTCGAGCGGGAGCGGGATGCGCACGTCGCCGCCGCCGACGACCGGCATGCCGAACGTCATGCGGCGATGACCGCCGACTGGAAGGCGGCCCGCGAGGCGACGGCGGCCGTCTACGACGAGGCCAACCGCATCGACGCCGACGCCTTCCGCCCCTGGGAAGACCTCGCCCGTGACGACGTGCCGCTGCCGGTGGCCGCCCCGCCCGGCCTCCGCTTCGGCGCGGTCGGCCTCACGCTCGAGAAGATCCCCGGAGGCGTGTCGGGGGATCCGGCGCTCAACGCCTTCGGGCCCGTGACGTGGACGCAGCCGGCGATCCTCCCCTGGCCCGTGGCGTCGTCGCTGCTCATCAAGACGACGGCCGACGAGAAGGAGACGGCGTCGGCGATGATGCAGGCGCTGATGCTGCGGATCGCCTCCGGCATTCCGGCCGGACAGAGCCGGTTCACGATCATCGACCCGCTCGGCCTCGGCAAGCAGTTCGCCGGCTTCATGCACCTCGCCGACCACGACGAGCTCCTCGTCACCAGCCGCATCTGGACGGAGCCGCAGCTCGTCGAGCAGCGGCTCGCCGACATCACCGAGCACATGGAGGTGGTGATCCAGAAGTACCTCCGCAACGAGTACGAGTCGATCGGCGCCTACAACGCGGAGGCCGAGGTTCCCGAGCCCTACCGCTTCGTCGCGGTGGCCAACTTCCCCGCCAACTTCAACGAGACGAGCGCGCGCCGGCTGGCGAGCATCGCGTCGTCGGGCGCCCGCTGCGGGGTCTACGTGATCCTCTCGGTCGACACCGCCCAGCAGGTGCCCTCCGGCTTCAGCCTGTCCGACGTCGAGCAGCACTGCACCTCGCTCACGCTCAAGAACGGCGTGTTCACCTGGAAGGATCCGGAATACGCGAAGTGGCCGCTCACCGTCGAGCAGGCCCCCTCCGACGAGATCTTCACGCGGATCATCCAGCGGGTGGGCAAGGCGGCGAAGGCGGCCAAGCGGGTGATCGTGCCGTTCGACCGGGTCGCGCCACCCGAGGCCCAGTGGTGGAAGGGCAGCACCGCCGAGGAGGTGCTCGCCCCGCTCGGGCCGGCCGGAGCCAAGAAGCTGCAGTTCCTCAAGCTCGGCAAGGGCACGAGCCAGCACTGCCTCATCGCCGGCAAGACGGGCTCGGGCAAGTCGACGCTCATGCACGCGATGATCACGAGCCTCGCGCTGCAGTACAGCCCCAACGAGATCCAGTTCTACCTGATCGACTTCAAGAAGGGCGTCGAGTTCAAGCTCTACGACCACTACGCGCTGCCGCACGCCCGCGTGATCGCCATCGAGAGCGAGCGCGAGTTCGGCCTCTCGGTGATGGAGCAGCTCGACCGGGAGCTCAAGCGCCGCGGCGACCTCTTCCGCGAGCTCTCGGTGCAGAACGTGGCCGGTTTCCGGCAGACGGGCCATCCCGACCCGATGCCGCGGATCCTGCTCCTCATCGACGAGTTTCAGGAAATCTTCGTCGAGGACGACAAGATCGCGCAGGACGCCTCGCTGATCCTCGACCGGCTCGTCCGCCAGGGCCGTGCCTTCGGCATCCACGTGCTGCTCGGCTCGCAGACGCTCGGCGGCTCCTACAGCCTGCCCCGCGCCACGATGGGGCAGATGGCGGTGCGCATCGCGCTGCAGTGCAACGAGGCCGATTCGAGCCTCATCCTCTCCGAGGACAACACCGCCGCCCGGCTCCTCACGCGTCCCGGCGAGGCGATCTACAACGACGCCAACGGCATGGTGGAGGGCAACAACCCCTTCCAGGTCGTGTTCCTCACCGACGAGCAGCGGGAGCAGTATCTCGGCGCGCTGCGCAAGCTCGCCGACCGGCGGACCGACATCCCGCACCTCGACCGCATCGTGTTCGACGGCAACCAGCCCGCCGACCCGGCCGGCAACCCGATGCTCACGGAACTCCTCGCCTCGGGCACCGTGAAGGGGCAGGAGCTCGTCGCGCCGCTCGCCTGGCTCGGCGACGCCATCGCCATCAAGGACCCGACGGCCGCGATCTTCCGCCGCCAGGGGGGCGCCAACATGCTCGTGGTCGGCCAGCGCGAGGATCTCGGCACGTCGCTCCTGGCGATGGCGCTGGTGAGCCTCGCGGCCTGCAGCGATCCCCATCCGGGCGGCGGTCTCGGCCGGCCGGCGCGGTTCGTGCTGCTCGAGCCGGCGATCGCCGAGGAGAAGCCCGACATCCTCCTCGCGCGGCTCGCGCCCCACCTGCCCCACGAGGTCGAGGTGGTGGGCCGCCTCGGCGTGGGCGACGCCTGCGAGCGGCTCGCCGCGGAGGTGAAGCGGCGGCTCGACGAGCAGGTGCTCGACGGCGAGAGCGTGTTCGTGGTCGTGCGCGACCTCGGCCGGTTCCGCGAGCTCCGCCGCAACGAGGGGGACTTCGGCTATTCGTCGTTCGGCGGCGACAAGAAGGCGACGCCCGCCGACAACTTCCTCGCCGTGCTCAAGGACGGCCCGGCGGTCGGCGTCCACCTGATCATCTGGTGCGACTCGCTCACGAACCTGCAGCGCACGTTCGACCGCAACGCCATCAAGGAGTTCGAGCTGCGGGTGCTCTTCCAGATGAGCGGCAACGACTCGAGCCAGCTGGTCGACAGCCCGGTCGCGGCGAAGCTCGGGCCCCAGCGGGCCCTGTTCATCCACGAGGAGACCGGCACGCTCGAGAAGTTCCGCCCCTACGCGTTCCCGACGCCCGAGTGGCTCGACACGGTCGCCGCCGCGATGCGGGCGCGGCCGCAGGGTACGCCGACCGCGCGGCCGACGCCCCGGGCGCCGGCCCCCGCCGCCGACCGGTCCGACGAGGCGGTTTCGCCGGGCGGGCTCGGCGGATTCTCCGCGTTCGGCGGCGGCGGCGACTTCAACTTCACGAAGCTGCTCGACGACCTGCCCGGTTCCCCGGACGACGGCCCCGCCGACCCGGGCGCGACCTGACGGGCGAGCCGCCCCTCACCGCGGCCGTCGGCCCACCTGCACGGTGACCGCGATCGGCTTGCCGTCGCGGACGATGTCGATGGACACCATCGATCCGATCGGGGTGCGGGTGAGCTCGAGCACGAGTGCCGTCGGCTCGCCGACCGGCTCGCCGTCGAACGAGACGATGAGATCGCCCGGCTCGATGCCGGCCAGC
>Ga0007796_10001036_pt1 | contig 10070 bp, 20 predicted proteins | sample CryBogmetaGMA0M_FD_60373 | JGI IMG/M metagenome (GOLD analysis project Ga0007796, IMG submission 60373) | Freshwater microbial communities from Crystal Bog, Wisconsin, USA - MA0M | ecosystem: Environmental > Aquatic > Freshwater > Lake | place: Crystal Bog, Wisconsin, USA | collected 2009-07-06 | reverse complement strand
ATACAGTATATAACTTGAAACCGATGATCCTCTCCCAACACCCCATATGAATTTTTTCTCTCTTAAATATGTTACCAAAAATATAAATAATCGCAAAAGCATAATTAGATCTCGATCTTTATACATTAAAAATTCATCATTTACTCTATCAATCTCTGCTTGTGTTTTGCATTTATTAAGCAACCATGGCAAAACATCAATTTTCTGATATTCAGTGGGAAATACCCACTCATCGGCTTTTTGCAAATGAAAATCATCAAATGATAATATTTCTTCGGGTTCGTCTAAAAATATAGTTTTTTGATTAAGTAAAAGATTTTGATATTTTTCATAAAGCTGTATATCATCGTCCCTTATTACGTTTAAGTGACCAATATTTTTACCTTGTAGTAATATTTCTCTCAAAGCATCACTGGGCAATATTGCTTGCCCATACATATTTACTTTCATTTTATTAATTTAGTTATTTTTATTTAAAAAGTTTAATTAAACTTTTTTTGGTTTCCATTTTTCTACTTTAACAATTTGTGCAGGCTCCCTTACAGATCCAATCTGCCCATCATACGATGCTTCTTCAATAAATTTATAAAACTCTATCATTGGATCAATCAAGTCTTTAAATAATTCATCATTAGATAATGTTGTGTCCTCTGGTCGAATGAACTCAAAACTAAATCCATCATTGCGCATCCACCACGGTAATACATCTTTTGCTTGCCCTTCTGTGTAATATTCTTCTGTTGTTGTTGGTAAATTATATCCACCATCCCCAACATCAAAAGAATACTGCACAGTCATATCGCTTGCTTTAATTTTTATTTCACCAACAAGTATATCATTATCTGCCAATACAGTAAGCTTTGAATGCAATAGCTGCACAATAACATCGTCATAGGGCATACTTGGGCAGTAAAGCATAATGTTAGATGAAAGATTTGCAATATACAAGTCTTCGTTATTTGTGACGTCTACTGCAATAATATTTGGTAAATTTGTTTCTAACCAAAAACACAATTTCTGATATGCTATTGTTGCATTATACTCTAAGTCATCTGCAGAAAGTTTACCTCGCTTATCTACAGCAACTAAATCTATAGATAATGTCCAGTCAACTGGAATTAAAGAACCATTTAGAATTCTAATACCGGTAAAATTGTGTTCCATCGTCATATGACTTTTAATACGATGTTTTCCAATTTGCATCATAATGCTTTCCTTATTATTTCTTCTATATCTACCATATCAACTTTACCAAGCTCTAAAGGTAGATGTGCGTTTGGTACTTTTTTCTTGTACTCGTCATCCATTTGTTTTTGCAATCTTGATTGTCTTTCATCTTCAAGATTTTGTATTACTTCTTTAATACTCATCACTGTTGGTGTGTGGCCTAAAGAAACTTGGTAATTCATATATGTATATGCCTTGCCAAGCTTTTCTATAATTTCTTCATTAGATAATTTTGTTACATCTAGGAATGGGTGCATGATTATATTTAGTCAGTTTTGTGTTACATAAATTTTAATTTGAATACAAGTAAATCAGCATCATTTTCAAAAATAAGGTCATCATAAAGAAAATCACTACCTTTACTATGCAATCCACGACTTATTTCACAATTATATTCATCACTAATCCACTCCCAAATAGAATAGTTGAAATTGTATTTAGGCTGGATATTTTCGTAGTAGTATATTACCAGATTGTTCCAAATACTAATAATTGATATCTTCTTCATTAGAATATTCAGTAATAGTAAATTTAATATTTCTTGGCCACATATACATTCTTAACGCATGTTGTCCTGCAGTAATTTTAAACTGTAATGCATCCATTTCGTTTACAAAGACCCAATAAGAATGACAAGCATATTCTGGAATTGTCCACAATGTTGGCTGGCCGTTTATTTGTAGCTTTCCATTTGTGTTAATTACTTCAAAAATTGGATTAGAATATCCCCAAGTATCTGTAATTGTTTTCTTTGCAGTAGTTAGCATTTTCCTAAATTCACTAAGGTAGAGATTGGGCATTATTGATTCAGGATGAGTTACTTGCACTACATAAGGATTTTTTAAAAACATATGTGACAATACATGTAATTTTTTATTCATATGTATTCGTGATGCAATCTGTGAAATGTAGTTACATCATTTTTATCCGAGAATCGTATAGACACAAACTGACCTAAGTCTAATTCTGTATACAGTCCTTTAACTTGCTTAAATCCTCGTAAGAATGCATCGTATCTTCGATAAAATACTATTGGATGAATTCTAACTTGTGCCCACTCACTTGTATAGCTGTCAAGCTTAATAGTATCACCAACAAGTTCTTGACCTTTTTGCTTCATTTTTTTCTCTCCAATGGTATAACAGAATCTGCAGGCTTAAGATTTTTCAAATACTCAATATCAACTATGCGTTTTCTGCCTTTTACTGATACAGTATAACCTGTAGTAAAATTATTAAAAACATTTGGCGTATATGGGACCGATAATGGGTGTAGCATTCCGGATATTTTTATTGAATATAACTTTTGTTCATTTAGATTCCAAAAATAACCAGGGTACTTGATTGCAACAAATTCTTTAGGGAATTTTACCATATATTATCCCAGAAATAATTTAAGATATAGTTTTACCATTTATCAACAACATCCATTTATCAACAATAGCACTTCTCATTTCTTCTACGCCAACACTGTTGGGATAAAAAAATTCTAGTATTTGTTGTAGCATTGAAATAGAATATTTTTTTCCTGATACAGTGGTTATATTAAGAATGATATCATCTTTTAATTTTGAAATAACTATTGCTTCTTTATCTTTTTCTAGAGACATGCTTTCTACATATCTTAATGCAATGTGTTCGCCTTCGATAGACACAACAACAGAGTATCTAAATACAATCATTAAATTAAACTAAGATACAGTGCCGATGAAGGATCAAAGTCTGTGCGAAAAATATAGATATTAGGATTTACACTGGCCCCTTGTTTTAGTCGTTTAAGAACACGACCTTCCATTGTCCACTTATCTTCACCTTTACCTACATTTTCATTTAGCCATTTAACAAGCCTGTAGAAATGCTCGCGATCACGAATGACAACGCGGAAGGTATGTACTGCATTCTGTTCCTTAAGGTTAACTGGAATTACCTTTTGGGTTTGTTTAGTCATATTACGCTTTCTAAAGTTATTTAATAATTATACTGCACGATGTTAGCTTAGTCAAATGTATCAGAGTATGCTGCAATTACTTTAACACCTGCTTCTGTCATCATTTCAACTGCAATTTTTGTATCTTCTTTCCATCTTTCTGGCATTTTGTCAGCTGCATAGTCTGCATCTACTACGACTGTTTTAATTTTTCGTTGGATGATTGATTGAGCACAGGATGAGCATGGGCTAAATGTTACAAACATGACACAGCCATCAAGCGATTGATGTGCTAGATCCATGGCATTGCGTTCTGCATGGCAAAACCATTTGTATTTGATAGGTCTTTCGTTACGTTCTGGCACGTCATCGTTGATGCCTATGGGCATACCATTAAATCCCCACGAAACAGGAGAACCGTCGGCCCGTGTAATAACTGCGCCAACTTTAGTTGAATTATCTTTTGACCAACTTGCAACATCTTTAGCCATTTTTAGCATTCTTGATGCCCATTTAGTGTTAGTAATATCCATTTATTTTTATCTTGACAGATTTTCTCTAGTAATAATTTGTGCGAGTTCATCGCCTAACTCTTCTTTGTCAGTTATGATATACATAGACGCATTGTGACGATCATTTATAGGATTATAATGTCTGACTAGAATAACTTTCCCCCCAATTGCAGAATATACCATAAGATTTAATCCTGCGTTACCCTCAAACTGTGATTGATTATAATTAGCAGTACCAAGTGCATGTTTAGAAAGATTATGATGTTGATGGTTATAGTCTTCTTCTACATCTGTGGTGCATGCCCATTTAATAATTTTTTTTATTGTTTTCTTAACAAAGTTCATACTATGTCCCTTAATCGTTTAATTTTTTAAAACCTACATATAGCCCTAGTACCCCTGTAAGTAATGCAATTAATTGAGTTAATTGCTCCAAAAACGAAGCATGATTAACTATTACCGTGTGTACTCCGGTATCTCCATTAGGCTCAATTGTATTAATTTCTTCTCTAGAAGAAGATGCTGCTTCTGCTGTATTGATAACTACATCAACTATTTTATCTATATTTTTTGCTATGCTATTTGCTTTTTCTCTAGAAATGGGTGCAGTAACAATAATAGGAATAGGTGTAGGGTAATCTAAATTAGCAATAGTACTGCTAGGTGCTGGCATTGTAGTTGGTGCTGGCATTGTAGTTGGTGCTGGCATTGTAGTTGGTGCAGGCACAATAGCAGTAGCTGATTGCTGTTCATTATTTGATTCAGCTGTAATTTTTGTAGATACTACTTCGGCAGAAATTGACTGAATTTTAACAGGATTTGGCATAGAACCGCACCCTGTTAAAATTAAAGTTAATGAAACTGTAGCAATCTTATTCATAGTTTTATTTTTTATCTAATCGCAGCGATGCGTGCTCGTCGCTGTATTTTTCGGGGTATCGTTTTGCCAGTTTGATAATATTTTCATCTAAAATTTCACCTAAATTAAAATCTAGTGTTCTGCAAGCAAGAGCAATATACCACATAATATCACCAATTTCTTCTCGCATATTTACAATATCAAGCGGCTTGTTGTAAATTACATGTTTTTTAACAGCATCAACAATTTCGCCCGATTCGCCAGCAATTCCAAGCGTAGCGTGCAGCAAATCATACCGCTTAGGGTCAATAGTAGCATCGGTATCGATATGCTTGCAAGTGCGATCGCTTAATTCGAGATATGTTTTATTATCCATTATTATTCCTTAAATATATGTAAATTTCTTTGTAAACTTTAACGTTTTATAAAATTTACAAAACTTATCAAGCGAGTCTTCTTTTGATAAGATTCTTTTTTTATCTTCGGCACGCACATTATCACTTATAGAAATTCTATCTTCACTAATACTAAAAACTTTAATTAAGTGAATTTCTGATACTGGTGCTACTAAAGATATTGAACGCCACCACGGAAAATCTAATATAAATTTATCACCGTTTTCTTTTTCCAACACCAAAATTCCGTGATCGCGATTAGCTACAGAATTAACATATATATCTTTAGCTTCTTGCTGATTAATTTCAACAAGTTGAAAATTAACTTTAGGCGCTGCATATGTTGAAGCATATTTAATGCGATTATCGCTAGGATAGTATCCAACATTTTTAAAAAAATTGTAAGGTGTGAAATATGCTAAAGAATTATGCTGAATTTGATTGTTTAAATACTGCGACACTTCTTCCCTGCTTGTAGGAGTTTCGCATTTTTTAATTACTTTCAATATATTAACATCGTTTTGATAATAAAATTTTCCTGCCGCTATTTCAACAATTTGCTTACGTAGCAAAGATCTAATTTTAAGATCTGCTGTATCGCCGTATCCTACTGGGTTAGTGTATAAAGATTGCACACCAAGATAAACACCTTGAATTTTATTTTGCAGTAATACAGTATCGCCAATACTAACATCATTTATATCTACTTTTGATTCAATGAGCTTTGTATTATTCACTGCTTCTGCATACAATAACGACGATATAGGAACAAGTGATAATTTAACATCAGAATTTTCTCTTGCCCAAATACACTTTTGCTGAATTAGCCCCTCGGTAATACCAGTGACTTCAAGAATATTTTGCATATTTTCCTGAGAAATTCTTACAAAAAATCCCCTAGGATCAATAACCAGCCACGAAGAGTCAGGCGAATTATATTTTAATTTATTTACTTGGTGTAGTGTAAATCCAGGTAACGGGATATTATCATATTCTTGTAATTTATTGTGCTTAATTACAAATGAGGTTAATTTTTTCTTTTCAAGCGCTGATTCGCCCAGCGGTATAACTTCTGCTTCGGGCAACATGTTGTATACGCCAGTACTATCCCACCCTACATAAATTTGTTGCGAAATATTAATCATTTGTTAGTTCTTTAATTCTGAGTTGTGTTGTTGTGCGTAAGATAACAAATTTTTTATTCTCTTCAACGTTCGATGTATTGCGTATTAAATTTAGATAATTATTATCTAAAATTTTAGTGTTGATAAGATTTGAGGTTTTTATAATTAAAATTTTTTCTTTTAAGTCTAATTCATCAATCATAATATTTCTTTAATGTTAAAAACCAAATTGCATACGAAAAATTATAGCGTCTTCTGCGTCTTCAAATCCAAATTTATTACCGCCAAGCATAGTCCATCTACCTTGCAAATTTTCTACACACCAGAGAACAATTCCCTTTTTGGCAATTTCGTAGTATGGAATATCAATGTGTGTAAATGTCCATAATTTTTCTTTATCCTTAATTAACTCATTCATTGGTACATATAGATCTTGTTTTTCCATAAATTTCCTATTTATGCTATATTATATTATAAATTTTTGTAAAAGTCAAGAATGGCTACATAAGACAAAAGCGTCATTATGACGCTTTTGTCTATTAATTATTAGTTGATTATTTATTATATAATTTCCACTTTAATTCGGGCTGAGATAATCGATTAGCAATAACATGCATACATATTGGATTATGACCTAATCCTAAATGGCTTGCGCCAGATATTTCTATATTTTCAGATATATTGGTTTCAATTTCAAGGCAGCTTTGCCATGCTACTACACCATCTGTTTTGCTATAGATTGAAGTAAATGGTGTGTTGGGTTTCTTTGCAATAGATTCTATAATAGACGGATCATAATGACTTTTATCTTTGCTTAAAAACTCATAAAGTACTTTTACATTTGTTGCATTAGGATCGCCCTTGAATGGTGTACCAAGTGTTATGACTTGCCTCACTAACTCAGGTGCAGATTTAGCAAGTTCCCTTACATAAATGCCACCCAAACTCCATCCAATAAGACTAACTTTAGCGTTATTATTTTCTTTAGAAATTTCGCGTATACGTTCTACAACTGTGGATGTTAAATTGTCTAATCCCTGTCTTGGGCCTAAGTTTCTACCAAGCCCCCATGGATACACATTGTAACCTAAGTTTGATAAAAATGTCCGTAAGTATCGTGTTGATTCATCGTTTGATCCTAGACCTGGAAATATTACAACAGGATGACCATCGCCCTTAGGCGAAATATATTGAAGTGGTATGATTAATAATATGCTCTGCGTATATTCAAACAATGACCTAGCGGCCTCAAGCAATAACAATACTTTTGATGGTGGAGTCATACGACAATCCTTTAATATAACAGTATTTATATGTTATGTTCTATATTTAAAACCAACGTGGATAATTGTTGGCCGCTGCATACTTAGCACGATTTTTGCTTATCTTGATTAAAAAATTGCATATAAATTTCGTCATATTATTTGTAGTTGTATGTAACTACTGAACCATAAAGCTTTTCACGATCGTAAACTGAAATTAAGTGCTCCACATCGCAAACGCTTGTTGGATGATGACGTGAAATAAACTCATCTAAGTTAGATTGGTAATCATTTTTAGCAAAAAATTGCTGTATTTTCTTAAAAATATTATATAACATTTGATAACTCCTTTTAATATTATTTGTATAAAGGAAATGATTCATTTTACAATAACATTTACTTTATATCTCAGTGTTTCTACTGAGTAAATTATTTATCAAATTATATGCGGTTGCAGCATTTTTGTCAATAAAAAAGCTAGTGAATATTCACTAGCTTTTTATTAGTACTATAAACTATTAAATACGTTTTGAAACAATTTGGTCCGCAAGACCCAAGTCTACCGCTTGCTGTGCCGTTAGCCACTTATCACGATCCATATATTGCTGAAATTGTTCATATGTCACCCCTTTAGAATTGTGATGAACATAAAGTTCTGTCATTTCCTTTTTAATACGCAAACTTTCTATGAGATCAATTTCCATATCAGAAACTTTTCCGCGTGTACCCGATGATGGCTGATGAATCATTGTGATAGCACGTGGCATCAAATAACGATGTCCTGGCTCGCCTGCTTGTGCAATAAAAGAACCCATGCTTGCTGCCATACCAGTCACATATGTATGTATTGCTGGTTTGACATATTGCATAACATCATAAACCGCTAACCCATCATAAACGCTACCACCGGGCGAATTTACATAAAGACTTATTGGTTGATCAGCATTTTCGGCTTCTAAAAATAACAACTGTGCAACAACAATATTACACATGTTACTTTCAACCTCGCCGTGAAAGAATACAATTCTTTCTTTCATTAATCGCGAATAAAGATCGTATGAACGTTCCCCGCGTGCTGTACTTTCCACAACCATTGGAATCAAAGAATTTTGCATTTATGTGTCCTATAAAAATTATATTGTAGTTTATATTAAAATTTAAATTATGTCAAGTTTTTGGATAAATAATACTATGAAAATAAAAGATATAATTAATGAATCAGCTACTGATCTAGTAGCAAGGTTTTACAAAGAAGCAAGTGCTGACTCAGATAGATTTTATAATCTGGAAAATGTTAAATACAAGGAAAAAAATGCCAAGTATTATGATAAGCATTTTAATGAGTGGTTCAAAGAAGATATAATTCCAGTTTTTACAAAACCACTTGATAAACCACAGAAAAGTTATAATACTGTACCACAAGGTAGCAAATTACAATCACCTGGCTATAGAGGATTACAATATACTTTAGCTGCTGCTGGGATTCCTTATAATAAAAATGTACAAAAATATAATCCAGCAGCGCCTGCAATTACATCACACGAAATGGACGCTGCTCGAAACAATAATTCGCAATAGTTATTTTAATTCAGAATTATCATTCAATACCTAAAGCTTTATGAATACTTGCAGCAAGGTCTGGATCAAAGTTATCAGCATCCTCGTTTAACGAGTCCATATTTTTTACACACCACATCCAATAAGATTTTGGAATTTCTGTCATTAGTTCACCTTTGTGTTTCCCAAATGGCATGCGTTCGTAAATAATTGGTTCTTTGGCCCATTGTGCAATTTGAGGGCCATATGGCTTGTTTGTATCTAACAAGTTACTTGACTCCATTAAATCCACCAAAACTTCAAGTAATTTAGCAGTAATAAAAGAATCATTACCTGCGCGATGGCAATACATACCAATAGGCACATCCAAATCAAGCGCAAATCTTAAATAAGGCAAACTTGTGCTTTCAATGTCTTCTACACCATTAAATAACTTCTTTGACATTCGCCATGTGCAGATTGATTCAGCTGGCATAGTAATGCCATGATTTTGTAAAACCTTCATATCATAAAAATAATTATGTCCCACTGCATACCCGTTTGAAAAACCATCAACTACTGTTTGAAACACATCTTTAGTGCTAACAAATGTTGGCTTATCTTCAACCATTTTATTTGTAATATAGCAGATTGACGAAACCATTGGTGGAACAGTCGATTTAGGCTTATGTAATTCCTGAAAAATTATCCAATCATTATTATCTCTAATAACAAACCCAGCTTCAATAATCTCTGCTGTATTGTAATCTTTACCTGTAGTTTCTGTATCCAGAATAAGGCAACTTTGTAAAAAATCTTCTTTATGTGACATATTATACTCCAATTTATAAAGTGTAACATCTTGCATATTGAAAGTCAAATAAAAAGGCACCGTAGTGCCTTTTTATATTTGTTATATTATCTTCCTCTCAACAACTTCTGCATTAAACGATTTGCTGTCTGCATAGTAATATGCATATCATACATCATCTTATTTAATGCTTCAATAGTTTCTGCATCTGGCGGCTGATTTGCTGCTGCATTTACTTTTTTAGATGCAGCACCGCCTGCTGTAGATGGTTCTGTACTGCCAGAAATCTTACCTAACATTCTATCAAACTTTTCATCACCTGTTGCTTCCTTAACATCTTTAGATTTTTTGCTAAACAAGTCACCTTGTGCAGCTGATAAGCGTTTATCAGCACGATCTATGCCTTTAGATCTTTTAG
>Ga0007796_10001033_pt1 | contig 10088 bp, 6 predicted proteins | sample CryBogmetaGMA0M_FD_60373 | JGI IMG/M metagenome (GOLD analysis project Ga0007796, IMG submission 60373) | Freshwater microbial communities from Crystal Bog, Wisconsin, USA - MA0M | ecosystem: Environmental > Aquatic > Freshwater > Lake | place: Crystal Bog, Wisconsin, USA | collected 2009-07-06 | reverse complement strand
ACCTGCGCAACGCCGAGCGCTTCTGCAACGCCAAGCCCAACCTCAGCCTCGACGACGCCCTGCGCCTCACCGGCAGCGCCGGTGACACCTTCCACCGCCTGCCGGTGCACAACTTTGAGGCGGGCCCGCGGCTCCAGGCGGTGCTGGAGCAATACCACCAGCAGAAAGCCCCCGATCCCCTGCCGGCGCCGGAGGGCTTCGCAGGCCAGCTGCGGCCCTACCAGGAACGGGGCCTGGGCTGGCTGGCCTTCCTGCACCGCTTTGACCAGGGGGCCTGCCTGGCCGATGACATGGGCCTGGGCAAAACCATCCAACTGCTGGCCTTCCTGCAACACCTCAAGGCCGAAGACGAACTCAAACGGCCGGTGTTGTTGGTGGCACCCACCTCCGTCCTCACCAACTGGAAGCGGGAAGCCGCGGGCTTCACCCCCGAGCTCGGCGTGCATGAGCACTACGGCCCGAGGCGGCCCTCCAGCCCAGAAGCGCTCAAAAAAGCCCTAAAAGGCGTGGATCTGATGCTCACCAGCTACGGCCTGCTGCAGCGCGATAGCGAGCTGCTCGAAAGCGTTGATTGGCAGGGGGTGGTGATTGATGAAGCCCAGGCCATCAAGACCCCAACCGCCAAGCAATCCATGGCCGCGAGGGATCTGGCCCGGCCCGGCAAACTCAGCCGTTTTCGGATTGCCCTCACCGGCACCCCGGTGGAAAACCGCGTCAGCGAGCTCTGGGCCTTGATGGATTTCCTCAATCCCAAGGTGCTGGGCGATGAACCGTTCTTCCGCCAGCGCTATCGCCTACCCATTGAGCGCTATGGCGACATGGCCTCCCTGCGCGACCTCAAGGCCCGGGTGGGGCCCTTCATCCTGCGCCGACTGAAAACCGATAAATCGATCATTTCCGACCTGCCTGAGAAGGTGGAATTGAGCGAATGGGTGGGCCTCAGCCCCGAGCAGAAAAAGCTCTACAACAAGACGGTCGAAGCCAGCCTCGATGCGATTGCCCGCGCGCCCCTAGGTCAAAAACATGGCCAGGTGCTGGCCTTGCTCACCAAGCTCAAGCAAATCTGCAACCATCCCGCCCTCGCCCTCAAGGAAGAGGCCGACGCAGCCGCCCATAGCGCCACCGGTTTTGCCAGCAGAAGCGCCAAGGTGCAGCGGCTCGAGGAAATTCTGGAAGAGGTGATCGAGGCGGGGGATCGGGCCCTGCTCTTCACCCAATTCGCCGAATGGGGCCACCTGCTCAAGGCCTACTTGGAGCGCAAGTGGCGCCAGGAGGTGCCGTTCCTGTATGGCAGCACCAGCAAAACCGAGCGCCAGGCGATGGTCGATCGCTTCCAGGATGACCCCCGCGGCCCCCAGCTGTTCCTGCTGTCGCTCAAGGCCGGTGGCGTGGGCCTCAACCTCACCCGGGCCAGCCATGTGTTCCACATCGATCGCTGGTGGAACCCCGCCGTGGAAAACCAGGCCACCGACCGGGCCTACCGGATTGGCCAACAAAACCGGGTGATGGTGCACAAGTTCATCACCAGCGGTTCGGTCGAAGAAAAGATCGATCGCATGATCCGCGAAAAATCCAAGCTCGCCGCTGAAATCGTGGGCTCCGGAGAGGAGTGGCTCGGCGGCCTGGAAGTGAGCCAATTGCGCGACCTGGTCGCCCTCGAGGAGGACTAGGCCATGACCCCCACCTGTCTCAGGCCCTTTCCATGAACAGCCTCTCCAACCCCATCACCACCCAACTGGGCGACCAGGGCCTGGGCCAGCAGCCCTGGTGGGTCGAGCAGTGGATGGAGCTGATCAATGGTTACCACTTCAAAAAACGGCTCGAGCGTGCCTGGGATTACGCCCGGTCCGGCAACGTCACCTCAATTCGGTTTGAAGGGCGCCGGGTCCATGCCCGGGTGCAAGGCACCGACGCCGATCCCTACAAGGTGAAGCTCTGGCTCGATGTGCTCAACGATGACGACTGGGGCTACGTGCTTGACGCCCTGACCCAAAAGGCCCGTTGGTCAGCCCAACTGCTGGCGGGGGTGATGCCCCAAGACATCGAACGGGCCTTCGCCGCCAGCGGCAAACGGCTGTTTCCGTTCAAGTTGCAAGAGGTGCGCAGCGAATGCAGTTGCCCGGATAAGGCCAACCCCTGCAAGCACATCAGCGCCGTCTACTACCTGATGGGCGATCGCTTCAGCGAAGACCCCTTCGTGCTGTTCCAGATGCGGGGCCGCACCCGCGCCCAACTGCTGGCCGATCTCGCCGTGCGCCGCCGCAAGGCCTTGGCGAAGCAAGCCCTGGCCAAGAAGGCTGCCGCCAAAAAAGGCGCCAAACCGGACGCCCCAGAGCCCCCCCAACCGGTGCATCCCGCCATCAAGGATCCGAACAGATGGTGGCGTTATGGCGCAGCCCTCGATCCGGAGCTGGTGGTAATCACTCCAGCCATGGAGGGCGATACGGGCCTCGATGCCGCCGGGCCCATCCCCCTCGCCGAAGACGGGCGCTTCCCCGAAGCCAATGGCCGCTTCCTAGAGCAGCTCAGGGGCCACGGCCAGCTGATGGCCACCCTGGCCATGGCCAAGGCCATGGGTGCTGGCACTAGCGACGACAGCCAAGGCTGATGGGGCCTGCTCCCTGGCTGACTGGCGACGGACAAAGGCTCGCATCGCAACTCATCAGCTCCTATCGGGCAAGCTTCGGCCAACCTCTCGTCACCGGGCTTCCTGGTGATGCCAGCAGCGAGCAATGGGCCCAAGCGCTATTTGCCGCCCCGATTGTCGTCCTGGCCCACGACGGCAGCCCCCTCGAGCAAGGCGAAGGTCCCCGGCTGATCTACGCCAATCGGGCCGCCCTCACCCTCTGGGACCGCAGCTGGACCCAGATGGTAGGCATGCCCTCCCAGCTCACGGCTGAGCCCACCGAGCGAGCTGGCCGCCAAACAGCCCTAGCCGCAGCTCAACAACAAACCGCCTTCAGTGGCTACAGCGGCATCCGCATCAACCGCCATGGCCGCCGCTTCCAGATCAACAACGCCCGCCTCTGGACCCCCATGGGCCCAGGGGGTGAATCCTGCGGCCTGGCCGCCTGCTTCAACAGCTGGTGGTGGTTCTAAGTCACGATTCAGGGACCACCCGACGCGGGAAGAGCCCGATTAAAGAATCGAGAGATTCCTCAGATCACCGCTGTAGCCCGTGATCTCCAGCACCCCATCGGTAGCCGCCTGAAAGCCCGCCACCCCATCGTTGAACGCAACGAATGTACGAGTCGTTGGGCCCACACCCATGGTGAAGGTGGCCGCCTGCTGGGCAAGGAATGTGGATGCTGTGAGCTGGGCCGCCACACCCGCCTCAGTGAAAGAGCTGACAGCTCCCAGGTTGGCAACTTGCTCTGCCGCCACCGTGTAGGGACCATCCAGGCTGTCGATGCCGATGGCGAAGTCGGTGATGCGATCGGGGCTGGACAAAAGCGAAAATGACGACCTCGAGACCTGAAACACATCAGCGGCACCGAGCCCTGTCAAAACATCGCCACCGACACCACTTTTCACGACATTGGACGACGCGTTACCCGTGATGTAGTTGGGATTGCCAGGAGTACCTGCGAACTGGGCCGAGCTCGTAGAGAACAAACCCGGGCCCGTGAGGTTTCCCGTTTCACCAAGGCTGATGCCCTGGGTGGCGTTGAAACCCACGCTTACGGAAGCCCCCGCCCCCAAACCGGCAGCCCAGCCGGTGCCGCTCAAAGTCGTGCGATAGATACCTCCGCCCAGGTTGGTTTGGGTTGCCGTGCAGCCCCACGGTGACCCGCTCACGACATGGGTGGTGTCAAAACTGAGACTCCATGCACTTAAGGCAGAAGCCCCCGTATTGGTGACGTTGATCTGGGCCGTGAGTCCGTGGTACCAAACGGACCCTGAGACCCCCACCTTGAGATCGGCAGAACTGGTGATTGGGAACGCTGCTTTGATGGCACCACCGGCATCGAAGATGGGCGATCCCTTCCCCGGAGCGGTCGATGGCACCGCCACTGGAGCGGGAATGGCCATGGACCCGGTGGTTACGGTTTCCAGGAAACCCTGCTGATCCCGATAACCAACTTGGAGACGCACGGCTTGCCCCTGCTGGGCACTGGTCAATTGAAAAGTGGCGGCAGTAGCCCCACTAATTGCTTGCCAGGACGCTGTACCGCTGGACTGCGATTGCCATTGATAGGAGGGCACGCCAGCGCCGGTCCCATCAGGATCGGCTGCAGTCAGGCTAGAAGAAAGGGTTTGGCCAACAACAGGGGTACCTGCAATGGCATAGGCAGCCTGCCCATCATTGACATAGGGAACCAAGACCGAGGCTGAGGAGATGGATTCAGCAAAGTTTTTGGCATCGGTATAGGCCACCTTCACCTGAATAGCCCTCCCTTCCTGCCCATGGTCCACGGTGTAGACGGAAGCAGTCGCACCCGGGATCACGCTCCAAGTTGTCCCACCATCACTGGAGGATTGCCATTGGTAGGCATAACCGGCACTGCCAATACCATCAGGATCGGCGCTAGAGATCAACGCATTCAATGAAGTGCCCACTGCTGGTGAGCCGCTGATCGCCACCACAGCCGCACCCTGGTTGACAACAACAACAGATGGCACGGGTGTTGGCGTCGGAGTTGGAGTTGGGGTTGGGGTAACACCGGAGCTGGAACGCACGGTGATGCCAGGAAGTGCATCCAACTCCTGGTCCGTCAGCGCCACACCGCCCTTCAGCTCCACACTCCGGGCAAAGGCCCCAGTGAGGCCGGCGTTGTAATCCAGCGCTACTTCATTGGAAACGTAATCACTACGGACATCCGTGTAAGCAAAGTCATCCGGCTTGGTAGGGCCACCCACCAGGGCGCCAAAATCGATGTGGGCATTCGGCAGGCCATTGTTGAAGCCATCCCAACCCACACCAGAAGCCTCGCGGCTATGGGGCTGCAGCGGGAAACTATTGCCGTAGCCCACCAAATAACTTGAATTGCGTGGATTGGCACCAAGGATGTAGTCGAGGGTGCCCTGGGCAAGAGCGGTATAAGCTCCATTCGGATCATTGACACTGGCGGCATAAACATCAGCCAGGAATGCCGTATTAGCCGCATAGCGAAGCGAACCCCACTGGCTAATCCAACGCAAGCCTCCTGGCGTGATTTGCACACCATTTTTGCCTTGAACCCAACTATCCAACCAGCCCTCCACCTGCTTCTTAAGAGCGCTATCTCCAGTCTCCTTAGCCAGCAAAACAGCTGTGGCGTAGGAACTGTCATCCCAATTACCCGTCCAGCCGTTGCTCAAGCCACCAATGTTTGTCTTGTAGATAGTGAGAGCCTTAGCAAGATAGGCAGACCCGTCGCCCCCACTAGCTTGCAGTGCCTTGGAAAGCCAGACAGCACCATTGGCTAATTCATCGTAATAGCCACTATAAGAGTTATAAAAATTTTGAACAGAGGGAATCGAGTCGGAATATTTGCCCCGATTCTGATCGGCAAAGTCGTACAAAGCTATAGCGCTCTTGAGCAGTTGATCCGCATAGGCTTTATCGCCATTTTGACGAAATAGAATCGATGCTGAGGCCAAGGCAGCCGCACTGCCACCCGCCACATCAGAACCCGGCTTGGCAGCAGTTACGGCCAAGGCTGGCCGCAGAATTGTTTCCGACTCTGCAGATTGCCAAAGCGCATGATCCGCATTGGGATCACCAACCTGAGCCACAAAGAATGCTGTTTTGCCAGAAGCATCCAGTACGTTGCACTTCAGCAGATAGTCCGTACCCCATTTGACAGCGGCCAAAAGTTCATCCGTTTGACCAGCCGCTGCATAGCCCTTGGAAAATTCCAAGCCTCCCCAGGCCAGATTTGTAAGACTGGATGCCTGTGGCAAATTAAACTTCCCATAATCTCCTGCATCAAAATATCCCCCTGTCAGATCAACTTTTAAGCCTGCCTGAAGATTGGCCTGGGTGTTATCGCCAAAATAAATACCATCCAAGCCATCACGAAGTTCTGAATCTCCGCGCCAATCGATCCTGTTCGTGGCCTCATCCAAATTCCCCGTGCGTTGCGCTTCATAGAAGAGAAATGACTTCTGTAAAGCCTCCGCAAAGTTCTGCCCACCACCCTTCACGGCAAAGGAGGTGGGGTTGACCTGAGCCGGACCCGATGGAAGCGGCGCCACCACGGGAGGGGATACCGGCGCGGTGGGCACCACAGGCGCTGGAGAGACGACCGGGGAAGCCGGGCCTGACGGCACAACAGCCAGCGAGGGCGTCGTGACAAACAGGGTCGAGGCCGTCAGCGGAGCGCTGCTCTGCGTTGAGGACTGGGTTGCATTGAACCCCACCGTGACCGAAGCCCCCGGAGCCAAGGCAGCACCCCAATCGGCGCCCGTGAGCGTGTATCCGTAGTGGCCATTGGCCAACTTGGCCACCGTAAAGCTCAGCCCCCACGGAACCCCGGTGATCAGCACATCACTTTCAAACGACAAACTCCAGTCCGCCAAAGCGGTAGTGCCTTTGTTGATGATGGTGAGATTGGCCGTCAAGCCACCATCCCAGGTGGAGCCTCCAACAGCCAACTCCAGGCCTGGATCACCAAAAACGAGAACGGACGTGGCCACAATGCAAAATCAACTGGCAACGTTTTACAAACGGGGATCCCCCTGCGCCAATCCCAGAAAGGGGATGCCTGCTGGTCTCGGCGGAGATTTGTCCCGCGCCCTCCTCCTTGGAGCGACAGAGGGAAAACTCCTTCAAGAAGGGAACAAAATGCCTACGATTTTGCGAACAGCTGAAGCGGAATGAATCTCACCGACAGGGTGCCCATCCTGGTGGAACGCCGCAGGATTATGCGCAGGGCGCTCCTAACGAGTGGGCTTGATCTCAGCATTGCCCTTGCCATCGGTAAAGAAACGAATCTGCTTCCACTCGTCTACTGTTTCGCCAATCCCACGTACCTTCATTACATCGGCACTGACGCCAAAAGCTGCCTAGAGGCCTTTCCAAACAAGTCGCCAGGTTTTCTCGTCTGCAGTGACGAACTTGTTGATAGCGATGGCTTCAGCCTAACCAAGACATTCAAAGCCAAACACCCCCGCACAAAAACATTGCTGATGTGCACTGGCTCCAAGGCCGATGCGCGTGTAACGAGCGCCGATTGGATCGATGGCATCTTTTTTCTTCAAGAGGCCTTCGAAGGCAAAGGCGTATTACAGCAAGCCGTGATCGCAGCCACCGGTGGACATCGCTACCGCAGCGAGCGGATACGCGCCCAATGCGAAACGACATCTGATCTGCAGCTCAAGGAAAGAGATTATCAAATTCTCAACTGCCTTGCCGATGGCATGAATAATCGTGAGATCTCAGCCAAATTGCAGATTAGCGAGGAAACTGCGAAGACCTACACAAAGCGCCTACTCGGCAACCTTGGCGCTAAGAATCGTCTTCATGCTGTTGTCCTTGGGCTGAGATTTGGGCTTACAGCCATCACCCAATGAACCAACCCGATTCTCCTTCGGTTCTCCCACCATCCCTGTCGTAGCAACCGAACTCGGCCGTAAGGGCCGTACCAAAACGGCCGGTTCTCGCCCTGCCCGCCATCCAAAGGCTCCAGCACATTGGCGTTGCGGGTGACTCCCGCAGATTCCAACCGGAGTTCTCACCATGCTGACCCTGCGCCAATCCTCTTTCGATCAACTGCAGTCGGATCTGTTCCGCAAACTCGAGCAGCAATTGCAAACGGCCGAGCGCGTGCCCAACGCCGAGGTGCGGGAAACAGCCGAGGCCTACACGGTGGCCCTCGAGCTGCCAGGCGTCGACAAATCCAGCATCGATGTCAAAGCCACCGATCGCACCTTAGTGATCAGTGCCGAACGCCCTAACCCCCAGACCGAACCAGCCCCCTCCGATTCCAGCCCATTACTGAGTGAGTTCCGCTACGGCACCTGGAGCCGCAGCTTCCGCTTCCCCGCTGGCATCAACCGCGATGCCATCGAGGCCCACTACCGCGACGGCCTCCTCACGGTGAGCGCCGCCAAAGCCCAAACCCTCACCACCGTCCAGGTGCAGGTCGAAGGCTGAGACACGAGAGTCCAAGCCCGGCCGTATGGCTGGGCTTTTTTGTGCCAATCCAGCGCAGGTCCTACCTACAGTCAGGTTCCCTGATGGGGTGTCATGGCCAGCGCCAACCCAAACCCGCAACTCCCAAGCCCGCGCCTGAGCCTCCAGTGCGAGTCGATTGCCGCCGACACCACCACAATCCGCTCCCTCGACTGGGACCGCAGCCGCTTCGACATCGAATTTGGCCTGCGCAACGGCACCACCTACAACGCCTTTTTGATCAGGGGAGCCAAGACAGCCCTGATCGACACCAGCCATCTCAAATTTGAAGGCACCTGGCTACCGCTTCTGCAGAGCCAGATTGACCCCTTGGCGATCGATTACCTGATCGTTTCCCACACCGAACCCGACCACTCGGGGTTGATTGGCCATCTGATCGACCTGAACCCAGCCATTGAGATCGTGGGTTCCAAGGTGGCCATCCAGTTCCTGGAGGACCAGGTCCACCGGCCGTTCCAATCGAGGGCGGTGAAAAGCGGCGACACCCTCGAGCTGGGCGTCAATCCAGCCAGCGGCGTGGAGCACCGCTTTGAGTTTCTGAGCGCGCCGAATCTCCACTGGCCCGACACCATCTTTTCCTTCGACCACGGCACCGGCATCCTCTACACCTGTGATGCCTTCGGCCTGCATTACTGCAGCGATGAGCTGTTTGACAGCGATCCCGGAGCCATCGCTCCGGACTACCGCTTCTATTACGACTGTTTGATGGGGCCGAACGCCCGCAGCGTGCTGCAGGCCCTCAAACGCATGGAGGGTCTGCCTGAGATCAGCACGATTGCCGTGGGCCACGGCCCCCTGCTGCGCCATCACCTGGGCCTGTGGGTGGAGGACTACCGAACCTGGAGCAGTGATCGCAGCAAAGGCGAGAGCTACGCAGCCGTTTGCTATGTGAGCCAATACGGGTTCTGCGATCGCCTCAGCCAGGCCATCGCCCGCGGCATCAGCAAGGCCGGTGCCCAGGTGCAGTTGGTGGATCTGCGGGCCACCGATGCCCAGGAACTCAGCGCCTTGGTTGGCGAGGCCGATGCTGTGGTGGTGCCCACCTGGCCGGCCAAGGCCGATGCCGAACTGCAAGCGTCCATTGGCACCTTGCTCGCCGCCCTCAAGCCCAAGCAATGGGTGGCTTGCTACGACGCCTTTGGGGGCAATGATGAACCGATCGACACCGTGGCCTCCCAACTGCGGGGCCTGGGCCAGAAAGAAGCCTTTGAACCGCTCCGCATTCGCCAAGTACCCGGAGGCAGCGACTACCAACGCTGCGACGAAGCCGGCACCGACCTGGGCCAATTGCTAACCAAAGCCAAAACCATTGCCGCGATGAAGGCCCTGGATGGCGATCTCGACAAGGCCCTAGGGCGCCTGTCCGGCGGGCTGTATGTGGTGACGGCCCGCCAAACCGACAACGACGGCACCCGCAGCAGCGCCATGGTGGCCAGCTGGGTCAGTCAGGCCAGCTTCAATCCCCCTGGCATCACCGTGGCCGTCGCCAAAGACCGGGCCATTGAGGCCCTGATGCAAGTGGATGATCGCTTCGTGCTGAACATCCTGCGGGAAGACAACCACCAAGACCTGATGCGCCATTTCCTCAAGCGCTTCCCCCCCGGCGCCGACCGTTTCGCCGGGGTGACCACCCTCGATGGCGCTGCCAGTGGTGGCCCTGTCCTCGGAGATGCCCTGGCCTTCCTGGGCTGCCGCGTGGTTCAGCGGCTGGAGGGCCCCGACCACTGGATCATCTATGCGGAGGTGGAGCAGGGCAACGTCTCCGACACCGAGTCGTCGACCGCCGTGCACCACCGCAAGGTGGGCAACCACTACTAGAACCACTACTGATGGCCCTTCTCGCTTCCGAAGCCCGCGATGCCGCCGCCCTGGGCCGCCGGGTGATCGTGCTGCCGATTGAGCCGGGGCTGCTCTGCCTGCGCTGCCTCAGCCCCAACCGCCTGCGCTTCGAGCTGGAGTACGGCCTCGA
>Ga0007796_10001029_pt1 | contig 10106 bp, 9 predicted proteins | sample CryBogmetaGMA0M_FD_60373 | JGI IMG/M metagenome (GOLD analysis project Ga0007796, IMG submission 60373) | Freshwater microbial communities from Crystal Bog, Wisconsin, USA - MA0M | ecosystem: Environmental > Aquatic > Freshwater > Lake | place: Crystal Bog, Wisconsin, USA | collected 2009-07-06 | reverse complement strand
CACGGGCCCGGCAGTCTGCGCAGCGATTGGCACCACTGATCGCCAGTTAGTTGACTGAAGCAGCGGTGAGAATTCAAGGCGCGCGTTACCCGCGCCGACTGGGTCATCTTGCGGCGCGCGTTACCCGCGCCGACTGGGCCATCTTGCGGCGCGCGTTACCCGCGCCGACTACGGTGGTCGCCGTGACGACAAAACCTGAAATCGAGTTTCCCGACGGCCCACCTCCCACCGAATTGGTCATCACCGACCTGGTCGTCGGTGACGGTGCCGAAGCAAGCCCCGGAGATACTGTCGACGTGCACTACGTGGGCATCGAGCACGACACCGGCGAGGAGTTCGACAGCTCCTGGAATCGCGGCGAATCCATCGCGTTTCCGCTCCGTGGCCTCATCGCCGGCTGGCAGGACGGCATCCCCGGAATGCGGGTGGGCGGTCGGCGCCAACTGGTGATCCCACCCGAGCTGGCCTACGGTCCGGTCGGATCCGGCCACCGCCTGTCCGGCAAGACCCTGATCTTCGTCATCGATCTACTCGGTGTCGAATAACCGTCCGTCGAATGACCCACCATTGACCCTGGGCACTACGCCGGTGTTGTATGTTTCTGCGGTTCGAGTAAACGAGGCGCCGTTAACTGGCGGAGGAGGGAACCGATGACGGGTTCCGGCGATGCGCGCACGAGCGCGACGGCAACCGAGTGGCGCACCGAGTCGCGGTTCTACCGGCGTTCACCCGGATGGGGCTGGCTACTCGGCCTATTGCTCATCCCGCTGCTGTTCGGTTGGCTTGGCTGGGGGGCACTCAAGCCCAAGGTCGACATCAGTGCTCCGAGCATCGGCGTGACCGCACCGAGCCTGTCGGTACCGTCGCTGAACTTGGCCCCGCTATCAATATTGCGCAATGGCAATGACTTCACCCTCACCGGTGAACTGCCCGACCTGGCGACGAAGGATTCTCTCCTGAGCGCACTCAAGGGAGTGCTGGGAACGGGCGTCAACCTGATCGACAAGCTCACCATCTCCGCGGGCGTGACCGCTCCGGACCTCGCCGGTATCGCCCCGGAATTCACTGCTGCCGCCGATATCACGAACTTCGGCTTCAACCTCCTCGGCAACACCCTGACCCTGACCGGGACGGCCCCGTCCGACGATGTCAAGGCCGGGGTCGAGGTTGCCGCCAAGGCCGCGTGGCCCAACGTCCAGATCGTGAATAACATCGAGGTCAAGGGTGCCGCCGCGGCAGGTTCGTGCAGCAACCTCCAGGCCGATATCACCTCGGCGTTGACCGCGCCGATCACCTACGAGACTGACGGATCCACCCTGACCGCGGAGACCAAGACCGAGTTGACCGCCGTCGCCAACTCCATCAAGGCCTGCCCGGACGCGCGTGTCACCGTGGTCGGGCACACCGATAACACCGGCAATGACGCGGTCAACGTCCCGTTGAGTAATAGCCGGGCGGCTTCGGTGGCGGATTACCTTGTCTCGCAAGGTGTGCCGGCCGGCTCGGTCTCCAGCACGGGTGAGGGTTCGTCCAATCCGGTGACCACCAATGACACCGCAGACGGACGCGCCCAGAACCGTCGCACCGAGATCACGGTCAATTAGGGGAGTAAAGAAAATGGGTTTCCTAGCTCAGTGGTTGTGGTACCTGCTGGCCTTCCTGGTCGGCTCGGCGGTCGCCTGGGTGATCGCCGTCCTGACCGTGCCTCGGACCAGCAGGGAAGAGGCCATCGCCGACCTGCCCGGCTCGCGTGAGATAGGAGCGCGTTGATGCATGACGTCAACTGGTGGCTGATGACGCTGGCCTTTCTGCTGGGTCTGGTACTCACGTTCGCGTTGATGATCCGCAAGGTCACCCGGGAGGTTCCGGTTAGCCGCACGGTGTCGGCTGCGGTCAAGACGCCCGAGGTTCGCAAGGTGGCGGGAACGGCGGCCGCCGCGGTCGCAACCGGAGCCGTCGCCAAGAAGGTCGTCGACAAGGTCGAGCGGGTCGAGAAGGTTGTGCACGACAAGGTCGATGACGTCCTGGAACGGGATCCCTATGGTGCGGGTTCGATTCGGGTCAGCGCCCGCAGCGTCGCCCCCGTCGGCTACACCATCAAGGGCGACAAGGACACCATGCGGTATTTCAGCCTGGAAAGCCCGGATTACCAGGCGATCGAGGCTGAGGTGTGGTTCGCCAACGAAGCCAGCGCTGAGAAGGCCGGCTTTCTGCGCTGGGATGCCAAAGCAGGGACACACGTGGTCGATTCCGCCGTGGATGCGGCGAAGACGATTGTCACCGGCGGTACCAGCACGCCTGCGAGCGCGGCGGTGGTCGTCACCGGCGGCACGACGATCCCGGAGGGAACTTCGGCCGTGGTGCACGAGATCGCGATCCCGGCCACCTCGGCCACGAAGATCGTGTCTGCCGCTGACGTGTCGGCCGGCCCGTACGGCAAGGGTTCAGCCAAGGCTGGTGCCGATGGTTCGGGACCCGCCGGGTGGCTGATCAAGGGCAACGCCGACTCGATGCTCTTCCATGGGACTGACAGCCCGGCTTACGCCCAGACCATCGCCGAGGTGTGGTTCTTCGATGAGGAGACCGCCAGAGCGGCCGGTTTCGACAAGTGGGACAAGAACTTTAAGTAATTGGCAGGCTATTGGATGCGCAAGACGAAACCAACTCCACGCACGGTATGAAGTAGTCGCGGTGCACCGCCTGCTTCCAATTTGCGGCGAAGATATCCGATGAAAACATCGACGACGTTGGTGTCTGCGGCGAAGTCGTATCCCCACACCAGTTCCAGCAACTGGGCGCGGCTGAGCACTGCTGTCTTGTGTTCGGCGAGGACGGCCAGCAGATCGAATTCGCGCTTCGTCAGGTCCACGTCGACACCGTTGACCCGGGCCCGCCGGCCCGGGATGTCGACCTCCAGCGGCCCCATCTGGATAGTCTCCGAGGAGAAGGTCGCGGTGGCACCGCGGCGGCGCAGCAGCGCCTTGACCCGGGCCACCAGCTCGGCCAACACGAACGGCTTCACCAGATAATCGTCGGCACCTGCCTCAAGCCCCGCCACCCGATCGTCGACTGAGCTGCGGGCCGAGAGCACACACACCGGCACATCGTTATCCATCGCCCGAAGTGCCGTCACCACGCTCACCCCGTCGAGGATAGGCATGTTGATATCGAGCACGATCGCGTCCGGCCGGTTCTCGGTAGCGCTGCGCAGGGCCTCGGCACCGTCGACGGCGGTGGCGACCTCGAAACCGGACAGCCTCAGGCCGCGCTCCAGTGAAGCCAGCACATCGGGATCGTCGTCGACCACCAGCACGCGTGGGGGAGTCGAGGAGCTGTCCATGGAGGCCATCTTGCCCGATCACCGCGCTTACGGGTGGGAGGCTTGGCCGTGACATGATCTAAAGCAGCTGACAGGGAGGCGATTCGGCAGTGGACGGCGTGACCTCCGGAAGACTTCGGTCGGATCCGTCGATCGCTGCGCGGCCTGCTCAGGTCCGATCGGCAAGCGATCTGTTACGCCTATTGCCCTATCTGATGCCCTATCGGGCGCGCTGGCTGGCCATGATCGTCATTGCGATCGTCAGCCTGGTCGCGACCGTGGCCATTCCGCTGATGACCAAGGCGGTCATCGACGGACCGGTACGAACCCGCGACCAACACGGCCTATGGGTACTGGGCGCGGTCGCGGTCGCGGTCGGGATTACGGAGGCGACGCTGTGGTTCATCCGACGCTGGCTCGTGTCACGCGCGACCATGGCCGTGGAAGCCGATATCCGCAACGATCTTTACGCCCGGTTGCAGATCCTGCCGATGTCCTTCCACGGGCGGTGGCAGTCCGGCCAGCTGCTGTCGCGAATCATGAACGATCTCAGCACGATCCGCCGGTTGCTGTCGTTCGGGTTGGTCTTCCTCATGCTCAACATTCTGCAGATCATCGTGGTGACGACCATTCTGCTTGCGATGTACTGGCCGCTCGGGGTGGTGGTGCTGCTTTCCGTTGCGCCGGTGACCTTTACCGTGCTGCACTTCGAGCGCACCTTCACCCAATTGTCGCGTCAGGCCCAAGATCAAGCGGGCCACGTCGCCACCGGAGTCGAGGAGGCGGCGCTGGGACTGCGCGCGGTCAAGTCATTCGGTCGCGCGGATTACGTCTACGACCGTTTCGACAAACAGGTCACCGCGCTTTACGACACCCAGATCCGCAAGGTCTCAGTGTCGGCGAAGTTCTGGACCCTGCTTGAGATCATTCCCAATATCGCCCTGATCGTCGTGCTCGGATTCGGTGCACTGGCCGCCGGGCGCGGTCTGGTAACTCTCGGGACACTGGTCGCATTCATCACCATGATGCTGTCGCTGGTGTGGCCGATCGCGTCGCTGGGCTTCCTGATCTCGATGACTCAAGAGGCGATCACCGCAGCCAATCGGATCGCTGAGATCTTCGACGCGGAGATCGAGATCACCGATGGTCGTCGATCGGACCCACCGCGACGACGTGGGCGACTGGAGTTGGACGATGTCGGTTTCCGGTTCCCCGGTTCCGATACCTGGGTGCTGCGTCACGTCAGCGTTACCGTTGAACCTGGACAGACGCTGGCATTGGTGGGTGCGACCGGTTCCGGAAAGTCTGTTCTGGCGGCACTGCTGCCGCGACTTTACGACGTCATCGAGGGCCGCATCCTGATCGACGGTGTCGATGTGCGGGACCTGTCGTTGGATACACTTCGGCGAGAGGTCGCCGTCGCGTTCGAGGATCCAACCCTGTTCTCAATGTCGGTGGCCGAGAACCTCACCCTGGGCCGATCACGGGACGACCCGGCCACCGATGCCGAACTCCGCAGCGCCATTGAGATCGCTGCTGCCCAGTTCGTCTACGAGTTACCCTTCGGCCTGCAGACCCGCATCGGCGAGCAGGGGATGAGCCTGTCGGGCGGACAGCGTCAACGGCTGTCGCTGGCACGGGCGATCCTGGCCCGGCCGAGCATTCTGGTTCTCGATGACACTCTTTCCGCACTCGACGTCCACACCGAGGCGGTGGTCACCGAAGCGCTGCGTCGGGTGCTCGGCGAAGTCACCGGAATCGTTGTTGCACATCGCGCTTCAACGGTATTGCTGGCCGATAAGGTCGCATTGCTCGATACCATCGATGGGGCAGGCACCATCACCCATATCGGCACCCACGAGAAACTCCTGGCAAGTGTGCCGCGCTACCGCTACCTGCTGGCCGCTGACGATGAACTCGACGACGGCGCAGAACCACGGCCGGAATGGGAGGACGACGCCGCCCGCCAGCAACTCGACCACGCCTACGAGGAGGCTGTCGGGCAGCGGGCCGCCGCCCGACTCCCCGATGGCTATGTCGCTACGGAGAGCGCCCGATGACGGCAATCGAATGGCGCGGACAATTCGATGAACAACCCGACGACCTTCCGATCGATGAGGCAATACCGCTTCGCCGTGAGGCACGCGCGCTGCTGACCGAGCTGCTGCGACCGTATCGGACGACACTCGGTCTGCTCGCCGTCGTAGTAATCGTGGAAAACGTTGCGCGTCTTTGTGTTCCGCTGCTGGTGAAGCGTGGTATTGACCACGCGATCCCCCCGTTGACGGCAGGAGGCTCGGCGGGTGAGTTGGCCATGGTCATTGCGGTGCTCTGCGTGCTGGCGGCGGTCCAGGCGGTGAGCCGGCTTTTCTTCCTGCGTACCTCGGGGCGCATCGGCCAGCGGGTACTGCTGGAACTTCGTCGTCGCCTCTTCCGTCATTTTCAAGCCCTCGACGTCGCCTTCCATGACCGGTATACCTCGGGGCGGGTGGTCAGCCGGTCAACCAACGATGTCGAGGCGATCCAGGAGATGTTGGAGACCGGTCTCGACGAGCTCGTAGCCGCGGTTCTGACATTGTTCGGTACGGCAATTCTGTTGGTGGTCCTGGACGTTCGGCTCGGTTTGATGTGTCTGGCAGTTTTCCCCATTCTGGCCGGGCTGGTCTGGTGGTTCTCGACTGAGTCAGCCAAGACCTACCGCAAAGTGCGGGAGAGTGCCGCATTGGTGATCGTCCAGTTCGTCGAAACCATGACCGGGATCAAGGCGGTGCAGGCCTACCGTCGCGAGCCGCGAAACCAGGAGATCTTCGAGGATGTGGCAGACGGCTATCGGATGGTCAACGAGCGGACTTTCCGGCTGCTTGCCATCTTCATGCCGGCCGTCAAACTCGTCGGCAACCTCGCAACCGGGGCGGTCCTGCTTTACGGCGGATACCGCGTGTTGCACGAACAGATGACGATCGGCACCCTAGCCGCTTTTCTGCTCTATCTGCGAATGTTCTTTGAGCCGATGCAGGAGATTTCGCAGTTCTTCAACACCTTCCAGTCAGCGACGTCGGCACTGGAGAAGATTGCCGGTGTACTCGGTGAGAAGCCTCGCATCGCCGATCCGGCCACACCGGTGCACAGGGAGAAGGTCCGTGGCGAAATCGGCCTGCAGGAGGTGTATTTCGGTTATATCCCCGAGCACCCGGTTCTGTCCGGTATGACATTGGCCGTACCGGCAGGTCAAACGGTGGCACTCGTGGGCACAACCGGTGCGGGAAAAACCACGATCGCCAAGCTGATCGCGAGGTTCTACGACCCGGACATCGGATCGGTCACTCTCGACGGCGTCGACCTACGCAGTTTCGATCAGAGTGAATTGCGTCGCCACGTGGTGATGGTCACCCAGGAGAACTTCCTGTTCTCCGGAACAGTCGCCGACAATATCCGCTTCGGGCGGCCTGAGGCCACCGATGCTGAAGTCTTCGCGGCCGCCGCGGCGGTGGGCGCGGAGGATTTCATCGCGGCATTGCCCGAGGGCTATCACACCGATGTCGCCAAACGGGGCAGCCGACTAAGCGCCGGCCAGCGTCAATTGGTGGCATTCGCCCGTGCGTTCCTCGCCGACCCAGCAGTGCTGATTCTCGACGAGGCGACGTCCTCGCTCGATATTCCCAGCGAGCGTCTCGTGCAACGGGCACTGCGGACGGTGCTGGCTGAGCGAACGGCGCTGATCATCGCTCACCGGCTTTCCACCGTCGCGATCGCCGACCGGGTGTTGGTGCTCGAACACGGGCGCATCGTCGAAGACGGTAAGCCCGATGTGCTCATCGGATCCGGCGGCCGCTATTCGGCACTGCACCAGGCCTGGATCGACTCATTGGTATAGACCCACGTCGAGGACGGCGAATCGGCGCGCGCCAGAGGACAGTAGGCTTGACTGATGCCTGCTGAGACGAGCCTTCCACGATGATCGGTGTCGAACGTGTCGGTGACGTCACGACTATCGAGTTGCAACGTCCTCAGCGGCGCAATGCGCTGAACACCGAATTGGTCGATACGTTGCGTGATGCCGTCGAGAAGGCGGCCGCCGATGATGTCCGTGTCATCGTGCTGACCGGGGCCGGCACCGTGTTCTGCGCGGGCGCCGATCTGTCCGGCGACGTTTTCGCGGCCGACTTCCCCGAAAAGGCGATTGCGCTGAATCTGGCCATCGACGCCGCACCGATGCCGGTGATCGCGGCGATCAACGGTCCGGCCATCGGCGCCGGTGTCCAGTTAGCGATGGTCTGTGATCTCCGAGTGGTCACACCCGAGGCCTATTTCCAGTTCCCGATCGCGAAATACGGACTGGCCCTGGACAACTGGAGCATCCGCCGACTGTCCTCGCTGGTCGGCTACGGCCGTGCCCGCGGCATGCTGCTGGCTGCGGAGAAGCTGGATGCCCAGACTGCCCTGCACACCGGCATGGCAAACCGGCTCGGAACCCTCGCCGACGCGCAGGAGTGGGCCGCCGAGATAGCGGGCCTAGCGCCGCTGTCCCTGCGGCATTCCAAGCGGGTACTCAATGACGACGGTGCGTACCAGGAGCAGACAGGACTGCATAAGGAACTTTTCGACAAGGCATGGGCTAGTCAGGACGTGATCGAGGCTCAGGTTGCTCGTGTCCAGAAGCGCATTCCGAGGTTTGGGGGGGTCTGAGCAACGTGCCTGGCCTCCCAGGAGTCGATGCGCTGCTGCCGGCCGGCAAGGCGGCGCTGCGCCTGGCTGCCGGAACCGCCTCGCTGGCCGCCGGCGGTTGGGTGCTGAGCGCATTGCGGGAGGCGCCGGCGGCCCTAGGTGCGGGCCCCGCTGCGATCCGCGCAGTTGCCGCAGGTTCGCCGAACTACCGCGACGGGATCTTCTGCAATCTCGAACCGAGTAGCGCCATTCGCCTTGATGCTGAGGAGAACCGGCTCGTCATCTTCGATGTGCTGACCGGTACCTCCGATAGTCGGCCGAAGGCCGGTATCCCACTGGCTGACCCGCCGTCGAGGCCAGGGATCGAGCGGCTCGCGGTTACCTGGCTGGGACACGCCACCGCGTTGCTGGAGATCGATGGCTACCGGCTGCTCACCGATCCGGTGTGGAGCCGGCGTTGCTCGCCGTCACGAACTGTCGGCCCGCAGCGCCTGCACCCTCCGCCACTGCCACTTGAGTCACTGCCCGCACTGGATGCTGTGGTGATCAGTCACGACCACTATGACCACCTCGATATGGCGACCGTGCGCACCCTCGCTCGCACGCAGCGCGCCCCGTTCGTCACCCCACTGGGAGTTGGGGCGCACCTGCGAGAGTGGGGCATCCCGTCGGCGCGCATCATCGAACTCGACTGGAACACCGCCGCCGATATCGGCGATCTCAGGCTGGTCTGCACCCCGGCCCGGCACTTCTCTGGCCGATTTCTATCCCGCAACAACACCCTGTGGGCGTCATGGGCAGTGCTGGGGCCGGATAGCCGCGCGTATTTCGGGGGTGACAGCGGATACACCCGCAGTTTCACCGACATCGGCATCGAGCACGGGCCGTTCGACCTCACGCTGTTGCCCATCGGCGCCTACAACAAATCCTGGCCTGATATCCATATGAACCCCGAGGAAGCCGTGCAGGCCCACCGTGACCTCAACGGTGATAGCGCCGGCCACGGTGTGCTGGTCCCGATCCACTGGGCCACCTTTCGACTCGCGCCGCATCCCTGGGTTGAGCCGGCCGAGCGCCTTGTCGAGGCCGCCGAAGCTGCCGGTGTCGATATTGCCGTACCCAAGCCGGGTGGTCGGGTGGTCCCGTCGGAGCCCACGGCGGTTGATCGGTGGTGGCAGCTGTGAGCTGGTTCCGATGAGCCGCTTGCGCGAAGAGCAGAGGGGTTCCGATAAGTAGCGTGGGCCTCTCCGATGCCGAGGTCGCCAGCCGGATCGCCGAGGGCAAGACCAATGATGTGCCGGGTCGCGCCTCGCGCAGCGTCTCCGATGTCGTCCGGGCCAACGTCTTCACCCGGATCAACGCAATCCTGGGTGTACTGCTGCTCATCGTGTTGGCCACCGGTTCAGTGATCAACGGCCTGTTCGGTCTGCTCATCATCGCCAACAGCGGTATCGGCATCATCCAGGAATTGCGGGCCAAGAAAACACTGGACAGTCTGGCGATTGTCGGCCAGGCCAGGCCATGCGTGCGCCGCCAGTCCGGTACCGCCGATCTGGCACCCAACGAGGTGGTACTCGACGACATCATCGAACTCGGGGCGGGTGACCAGATCGTCGTCGACGGCGAACTACTCGAGGCCGCCTCGTGCGAGATCGACGAGTCTCTGCTGACCGGTGAGGCCGACCCGATCGCCAAAAGCGTTGGTGACCCGGTGATGTCGGGCAGCTTCGTGGTGGCCGGCACCGGCGCCTACCGCGCCACCAAAGTCGGACGGGAGGCTTACGCGGCCCGCCTGGCCGAGGAAGCCAGCAAGTTCACCCTGGTGAAATCCGAACTGCGCAACGGGATCAACAAGATCCTGCAATTCATTACCTACCTGCTGGTGCCCACCGGACTGCTGATCATCTACACGCAGTTGTTCCTCACCAATGTGGGTTGGCGGGAGTCGGTGCTACGGATGGTGGGTGCATTGGTGCCGATGGTGCCCGAGGGCCTGGTGCTGATGATGTCGATCGCGTTCGCGGTCGGCGTGGTTCGGCTGGGCCGGCGTCAATGCCTGGTGCAGGAGCTGCCCGCGATCGAGGGACTGGCGCGGGTTGATGTGGTGTGCGCCGATAAGACC
>Ga0007796_10001028_pt1 | contig 10111 bp, 12 predicted proteins | sample CryBogmetaGMA0M_FD_60373 | JGI IMG/M metagenome (GOLD analysis project Ga0007796, IMG submission 60373) | Freshwater microbial communities from Crystal Bog, Wisconsin, USA - MA0M | ecosystem: Environmental > Aquatic > Freshwater > Lake | place: Crystal Bog, Wisconsin, USA | collected 2009-07-06 | reverse complement strand
ACATCAATATTGATTAAGGTACCGACCTGAAATCCGAGTTTGCTAGATTCAAGTGCCGAGCTAGACGATTTTTCTGCAGCCTCGTAGGCCTTCACGCTAGCCAGACCACCATAAAAACCAGTGAACGCAGTGCGAGTACTTTGAGCTGCCGTGCGTCGCGCGTTGTCATAATTTGCTTTTGCTACATCAAGTAAGGCTGCATTTTGTCTAATGACAGAGCTATTGAAACCACCGGAAACTAAAGGGATGGTCATTTGTAGCGCAACAGTATTGTTGTAAATATTCGTTTGCGAAGGTGACAAGCTATTTGCTAATCCATTCGATGTGTTGTAACCAGCAGTACCAATAAAATTGAGCGAGGGATAATTTAATGCTTGTGATGCACGAAAAGTACTCTCAGCTAAATTGACGGAAAGTTGCCCAGCCAAAACATTGAAGTTCGCTGCTTCAGCCTGATTGATCCAATCATCTAAAGTTTGACCTGGTGGTAGGGTCGGGTTGACGCTATCAGCAATCGGATACCCTTTGCCATCCTTGTTTTTGGAGCGAGGATCCTTGAGGACACCATCTATCTTGGCATCCTTTACCAGGGGCAGCAGGGGTCCCACTGGGCGCCCAACCAATTGTTCTAATGCACCCTTTTTAACGATGAGGTCTGCTTGAGCAGCGATTTCTTGTGAGTTTGCTAAATCCAACGCAGCTTGAGCTGTATTCACGTCAACAATAGTAGCAAGACCTGCATCAAATTTGGCTTGCGCTACATCGAGCTGTTGCTTAATTAAACTCTTTTTATTGCGATAGAGCTCAACGTTATCCTGGCTGGTGAGTGCATCGAAATACGCTTGAGATACGCGAATAATTAAATCTTGTTGCGCTAGATAAAAACGCATATCTGCAATTTTAGTATTGAGATCACCTTGCTTAAATGCTTCTAGGGCAGCTACGTTGAATACGGGCTGCGTTAAGGTAACGGTATAGCTTTTCTGGTCATACACTCGTGAACCAGTTAACGCACCAGCAGGAGCATTGCCCGCAGTGTGTTGGTAATAACGGGTTCCAGTCGGCACGGCATTAGCCTGTGGGAGTAAGAGAGATAAGCCTTGCCAATAGAGTTCTTTGCTTGCTTGGTAATTAAAGCGCGCAGCATTTAATACGGGATCACTAAAGGCAGCCTCTTGATAAAGCTGGATCAAACTGTTTAATTGCGCTTTGTTGTCAGTAGATTTATTGCCTGTGACATTAGAGGGCACAGATGAAGTCGGAATGGCAGCTTTTGGCGGCGGTGGAACAAATAAAGGAGGTTGCTCAAGGCCAAGCAAGGAGGATGCGCTAACCGGCGTCGGTAATGCAGGCCTGGCAGCATCCTTAGGGCTCTGGGCAAAAACAGGGGATGACCAAAAATTTAGGCCGAGCGCCTGGATCAGGATTAAACCAAGTACGGTTATTCGTGAGCGGCGAAAGCGAGTTTGAGTCATCTAAATCGGATACTTTTCAATGTGCCATGAAGTTTAAGGCTTATTCATCCAGAATGCCTATTTAGTGACTATTTTGCCAAATAGTCCGGGTTTGCTTGGCTTACCTATAAAATTTGCCGATGGATCTAATTTTGTTACTGAAGGCAGTCATTTTGGGGGTGGTGGAGGGCTTAACGGAGTTTTTGCCGATCTCCAGTACCGGTCACCTTATCTTGGTCGGTGATTTATTAGACTTTAACGATGACAGGGGTAAAGCCTTTGAGGTCATTATCCAGTTCGGGGCCATTTTGGCGGTCTGCTGGGAGTTTAGGGTCAAGCTTTTCAAGGTAGCTTCATCTTTTACCAAGAACGCCAATTCTCGTCGTTTTGTTTTGAACTTGTTGATCGCGTCTATTCCGGCGATGGGTTTGGCTTTCGTGTTTGGTAAATACATTAAGGCCGTATTGTTTTCGCCGATACCGGTGGCCAGTGCTTTCATAGTGGGAGCTCTAATCATTTTTTGGGCAGAGCATCGCCAAGAAAAAATAACGAGCTCGCGTAATCATATTCATTCAGTAGACGACCTCACTTATTTAGATGCATTAAAAGTAGGTTTAGCTCAGTGCGCGGCTTTAATTCCGGGCACATCTCGTTCAGGTGCAACCATTATTGGTGGGATGTTATTCGGTTTACCTCGTGCCGTAGCGACAGAATTTTCTTTTTTCCTAGCGATTCCAGTCATTGGGGGCGCAACGGCCTATGAATTACTTAAGCTTTGGAAGGCACCGGTAGCTTTTTCTGGAGAATTTACTCTAGCGATTGTGGTGGGTTTTATTGCTGCATTTATCTCGGCCTTTATTTGTGTGCGCTGGTTAATTCATTATGTGGCTCACCATAATTTCATTCCCTTTGCATGGTACCGCATTGCCTTTGGTCTTCTGGTTTTGATCACCTCTTATACCGGTCTCATTGCCTGGTCGCATTAAGAAGAGCCGTTAGAAAAATACAAGAAAAGGTTTCAAAATTAATATGGATGCATCAATAGACGCGATTACAAATAATATTCAATTGGCATTAGCACCAGTCTTTTTATTGACAGCGGTTGCGACTCTCCTGAATGCTATCTCCTCCCGTCTTGCTCGATCTGTAGATCGCATGCGCGCAATACAGCAGTCTATCCATCGGGGTGATGTAAAGGATGAAGAAACTATCAGATACATGGTGAAAGAGGCACAGGAGGCTAAGACTCGTGGGCGTTTGTGCACAGCCGCTATTTTCTTCGATGTCTTAAGCGGCGTTTTTATTTCTTTAACCGTACTAGAGCTCTTTTTCTTTCAGGCTGGCGCAGTCCGCTCATTGCAAACAGACTATGTTGTTTGGACATTTGTAATGGGCCTGATATTCTTTATGACATCCTTATCGATTGTTTTGGCTGAAGTAGTTTATGCATACCGTTCAGCCGGCTGGAACCCCCCTAAACATTATTAACTCTGCTTAAATTGCTATTAGATAAATATGAAAAAAATCCTCATCACTGGTGGCGCTGGTTTCTTAGGTTCTCATTTAACTGAGAAGCTACTCAAGGAGGGCAACGACGTATTGGTAGTCGATAATTACTTTACGGGCACCAAAGAAAACTTAGCGCATTTATTGCCCAATCCAAAGCTAGAGCTGATGCGTCACGATGTGACCTTCCCACTTTATGTTGAGACTAATCAGATCTATAACTTAGCTTGCCCAGCCTCTCCAGTGCACTATCAATATGATCCTGTGCAAACAACCAAAACCAGCGTGCATGGGGCAATTAACATGCTTGGTCTGGCAAAGAGAACGCGCGCCAGAATTTTGCAAGCTTCTACTAGTGAGGTCTATGGTGACCCAGAGGTGCATCCACAGCCAGAGGAATATTGGGGCAAAGTAAACCCTATTGGTATTCGCTCTTGTTATGACGAAGGCAAGCGTTGCGCAGAAACACTCTTTTTCGACTACAACCGTCAACATAATCTAGATATTAAAGTGGTGCGTATTTTTAATACTTATGGCCCACGTATGCATCCGAATGATGGGCGCGTAGTCAGTAACTTTATTGTGCAGGCTTTGCAGGGTAAAGACATTACGATTTATGGTGATGGCCAGCAAACCCGCAGCTTTTGCTATGTTGATGACTTAATTGATGCCATGGTCAAGATGATGAACTCTGAAGAGGGTTTCACAGGCCCAGTCAATATTGGCAACCCAGGCGAATTTACGATGTTGCAGTTGGCCGAGACAATTCTCAAGCTCTCAGGCAGCAAATCCAAGATTATTCACCAGCCCTTGCCATCAGACGATCCAAAACAGCGCCAACCAAACATTGATTTAGCTAAGGCCAAGCTTGGCTGGCAACCGAAGGTCAACTTAGAAGATGGCCTAAAAGAAACAATTGCCTACTTTAGGAAAGTAGTAGCTTAAGTTGACGTCTCAGGCAGCAGAAAAACGCTTTGACCGCATCCGCTCCTTTGTACTAAGGGCAGGTAGGACAACGGCTGGACAACAGCGGGCGATTGATGAGCACGGTCCTCAATACCTTCTTCCGTTTCAGGAAAAAATACTCGACTTGGTTGAGGCGTTCCAAGGATCAAACAATCCCAAGATTTTGGAGATTGGCTTTGGTATGGGCGAGACCAGCGCCAAAATAGCCGCCTTGAGAGGTGGCGATGACTTTCTGGCGATTGAAGTACATCCTCCAGGGGTTGGAGCTTTATTAAAGCTAATTGGAGAAAGTACTCTCACCAATTTACGCCTCATTCGGCATGATGCAGTGGAAGTTTTGGAAAAGATGATTGCCCCGAGTTCATTAGATGGCATTCATATTTATTTTGCCGATCCTTGGCATAAGAAGCGTCACCACAAGCGCCGTCTTATTCAGGCTGAGTTTGTGCGCTTGCTAACGACAAGGTTAAAACCAGGCGCCTATTTACATCTTGCAACAGATTGGCATAACTATGCTGAACAAATGTTATTGGTCTTAAACGCCGAGCCAGCATTGAAAAATACTTCAAGCGAACAAGTTCAGGTGGAGACATTTAGTGAGGCAGATATTGCTAGACCAGGTGAGAGCTCCAATGAATTTAAGCCTACACACGAGCAATTGAATGCTGGACAAGCGGGATATGTGCAGAGACCGCCCTATCGGCCAGTCACTAAATTTGAGAACCGCGGCCTTAAATTAGGCCACGGTGTTTGGGACTTGGTTTATCTAAAAATGTAGCACTAGGGAAGTAAGCACTTAAAAAGTAAGAACTTAACCCGCTTGGATTTCAGCACTACGCAATTGTTGAGCCAGCAGATCTAAAACACCATTGACATATTTATGTCCATCCGTGCCGCCAAATGTTTTGGCAAGCTCAACTGCCTCATTGATTGCGACCTTATAAGGGACTGAGGGGTCCATAGCAAGTTCATAAGAACCAATCAGTAGTGCCGCATGCTCTACGGGTGAAAGCTCATTAATAGGGCGATCCAAGGCGGGTGTAATGAGGGCTTCCAGTTCATCAGTGCGGTCAAGGACACCTTCAAAAATTCCTTGAAAGAGCTCTAATTGGCAGCGACGAAAAGCCGGATCTTCCGCTAATTGTTTAGCAATAGCCAAACCATTTGGAATGCTTCCAGCGCGACGCAACACTAAGCTTTGGTATACGCCTTGTAGCGCGTACTCACGAGCACGACGGCGCGGCGTTAGTGAGCGCTTAGGCGCTGCTGATTTGGCTTCCTTCATTGCTTGAGGATCCGATGGGTTGAGAGTAGATTTAGTCATGTAAATAATTACTCTTCACTTGGATTGATTTCGATATCAATATCGGGAGTCAGTGCTAAAGCCAGATTGGCCATTTCTACTACGGCCTTGGCACAATCTGCACCTTTTGCTTCTACGCGGGCATGGGCCTGCTCATCAGTATCACAAGTCAAAATACCATTGGCAATTGGCAGACCGGATTCGATGGAGATGCGCGTAACACCCGCAGCAGACTCATTCGAGACCAGTTCAAAGTGGTAGGTTTCCCCACGAATCACTGCGCCTAGGGCAACAAGGCCATCAAAATCACCAGTCTCAGCAAGCTTTTGTAGAGCAAAGGGGATTTCTAGTGCACCAGGTACAGTGACCAATTTGATATCTGCTTGCGAAACGCCTAGGGCAATTAATTCAGTGATACATGAATTTGTTAAGGCGATACAGTGCTCTTCGTTGAAGCGTGCTTGCACAATGCCTACACGCAGGTCTTGACCGTTTAGGTCTGCTTCCAATACACCTACAAAGTCATTGTTAGTCATGATGATATTTTTCTAAAGAATGCGAATTTAAGATTGAGGGCTATAGGGTTGATAGCCAGTAACTTCTAATTTGTAGCCAGATAAACTGGGTACAGGACTTGGGTTAGCTAGTAAGCGCATCTTACCTACGCCAATATCTTTCAGAATTTGAGCGCCAATGCCGTAGCTTCTAAAGTCAGTTTTGCGAGCCAAAGGTTTTTTGGCTTCGCCCTGAGCTTGATTGAGTTTATGAAACTGCGCCAACCAATCTTCATCATTCGGGGCAGCAATGCCTGAGGCATTTAGTAAAACCGCCACACCTGCTGGAGCAGCAGCAATTTGCTGTAATGCTTGAGCTAGCGGCCAAGAATGGTTGCTTACATTGGAATCCAAAAAGTCCAATACAGTGACTGGCTCGTGTACTCGGACTAAGGTTTCTTGAGCTTCTGTTGGTTTGCCATGTATTAAGGCGATATGTACGCAGGAGCTTGGAGTATCGCGATAAATAATGCCTTCGAATTTACCCCAAGGTGTGATGAATTCTCGTTTGCCTTCCCGCACCACAATACTTTCATTTTGGCTACGGTACTGAATGAGGCTTGCAATGCTACCAATCTTCAATTGATGTTCTTTAGCAAACTCGATTAAATCAGGCAAGCGCGCCATACTGCCGTCGTCTTTCATAATTTCGCAAATTACTGCAGTTGGAGAGCAACCTGCCATAGCAGCAAGATCACAACCTGCTTCAGTATGACCTGAGCGAATTAGGACGCCACCCGGTTGCGCCATTAAAGGAAAGATATGGCCCGGTTGGACTAAGTCAGTTGGCTTTGCATTGGGTGCTACAGCAGTCTGAATAGTTAAGGCTCGGTCTGCAGCAGATATGCCAGTAGTAACGCCAGTAGCTGCTTCAATAGAGACTGTGAAATTAGTGCCCATAGATGTACCGTTATCACGCACCATCAAGGGGAGGTTGAGTTGTTGGCAGCGCTCACGAGTTAAGGTGAGACAAATCAAACCACGACCATGCTTTGCCATGAAATTGACAGCTTCGGGCGTGACATGATCGGCAGCCAATACGAGATCACCTTCGTTTTCACGATCTTCTTCGTCGACGAGAATGACCATCTTGCCGGCGCGCAGCTCGGCAATGATTTCTTCTGTGGAGGCGAGGGTATTTGGCATAGCCCTCTATTTTAAGCTGAGGAGGCGATTACGGTTGAGTACTACAGGAATATCGCAGCTTTCCGACAGCAATAGCCTTAGCAAAGAGTTTGAAGGCCCCCTATGACCCCCTGAAAATGCTTGCATGCACACCGCAGAGCAAGTTTTACCCAAAAAGCTATTTGCTAAATCCGACGGCTTTGTCTTGCTAGAGGTTTTACTGGCAATGAGTCTCATTTTGGGGTCTTGGACGACCTTGGTGGGCGCATATCAAAATCTAACCCTACGCATTGCGCTAGAAGAAAAAAAACGAAAACAACTGAGAAAGGCATTGGATGTTTTTGAGATTCGCGAGCACCTTAGAGCAAATGACGACATCGCTATTAAAGGGTTTATAGATGAATCTCCTCGAATGCCTGGTCGCGCTCGCGCTCAGCATGGCGTTACTAAATCCACTGTTAAAAACCAGCGCTGATTTGCTAGCCAAGCAAATCCAACATGAAAAATCGCAGGCACTGATTTCTGAAGCTGAGCGAGCTTTTGAACTTATTGGTCGAGCCATTCGGTTGGCGGGTTACCGCAATGTCAAATCTAGTCAGCAGCCTACGAAACATGCTTCAAAGAATATTTACCTAGACGTTCAGAAAAAAACAGGCTATCGGGGATCTGATGCCATAGTCGTTCGACATGAGTTATCCAATGGAAACGATTTTGATTGCATTGGCAATGTTCTTAATCAGGAGCGAACCAAGAATCAATTGGCTTATCAAGGATTTTCTGTGGATAGGCAAGCGGGCAATCCAAAAGGCGTGAAGGTGAATGGGGGGTCATTGATTTGCCAGTCACTCGATCGAGAAGGTCGATTGCAAAATACCACCTTGATGAATGGCGTAAATCGTTTGTTGATAGAGGAGTTAAAGAGCTCGATGCAGTCTGCTCAGCCCGGGCAAAAGCTATACAGGGTAGAGCTTCAGATGACTGATGGCGCCTCTCTGGATATCAGGCTAGAGCGTACATTTAGCACTCGGAATCTGCCATGATTTTGGCATGGGTTGCTTCGTTATTACTTCTATGTTCTTCCTTATTAGTTTGCTTAGAGCGACTTACTGCTTTACGAATGGTGGAAGGCAACACTATTACAATAGCTCAACAAGGATTGATGGAAGCAGAAAAGTCTGTACTTGCTTGTGAGAAGAATCTCTCTAAGCTTTCAACTCTGGGCGAGAACCCCTGTTTTATTCAATCTATTTCCAAAAACACTTGGTTAATTACGAGTAAGTCAAAACCAGCGATCCAAGTACATGTTTTTCTAGATGAAAAAACAGGCATCGCCAATCGCTTAAATTGGCGTCAAGTTTTTGAATAAATCTTTACACCAACAATCTGGTTCAACCCTACTGGAGTTGATGGCGGTGTTATGTATTGTCGCCATCATGACGGCAATCTCAATGCCTCTTTTGCGAGAGCAAGTCGCAGCCCGTGAAATCGATTTCATTGCTAGACGATTTATTGCTCATGCCCATTTTGCGAGACAACAAGCATTGCATTTAGGTGAGGCAGTGTTGATCAGCCCTGTGTCTATGGATGGACTAATTAGAAATGGCTCAGAGAATTGGGATCAGGGATGGCTTATCCAGAGTGGTTGCTTGACAAAAACATCCAATGCAAACTGCATTCCTAAGTATTGGTTCTCCCAAGGCGCAGTAGACCCCATTTACTTTAAGGGTGGTGGTAAGCAGTTTCAGGATCCGCATTCAGGCAACAAGGGTATTTTATTTAATGCCGCTGGAGCCGCCAAAACTGGCCAAGGCGGCTTTGTTGCTAACCGCTTGATCTTGGGTCATCGCAGGACTCCTAAGCTTGAGCGCCAGCTTATTTTGGGGAGCGGTGGGCGTTGGCGCATCTGTGATCCTGCTAGGGATGCAAAACGCTGTCATTGAATGGTTTAATAGACCCATGTACAGCGCAGTTGACCAACAATTTATGAGCGAGGCATTAGCCGAGGCTCAAAAGGCACTTTATTTAGCCAACCCCAATCCACGGGTAGGGTGCGTTATTGTCAAAGCGGGGAACGTGATTGGTCGTGGCTTTACTCAAAAAGTAGGCCAGGCCCACGCAGAAGTTCAGGCGATCGCTGACGCTAAATCGAAAGGCAATTCTCTTGAAGGCTCGACTGTGTATGTCACTTTAGAGCCCTGCAACCATACTGGCCGAACTCCCCCCTGTGTGGATGCGCTAATTGCCATCCAGCCTGCAAAAGTCATTGCAGCTATGAGTGATCCCAACCCTTTAGTTGCAGGTAAAGGATTAGAAAGATTGCGTACCGCGGGTATTGAAGTGCGCACTAGCTTATTAGAATCTGAGGCACAAGCACTCAATCGTGGCTTTATTTCTAGAATGACGCGTGGCTTGCCATGGGTCCGCATGAAAATCGCTGCCAGCCTTGATGGCAAAACTGCTTTACCTGATGGTCAAAGCCAGTGGATTACGGGGCCGCTCGCTCGCGCTGATGGACATCATTGGCGTGCACAAGCATGCGCCATCGTGACAGGTGCGGGCACTGTAAAAGAGGATGATCCTTCTCTGAATGTCAGAGAAGTAAAGACAGAGCGTCAACCCTGGCGCATCATTATTGATTCGAAGTTAGAGACCCCCTTGAATTCAAAGGTCTTGAGAAATGTTAAGCAATCTGGCGTCATGATAATTTGCGCAGAACGAGATTCACCTGCTAGCCAAGAAAAGGCGAAGGCTTTTGAAGCGCTTGGGGTTGAGGTACTTGCCATACCAAATGCGTTTGGTAAAGTCGACTTGCCAGCGCTGTTTGCATATCTTGCTAAAGATCGTCAAATGAATGAGATCCATGTAGAGTCAGGCTTTAAGCTCAATGGATCGATGTTAAGAGAAAATTGCGTTGATGAGTTGCTGCTCTATTACGCCCCATTCTTTATTGGCGATGGCATTGGTATGGCCAATGTTTCCACATTGCCCGCATTAGAGATGAAAAAAGATTGGCAAGCGATCGATCACCGTCTTTTTGGCCCAGATATCAGACTTAGATTGATTAAGAACTAAAATTACACGATGTTTACTGGAATCATTTCTGCCATTGGTCAAATTCAGAGCGCACAAGCAAAGGGCGATGGCTTGCATTTGGTAGTTGAGGTGCCTGCAGGATATTTGGATGATGTAGCGATGGGTGACAG
>Ga0007796_10001026_pt1 | contig 10113 bp, 4 predicted proteins | sample CryBogmetaGMA0M_FD_60373 | JGI IMG/M metagenome (GOLD analysis project Ga0007796, IMG submission 60373) | Freshwater microbial communities from Crystal Bog, Wisconsin, USA - MA0M | ecosystem: Environmental > Aquatic > Freshwater > Lake | place: Crystal Bog, Wisconsin, USA | collected 2009-07-06 | reverse complement strand
CCGGCCGATTCGAGCAGCCCGACGCGGGCCGCCCTGATGTGGCCGTCAGCCTCGATGATCTCGTCCACCGTCAGCCGCACGTTGCCGGGCAGCTTCGGACGGGTCGACGGGAACGTCTCGTCGGCGAGGAGCGTGAGCGCCAGGTCCCAGGGCCGCTCGACGCCGATCCCCACGGCCAGCCGTCGCGACACCGTGGACGCCGCCGGGCCGGCGAGGATCGAGTCGAGGACGTGCGGCGACACGCGGACGTGCCATGGCAGGCCCGCGGTGAGGATCACGACGGCGTCGCCCCCGAGGGCGAACCGTGACTCGGACGACACCAGTTCCACGAAGTGCGGCGCCGTGAACCGCCGCCGTTCGGTGGCGATCGACTGCGTGTGCAGGCTGCGGCGGACCTCGACGTCCTCGTTCTCGTGCCAGGCGAACCGCGCCGCGACGTGGTTCTCGAGGAGCGGCCCGGAGCGCGGCCGTTCACACCGGATGTCGATGTCGAGCGTGGCGAGCGGGAGCCCCGCGACGAGCGCGAGCCGTTGCGTGAACCGGGCGGCGGTCGCGCCGTCGGCAGCGACGAGGCGGCCCCGCGCCACGATGGCCGGCGCGGCGTTCGCGTCGAGCGCGACGTCGTCGGCCACCATGCGGGTGTGGACGGCCCGGTCCTCGGGCGACTCCCAGCCGCTACCGACCGCGCCCGGGGCCCGCGTGGTGCGAATGGCGAGCTGCTGCGAGACCCGGTTGCCGCGGTCGGCCGGCCGCCGCAGCGAGAGCAGGCCGCCCGTCCGGGCGTGCACCTCCGCACGCACGAGGCCGTTGTCGAGCACGAGCGGCGGCGACGCGGCGCGGCCGCCGCGCAAAACGCCAAGCGGCGAAAAGCCCCGCTGCCGTGCCCCGGCCGCCACGGCGGCGGGCGGGGCGGCGGCGCGGGCCGTGGGCAGGAGATCCATGAGCGGCCTGGCGGCCGACACGATCCGGCGGGCCTCCGCGCGGGCCGCGTCCACGGCCGCGTCCACCGGATCGCCGGCCTCGGTCGCCTCGGTGGCGGGGAGCGTGGGCGGAAACGCGTCGGGCTCGGGCGACACCGGCGTGGCCGAGTCGCCGCCGCGGGCCACCAGTTGCTCGGGCGTCACGAACGAGCCGAGCAGGCTCGTCCAGCGGCCGATCCGGCGGACGAGGGCGTGCCACGGGCTCGCGGTGCCGGCGTAGTGGGCGACGAGGATGGACGCGACGTGGTGCCGATCCATCGCGTCGCCGACCGCGTCTGGCAGCGCGAGCACCGTGCGGGCCGACCTGGCATCGAGCGGCCTCTCGGCGAGCATCCCGACCGCCGCGCCCGCGGCCTCCCAGCGGATGAGTCCGCCCCCGACGTCGGGCAGCGGCGCGCCGTCGAAGAGGCTCCACAGGCCGGAACCGCAGCCGAGGCCGGCGAGCAGTTGCGGCATGAGCGGCGAGCCGCCGCCGGTCACGCGGGCGAACGTGGCCGGCACGCGGCCGAGCACACGCTGCCACACGCCGCGACCGCGACGGAACGACGCGAGGAGCAGCTCCGGCGTGCAGGCATCGACGGGGCCGTCGGCATCGCGACCGCCGCAGAGACCGACCCGTCCGCTCGCGGCGGCGTCGCGGACAGCCGCGATGGCGTCGGGGCGGCTCTCGGCGAGCGCCGCGAGCACGTCGCCCGTCGCAACCACCGCCACCGGCACCGGCGTGTCGATGGCCGCGCCGATCGCCTCGGTGCGGCTGGCCCGGGCGAGGAGCACGAGGTCGACCACGTATGAATCGACCGGGTAGTAGCGGCCGCGGCTCGCGGTGAGGCAGTCGAACGCCTCGCGCAGGGCCGCGTCGCAATCGCCGCTCCGCCCGTCGACCGCCGCACGGGCGGCCGCGGCCACGGCCGCTTGGAACCCCGTGGTTTCGAGGTCGGCCTCCGACCGCATCCGCCGCGCGAGCAGTTCGGCCAGCAGGGTCGCGAGCCCGAGGGCGTGAAAGTCGTCGGCCCGCGCCTGGCCGGGCAGGGGCACCCCGTCGGCCCCGCTGCCGACGGCGGCGGCTGCGGCGCGGGAGATCGCCTCGATACTGGTCGTGCGGCGCACGAAGGCCGAGCCGGCCGCCGCGGAGGCGTCGAACTGGGCGGCGAAGCGGTCGTCCCACGAGGCGGGCACGATGCCGAGGAGCGGCCCGGCGGGGGGCGGCAGGTCCACGCTCGCCCACGTCGGCGGCCCGCCCACCGCGGCGATCACGGCCGGATGCCACGCCGCCGTCCACGCGGCGAGGAGATCGTCGGCCTCCGCCTCCTCCAGCCACGTCGGAAAATCATCGAGCGTGTGGCAGGGCAGGAAGACGGTCGCGCGTTCAGGCTGCATGCCGCGAGTGTAGTGCATCGCCGCGGCGTCCCGATGGCAGACCTTGACGACCGTTTGACACCCCCACGACGGCGTTCGTAAAGTGATTCATAGGCGGGATTTAGCCCGTCGTTCAGCCAGTCGACAGAGCCTCGTCTCCCGGTCCATCACCCGTCCATCGTCCGCACCGGGGAGCAAGGTCCGCATGGCCCGCAGTCCGCACGCCTGGGGAATCGACATCGGCAAGTGCGGCCTCAAGGCCCTCCGCTGCCAGATCGCGCCGGGCGAGCCCCGCAAGCTGATCGCCGACGAGTTCGAGTACATCGAATACCCGATGCTGCTCTCGCAGTCCGACGCCGACCCCGTGGAGCTGGTGCGGGCGGCGCTCGAGGAGTTCAAGTCGCGGCACGCGCTCGAGGGCTGTCGCGTGGCCGTCGCGGCGCCCGGGCAGGCCGGCCTCGCCAAGTTCATCAAGCTGCCGCCGATCGAGGCCAAGAAGATCCCCGACATCGTCAAGTACGAGGCGAACCAGCAGATCCCGTTTCCGCTCGACCAGGTGAACTGGGACTGGCAGCGGCTGGCGGGCGGGTTCGAGGAGAGCGGCTTCGTGATGGACGCCGAGGTGGGGCTGTTCGCGATGAAGCGCGAGCAGGTCGCCAAGGCCCTGGCGCCGCTCCTCGATGCCGGCATCGAGGTCGACGTGCTGCAACTGCAGCCGATCTCGCTGGCGAACATGCTGATGTTCGACCAGCTGCCGGCCCCCGACGCGATCGATCACGACAATCCGCCGGCGTCGATCGTGCTCGTCGCCATGGGGGTCGACTCCACCGACATCGTCGTCACCAACGGCCTGCGGGTCTGGCAGCGGAGCATGCCGATCGGCGGCAGCAACTTCACGAAGGCGCTCGTGAAGGAGATGAAGTACACGTTCCAGAAGGCCGAGCAGGAGAAGCGGAACGCCGTCCGGGCGAGCGATCCGCGGGCCGTGTTCAAGGCGATGCGGCCGGTCTTCGGCGACTTCGCCTCCGAGCTCCAGCGGTCGCTCAACTACTTCACCGGCACCGACAAGACCGCGAAGATCGGCAAGGTGATCCTGCTCGGCAACGCCGCCAAGCTCCGCGGCCTCTCCGACTTCGTGGGGAAGCAGCTGCAGCTCGACGTGCAGCGGCTCGAGAAGTTCAACGCCCTCGACGGCTCGACGGTCACGGCGGCGGCGGCGTTCCGCGAGAATCGCCTCGCATTCGGCACCGCGTACGGCCTGGCCCTGCAGGCGGCCGGCGGCGCCGACCTGCGGACGAACCTCGTGCCCCGCGAGATGATCGTCGACCGCATCATCGCCGCGAAGCGGCCGTGGGCGGTCGCCGCGCTCCTCGGCCTCCTGACCGCGGCGCTCGTCAACTTCGCCGGCTGGTTCCTCGCCTGGCAGACCTACGCGCCCGAGACCTACACCAGTGCCTTCGCCGCCGCCGACAAGGTCAAGTCGAAGTCCTCTGCCGCGATCTCCGCGCTCGAGGAGGTGAAGCAGAAGCAGCAGGATTCGGCAGCCTGGCAGCACTATCTGGTGCAGGTGCAGGATCGTCGCTTCCAGACGCTCGACATGCTCCGGGCGGTGACCTCGCTGCTGCCGCAAGGGAATCTCGAGTCGCCGCGGATCGCGGATCGCGAGGAGATTCATGTCGACAGCCTCGACATGCAGTACTTCCCCGACCTCGCCACCTGGTTCGCGGGCGTGCAGGGCAACTGGGCGGAGACGAAGGCGGCCGACAAGAAGCAGCGCGAAGGTGACGGCGAGGAGCCGGTGGCCGAGGAGGAGAAACCGGCCGCCGAGCCGGCCGTCGCCGACGAGGCTCCGCAGGACCCCGCCGCCGAGGCCGCGGCCGAGCCGGCGCCGACGGGCCCCGGCTGGGTCGTCCAGATCGCGGGGCATCACTTCCACAACGAGAAGCAGGGAAACGAGGGGGAGCAGTTCGTCCGCTCGACCCTCGTCCGCAATCTGCTCGGCGAGGGGGACACGGTGACCGTGACCGCCGGAGAGTTGTCGGGCACGGCCGTGCCGGTCGCGGATCTCGGCATCGGCTACCCGGTGCTCGTGATGTCGTCGCCGATCCGCAAGACGCAGGTGAAGACCGCACCGACGGCCGTGGGCGCGGGAGCCAGTTCGCCGGCCGCCCCATCCGACGACCAGTCCGGCAGCATGATCGACGTGAAGCGCTACGACTTCGTCCTTCAGTTCGCGTGGCAGCCGAGGGTGCCCGGAACGGAACCACCGCCTCCGCCGGCGGCTGCCGAGCCCGCCCCCTGATCCGACATCCCGAGCGTCACCATGCCCCAGATTCCCGAACAGATCCGGCCATACGTCACCCTGCTGGTGAAGTACCACTTCTGGATCATCGCCGCTCTCGTGCCGCTCCTCCTGCTGCCCCTGCTGGCGCAGGGCACGGGAAGCCTCGCGGGGCTCATCGCGGGGCAGCAATCCCAGATCGATGGCCGGCTCTCGGCGGTCAAGAGCGTGACGTCGATCGCCGACCATCCCAACGACGCGTGGGTGAAGGCCGTCGTGGAACACACGGGCACGATCCGCGACGAGACGCTCTCCGAGTGGACCCGGTTCTGGGACGACCAGGCGTTCCTCCGTGTGTGGCCCGCCAAACTCGGCGACGACTTCGCCCGCGCCGTCACCAGCCTCAAGCCCGGTGGCAGCCTGGCCCGGCCGTACCTGCTCCGCTACCAGAACACCGTCCCCGATCTGGTCCGCGAACTGCCCGTTCGCATGGGGACGGACGACCTGATGCTCGAGAGCGCGGCTCCCGGAGCGGCTCCCGGAGCGGGCCCCGGAGCGGGCCCCGGACTGGGCCCCAGACCGGGCCCCAGACCGGCTCCGGCCGGCGGTGAGTTCGGCCCCCGGGCCGGGGCCGCGGGACCCCCGGCGGGGTCGAAGGCGTTCGTCATCTGGCAGGCCGACGATCAGCGGAAGGTGTTCGACTCGTTCAAGTGGGAGAAGCCTCCCACGACGATGCAGGTGCTGCTGGCGCAGGAGGAACTCTGGGTCTACGGCCTCTTCTGCGACGCCATCAAGCGGGCCAACAGCGCCGCGGCGGGAGCCTACAACGCCCCGATCACCGACGTGCAGCAGTTGGCGGTGGGCTATCCGGCCGCCGAGGACGATCCCGGGGGCCAGTCGGGCGGACGCATCGTCATGGCGGCCGCGCCGGCCACGGCGATGACTCCGATCGACAGCCTTTCGCCTCCGGGCGGCGCGCCGGCGGCTGCCGGCCGGCCGGCACATCCGCGGTTCGGTGGGGGCAGCACGGTGGCCCCACCGCCGCTCGACCCGGCCCTGGGCGGCGGTGATGCCGCCGCGGCGCCCGTGTCGCCCGACGACGCCCTGCGGGAATGGGTCTACGTCGACTTCACCGGCAAGCCCCTCTCCGCCGCCGAACTCGAGTCACTCCCTGCCGCGAAGATGGTCCACCTGATGCCGTTCGTGCTGCGGGTCGTGATGGACCAGCGCAAGCTCGATGCCTTGCTCGCCGACCTGGCCGCGGCCCGGCTTCCGATCGACGTGCGGCAGGTGCGGATCAACGTCGCGGACCAGAGCGGAGGAGCCGGGGGCGTGCCGACGCAACCGGGCCCGTCGGGCGTTGGCGCCGGCGGCCGCCCGTATGACGTGATCGTCGAGCTCCGGGGCACGGTGGGACTCGCGCCGCAGCCCGACCGCACCGTGATCGGCGGGGGCGAGGACCCGGCGGCAGGAGGAGACGCATGAAGGCCCCGGCCCTGAAGTTCGACAAGACCGCGATCCTGGACTTCCTCCTCAACCACTGCGAGAAGATCGTCGTGGGGCTCGTGGCCCTCGGAGGGCTCCTGCTGCTGTGGGGTGGAGCCGACGCGGTGAGGCTGAGATCGGTCCGGGATTCACAGACGCCTCAGGCGATCGACGCGCTCAGCGCGAATGCGGGTCGCCACATCGACGCCCAGGCGAAGCCGCCGGCCGAGACGTTTCTCAAGGGGGGGAAGCTGGCGGCGGAGATCGACCCCTGGCGGCCGCAGCAGGTGAAGATCGCGGCGGGCTCGGCCGCGCCGCCGGTGCTCGACCGACCGCTGTTCCAGGAGTTGTCGACGCGGACGAAGCCCGACGTGCTGCCGATCGAGGACCTGCGGGCCGTGTCGGGCATCGCGGTCCTGCCCGAGCCGGTCGATCCCAATGCCGCGGTCGGCATGGCACCGCCGCCTGGCGCCGCCCCGCCCGCCGAGAGGCCGGGCCAGCGGCCCGGGCAGCCGCGCCGAACCGGCCGGCGCGGACCGGAGCCGCCGCCTCTTCCAGGGCCCGGTGCGCTGCCGGCGTTCGCGACGGTGCCGCGGGCCAGAATCGTGCCATACGTCGTGGTGACGGGACTGGTGCCGGTGGCGAAGCAGCGGGAGGAGTTCGACCGGTGCCTCGCCGCCGCCGGATTCCGCGACCCGGAGCGTGACGTGCCCAGGTGGGGCCAGTACCTCGTGGAGCGGACGGCGGTCGCACCCGGTGCGGCCGAGCGGTGGGAACGCATGAAGTTGAAGAACGTCGATTCATTCGCGCAGGCCGGGAACCGCGGCCCTGCCCCCATGAACCCCGGCGCGGCCCCCGCGAACCCCGGCGACGCGACGGAGCTCCTCCAGGCGGAGGTGTTGCCCCAGGCGTTCCTCATGACCGCGGCGGAGTCGGACATAGGCTACTCCGCGGCGCTGCCGCAGCGGCTCGACGACGCCTGGGGCGCGGCGACGATCCACCCGTGGTTCGTGCCGCAGCTCAAGCGACTGCTGGAGGAGGCCGCCCCCGGCCTCGCCGCCGACCGCCCCGAGGTGGACATCGACGCGAAGAAGCTGCAGGAGACGCCCGGCGAGTTCGAGGCCGCCAGCGGCACGCTCAAGGGCGTGACGTTCGCCGGCGAGCCGCAGCCCCAGCCGGAGACGGGGATCGTCGCCTTCGAAGTCGAGGCCGCCGACGGCGTGACGTTCGCGGCTGAGACGGTCGGCACCGCCACCGCTCCGGTGTTCGTCATCGCCGCGCCGTGGGCCCGCACGCTCGCGCTCGACGGCGGTCCTTCGGCCGACGTGAAGTGCAACATTCGCATCCGCATGGAGACGATCGGCCAGACGCCGGTCGCCCGCATCCTCGGCATCCGGTACCTCGGCGAGGACGGGCAGCCCGGCGAGGAGGTCGCCGACCCCAGCCCGTTTCCGCTCAACGCCGGCGCAACCCCGGTGGGGGGCCCGTCCCGGGATGGAATCGCCGCGGAGGGGGCCGAGTACCGGCTCTTTCGCTTCGTCGACACGTCGGTGAAGCCGGGGCAGCAGTACCGATACCGCGTGAAGTTCGCGCTCCGCAATCCGAACTTCGGTCTCGACCGGCAGCACCTCGCCGACCCGTCGTCGGCCAAGGGCGAGCTCCTCGTGTCGAAGGAAAGCAACGCGACGGCCCCGGTCGGGATTCCCGATCCGACCTCGATCGTGGTACGGCCGATCTCCAAGGACGAAATCAAGCAGCGAAAGATGAAGCCCGGCAGCGTGGAGATCATGGTGATGGCGGCGAGCGGCGAGAATGGCAACTACTCGCTTCGCAGCCTCGTCACGGAGCCGGGCGGCCTCGCGAACGTCGATTCCTCCCTCAACAAGCCGGGTGACGCCCGGACCCGCGGCGAGAACATCACGACTGATCGTGTGCTCATCGACCTCCGCGGCCGCCAGGACGAGGGCGGCAAGCCCGCGGGCCCGGCGGAGCCGTTCGAGATGCTCTTTCTCAAGCCCGACGGCACGTTCGAGTTCGTGTCGGCGGCCGACTCGCAGGAGCCGTTCGACCGCTACGCGGCGACGCTGCCGTCGGGGGAGGCGGGTCCCAAGGGCGACCGGCCGCAGCCCGGTGTGACGCCCGGCTTCAATCCGTTCGAGAACCAGCCCCGCTGAACGTCAGGCCGCCGCGGCGGCCGCGATCCCAGGACGACGCCATGCTCCATCCGTTCGGAAAACGCACCTCCTCGCTGGGCCGCGCCATCGTGGCCGCCGCGATCACGGTCGCCTGTCCGGCCGCAGCGCCGGCCCAGGACGGCCCGAAGTACGACACGTGGACGAAGGCCGAGGCGTCGGCGGAGGCCCGCGACTACATCGAGCAGATCAAGGGAGGAACGTTCGACGAGAAGTCGAAGGCGTTCCTCGAGCGGATCGCGCTGCCGCAGCTCGGCTTGGAGGGCAATCGCAAGACGATCGAGCGGGTCCGCCGCCGCATCCGCGACTACGCCCTGAACGAGCGCACGGCCGGCGGCGACGCCGTCGACGCCGCCAACAAGGCGGCCGTCGCGTGGCTCGCGATGCTCGCGCGGCAGGCCGACGCCGAGGCTGTCGTCCGTGTCAACGCGATGCTGCTCATCGGCGAGCTTCGGGCGAAGGATGGCCGGCCGTGGCCCGGGGCCGGACCGGTGCTCGCCGCCGCGGCGGCCGACCCGAACCTGTCGCCGGCCGTCCGCGTCGCGGCCGCGGCGGGTCTTGCCCGTCACGTCGATGCCGCGCGGGCCGCCTCCGCGGTCGATCCCGCGTTCGTGCAGGAGGCTGGCAAACGGCTGCAGTCGATCATCGCGGCCCCGCCCCCAGCGGCCGACCGTGCCGCCGGCGAGTGGCTCGTAGCGCGGGCACTCGACATGCTCCCCGTCGTGTCGCCGAAGGCGACGGCGGAGGGGGCCGCGGCGATGGTGAAGATCCTCGACGACCCGAACCGGCCTCCCGACGTGCGGGTGCGGGCGGCCGCGGCGCTCGGGGCGACGGCCACGGCCGAGGCGCGGATCGACGCGGGGCGTGCGGTCACGGCGGTCCGCGGCCTGGGGCTTCTGGCGCTGAAGGCCGATCGCGACGCCGCGGCGGAGCGGGCGCTCGCCCGGCAGGTTGGCGGCCCCGCGGTGGCCGCCGCACAACCCGGGTTCGGCGCGGAGTTCTCGGGGGCCAACGCGGGATTGCCAGCGGCCGCGACGGCAGGGGCGACGGTCCCGATCAAGCCGCTCGTGGCGCGGCGCGACGCGTGGCGGCTTGCGACCCTTGCCAACGCGATCAAGCCCGCAGAAGGGGATCGGGGCCTCGCGAGCCTGCTGCCCGGCGATCGGAAGGCGGCGGCCGAGGAACTCGCCAAGGCCCTCCGCGCGGCGGCAGGAAGTCTCGATTCGTCCCCCGATGTCTCGTCGGTGAAGGACGCGATCGAGTCGCTCGAGCGGGTGGCGCAGCCGGCGACGGCACCCGCGTCGCCGGTGGAGAAACCGGCGTCGGCGGCGAAGCCCGCGCCGCCGTCGGCCACGCCCGCTGCACCGGCGCCGTCCGAGCCCAACGACCCCTTTGGGGCGCCGGCGAACTGAGCGGCCTGCCCGCGGGGCGGGCACACGCTCGGCGAAGTCGACGGTGCGGCGATCGCGGGCATCTGGCCATGCCTCTCCTCGGGTGAGGGCCACGAGGGGCTGCCCGTGCCCCGGGAGCCGGGCTACGGTTGCAAGCGAAGCCAGGATGGCGAAGCGCCGCAAACGTGCAGTGAGCGGAGGGCAGGATGCCCGGAGCGAACGTCCGGCGACGGGGTACGGGCAGCCCCGAGCCGCGCTGGCTTCACGCGGCCCGAGCCATCCTGGCCTCGGGACCGCTTGGGTTCGGTTCGCCCTGGAGGGCGAGCCTGCCCTTCCGGGCACACCTTGGCTGTGCTCGCGAAGGGCGCTGGCTTCACGCGGCCCGAGCCATCCATGGCCTCGGGACCGCTTGGGTTCGGCTCGCCCTG
>Ga0007796_10001024_pt1 | contig 10115 bp, 5 predicted proteins | sample CryBogmetaGMA0M_FD_60373 | JGI IMG/M metagenome (GOLD analysis project Ga0007796, IMG submission 60373) | Freshwater microbial communities from Crystal Bog, Wisconsin, USA - MA0M | ecosystem: Environmental > Aquatic > Freshwater > Lake | place: Crystal Bog, Wisconsin, USA | collected 2009-07-06 | reverse complement strand
GCCATGGGCGCCAGTGGCCCAGCAGGCGAGCGCGCTCGCGGCGATTGAGATTCCCGACCTCGGCGGCGGCGACCCGGTGAAGGGCGAGGCGGTCTTCTTTGGCGCGGCCGGCAAGTGTGCCGACTGCCATACATTCAGGGGACGTGGCAAGCAGGTGGGGCCGAACCTGTCTGAAGTCTACACGCGCGACGAGAAGTGGCTGTACCGCTCGATTCTGGAACCGAGCGCCGAGATTCATCCCGAGTTTGTGACGTTCACGGTGGCGGTGAACGACGGCCGTATTCTGGCCGGCACCGTGCGCGCCGTGGATGCGAAGATGATTCGCGTGGTGGATACTGGCGCCCAGGAAACACTTGTGCCACGTGCCGATATCACCGAGATTCGCCCCAGCGCCACGTCCATCATGCCGGTCGGCCTGTTCGGCGTGCTCGGGCTAGAGAATACCAAAGACCTGATCGCGTATTTGCGCTCAGCAGAGAACGCCAGGTAAAAGAAAGCATGGACGGTATCGACGGAATAGACATCAGAGAATAGACCCTCGGTTTCCGCCGTGATGCATTTTTCGGTGTCCATTCCGTCCATGCTGGATTTCAATTCAGCCTCATGCGCCAAACTTGCCGAGCAGGCCGGTTGGGCTCATGATCAAGAGAGTCGAGCTTTGAGATATCTGGAGGGAAGAAGATGGCGACCGTGCAATTTGATCGAGACTCATTGGCAGGGCGGTACGCCAGGCAGCATTTGAATATAGACCCGGGAATTACCGAGGTTTGGTATCTGCCGAAAGGTGCTGGCGATCGTGAAATTCGGTTGATTGAAGTCAATAAGCTTATGTACGAACGCACGGACGACTATGAACCCGAGCCTATTGATTTCGGAGTCGATCGAGGTATGAAATCCCATCATCAATTGGTCGTGCTGGATGTGACGCCGGACCAATGGAAGCGGATTCAAAAGCATACCCTTCCACTGCCGCGGGGTTGGTCACTGGAAGACGCGAGACAGTTGCCATGAACCCATTTCAAAAAACATGGTGGGAACAGGCAAAATCAGACTATGAGATGTTCAAACTTTGCCTTGGCATGAGTTTACCGCAATGCCATGCCTTACATTTCCTACAAATGGCCACGGAAAAACTCGCTAAAGCGTATTTCTGGCGAAAGGGCGAACCCCCTCCGCGAAAGCATACCGGCTTTGTGCAATTCTTGAGATTCCTCATCTCCACGCAAAGTCGTTCAAGGCGAATCCGTAAAGCCTTCTCGTTTCGACGAATCGAGGATTTCCAATCCTGGCTGAAATCGACTCTCCCGATCGCTTACGAACTCGAGCGTCTGTCACCGGACCTCGCTGGTGACGGCCCAAATCCAGAATATCCCTGGCCACATACAAGTCCCAAGAATTCACCTGTGGGACATCACTTTGGAATATGGGAAACGCTGAACAGTAGTAAGGGTCGGGGGTTCCTGCAAATGATCCATGCGGCGATCAATCATTTCCCGGAATACGCCGATTCCTGAACGAACCTCGAACGAGAACGGCCCGCCGGGAAACCCGGCGGGCCGTTCTCGTTCTCAGGATGTTCCCAATTATCATGCGCCAAACTTACCGAGCCGGCCGGCGTGTGCCATGGCCAAGGGCATGATGCTCTTGGCCAGGATCTGGCCCAGTCCGCCCTGCAGGCAGTCACGTTCGCCGAAGTGGGTCACATAGTCGGGCCGCACGGTGGCGGGTGCCCACATTAACAGCGGCACCGGGTGCCAGCTATGCGACTTCATCCGGCTGGGGGTCGAGTGGTCGCCGGTCACAATCAGGACGTCGGGATTGAGGCCCACGATCTCGGGGATCGCCCGATCGAGTTCTTCGATCCGCTCCACCTTCTTGGCGAAGTTACCGTCTTCGCCGGTGCTGTCGGTGTACTTGAAGTGGAGGAAGAAGAAGTCGTAGCTGTTCCACTGGGTGCGTAGAACGTTGACCTGGTCTTGCAGGGTGTGACCGGGGTCGAGGATGTTCATGCCCACGAGCCGGGCGAGGCCACGGTACATCGGGTAAACGGCGATGGCGGCCGGGTTCAGGCCATACACATCAGCGAATGAGGAGATGTTGGGGTGCTTTGCAAACCCGCGCAAGGTTGCGAAATTGGCGGGGCTTTCATCATGCAGAATCTGCCTGGCCTGGCGCAGGAATTCGCTGGCGATCTTGGCGGTTTTGGCCGAGGCGTGGTCGCCGGCGGCGGGCTTGGGTTCGAGCGTGAGCACGCCGGTGCGGCCGGGGTCGGTATCTTCGATCGCGCCGCCCAGATCATCGCCGCGGAACCGGAGCACGAACCGGTAATCCTGGACCGGCTCGATCAGGGTCTCGACCCCTTCGATCTTCACATGGGCTCGCAGCTTGTGCACCAGCTTCACGCAGGTCTCGGTGGGGATGCGGCCTGCGCGGCGGTCGGTGACATGGCCGGCGGCGTCGATGGTGCAGAAGTTACCGCGAATCGCCACGTCGCGCGGGCCAACCTCCACGCCCACGCCAAGCGCCTCCAGCACGCCGCGACCAATCACGTGCTCAAGCGGGTCATACCCGAACAGACCCAGGTGGCCGGGCCCGGAGCCGGGCGTGATCCCAGGCGCGACCGGGGTGCTCAGGCCTACCGTACCCTCTCGCGCAAGCTTATCCAGGTGCGGTGTGTTGGCCGTTTCCAGTTCAGTCTTGCCGCCGGGCTCGATCGGCAGCCCGCCCAGGCCGTCGGCCACAAGCATCACAATCTTCGTCGTCGCCGGTTCGCGGAGCTGGCGGATCAGGTCTTGCATGTGCATCGGTCGAACGAAACCTCGGGAGGAGAACGCGGATCAAGTGAAGACACGCGGGCGAAGCTATGAGTCGGCCACGCGATGTCGGTCGGCTGTATTGTCTGAATCTCAGGCGGTGCGGTCAACGCGAGCCTGGAGCGGCTGACGATGGAATGCAGATCACAACAAACTCAAGAGCCAGCCAAGGGCCGCTCTCCCACATCTGCAACCCCATCATGAACCGCGCGGGAACCCATGCTCTGTTCTCAGATCGGAAAAGCCAGGCCCGGCGAGCCGGTCGGCAATCTACCTCACTTTTCAGACTCAACCGTCCCCTGCTTGGGCTCGCCGGCGGCAGTCATCGCGGACTCGACCTCGGTGATCCAACTGCGCAGCCGACGAGCCTGATCTCGCTTACCCGCCGCTTCCGAACTTTCGGCGGCCTGCTTCAGATCTTCGACCCGCTGCACGCCCCAGTTCGGAGTCGCCCGACGCGCTCGCTTCACCTCATCTTCGTCGATCTGGAACCCGGTCGTGCCCGACGCCATCAAATGAGACGTGTCTTGAACATGGGGCAGGTCGAGTGCATGCCCCAGCTCATGAGCGGTCACCCGCGGCAGCGGCTCATCCAGCCCGCCGGCCACCTCATGCAGGTCGGCCGTCTCCTTGACCAACGCCACGCCGTCGCCCAGATAAACCCCGTTCACCGGCAACTCATGAACATAATAAACATGCAGCATACCACGGGCACGCGACTCACGAGGCAGCCACTCCGCATACACCGCCAGCGGTAACTCACCACCCGAAAGCTCTCGCAATACCTTGAACCGGCCCACGCCTGCCGCCTGCTCACGTACCACAGACTCGACTCCGAAGTGGATCGTCGCCTGGTGCCAGATCTGGTTCAGCTTCAAGATGATCCGGGCAAGGTCTTGCTCTGTCAGCGAGCAATTCGCTTCCGGCAACTCGGCAGATTCCAGCACATGAATGCGTACCGGCAAAATCAGAAAGGCATCGGTGGGACGAGCGGCCGGATCATCGGCCATGCTCCCAGCGCTCGCCAGGAAGATGCTCATCAGACAGCCAATCATGACCCCAAACCTCCGCCAGAGGATCTTGTTGCTCATCCCGATCGTTCCGCCGCGGACCGGGCACTTCGAACTCGAACACGAAATCCACCGGACGACTTCGACACCCTTACCATCATACACCCTGAACCTGAATCCCAATCGACGTTCTTCGTCGTCATGATCCCAAAACAACGAGACCCCGGCGATCCAGAAGTCAGGACCGCCGGGGCGTCTGTATGTTTTGATTTGCTCAGCTCAACTCAACTCAACTCAACAGAGTTCAGTTCAGTTGGAGGTGGTGGCGTGCTTCTGGCCGAGCTTGGTGAGCTTGTAAGGAGCATGGCCGGTAGCCTTGTCCTTGGCGCCCTTCTTGACGAGCTTCTTTTCGACGAGCGAGTCCAGGGTGCGGACTTCGGCCTTCTCTGCGGTGTGGCCGGTTTCGCCCTTACCGTGAACGGCCTGCAGGACCTTCAACTGGTTCGGGGTCAGCTTGACGGCGGCGACCTTCTTGACGGTGGCCTTCTTCACGGTTGCCTTGGCGGCAGCCTTCGGGGCGGCCTTCTTGGCGGCGGCCTTCTTCACGGCGACCTTGGCGGCTGCCTTGGGTGCGGCCTTCTTGGCGACGGCCTTCTTCACGGCGACCTTCTTCACGGCCTTCTTGGTGGCGACCTTCTTGGCCGCGTCGGTCTTCTTCGTCGTTGCCATGTCTGCGATGACCTCTCGATGTCATGAGAGTGACGTGCGATCGTTGCTGGCCCCATTCAACCAGCAACTCCCATATCAACTTAATAAATTGAGAGTCAGTCATCGTCAAGACGATGTCTGTTGTTTATCGCGCGAATTTTTCGTTTTTTTCACAGTGAAGCGACCACTCCAAGACCACGTCGCGGTCAATCATGCGTTCCAGAAACATGTGTCGGGGTCGTGATCGATTCCCAATTTCGGTCGCCGCTTGCCTCGGCTCTCGCGACGGGTTAGCCTCCTGTATGCGAGGCGTGCGGTTGCGTGCGGCAAACTCGCATACGCCTTGTTTTCAGACGCTTACACCGCAGCGGAGATTCCCGCCATGCCTCGCTCGCTCGCTCTCACCATCGCATTTTTCATGCTCGCGTCGCCAGCTTGGGCGGCCCTCGACGACCTTCCACTCGGTGGTACGAAGCCACTCGAAGCGACCGAAGACCTCGCCGCGAAGATGGTCAGCGACGTGAAAGAATTTCTTTTGAAAAAAACTCGCGAGTCGGTCGCCAGCCGCGCGACGATGTGGCCGCGAGACAACCCCAATGATGAGACTCGTGCTCGCCGACTCGTCGCGCATCGCACATCGCTCGCGAACATGCTCGGCGTGCGAGATACTCTCGTGACTCAGCCAGACGACGCCGTGGCAGCCTCGAACTACGTCGCCGCGTCCGACGCCGTGCTGACCCAACGCTTCACGTGGCCAGCGTTCGCGGATGTCTATGGCGAAGGGCTGCTCGTCACATCCATGAACACGTTGGACCCGTCTGGCGTCATCGTGATCGTGCCCGATGCCGACCAGACACCCGAGACGTACTGCGGCTACCTTGAGCCCCGTTCGCCCGGCTTCGCGCTCGCGCCTCGGCTCGCCAAGCTGGGCTACGCCGTGCTTGTGATGCCGCTCGTCGATCGCGCGGTTGAAGCTCGCAATGGTCGTGCGAAGATGACCACGCGCGAGTTCCTGCATCGGTCCGCGTTCGAGATGGGCCGCACCGTGCGTGGCTACGAGATCCAGATGCTCCTCTCAGGCGCATCGGCTGTCGCACACTCTAAAAGTCACACCCCACTCAAGCTCGGCGTGATCGGCTACGGCGAGGGCGGCCTCGTGGCACTCGAAGCCGCTGCGATCGACCCCCGCATCGATGCCGTGCTTGTCAGCGGTGCCTTCGAGAGCCGGCTCGACACCTGGACCCAGCCACTCGATCGCAACGCGTTCGGACTGCTTCAGCAATTCGGCGGCGCTGAACTTGCCGCCATGATCGCGCCTCGCCCGCTCGTGATCGAGGCCAGCATGTTCCCCAAGGTTGATCTGCCACCCGGCACCGGTGGTGCACCCGGCAAGCTCACCACGCCAGCACTCGATGACATCAAGGCCGAGGTTGAGCGAGCCCGCGACCTGATCGCCGCTACGAGCAAGCCCGGCCCGCTCACGCTCATCACCAGCGGCAACGACGGAGCAGGGCCACCACTCACCGACGATGCAGTCGCCGCATTCCTCAAGCAGCTTGACCCCGATGCTACGCTCGGACCAATCCCCAACCAGAACTGGCTCACCTCGACCGAGCAAGTCAACGCCGGCATCGCCGCTCGCAAGGCTCGGCTCGTCCACGCGCTCGACCGGCACACACAGCAACTGCTCGACGCCAGCCCCGCAGTTCGATCGAAGTTCATGGACAAGCTCGACACCAGCTCGCCCGAAGCGTTCGCTCGCACCGTCGAGCCCTATCGCACGCACTTCTACGAACAGACCATCGGCAAGTTCGATGAGGCCGTGCTGCCGGCCAACCCTCGCTCGCGCAAGATTTATGAAACCGACAAGCTCACCGGCTACGAAGTTGTGCTCGACATGTGGGACGGTGTGTTCGCCTACGGCATTCTGGTGATGCCCAAGGAGATCAAGGACGGCGAACGCAGGCCCGTGGTCGTGTGCCAGCACGGGCTCGAAGGGCGGCCACGCGACCTGGCCGACCCTTCGGTGAACAATCCCGCTTACAACCAATATGCGCTCAGGCTGGCCGAACGTGGGTTCATCACATTCGCGCCTCAGAACCTTTATATCGGTGAAGATAAGTTCCGCGTCTTGCAGAGGCTGGCCAACCCGCTGGGCAAGAGCCTGTTCTCGATCATCGTGCCCCAGCATCAACAGATTACCGATTGGCTCAAAACGCTTCCGTTCGTCGATGACCAGCGAATCGCCTTCTACGGCCTGAGCTACGGCGGCAAGTCGGCCATGCGCATTCCGCCGCTGGTCTCGAACTACGTCCTCTCCATCTGCTCGGCCGACTTCAACGAGTGGGTCTGGAAGAACGCCAGCACGCGCAGCCCTTATAGCTATGTGTGGACGAACGAGTACGAGATCTTCGAGTGGGACCTGGGCAGCACCTTCAACTACGCAGAGATGGCGGCCCTGATTGCGCCCCGGCCGTTCATGGTCGAACGCGGCCACTTCGACGGCGTGGCACCCGACGAAACCGTAGCCTACGAATTCGCCAAGGTCCGCTTCCTCTACGAGGCCAAACTCAAACTGCCCGCAGACCACACCCAGCTCGAATGGTTCGTGGGACCGCACACCATCCACGGCGTGGGCACCTTCGAGTTCCTGCACCACCACCTGAAGTGGCCCAGCACTCAACCCATCACACCGCTGAACAAGCCCTGAGAGACCATGCCACCATTCTGAGGAGTGGAATGGAAGGAAGAATGGACGGCATGGACGGCCGATGATGGAAAGCCGGGCAGAGGTTCACCCTGCCCATCGCGTCGATGCCGTCCATTCCAAATTGTCCGCTCCATGGAAGCTTAAAGTCGCCCAAGCCAGGCCGTATCCAATCTTTACATTCGACATATCTTGATGATTTACACAGTGAACATCCTGGAACTACCCCTACCCACGGCACATAGGCCCGCCTATTCCGCCCATCTCATTTTATCCTCCTAGTTTAAATAATCCAACGAACTCTTCCATTCAGGGCGAGATCTTATGAAAATGGGCCTCACGTGTAATTAGAGGTCGTGCAAACCCGAGTTCGCGCTTCCCTAGATTTGCACTAAATCCCGATAGACAAAAGACTTGAGTCCAACCTAAAGTCATTTCACGCATGAAATCATGGATGTGCCTGTTTTGCTTTGACCGAACATTTGATTAACTGAATTGGCTTGCAGCTCTTCAACTTCCCCTTTGGTCCGGTGTTGGTGTTGTTCCGCTGTTCACGACTCCGTCCGAGATCTACTTTCAGGCCGTTCCGGCCGTCCCACATACGATTTACCACCGATTGATTACAGGGAGCTTTCAGCAATGACGATCGCGACGATGATGAGCCTGGTGTTTCGATTTCGCAAAACCCGCCGCCGCCCACAGAGGCGGGCCGCCCGGTGGCTCAGAGGACTTGAAAACCTGGAAGGCCGGGCACTTCTGACTTTGACGGGGACCATCACGTCAATTAGTTCGGGGTTGTCGACTTTTGACTATGGTGGGTCCACCACCCTGACGGCCACGATCACTCCGGTTGCCCCAGCGGTCGGCACGCCGACCGGTCAGGTTCAATTTCAGGTCGATGGTGTTAACTTCGGTTCACCTGTGACCCTGTCTGGGGGTACGGCAACAAGTTCCACGGTGACCGGATTGAATGCCGGTTCGCATACGATCACGGCGGTCTACGCGGGAAGCGGCACCTATGCCACCAGCTCCAGCGATTACCCACTGGTTTATGACAATACCATGATGGCCAGCGCGGGATTTGACACATCATCCAGCGTCGGCACCTTCGTCGGGCCGCTGAGCAATTCGTTCAGCACGACGGCAGCCGGTGGGTCTTTGTCTTCCGTGAGTCTGGCCCTGCGTGCCAATGCAGCCCACGCGCCAGCCGGTGGCAACTTCCTGGTCTTGCTCAACGCCAGTGCCGGTGGTGGAGATCCAGCGCCTGGTGCGTTTCTTACTCTGGTTGCCAATCAGAGTGACTCAACGCTGAGCACAAACCCGCAGACCCTGACCTACACGCTAGCCACTCCCTACCAGCTCAGCCCAAGTACCAGGTACTGGATCACGGTTCAGGCTGGCACGGCACTAGATACCACGGCCCAGTGGTCTTATACCACAACGGCTCCGACTACCCCCCTGGGAACCAGCGGCCAATTTTTCCACACCCAGACCGGTACATATTCCACCGTTGACGGCCCCTACCAGATGCAGGTGGGTCTTTACAGCCCTCACAGTCTGACTGTCACCCCCAAACTGCTGACCGTCTCTTTGGTCAATAACCCCACCAAGACGTTCGACGGCACCACCACCGCCACCCTGACCACGGCAAATTACAACCTGAGCGGGATGGTTGGCAGCGATACCTTCACAATCAACCAGACGGCCGGTACATACAACAGTGCCAATGCCACGGCGAACAGCGTCACGGCAACCCTGACGCAGGCGAACCTGATCCCCAATGGCAGCGCACTGGCCAGCAACTACAGCCTGCCCGCATCGGTGACCGGCGCCGGCACGATCAACAAGACGGCCTCCACCGTCTCCGTCAGCGTCAACCCCATCAACCCGGTTTTGGGTACTTCGGTGACGTTCACCGCGAACATCGCAGCCTCGGGCAATAACGCACTTCTTCCCAACGGGGGGACCGTGCAATTTCTGGTCGACGGCACCAATTACGGCAGCCCGGTCACCGTGGTGAACGGCGTGGCCTCCATCAGCGACTCTGCATTGACCGCGGGCAACCACGTGATCACCGCCCAGTATAGCGGCGACTCGCTGAACTTCCTGTCGGCCACGGGTACTGGTAACGTCACGGTCACTCCGCCCACCTCCGCCATCTTCATCAAGCAGGACGCCACCACCCAGGGGAACTGGAAGGGGCTTTATGGTGCCGACGGCTGGAACGTCAGCCAGGACGTGAGCGCCAATAATCCTTCGTACCCCGCGTACGCCAATGTGAGCTTCACCAGCGCCGAAAACTATACCTGGTCGCCCACCACCACCAATGTGCGGGCACTTCAGAAGGCGGCCGTCAATTCCAAGGAGAATATCGCCGCCTGCTGGTACAGCGCCGATAATTTTTCGATCAATGTCAATATCACCGACGGTAAGTCACACCAGGTCGCACTCTACGGTCTCGACTGGAGTAGCACCGTTCGGTCCGAAACCATCCAGGTTATCAACGCCGATACGAACGCGGTGCTCGATACCCGGTCGCTGGCCAACTTCCATGATGGCGACTACCTCGTCTGGACCATTGCCGGCAATGTGAAGTTCAAGGTCACGAACACGAACGTAGCCGACTTCACCAACGCCGTGATCAGCGGCCTGTTCTTCGGCGGTGCACCCACGCCGGCCAGCAACGCGACGTTCGTCACCACCGATGCGACCACCCAGGGGAGCTGGAAGGGGGTTTATGGCTCTGACGGCTGGAACGTCAGCCAGGACGCGAGCGCCAATAACCCCTCGTACCCCTCGTATGCCAGCGTCTCGCTCAGGGCTACCTCCAACTTCACCTGGAACGCGTCCACCACCGACCCGCGAGCACTCCAGAAA
>Ga0007796_10001020_pt1 | contig 10139 bp, 8 predicted proteins | sample CryBogmetaGMA0M_FD_60373 | JGI IMG/M metagenome (GOLD analysis project Ga0007796, IMG submission 60373) | Freshwater microbial communities from Crystal Bog, Wisconsin, USA - MA0M | ecosystem: Environmental > Aquatic > Freshwater > Lake | place: Crystal Bog, Wisconsin, USA | collected 2009-07-06 | reverse complement strand
CTTGAAGGGAAAGCCCGGGTCCAGTCCGAGGATGTCGACGCCTAGCGCCCCTCCCAGGCCTGCCAGTCCTGATCCGGCCGCAAAAGTCAGCAGAAACACGCGGTTGACCGGGATGCCCAGGCCCGCGGCAACCCGCGGATCGTCCACGGCCGCGCGCAGGCGGCTGCCAAAGCGCGTGCGGTTGAGCAGCGTCTGCAGGCCGACGGTCAGCGCCACGCAAACCACGATGATGAAGAGGCGATAGGCACCCATGCCCAGGCTGAGCGCGCCGCTGCCAAATTCGAAGCGTCCGCGCAGCCACTCCGGCGTCTGGACATTGACCTGCGACGAGCCCATGACGTAATCGACCGCAGCCACTGCCATGAAGGTCAAGCCGATGCTGAAGAGGACCTGGTCAAGATGCGGCTTGCCGTACATGCGCCGGTAGAGCGTTCGTTCGAGCACAGCACCGAGCAAGGCGGTCACCGCAAACGCCGCAGGCAGGCAGGCAAGAAAGGGCCAGCCATATCCGCGCATCAGCACAACCAGCACATACCCGCCCGCCATGGCAAAGGCGCCGTGGGCCAGATTGACGAAGTTCATCAGGCCCATCGTCACCGCCAGGCCCAGCGACAGGACGAAAAGCAGCATGCCGTAGGCAATGCCGTCAAAGAGCAGGGTCAGCACGGCAGCTCGCTGGTCAGGACCCCGTCGCGCACGGAGAACTCATCGGTTCTTGCCGGGGTCCTTGACTGACTTGATGGTATCGAACTCGATGTTCCAGAGTTGTCCGTCCTTCTTTTCGACCTTGCGGATGTAGACATCCTGGATGATGTCGCGAGTTTGCGCGTCGATCAGCACCTGTCCGCGCGGGCTCTCGAACAGCTGCCCCTTCATTGCGGCGACCAGCGCATCGCCACCGGCACCTTTGGTCGCGTCAAGACCCTTGTAGAGCAGCCGCATGCCGTCGTAGCCTCCAACCGCCATGAAGTTCGGCCGGAACTTGTTGGCGGTCTGGAAGGCCTCGACAAACTTCTTGTTCGCCGGGCTCGGGTGAGCGGCCGAATAATGATGAGAGCTCACCACGCCGATGGCGACATCGCCCATGTCGTTGAGCTGATCGTCGTCGGTCACATCGCCGGTGGCAATCAGTCTGATACCGGCTTTGTCGAGTCCGCGCTCGCCGAACTGCTTCATGAAGGCTGCCCCCTGGCCGGAGGGCAGGAAAACAAAGAGCGCGTCCGGATTGGCGTCGCGTACTTTCTGCAGAACCGGCGCGAAGTCGGGCGCCCGAAGTGGCGTGCGCAGTTTTTCGATCACCTGTCCGCCATTGAAGAGGATTCGCTCGGCGAAGAACTTTTCGGCGTCGTAGCCCGGCCCGTAATCGGCCACCAGTGAGACGACCTTTTTGATCTTGTTGGCGCTCGCCCATTCGGCGAGCCCGACCGAGACCTGCGGCAGCGTAAAGCTGGTGCGAACCACATAAGGCGACGCTTCGGTGATGCTGGATGTGGCTGCGGCCATCACCACCAGCGGGGTTTTGCTCTGGGTGGCAATCGGCGCGGCGGCCATTGCCGACGGCGTGATGCCAAAGCCGGCCAGTGCGACCACCTTGTCATTGACCACCAACTCCTGCGCCAGGCGTCGGGTGGCATCGGGCAGGCTGCCGTCGTCCTTGATGATGACTTCGACCTTCTTGCCGCCTGCCCTGTTGCCGTTCTGAGCGACCCACAGCTTGATGGCCGCATCGATCTGTCGGCCGGTTGAGGCCTGCTGGCCTGTCATCGGCAGGATGACGCCAATTTTTACAGTGTCGCTTTGGGCCTGTGCGCCTGAACCGATCAAGGCAAGGGCCGACATCGCGGTCAGCATCACGCGCTTTCTGGTGTTGATCATCCTGGTGTCTCCAAGTTTGTTTCGGGGGCGTGCGGATCGGAACGGGCATCACCGCAGCAAGGGGCCGTTCGCGATTATGCTTTCTTTCCTGTCTGAACCGGTGGCCCTCGGGGTCCATCAGGCCCCCATGAATCAATCCGAGGAAGCGCAATGACCGAATCTACCGTTCTGATCGAAAAATCCGCCGAGGGCTATGCCGTGGTCACCCTCAATCGGCCCGCAGCCATGAATGCCCTGTCGAGGCAATTGCGCCAGGAGCTCGCGCAAGCGATCGATGCGATGCAGGCCGACCCCGATGTTCGCGTCCTCATCCTGACCGGTGCCGGTCGCGCCTTTACCGCGGGCCTCGATCTCAAGGAGCTCGGGGTCAAGGGGCTCAAAGGCGATGCCGCGGCTCAGTCGATGCAGGATGCGGTGCAAGTGGGTGATCCGGTCAAGTCCATTGGACGGTTTACCGGTCCGGTGATCGGCGCGATCAATGGCGTCGCAATCACCGGCGGCTTTGAGCTCGCGCTTGCCTGCGATGTGCTGCTCGCTTCATCGGAAGCCCGGTTTGCCGATACCCATGCTCGCGTTGGCGTGATGCCGGGCTGGGGTTTGTCGCAAAAGCTCAGCCGGATCATCGGTATTTCGCGTGCCAAGGAGCTGTCGCTGACCGGTAATTTTCTGGGCGCCGATCAGGCGATGGCCTGGGGGCTGGTCAATCGCGTTGTGCCGCCGTCGCAGCTGCTGACGCAGGCTCGAGCATTGGCCTGTGACATGCTGTCGGTGCTGCCCCATATGCTGGTGGCCTACAAGAAAGTCATCGACGACGGCTATGCGGTGTCGTTTTCGCAAGGCATGGCGATCGAGCGCGAGAGGGCCGATGCCAATAATGTCTCGGTCAGCGCTGAAGACATCGAGGCACGTCGCGAAGCGGTAAGAGCGCGCGCCCACAATCAATGACTTGCGAGTCGAACAGGCTGATCGCAATCGCCAAAGACATCTTCGGCGATCTGATGCTGCTCGCACGGCTTCGAAAGCGCGGAAAGAGGTATCGTGACGCCTGATCGACCGGCAAGCTCGATAAAAATTATTTTTTCAAGATTTGATTCTGATTTGAGACTGTGATGCAGCTGGCTATCAAAATGCTTTCCCGACACATCTTCAGCGTTGCAATCGTATCGGTGTGTGCGGCGCTTCTGTCACACGCCAATCTGGTTTATGCCGGGAAGGCTGATACCTATCAGATGCACCTGACGGTCGATCGCTCGACGCCCGAGCGATGCCTGAGCTTCTTCATCAATGCGACGAGCGATGTGGAGGGCGTGATGGAGCGCCTGAAGTCGCAGTTCGATCAGGAGAAATCCTGGAAGTATCCGCAGCCGGTTGACATCGAGCGCAAGCGGGTCGATTTTCTGATGACTGAAGTCCTCGACAGCATGGATCTGAGCGAGGTGCCGCAATGGTCACGCAAGTCGATCGGCACCGGAACGGCATTCATGATCAGCGAAATCCTGCGCCTGTCGAACGTCAAGGCCGACACCCCACTGCGCAAGCTTGCGGACGATCTCTGGGTCGTACCGGGGACCTATCTCCAGATCGGCCGAATCAAGGAAGGCATGCGCATGGGTGATGTCGTCTTCACCACCGATACCGTCGCGAATGCCCCGGCCCTTTATCGAAAGATCATCTCGGCACAGCCCCGGGATGAATTCAATCCCTACAAGTTTTTTACCGAGAGTCCGGGTGGCGTCATCCCGCCGGTGTGGGCCGGGGCATTTCTTGCGCTTCCCGGATTCTGGCTTGCATCGTATGGCACCAACACCGTCTGGCAGTGGGCGGTGTTTGGCATGTGCCTTTTGCTGGTGTTTTTCGGTCCGTATCTGTTGAGGCGCCTGTTTCGACAAGGCGCGGCAAGAGTGCTGGGGGTCGCGGTGCTGACAATGGTCTTTGCACGACTCGGCGATTATGTCTCCATCGATCTGGGCAGCCTCTCGTCTCACGGTGCCACGATCGGGTCGGTGATCTTCACGATCGCTTTTTATCTCGCCCTCAGTCTGACTGCCTTCATGGTGAGCGAGATTCTCGCCGGCAATTATCTGAAAATTGCTCGCCTCAGTGCGAATACGCTTGACTCGAGCATCATCCGACTCTTGTGTCGGGTGGGCGGGGTTTTCGCCTCGCTTGGCATCATCATTTACGGTCTGAACACGGCAGGTTTCCCCGTGGTGGGGATCATTGCCGGTCTGGGCGTCGGTGGCCTCGCATTTGCCTTGGCTGCACGCCCCACGCTCGAAAATCTGTTGGCCGGTGTCGTGATCTACATGGACAAGTCGATCAAGGTCGGCGATCACATCGAGTCGTCGGATGTCGAGGGGGTGGTTGAAGACATCGGCATGCGTTCGACCCGAATCAGGGGTTCTGACGGCACACTGATCAGCGTCACAAACTCCGATATGTCCGCCAAAATTATTCGCAACAAAACCATGCGCATCACACCGCGCGCGGACGACTCAATCGGTCAGAACCCGACTTAGTCGGTGTGTTTTTGCTGCCCTTGCGGCCTAGGACGGTTTCACCCAGTCGATGATCAGACGGTTGACGGCTGCCGGCTGCTCCAGCTGCAGAAAATGCCCTGCGTCATCGACGATTCTGATCGTTGCCCAGGGACACAGGCTGCGTGCCGATTCGGCGACCTCCACGCCGATGCAGCCGTCATTGCGGCCATGGAGATAGAGTGTCGGTTGGGTCAGTTCGCCGCGGCCGAGCGCCTGTATGGCGTCGTAGTGGTCGGTGTGCGGCGCGTCGCCGAGCGAGGCTCGGTAATACGCCAGCGCGGCCGCCAGATGGGCCGGGTCCCGCAGGCAGGCTTTGCAGTTTTCAGCATCGACGGCACCATCGAAGCCCGGTGACCAGTCGCGCCACAGCATGTCGATGAATGCGAGATCGTTGGCCGGAACGACCTTGTTCGACAACGCGTGCTGGAAATAAAACATGTACCAGCTGCGCTTGGTCTGCTCGAGGTTGGTCGCAAAAGCCCGGCCCATCGCGTTTCCGGGCGGCACCGCCATGCCGACCACACGCTTCCATCTTCCAGGCTCGCTCGCCGCCGCACCGTAGACGCTCGGTGCGCCCCAGTCATGCCCGATGATGACCGCCTGCTCGTCTGCGCCCAGCGCCTCATGCAGCGCATTGGCATCGGCTGACAGCGCGCCGGTCTGGTACATGCCGTCAGGCGCAACCGAGGTCGGCGCATATCCGCGCATGAAAGGTGCGACCGCCCGAAAGCCGGCGGCCGCCAGCTCGGGCAGCAAATGGCGCCAGCTGTGAGCCGAGTCGGGAAAACCGTGCAGGCATAGTGCAAGCGGTCCGGTGCCGGCTTCAAGGCAGGTAAAGGCGATGCCGTTGGCAGTCAGATGCAGGGGGCTGATCGGAGGGGTCATGGTGTCGGTAATAAGCGTTATCGATAGGGAGCGAAGGCCAATGCAGGCAAAATCAATGTTGCCGGCACAGACGAGGAAACGATGAGGCGATTATTGCTGCTGCAGTGGATGCTGAGCTTGCTGCTGGTGCTGGACCCTCTGCCGGCCCTGGCCGAGTGGACCAGAATGGAGGGTAATGCCACAACCGCCATGTATATCGACATGGGTGCGATCCGCAAGAGCCCGCAGGGTCGTCAGACCGCCTTTTTGATGGATCGCAGCACGCCCGATGGTGAAGGCGTGCGCTCGATGATCGATGTCCTGCCCGGAACGCGACTCGATGTGTCATTGAAGTCGGTCTGTAAAGCGCCGCTGAAGTGACTCGAATCTTTTGTGGAGCGCAGCGCAAGATGGCCAGCAGCCTGACCGATTTCCTCCAGGGTTTGCCCTCGGATTCACTTGCCATCGATGACGATCATCGCCCTTGGACGAATGGCGATCTGCAGTCCGAGTCCCGGCGCCTGGCGTGCGGCCTGCGGGCCCTCGGTATCGGGCCGGGCGACCGTGTCGCGTTGTGGTTGCCCAATATCCCGCAATGGCTGGCCCTGTTTTTTGCGTGCGCCCGCATCGGCGCGATTGCGGTCTCGGTCAACACCCGATTCAGGGCGAATGAGGTTCAGGACATCGTCGGACGGTCTGGCTGCCGAGCGCTGGTGTTATGGCCTGCCTTCAAGGGCATCGACTTTGCCGGCATTCTGAACGCGGTCGATCCTGCTGCCCTGTCATCGCTGACCGACATCATCCTGTTTTCGCCTGCGGGTGAACACTCGGCTTTCCAGTTTGCAGACCGCCGACGCACGGCCTATGCGGATCTTGCGCGACATGACGAAGATTGCGCGCAGGCGGCTGATGCACAGTCGCGCTGCGTCATCTTCACCACCTCCGGCACGACCAAGGCGCCCAAGTTCGTTTGCCATGCCCAGCAGGGGATCGTGCAGCACATCCGGGATGTGGCACTTGGCTTCGGCATGACGGCGCCAGGGTCACGCGTTCTGCAGGCATTGCCGCTTTGTGGTGTTTTTGGCTTCACTCAGGCGCTGGCCGCGCTCGCGGCGGGCGCGCCGATGCGGATGATGGCGGTCTTTGATGAGGCATCCGCGGCGGTCGTGATGCAATCCGAGTGCATCACCCATGTCAACGGCAGTGATGAAATGCTGGTGCGGCTGCTTGCATCGCGCCCCGAGCCACAACCCTTTCCGCATTTGCGCAGTTTCGGCTTTGCCCGATTCAATCCGGCGCTTGACGATCTGGTCGAGCGGGCGCAGGCCCGTGGGGTGATCGCGTGCGGGCTGTATGGCATGAGCGAGTGCCTTGCCTTGTATGCGCGTCAGCCGCTCACGATGTCAACGATCGAACGCGCCAAAGGGGGCGGCGCACTGATCTCTCCGGAAGCCTCGGTTCGCGTGGTTGATCCCGAGACCGGGCGGGTTCTTGCTGCCGGTGAGCATGGCGAACTCGAATTGCGTGGCCCGAGTCTGCTGCTCGAGTATTACGGCAACCCGCAGGCCACCAAAGAGGCGTTCACCGCTGACGGATGGTTTCGCAGCGGCGACCTCGGTTATCTCGAAGCCGATGGTCGATTCTGTTATTTGACCCGCATCGGGGATGTTCTGCGCCTGGGCGGATTTCTGACCAGCCCTCAGGAAATCGAGGCGGTGCTCGAAGCCGCACCGGCGGTGGCAGGGGCCCAGGTGGTCGGAATCAACCTGAACGGCGAGCCGGTCGCGGTCGGCTTTGTGATTGCACGCGGCCAGCCTGCCTTCGATGAGGACGCTCTGCGCGAATGGTGCCGCGCCCGACTGGCGAGCTACAAGGTGCCGAGGCGAATTTTCTCGATCGACGAGTTCCCGACAACACCGAGCGCCAACGGTACGAAGATCCAGCGCACCAGGCTGCGCCAGTTGGCGATCGAGCGTTGCGCATGAATCGTCCGGTGAGTCGCTAGATGAATCAGCCTTTGCCCTATGCCGGGATCCGTGTGGTCGAGTTTTCCCATATGGTCATGGGCCCGACCTGCGGCATGGTGCTGGCCGACCTGGGCGCTGAGGTGATCAAGGTCGAGGCGGTCGGGAACGGCCGGGAGGGTGACAACACCCGCAATCTGCTGGGCTCGGGAGCCGGCTTTTTCCCGCTTTTCAACCGCAACAAGAAGAGCCTTGCGCTGGATCTGCAATCCCCCGAGGGCAGGCAGGCGGTGTTGCGTCTGATCGGTACGGCAGACATCGTCAGCGAAAACTTCAAGGCGGGGGCGATGAAGACGCTCGGGCTCGATTATCCGAGTCTGAAGGCTTTGAATCCGCGCCTGATCTATGTCAGCCATAAAGGATTTTTGCCGGGGCCGTATGAGCACCGCACTGCCTTGGACGAAGTCGTCCAGATGATGGGCGGTCTTGCCTATATGACCGGTCGCCCGGGCGATCCGCTGCGGGCCGGCGCCAGTGTCAACGACATCATGGGCGGAATGTTTGGTGCGATCGGCGCGATGGCCGCGCTGGCGGCTCGCGAAAAGACCGGGCTCGGGCAGGAGGTGCAGTCGGCGCTGTTTGAAAATAATGTTTTTCTCGTTGCCCAGCACATGATGCAGTTTGCGGTCACCGGTCAGCCGGCCGCGCCCATGCCGGCCCGTATTTCTGCCTGGGGTATCTATGACGTCTTCAAGGTCCGCGATGACGAGCAGATCTTTCTGGCGGTTGTCAGCGATACCGCCTGGGCGATTTTCTGTGCGGCATTCGGCTTCGGGGATCTGTTTGCCGATGCTCGACTCACCTCGAATAACGACCGGGTCAGGGCGCGTGACTGGTTGCTGCCGAGATTGCGTGAGCGGCTTGCGGGCTTTTCGGCGAGCGAACTGGCAAGCCTCTTTGAAAAGCATGGCCTGCCCTTTGCACCGATCACCCGACCGCAGGAACTGTTCGATGATCCGCACCTGCTGGCCACCGGCGGGCTCGCCCCAATGACATTGCCTGATGGCCGTGACACCCGAACGGTTTTGCTGCCATTGACCCTGGATGGTGAACGGCCGGGTGTACGCCTGTCGCCACCGCGCCTTGGCGAGCACAACGCCGAGATTCTTCGCAGCCTTGGTTACAGTGAGGCCGAGATTCAAACGCTCGCGTTCGACGGGTAAACTGTCCGGGACATCCAAGACAACCGTGCTTGAGCACGCGCAAGGAGACGAATCATGATTTCGATCGGCACGCGCCAGCATGGCGCTGCTCGCAGGCGATCCATCGACGTGCGGGGCGACAGCTATTTCAAGGGCGAGTGGATGGAGTCGGGCGATGACCCGGTCCTGTCGCCCACGGTCTTTCTGATTGAGCAGCCGCCAAATGCGACGCTCGTGCCGCACTTTCATCGCCAAAACCAGTTCCAGCTCTTTGTGGAGGGCGGCGGCACGCTTGGCAAGCATCCGGTCGAGACGGTCACCGTGCACTATGCCGGCGCCTATACCGGCTACGGCCCGCTGATTTCGGGGGGTGAGGGAATCAAGTACTTCACGATCCGGCCGGTCTGTGAGGCCGGCATGATGTCCCTCGACGAGGCACGCGACAAAATGATCCGTGGCCCCAAGCGCCATGAGAGTGTCGGGCCGGTCAGAGTGCTGGATGAGGCTGGCCGCAGAGCGGCGACGCGTGAGCAGGACAAGCAGGGCGAGCAGTTTCTGTTGGCGATCAGTGACGACGGTCTCGGCGTGGGTGAGATCTGCCTGGATCAAGGTCAGTTGATGACTGTGCAGCGGCACGCGGCAAGTCAGGGTGAATTCATCGTCGTGCTGTCGGGGCGTCTTCAGTTCGGCGATCGCGAACTCACCGAGTGGGAGTCGATCTTTGTCTCCGCTGATGAGCCCTTTCCTGATCTGCGCGGTACTGAGGGTGGCGTTCAGTGCGTCATCCTGCATTGCCCGCCCCGAGAAAAAGTCTATTTCCCACCCACTGTCTGATGACGGAGCGTTCCGCATGACCGATTCGAATCGCAGAAACCTGTTGCTCGCCGGCGCTGGCGCCGGTGCTGGTCTTGTTGCCCCTCGGGCCTTTGCGCAAACCGGCCCTTATCCGAACCGGCAGGTCAAGATCGTCGTTGGCGCCCAGACAGGCGGCCTGAGCGACGCTTATGCGCGGCTTTTTGCCGAGCAGTTCACCAACCGTTTCAATGTGCCGTGCGTGGTCGAAAACAAGGGCGGTGCCGGCGGCATTCTGGCGATCGAGGCCGTCGTCAAGGCGCCGCCAGACGGCTACACCCTGCTGTCGACCACCACCGGGCAGGTCTGGCAAACCCGCGTCATGTACAAGAAGCTCCCGTTTGATCTGGCCCGCGACATTGCGCCGATCACGGTGTTTCCGTCGGGGCCATTGATCGTGGCGGTTCAAGAAAAAATGGGCGTGAAAAATCTCGATGAACTCATCGAATACGCCCGCAAGAACGAGTGTTCGAGCGGCTCCTACGCACCGGCCTCCTATCCGCACGTCCTGGCAGAGACCCTCAACAAGCAATTCGGCTGCAAGTTCCAGGCAATCCAGTACAAGGGCGAAGGCCCGATGTGGATCGAAATGGGCTCGGGTCAGTTGCAGATGTGCGTTGGCAGCTATCAGGCGTTTTCGACCGTGGCCAGCAAGGGCGTGCGTCCGATTGCAACCACCGGACCGATTCGCAGCCCGAAGCTGCCTGATCTGCCCTTGTTGACCGAGCAGGGCCTCAAGGCACCGATCGCGCGGCTCGAGGGCGGGCTTGCGCTGACGACGAGCTCAGGGGTGCCGGTCGAGATTCTCGAGTTGCTCTCGAAAGTTGCCGTCGACGGCAACT
>Ga0007796_10001019_pt1 | contig 10139 bp, 8 predicted proteins | sample CryBogmetaGMA0M_FD_60373 | JGI IMG/M metagenome (GOLD analysis project Ga0007796, IMG submission 60373) | Freshwater microbial communities from Crystal Bog, Wisconsin, USA - MA0M | ecosystem: Environmental > Aquatic > Freshwater > Lake | place: Crystal Bog, Wisconsin, USA | collected 2009-07-06 | reverse complement strand
ATCCATGCCGGACGTCGCAAGCTCTTTTCGGTGCTGCTCATCATCGAGAAGTTCGTTGATGACATGCGCTAAATCGTCCGGATCCTCGTTCCGGAAAAGTGCACCCGCCTCGCCATCTTCCAACACTCGGGCAAACGCTTCGATATCACTGGCCACCACCGGTGTACCGCTGGCCATCGCCTCAAGTAGAACGATCCCGAAGCTCTCACCACCAGTATTCGGGGCGATGTACAAATCCGCTGAGACGAATGCGCGAATCTTCTCCTCCTCCGAAACCAGACCAAGGAACGTGACATGGTCGAGCACGTCAGGGGTAAGTTCGGCGCTGAAATCGTCCACGTCGCCAGGACCTGCAATGAGCAACCGCACATCAGGATGCTTTGCGATAATCGACGGCATCGCCGCAAGCAGGATTTGCAATCCTTTCCGCGGTTCGTCAATGCGGCCGATGAAGAACAATGCACCACCCGTTCCCGGCCAACCATCCAGGGGCGGCAACGTACCGAATGCGCCGGTGTCGACACCATTTGGAATGAGGACGGCGTCACCACCCATATGTTCAACGAGGGTTTGGCGCGCGGCTTCACTGACAGCGATTCGTGCCGAGACTTTTTCAAGGGCCGTTTGCGCAATCGGATACATGGCCGATAGTGCACGGGACCGATCCATCGAGGAATGCCACGTCGCCACCAGCGGGCCACGGGCAGCCCAGCACGACAGAATCGAGACACTGGGTGCCATCGGTTCATGAATGTGAAGGACATCGAAGTCACCTTCTCGAAGCCAGCGACGAACTCGTCGCGCGGCCCGCGGCCCGAAACTCACCTTTGCTTTGGAACCGTTATAGGCCAATGCAATTGAGCCCCCAGAAGAAACCACGTAGTCCGGCAAATCCGTGCCACTTTCAGCCGGGGCAAGAACGCTGACCGTATGACCTAGCCGCTGCAACGCAACGGCAAGATCGCGAACGTGCACCTGCACACCACCAGGTGTACCCCAGTCGTATGGGCACACGATGCCAACCCTCATTCGTCTGCCGACTTCTCAATAGCATCGGCTTTTTGCGGATCGAGATCATCGAGCCACACCCGTTGCAGCATGTGCCAGTCCTCGGGGTGATCAGAGATGATGCCCTCGAAGGTGTGAGCGATTTGTTGTGTGATCGTCAGGATCGATCGCATTCGCGACTCGTTCGGAACAATCTCAAGACGTGGGAAGAACTCGGTGTAGTTACGTCCATCTCGTGTGAAGACGGCGGCCGCCATAATCGGCGCGGCGGTATCAACGTGAAGGGCTGCTGGCCCAGCCGGCATTTTCGCTGTCGATCCAAAGAACTGCACTCGCACACCTGAATTACTTAGGTCACGATCAGCGGCAAGGGCCACCAGGCGCCCCTCTTTGATCCGATTTACCAAGTACGGGTATGCCGGTTCGCCGCCCGTCAGCGGAATAATGTCGACACCACGGGCGACTCGAACAGCAATGAATTTCTGGAATAGGTCCTCGGGTTTGAGTCGCTCAACCACGGTCGTAACCCAGCCGTGCTGGAGTTTCACCCAGTACCCAGCATGGTCCCAGTTCCCCATGTGCGGGCAAACGATGATCAGGCCATTACCTTCGGCCAAGGCTTGCGTGACGTAGTGATCATTGATGACCACCATGTCGTCTCTAATCCGCTGCTCAGACCAACTCGGCATCCGAAAAAGTTCGCACCAGTATCTGAAATAGGTCCGCATGCCCGCTCGTCCAAGAAGTTTCAGATCGTCGTCGGACACCGCCGGACCTACTACACGACGCAAGTTGCTCTGCAATCGCGTGACGTCCTTGCCCTGGCGAGCCCACATCGTGTCCGCGATGCGTTCGAACATCGCGTATGCAGATTTTTCCGGCATCCGCCGGACCACCGACCATCCGACGGAGTAAGCGATGGACGACAGCCGCTCCTCAACTGAGCTCATCGGATCCCTCCGCTGTCGATGCCTCGGCCGACCTCGTTCGCAGAACACCTCTGACATGTGCCACGCGCTGTCCGACAGTCACCCACGTCAGGACAGCGAGTATCCACAGTGCGATCGGCAATACGTACGGAACGCCAAGTCCGTAGAGCGCCGCTGCGCCGAGGGCCAACATCACGCGTTCTGCACGCTCGGCGATTCCAACATTGCATTCAACGTCGATACTTTCCGCGCGCGCCTTGGCGTAGGAAACAACCCCACCGCCCACCAGACACGCCAAAGCGACCCCAGCGGTGCGAAGATCGCCGATGCGCGCGAATCCAAGAAGCATTCCGCCAAAAATCGCGCCATCGGCCACTCGATCTAGCGTTGAGTCAAGAAACGCACCCCACGGACCGGATCGTCCAGACATCCGCGCCATCGTTCCGTCGAGCAGATCGAATGAAACGAAAACGGCGATCAGAAGTGCACCCATGAACCAGCGCTGCTGCGGGAAAAGGATCAAGGCAGCCGCGCACGTTGCGACGGTCCCGACCGCCGTCACCGCGTCGGGTGAGATGCCCAGCCGCAGCATGAGTTTGGCCACCGGGTCGACGAAGCGTGCGGCGAATGCTCGGGCCGAATTGTTGTTCAACATGGTGAGACGAGACTATCGGGCCACAGACCCAAGTTCGGCCTTACTGGCGCATTGGACGCGGATCACGTTTCTGCTTCCCGCAACGATAAGGTTGCAGGGTTAAGGGGTGGAGAATGGCAGATAAGGCGTCGGGGTACCTGGGCGCGGGCGAGGCTGTAACTGACCCCGAACTCATCCGCAATGTTGTGCTCGTGGGCCCAACGGGGTCCGGTAAAACCACACTCATCGAGCAGTTGCTCGTGGCCGCTGGAGCCCTTGATCGAGCGGGAGCAATCGATCTCGGCAGCACGGTCTGCGATTTCGACGACTTTGAAATTCTGCAGCAGAAGTCCTCGTCGTTAGCAATTGCGCCCCTGACTTATCGTGGCCTCAAAATCAATCTCATTGACACTCCGGGCTTCAGCGAATTCGCTGGTGAACTTCGGGCCGGTTTGCGTGCAGCCGACGCCGCTCTCTTTGTCATCTCAGCCCTCGCCGGAGTCGATCAAGCGACCACCATGCTGTGGGACGAATGCGCGAGCGTTGATATGCCGCGGGCGGTCGTCGTGACTCACCTCGATAAGCGCAAGGGCGACTTTGATGACATCGTCGCGATTTGCCAGCGAGTGTTTGGCGAAGACGTCGTTCCACTTCATTTACCGCTCCTTGCCGACAATTACGCAGTAGCCGGCCTGATTGACCTACTGACGCAAAAGATCCACGACTACTCATCAGGTGCCAGAGTTGTTCGCGACTCAGACATTGAACACGGTCCGTTAATCGAAACAGCCCGCAATTCACTTCTTGAGGCAGTGATAGCGCAGAGCGAGGACGAGACGCTCATGGATCGATACATTGACGACGATGACATCGACGTTGACGACCTCATTATCGATCTCGAACAAGCCATGGCTCGCGGACATTTCTATCCGGTTGTTGCCTCCGCGATTTCTCCCGTGGGTTTCGGAGCAGAAGCACTGCTTGATGTGATCGCGCGCGGCTTCCCGGCTCCTACCGAACATCCACTTCCTTACGTGGCCACACCAGAAGGCGATCCAGTCGACCTGCTCGACTGCACGGCCGGCGGGCCGTTGTGCGCCGAAGTCATTAAGACAACGACAGACCCGTATCTGGGCAGGTTGTCACTGGTGCGCATCTTCAGTGGCTCACTCACGGCCGGTCAAACCGTTCACGTTTCCGGTCACTTCACAGGCAATAACGCGCATCAGGATCACGACGTCGACGAACGCATCGGCTCCATAAACGTGCCAGTCGGCAAGGCACTGTTTCCCGTCGACGTCGCAACCGCGGGCGACATCGTCGCGCTCACTAAACTGATCAAGGCCGAGACCGGCGACACTCTTTCGTCGCCTAACAATCCCCTCCTCATCGAGCAGTGGCTCGTTCCAGAGCCACTGGTGCCCGTGGCTATCGTCGCTCAAACGAAAACTGACGATGACAAACTCACGTCCAGTCTGGCGCGTCTGGTTGCCGAAGATCCCACGCTGCGATTAGAGCTCAACGATGAAACCGGGCAGATCGTCCTGTGGTGCATGGGAGAAACCCACATCGCGCTAGTACTGCACCGGTTAGCTACGCGGTATGGAGTCACGGTTGGGGCCGAACCGGTTCGAGTGTCGTTGCGCGAAACATTTGCCACCGCTGCACACGGCCATGGCCGGCTGGCCAAACAGTCCGGAGGACACGGACAGTTCGCGGTGTGCGAGATCGAGGTCGAACCCATGCCGCTTGGATCAGGCTTCGAATTCGTCGATCGAGTTGTTGGCGGCGCCATCCCCCACAACTACATTCCGAGCGTCGAAATGGGGATCCGTCAACAAATGCAACGCGGCGTCGCGGCTGGATACCCGGTCGTCGATATTCGAGTTTCACTCGTGGGCGGAAAGTCCCACCCCGTCGACTCGTCAGACCTCGCATTCCACCTCGCAGGTGAGCTTGCCCTCAAGGACGCAGCTGCAGCCGCAGGAATGTCGCTACTCGAACCTGTTGATGCAGTACTGGTAATCACGTCGGATGAGTACCTGGGTGCCGTTATGACCGACGTCACGTCCCGTCGGGGACGAATCTTGGGCACCGCACCACTGCCGGGAAGTCAGACAGAAATTAGCGCGATCATTCCGCAGATGGAATTGACTCGTTATTCAATCGATCTACGTTCAATGACCCACGGCACGGCATCATTCGAGCGAAACTTCTCCGCATACGAAGTCATGCCCCGATCAGTGGCACAACGAGTGCAAGCTGCAGGCCGGAACAGTTCATAACTCACGTGACATTTCCCGGGGATGTCCGCAATTTCCCCGATAGGCGTGGTTGCTACCACGAATCAGCGAGCAACTTTCGCGTCTCAACGAGCAATTGGGGCATCGTCTTCGTTCCGCTGACCACGGGCATGAAATTGGTGTCGCCACCCCAGCGCGGAACTATGTGTTGATGAAGATGTCCGGCGATGCCAGCGCCGGCGATACTGCCCTGATTAATACCGATGTTGAATCCCTGCGCACCGGATACCGCTCGCAAGGTTGTCATCGCATGCTGGGTGAAGTCACCGATTTCGGCAACCTCGACGGTGGTGAGGTCCGTGTAATCGGCAACGTGCCGATACGGGCAAACCATGAGGTGACCGGTGTTGTACGGATAGAGATTCAGCACGGCGTACACGTGTTCACCGCGAGAGATCACAAGACTGTCTTCCTCACCCATCCCCGGCGCACGACAGAACGGACAGTCGTCGCCTTCTCCTGTGTGAGTCGGCTTATTCTCACCCTTCAAATACGCCATCCGGTGCGGATTCCAGAGGCGATCCCATGCGTCAGCCGCAGGCACGTCAGACCTGAATCCGGGTAGCGATCGCGTCACGGATTTCGCTAATCGCGTCGTCGATGCTCACACCGTTCTTCTGCGTGCCATCGCGGTAGCGGAACGAAACCGCTCCTGCCGACATGTCCTCGTCTCCGACGATGAGCATGTACGGCACCTTCTGCTTCTGCGCGTTGCGAATCTTTTTCTGCATTCGATCGTCAGAACTGTCGACTTCGATTCGGACGCCCGCTTCGCGCAGCTTCTTCGCAATGTCGTGCAGGTAATCGACATGACCATCAGTGATCGGGATACCCACCACTTGAACAGGGGCGAGCCATACCGGGAAGGCGCCTGCGTAGTGCTCAAGGAGCACCGCAAAGAAACGCTCAATCGAACCGAACAAAGCGCGGTGGATCATCACTGGACGCTGACGCGACCCGTCACCTGCGGTGTACTCGAGTTCAAAACGCTGTGGAAGGTTGAAGTCGACCTGGATCGTTGACATCTGCCACGTACGACCGATGGCATCGCGGGCCTGTACTGAGATCTTCGGCCCGTAGAAGGCCGCACCACCCGGATCCAAGACCAGTTCAAGATCTTGACGTTCAGCGGCGCGGCGCAACGTTTCAGTTGCCTCTTCCCAGTCTTCGTCGGTACCGACGTACTTCGTCTCGTTACGGGTGGACAACTCCAGATAGAAGTCATCAAGTCCGTAGTCCCGAAGCAGGTCCAGGACGAAGGTGAGCAACGAATCGAGCTCATCGGGCATCTGCTCAACGGTGCAGTAGATGTGCGCATCATCCTGGGTGAACCCGCGGGCTCGCGTCAGGCCTTGGATGACCCCGGACTTTTCGTATCGATAGACCGTTCCAAACTCGAACAGTCGCAGTGGCAACTCTCGGTACGAGCGGCCACGCGCGCGGAAAATGAGGTTGTGCATCGGGCAGTTCATGGGCTTCATGTAGTACTTCTGCGGCGCCTTGCGAAGTTCGCCGTCAGCCCCGTACTCCGCATCGAGTTCCATGGGAGGGTACATGCCCTCGGAGTACCAATCGAGGTGCCCAGAAATCTCGTACAACTGCCCCTTCGTTAGGTGTGGGGTGTTGACGAATTCGTAGCCGGCCTCGTCGTGACGAAGTCGCGAGTAGTGCTCCATCTCGCGACGAATCACACCGCCTTTGGGGTGGAAGACTGCAAGCCCCGAACCGATTTCCTCGGGGAAGCTAAACAAATCGAGTTCCGTACCCAACCGGCGATGATCGCGACGTTCGGCTTCTTCTAGGAAGGCTAAGTGTTCTTTCAGCGCATCACGGGTTTCCCACGCGGTGCCATAGATGCGCTGCAGCATGGGGTTTTTTTCACTGCCGCGCCAATATGCGGCAGCGGAGCGCATCAGCTTGAACGCCGGGATCATGCGCGTGGTCGGAACATGCGGACCACGACACAAATCACGCCACACCAGGTCGCCAGACTTAGCGTCGAGGTTGTCGTAGATCGTGAGTTCGGCCCCGCCGACCTCCATCACATCAGCCATATCCTCGTCAGATTCACCTGACTTCAGGCCAATCAACTCGAGTTTGTATGGCTCGGCAGCAAGTTCTGCGCGGGCGTCGACCTCGGACACAACGCGACGTGAGAAACGTTGACCGGCCTTGATGATGTCCTGCATCTTCTTTTCAAGCGCCGCAAGATCGTCTGGGGTGAACGGCGTTTCTACATCGAAGTCGTAGTAAAAGCCGTCGCGGATAGGTGGGCCAATGCCAAGTTTCGCTTCTGGATGCAACTGCTGAACTGCTTGAGCGAGGACGTGTGCGGTGGAGTGACGAAGCACTGCACGACCGTCCGGACTGTCGATGGACACGGCCTCGACGACGTCACCTTCGTGCAGCAGCGTCGCTAGATCGCGGAGTTCACCGCCGATACGCGCGACAACGATTGAGCGATCCGTGAACAGGTCAGCAGCAGTGGTGGTGTCGGACACCTCACGCTCTTCGCTAGTTCCATCTGCGTTTAGAACGTGAATGCTGAGCACTACTACTCCTCGTTTGGGTGATGCGCCGCTACGAAGGGCACACCACGAAGGGTTCGGCGGGTACGAAGCGTCGAACTCGGTCAGTTAAAGCGTATCGGTTCTAAGTATCCGTTACGTGAATGCGCAGCGTCGCGCCGATTAACCCAGCCGAGTCTGGCGGCTTCGAAGCGCTCGCTACCCAAATGCAGGCGACGGAAGGTCGCGAGTTGGATCAATCACATCGGCAACATCGTCGGTCGCGCACCAGATGTCCACGTCCATGATTCGCGCTCCAGCTTGCAGTATCGCCGATAGCGCTTGGTGCGGACCAGGGATAGTCATCTGAACGAGACCGTCAGGGCCAACTAACGAACGCAGGTGACTAACGAGGTCTACCAGTCCGAATGGCTCCGGGGTGATTGCTCGTAAAACGTGGAGCCGCGTCGATTCACGGTCGGTGTCGGTCATCACCACTGCACTGGCTGAAAGCTCGCCGTGGTGATTCAGCAGCGTGATCGTTTCCATCCCAGAAATCGACCAATTCCAACCACAGTCGTTCATAGCCCATGGGGTCGCGATTATCTCCATGCGTGCCGTCGTCGCCAGCCCATCAAGTTCCAGATACACATGCGGCCAGAGAGGGCGAGCGCCAAACCGCACGTAAGACGCAAGCGCACGAGGATCCTGCGACGACGAAGTCATTCGGCTGGGCGCATCGCCCCACGCCGCTTCGAGCAAAGCGCGACCATAACCTTGACTCTGCGTGTTCGGATCGACGAATAAATCGGTGAGATACGTCGCGCCGTCGCGATCAACCACACCAGCGAATCCGACTACACCAGCGTTGTCGCTTTGCGCGAGCCAGAATGCACCCGACTCGGAGATGAAATCCACATACTGCGGGTTATCCGCGGAAACGACACCAGTTTGCCCGAGCGCGGCCGCGATCGTAGACACGACGGTGGCGTCACTTTGGGAGTAGGGACGAATGACGGTCACGTCCCGAGCCTAGCCTCGTCACTTCTCTACCGTGGACAATCGAAAACGGGAAAGCTCAGGGCCGTCATCAACGGTGGGCGATACTGGGTTCGAACCAGTGACCTCTTCGGTGTGAACGAAGCGCGCTACCACTGCGCCAATCGCCCGTTGCGGAGCCGACTCTATCAAACAGCCGCCGTACTCGATGAGTCGCCGCATTGGCCGGAACTTTCCAACCACAATCACCGTCGTGATTGTTGGTGGTGCCGGTCACATGTGACGATGTTTGAGACGCAGAGTTTTGGGCACAACGTCATCACCCCCGCGTAAGGAGTGATGACATGGCTGCCATAAGCGCCGACCTTGATCTGAATCTTGTTCTTGCTGACCACCAGATGATCCCGGTGACAGCAACGCTCACGTACTCAATAGCTGAACCGTTCGCGGTCTCAGCACTTTTCCGCACGGCTGATGGCGACATCAACTGGGTCTTCGCCCGTGACCTGCTTGAAGACGGCCTCACCGACTCAGTTGGCGAAGGCGATGTAGTGATCTGGCCTGCATACGACGCAGACGGAGACACCATTTGCATATCGCTGTGCAGCCCTGGTGGCAATGCACTTCTGGAGGCGGACTCTGCGGAGATCCGTACGTTCTTGAAGGGTTCTTACCGACTCGTTGATCGTGGTCGAGAGTCTGACTTCATCGACATCGATCTGTTTCTCACCCAAGTATTCAACGTCTAACGTCAGCGATCAGTGATCGCTCAACCGGAAACGCAAGTGCTCGTTTTCCGCTGCGAAGCCCGCGACTCGATAGAGTTCGCGGGCTCCGTCGTTTCCAGCCCAAACCGTGAGGCGAACCGACTCAGCACCTCGATCAATTGCCAACTCGCGAACCTCGGCGAGGATAGCCAAGCCATATCCCCGGCGGCGATACGGCTCGAAAACCTCCAAGTCGTAGAGGTGCAATGTCGGCTCATCGTGATCAACACCAACACCGTCAAGGGCAATACAGAACACGCCGACGTTAACCACCCCGCCATCAATCTCATCGAAAGCGCCGAAGTACTCACTGGTCTCATTGACCACGACCCAATCGAAATCCTTCTCCGCTCGAGCCTGCGCTCGCGATTCTGAGAACGCCCCCGCCGTCGTCATATCGTGAACATAGCCACGTTTGGCGTGGGGTAGATACGCGGCCAGTTCGTCGTCTGTCAGGCGACGAAAGGTGACGCTCACGGGTCGACTCCTTGCGCCATTCGACGGGCGAACTCGTCAGCGATCGACAATGTCAGAGCACCAACAGCCAATTCACGATCGTCCACTCGGGTTACCGGGTGAACATCGCGCGTTGATGAGGTGATGAAGACTTCATCGGCTTCAAAAAGCACGTCGTACGGCAGCAGACTTTCACGGTGCTCGGCAACAGCCGGACCCCACTCAAGGACTAGTTCTCGAGTGATACCGGCTAGACAACCGGTCTCGAGGCTGGGGGTATGCACAACGCCGCCGAGAACAACGAACACATTGCTGCCCGTGCCCTCGCAGAGTTGGCCCTGGGTGTTAGCCACCACTGCTTCTGACGCACCACGACTATGGGCCAGCGCGAGTGCCACCGCATTTTCGGCATACGAGGTGGTCTTCACACCCGCAACGGCCGACCTCTCGTTGCGGGTCCATGGAACGGTAGCGATCGTCGTGGCTGGGCCCCACTGTTTGGCGGCCGTGAGCGTGACGATCAACGTCGGTGCTTC
>Ga0007796_10001017_pt1 | contig 10141 bp, 10 predicted proteins | sample CryBogmetaGMA0M_FD_60373 | JGI IMG/M metagenome (GOLD analysis project Ga0007796, IMG submission 60373) | Freshwater microbial communities from Crystal Bog, Wisconsin, USA - MA0M | ecosystem: Environmental > Aquatic > Freshwater > Lake | place: Crystal Bog, Wisconsin, USA | collected 2009-07-06 | reverse complement strand
AAGAGATTCTCAATAATGAGGATCCAGAGCACACCGATTGATATCGCTGAGATCGGTGAGCGAAGAAGTAGGCCTAGAACCATTCCAATGATTCCAAAGTAGATCACTGAAATCGAGACATTGAGAAGAGTCTTGCCGATTTCATGAAAGCCATCGGATGTGAACCAGAGATCGGTATTTACCTTTGCTCGATCAGATAAGAAGTAGGAGATTCCAATACTGACCGCTGCAGATATCGCGATCATTATTAAGGCGAAAATCTTCATTGCAATAAGTTTGCCGAAGAGGATTCGTACGCGACCAGGCTGGCGAACCAGAAGGTTGCGCAAGGTTCCGTATGTGTACTCCTGCGCTGTCTGTGCTGCAAAGACGCAGAGAGCAATAATTCCGAGTAGGCCACCGACAGAGGCGAATGCATAGACAGATCCACCAGAGAGTTGGAGCACTTCACGACTTACCTGGCGACCACGATCTGAATTACCGCCGGCAGAATCAATCATCAAGTAGAGAAACGTCGATGTGAGTCCAGTAAAGAAGAGCGCTGCACCAATTGTGCCAAGGAAGAGCGTTGGGCGACGCAATTTTCGCCACTCTGCAAGGACTATACGAATCATGTGCGGTCTCCTGTCATCTCAAAGAATGTCTCTTCGAGGTTTGGCATCTGTGGTGAGAGTTGGGTGATGAGGATTCCTGCTTCAAAAGCTTTCTTGTTAAGGGTTCCCGCCCAATCAGCTGGTCCTTCAATGTGGGCAACTTCAGAGCGGATAGTCGCCTTATGTCCATCCGCTTGTGCAATCTCAATAATTTTCTGAAGGTCGCTCTGTGATGCTGTCTTTACCAAGATAAATGGTTGTTGCATCAAGAAGAGATCCTGAATTGGTCCTGCAAAGACAACTTCTCCCTTTCGCAACATCACAATGTGCTCACTGATGAGTTCGAGTTCAGATAATAAGTGTGAAGAGACAAATACTGTGGTGCCTTCGCTTGCCAATTTTTTAAGTAGGTCGCGCACCTCTTGAATTCCTTCAGGATCAAGTCCATTAGTTGGTTCGTCTAGTACAAGCACTTTTGGTTGGGGTAGAAGTGCAGCTGCAATTCCCAGACGTTGTTTCATACCCAGTGAATATGTTTTGTACTTTGACCCCCCACGTCCTTCCAGGCCGACAGTTTTAATCAGCTCTGCAACTCGTTCGGTTGGAAATCCGCCGAGCGTTGCCAATACTTTGAGATTCTCTTCTCCAGTAAGTGCTGGATAGAAAGCAGGGCCTTCAATCATTGCGCCTACTTGAGATAAATACTTTTCAGGATGAGAAATTGATTCGCCAAGAACTTCAGCTGTGCCGCTGGTAGGTGAAATCAGTCCGAGCAACATTCGAATAGTTGTGGTCTTACCGGCTCCATTCGGACCAACAAATCCGCAGATTGTGCCGAGCGGAACTTCAAAATTTGCGTGTGAGACAGCAAATCCTGACTCATATTTCTTACTGAGGTCACGTGCTGAGATAGCCATAGTCGTCATGTGGGCAATATAGCCCGCAAACCTTAAGATAAACCTGTGAGTAAAGAGGTATGGGGTTATCACGAACACCCTCAGAGACGCGAACCCGATTGGGAAGTTCATTCTCAGACATCAGCGGTGCGCGCAGGTCTAGCTCGTTCAGGTTTTGGTGAAACATCGGAAGCTCTCTACCTCAATAGCGGTTTTACTTATGCCGATTCACAGGAAGCCGTTGATTCATTTACCGACGAGACTGATCACTTCCTCTATAGCCGTTTCCATAACCCAACAGTCGCCATGTTCGAAAAGAGATTGGCAGCAATTGAAGGAGCAGAACATTGTGTGGCAACAGGTTCTGGGATGGCTGCCATGTTTGCATCTCTTGCCTGCCTCGTTGAATCAGGCGATCACATCGTCGCATCGGCATCAATGTTTAGTTCTTGCCACGTTGTGATCACTGAAATTCTTCCCAAGTGGGGCGTGACATATGAATTGGTGAAGGCCAATGACAAGGCTGCTTGGGAGAAGGCGTTATCGAAGCCAGCTAAAGCTGTATTTATTGAGACTCCAAGTAACCCGCTGATGGAGATTGTAGATATTCGTTTCGTCAGCGATCTGGCACATAAAGTCGGTGCAACTGTGATTGTTGATAATGTGATGGCTTCACCTGTTCTACAGAAGCCTCTTGCACTTGGCGCCGATGTCATTATGTACTCAGCAACAAAACATATTGATGGTCAAGGTCGAGTACTTGCAGGGGCGATTCTTGGCTCCTTCGAATATATCTACGAGAAGTTAATTCCCTTTACTCGCCATACAGGGCCATCACTCAGCGCATTCAATGCCTGGGTACTTGTGAAGTCACTTGAGACAATGGAGATGCGTGTAACTCGCATGTGTGAGAACGCGCAACGCATCGCAGAGTTCCTGGAGACTCGTAAAGAGATTAAAAGCGTTCGCTATCCAGGACTAGCCTCCCACCCAGATCGCGCGGTCATTGAGAAGCAGATGACTGCCGGCGGCACCACAATTGGGATTGAATTTGCAGGCACTCAGCGAGATGCCTTCGCCTTTATGGATGCTCTTCGCGTCATCGATATCTCTAACAATCTTGGCGACAGCAAATCACTTATTACCCATCCCGCCTCTACTACTCATCGCAGATTGGCTCCTGAAGTCCAGGCTGAGATGGGAATTACGCCATCTGTCTTGAGACTCTCAGTTGGGCTAGAGCACGTTGATGATCTATTGAAAGATATTGATCAAGCGCTAACAAGCTGAGCAACAACAAGTAGTACAGAAAATAGACTCAAATAGGTAATTGACCAGTGGAATATTCCTGCCGCAATCTTGTCGTAATTCTCTGAATTCTCTTTGAGGGCAAAGAGTTGGAAGGTGAAGATTGCGCCCAGTAAGACAGTTGCGCAGAGAACCCACACAGGTAAGTGTGCCAGTTGAATCATGGCCGCGGATGAGACCACCATTGCAATTGTGTGAAACCACATCTTGCTAATAACAACACCTTGAGATGAGACAGATGGCAACATCGGAATTCCTGCCGCCGAGTAATCATCTTTATATTTAATTGCTAGCGCCCAGAAGTGTGGCGGAGTCCAGAAGAAGATCACCATAAAGAATGCGACTGGTACCCACCCTAGATTTCCGGTAACAGCAGCCCAACCAATCAACACAGGCATACATCCTGCGGCACCGCCCCATACAATATTCTGCGCCGTATTTGGTTTAAGAATTATCGTGTAGATGACTACGTAATAGAAGATTGCTAGTGCGGTAAGAAATGTAGCCAGTGTTGTGGTAAATATTTGAAAGATTGCAAGCGAAAGAATCGCCAGCAGTGATGCAAAGATTGTCGCTTGAACTTTTGAAACTGTGCCGAGCACCAGTGGGCGCTTTGAGGTGCGCGCCATCAACTTATCTGTATCTGCTTCAATCACCATATTAAATGCATTTGATGATCCAGCTGCCAGAGTGCCACCGATAAGAGTTGCTGCTACCAAGGTAAAAGAAGGTAACCCCTTTTGGGCCAGAACCATCGCAGGCAAGGTGGTGATCACCAAGAGCTCAACTACGCGCAATTTCATCAGATCTACATAGGCGCGAATGAGTGACACAGGCTTAGGGTACCCATAATTAACATATAACTAGCGGTCGATTCTCAGGGCGCTCTAAGGCATCCTCTTTACTCTTTATATAAATGAGAGGGGTCACACATGACTTCAGAAAAACCATACTGGTTCGCGTTAGCCGAGAGCGATACAGAGACTGCGCCAACTCGTAAAGAGAAGAGAAATATTCCTTTTCTAGCAGTTGCCACTGTAGGCGTGGCTGTACTGGGCGGGTCTCTCTTCCTTAATACAAGTGATGAACCCACAGCGAGTGCATCTGTATCACATGTAGTTGCATCCCCTGCGCAATCAGTACAGAGCGCACCTGCGATTGCTCCAGTGGCACAGAGCAAAGTGAGCAACCGTGAGGGCGAAGATGGTGGTGAACGAGAAAACAACGACGATTAATTCGTTGCTGTAACGCCTACCTCTGCCGGCACCGGCAAGATATCTGGGAATAAAGGCGCTGCAATCTTTCCGAGAATTCGATCGACAGTATCTCGCGCTCGATTTTCTGCTCGACTTGTTTTGCTCAATCGATCGGCAAGAATGACAAATGCATATTCGCGATCACCGGACTCGACATAGCCCGCAAGGTTGGCAGTCCCATTTAATGTTCCGGTCTTCGCTTTGATCAGACCAATGGCTTGCGGAGCTGTATCTATAAATCTATGTCGCAAAGTTCCCGTAATTCCACCGATAGGGAGGCCACCAATAATTGGAGCAAACTTTGAATCTTCGCGAATCTTCACCAATAGGTAAGCAACTTGCTTGGCGGTAATGCGGTTCTCTTGTGAGAGACCACTGGCATCTTGCGTTACAAGATTTGTGCTCTCAATGCCTAAGTTTGCCAATACTTCATCAAATGTCTGGGCTACACCAGAATCATCAAGAGAATGTCCGGCTGCAAATGATGCAAGGCGAGCAATACGTTCCGCTAATAAGTTATCGCTCCAGGTGAGGGTAAAGGCGAGAATCTCTTGTAGCTCGGGTGAATCAGAGGACAAGATTGGTTCCCCAGAAAGTGCTTCTGCATCTTGAGTTGTAACTCGCTTCATTGTGGCGCTCACGCCATGTTTTGAGTAAAACTTTTTGAGATTAGCGACATCTTGTGAATATAGATTTGAGTAATAGATTGTTGAATTTCTGATGGATCCGGTGTTTGCTTTCTTGAGCGCGCTGAGAGTGTTGTACTCAATGCGAGGCAACGATGTGCGACCCATCTTCTTCGCTTGAATATCACTCAGGCTAAACCACGGATCAAGCGAACCTTGAATAACGACGCTCTTTGATTGTGTGCCTATCCAGGCAGATGTAGTAAATCGCTGAGTGGGTTGTAAGTAGGTATAGGCAGCTGTTGCACTGAGAAGTTTGAGAACTGATGCCGGCTTGCGAGGCGACATCGCATTCTTCTCAAAGACGACCTGACCTGTCTTCTGATCAATGACAACAACAGATGGGTTTGCTAACTCTGAATTTGAAGAGAGACGTTCGAAGATCAATGCAACTGAATTGGGATCTAGCGCGGACGCTTCTTGCAGAGAGAAATTGGGGATGGCAAGGCAGAGACAAGCCAAAAAGACCAACTTCTTCATGAAGTTCTTAATTCCAGGCTGAAGCGATAATTACATTGAAGATTGTGAGGCCAAGCATTGTTGCCCAGACAGAGTTCTTAAGGACTGCCTTCTTCACATTGGTGTAGCCGAGGGTAAGGATGACTGCAATAACTAAGCCTTTGATTCCATACTTTGTATGGTTGAGAACTTCATCTGGATGTACTTTGGTAAAGAGGCCAACCATCACAAGAGCTGCAATCAGCGCGGTCAAAGTCGCGTGGACGATTCCTGGATTTAACTTCTTCTCGCTCTTCGTTGCCTGCGAGAGGAGCAGCCCCAAGATTCCAATGACGCAGAGAATGTGGATTGCAAATGCTGTGTAGTAAATGGCCTTCATGGGTCTCCTTGGTAAATATGTTGTCTTAAGTTTAGAGTGCATCTATGGAAATCAATACGCCTGCAGTCATCGGACCGGGTGAGTTTTTCCCAGTAATCGGAGTCGGACCCCATGAGAAGCCATGGCCAACGGGTCCTCAATACGACCCTGAGCTTCTTGAAAATGGCGATCGTCGCAATGTTTTAGATCGCTATCGCTATTGGTCAGTTGAGGCGATTGTCGCTGATCTCGATACCAAGCGACATAAGTTGCAGATTGCAATTGAGAATTGGCAGCACGATCTCAATATTGGTTCAGTAGTTCGAACAGCAAACGCATTTAATGCGGCGGCGGTCCATATCATCGGCAAGCGCGATTGGAATAAGCGCGGTGCAATGGTGACCGATAGATATCTCAAAGTTATCCATCACCCAACAATCAGCGACTTCTCAGATTGGTGTAAGGAGAACACGCTTCCGATTATTGGAATCGACAATGTTCCTTCTTCTAAACATTTAGAGGGTGCAGTACTGCCTGAAGAGTGCGTCCTGCTCTTTGGCCAAGAGGGCGCTGGTATGTCTGATGAAGGCATCGAAGTCTGCGAAGTCTTGTATGCAATCGAACAGTATGGCTCGACCCGATCTATGAACGCATCAGCAGCTGGCGCAATCGCCATGTACCACTGGGCGTTGCAACATCTGCCACGTCAGGTGTAGTTAAGCCACTGCCTTTACGGGGCGTGTAGCTTCGAGCAAGGTGGAACTTAATAACACTGCGACAACAACCGGCATTAACCACCAAGAAGTTACACCCAATGAATGGATAGCGAAGAAGCCAGCAACGACACCTGCTGCAACGCGCCAATCATCTCCGATGATGAAGTCATACCAGAAGAATAAGAAGCCGCCCACCCAGCGAACTAGCGCAGAGCTATCTTTGCTGGGTTCTGAAAATGTTGGGAGGTTGAGTTTACGAACCGGAAGGTTCTTAGCTTTTCTCACCTTAAGAAGTTCAATGAGCCCAAACGAAACGATCAAGACAAAGGGAATAATTGCAAGGAGAGATAGATCTTTATGTGGCCACTCTGCGCCTGCACCTTCTGCTCCCCAGAAGATTCCAAATGCTGTCAATAAAGTTCCCACAACAAACTTCATTGTATTTTCTGGAACCTTTGATAATGGCTTATGGATTGCAAAGCCCGCGATTGTCACTAAAACTACAGCAATCGCAGCTGCCCAAATTGCTAATGAAAATGCTTGTGGGTTTGAACCTTTTTGTATAATTCCAAATGTCACAACAATAAATACAACTTCCAAGCCTTCTAAGAGCACTCCTTTAAATGAGAGCGTGAATGCATACCAATCAGAGACTGCGAAGCGAGAAACTTTCGCTACTTTCTGCGCAGCTTCAACTTCTTCACGATAAATCTTCTCTTCATCATGTAACGCCTTAAAGCCACTTGCTCGCAAGATCGCCTTGCGGAGCCATTGCAGACCGAAGGTGAGAAGTAATCCGCCAACTGCTAGACGCAAGGTGTCCTTAGGAAGTTTTTCGATACTTGGTCCGAGAATCACGATGAGACCTGCAAGTACCACTAGACCCGAGATAACGCCCTGGAAAGTAGATCTCCAATCGCGCGATGTACCGGCTGCGAGGATGATGGTTACCGCTTCAACAGCCTCTACTGCGCAAGCAAGAAAAACTGAGATAAAGAGGGCTAGATCGCTGCCGCTGAGTGAATGGAACATGGTTCTCCTCTACTTTCCTTCGGTTGGGAAGGCGATGCATCTTTCGGGATCAATTGATACCGAAATTCTGCCACCTCTTGGGTGTGAAACGTTGTCAAAGACCCCAGTTAGAGAGCCATATTTAGTATCAATCGCATGCTCGTATCCACGGCCACGATATGCAACATCGGTAATAACAGATGAAATCTTATTCTCGCTACCCTTTTTAAAACTAGTGGCAGCTGGTCGAATCAGAACATCAACGCTCTGACCAACCTTGAGGCCAACAGTGTGGCGAACCTTCAATTGATCTTCCCCCAGAGCCACAATGCAACTTGTCTTCGAAACTCGCTTTACCTTTCCGGAGAATGTTCCGGCAATTCCAGTGAAGTTTGCAACGAATCGATTGATTGGGCGCTCGTAGATTTCTTCGGGCACATCAACCTGCTCGAGTTTGCCACGATTGATGACGCCAATTTTATCGGCCAAAGCAAATGCTTCAGATTGGTCGTGCGTGATGTAGAGAGCAGTTGCTCCGATTTCACGAGTCAGTGTGGAAATTTCAATTCGCAATCTCTCGCGCAAATCCGCATCGAGGTTGGACAGTGGTTCGTCAAAGAGTAGTAGCGCTGGATCTGCCACAATTGCTCGTGCAAGTGCTACGCGCTGTTGTTCACCCCCTGAAAGTTCGTGTGGGTAATTCTTTCCCTTAGTGGATAGCCCAACTCTTTCGAGAGCTGTCTCCACACGAGTGCGAGATACATCCTTCGATAATTTTCTTCGTTGCAGCGCATATTCAACATTCTCAAAGGCGCTCAAGTGAGGCCAGAGCGCGTAATCCTGAAAGACCATGGCAAGGTTTCGCTTCTCAGGGGCGACATTGATGGGCCCACGATTTACCTCTTGTTTATCCAGAAAGATCGAGCCTGAATCAATCTTCTCAATTCCAGCGAGTGATCGGATAAGTGTTGATTTACCTGAACCTGACGGGCCAAGCAGAACCATAAATTGCCCAGGCTCAATTGTGAGAGATAGGCCATCGAGAGCTGCAAGGGGGCCATAATTCTTACGCGCCTTCTCAATTTTTACGAGGTGACCTTTATTCATAGATGTTGTCATCGATCTGCTCTCCCTAATTGTTTCCATCCGACTGGCGCTAACTTTTCATAGAGTCCAAATGCGATTGCGACAACGATAAGTGCGGAGATAATTGCAAAGACTTCCATTGCTGTACCGCCACCAAAATCGTAATTTCCAAGAGCGTGGTCAATTCCAACTGCTAAAGGCGCATGTCCTGGGGGAAAGAGGATCTGGCTGACCGGTAACTCTAAAAGGGTTCCGCAGTAAGTAAGGCACCAGGCAGCCAAGAGTGGTCGCGATATCAAAGGAAGAACAACCGTGAGCCAGGTTTTGATTCCGTTAGAGCCATGAACGCGACAAGCCTCTGAAAGCGATTCTTGGAACTGGTTCATATTGCCGACAAGTGATCGTGTTGTTGAAGGTAGAGCAGTAGCGATATATGCCAAAATCAATAGCGCGACAGTTCCGTAGAGATGGAATCCATATCTTTGAGCTAGTGGCAAGTTATAGGCGAAGATGTATCCAATCGCAAAGACAATTCCTGGTAAGCCAACTGCTGCAAGTAAGAAGAAATCGAGAAACTTCTTACCTGGACCATTCTTAGTTGAGACCAGCATGCGCGATGAAATCGCGGCCAAGATAACTGCAACAGTTGCTGTTATTAGAGCAGCTTCTGCAGAGAAGAGAAGCGGGCTGCGAAGGAGCGGGCTCTTGATGACGCGGATGTAATTATCGAAGTTGATTTGGTAATTTGAAATCACCGTTCCAAGGCCCTGAATCATCGACGCTGAGATTGCCCCGAAGACCGGTACACCCAGAGTCAGAATGAGAAGAGCGTAGATGGATGCATTTGAAGCGAAAGAGCCGAATGGAGATAGTTTCTGACGAGTAATCGGACGTGTTCTACCGCTGAGAACTCGAAAAGATCTGCCGCGTAGAGCGCGAGATTGAGCAAGGAGCGCCACGACGATGAGCAAGAGAAGAATGATGGAGATTGCCGCACACAAAGGAAATGAGACTGGAATCGACATTACAGAGCGATAGAGAGTAAAGGTTGCAACTGAGTATCTACCAGGAGATGAAAGTTGCGAAGCAACTCCAAAATCACTAATGCTCTCTGCAAAAACGATTGCAATTCCGGACCACAGCGCCGGTAATAACAAGGTACTCATCATCTTAAACGCTGCTAAACGTGAGCCACCATGTACACGTACTGCTTGCTCAAACTCTTCGCCAAGGCCGCGCATCGCATTGGAAATTACTAGGTAGGCAAAGGGAATACCTTTAAATGTCAGAATCATTGCGATTCCAAATGGTCCATAGAGAAGATCTCGTACAAATGGAATATCAATTCCAAAAATATTGAGTACGCCAGCTCGCTCAAAGATTCGCTCCCACCCCAATGCGATGAGATAAGAAGGCGCTAGCAATAGAGCAAAGATTGCTAGGTTCCAAACTTTACGTGCGGACGAATTTGTGCGCAGAACAATCCAGGCGACCCCCAATGCGATTGCAGTTGCAAAGATTGCTGAAACTACGCCCATCACAAAGGAATGCCAGATTGATCGTAAGAAATATGGATCAGCAGCTGCCTTAAAGCTATTGAAGGTGAACCATTCGGGGCCTTGGTCTAAAAGCTTAGGACTGAAGGCAACTGCGAGAAAGAGAATTATGGGCAATACAAGAATGCTGACGATGACCAGCCAGAAGATGGTCATGGGAGAAATCTTTGTTCTAAGAAAAAGTAGAGCCCTCGAAGAGAATGAATCTCTCGAAGG
>Ga0007796_10001005_pt1 | contig 10179 bp, 22 predicted proteins | sample CryBogmetaGMA0M_FD_60373 | JGI IMG/M metagenome (GOLD analysis project Ga0007796, IMG submission 60373) | Freshwater microbial communities from Crystal Bog, Wisconsin, USA - MA0M | ecosystem: Environmental > Aquatic > Freshwater > Lake | place: Crystal Bog, Wisconsin, USA | collected 2009-07-06 | reverse complement strand
ATATTCATTAAATCACAGTCCTTTATTTAAAACTATCAACGGAACTAGAAAACAACATAAAGGATTTATTTTACTAGAAAAAGTTGAAATACAACATTAAATGTCATAAAACTATTAAATATTAAGTTTTCAAGGTTCTCAACTAAGAAATACACCAACTTCATCAGTATTAATGTTCCATAAAAAAAGAGGGGGAACCTTTTGGGTTCTCCCTCTTCGTTGCTTTTATGGTTAGTTCTTTTAACTTTGACTTACCATATTTGCAACCAAGAGGGTTTCTCCAATAAACCAGCGGTTCATCGGATAATCACTCTTAGGTTGTGAATGGAGATTAGTCATTGTTTGTTGTTGTGTATATTATATAGGAAAGAATTAAAGAGGTTTTATACAGATGTAGAGACAGCAACCAGAGTTCCATCTTTTTTGAGGTCAGAAATCAGTTTACCAACACTATCGGCAACTTTAATCTGGTCTTGAACCGAAACTAGGTCATCACACTTAAAGACATAAAACTTATCCGGTTTATAAGTATATGCCACCCCGACTTCATTATCTTCAGAGTTGAAAGAAATCTTTGCGATTGCAGAAGAATTTGAAATTTCCAGAACTTCCATTACGAGAAAGAGAGATTTGTCTGATTACCTAGTAATCATAACACGGATTGGAGTGCTTGGGAAGGGTCTTGTGTCAGTTTGGGAAGTGGTCTTACTTTTTCTTTGCGTTATTATCAGAAATAAACTTACTTCTTTTGCCTTCTTCTGGTCTATGCTTATTATATACTGCGTCTCTATCAGAGTTTGGGGTAAATAAGTTGTTTCTAATTTTATCGTTTCTATCAACAAGACGCCTTGCGTGAGGCATTCCTAGTTCTATATCATGCATTTTCATCCATCTTTGAGAATTTTTTTTGATTTTATTTTGCATCTTTTCTTCGGGACGGGGTTTCAATCCTTCACAAATACTTTCTCTCCAATCCTCACTCATATTCACCATAATGACTTCTGCTTGTTCTTGTGTTTCAGCATAACCTTCATCAAGGAGGTGTGAGAGAATGATGTCGTAGAGGTCATAACTATCTTTAATACCTTGCTTATCACTTCTGGTTAGACGATTACCAAATGATTTTTGAGGTTCAACAGTTTTACTTCTCTTTTCACTTTCTGGTCTATTCCTATTTGATTTTTCTTTTTGTTTAGGAACAAATGAATGTGCTATATTAGATTGCAAACCTAATCTAGTTTCTCTATTGCGTAATTTTTCCATTTTATTGAGTGTATCACCAATTTCACTATCACTTTTTCCAGTAAGTGGTTTTTTCCCCAAACTTTCACGATCTGTTTTTAATTTTTTTGCTTTTGCTTTAACTTTGTCGTAAGGAAAGGATTTGTATCCTTGATCATAAACTTCCATATATGCTTCTTGAAGATTGCGAAGTTCTTGTGAGTTCATCTGTATGATTACTTTTTTATTATTTATAAAAAAACTTTGGAAAGTGGTCTCAAACATTCATCGGCAACAACTTCGCTACAACTGAATGAAGTTTATAATTGGTAATGAGCAACTCAGTTTTTACATTATCTTGAGTTCCTTTTTCACCACGATGTATCATAGAATACCTCAACTTCCATTCATCTATATTATACTCTTTATAACGATTTACCAACCATTCATTTAAGTTGTAAGTAATCATAAAACGATGAGGACATTTATCCACATCATCAGCAAATCTTTCGTGAGAGAATGATAAGTGAAGTTTTCTATCAGTTCCATAAAGGAAATCCTTAATATCATAAGGTGGGTCAAGAAATACAAACACATCATCACCCTCTGCATTCATCACTTCTTCATAGTCAATATTAGTAATCTTCCAGTCCTTAATAATATAAGAATACTTAGGAAGTTTATCAATACCAATTAATGTAAATCTAGATTGTGCTGCTTGAACTGAGAAGTTTGAGTTCTCTGTAAGACCAGAATAAGAACACTTATTCATTACAAAGAAGGCAACTGCTTGCTCTAATGGTTCAAGATTACCAATGGTATGAGAGTAATCATTAAAAAGTTCTCGGTGTGCTTTATCATCACCATTCACTTCTTCTTTGATTGCTCTCAGTTTATCTTTCAGAACTTCTCCGTTATCACGAAGTTGAACCCAAAAGTTATACAAGTAATAATACTTGTCGTTTATCCAAATAGGAATGTTTGGATAGTTTTGGGAAACCATTAAAGAAATACTACCACCACCCACAAATGGTTCACGAAACTCTTTGAAATCACTTGGGAACAAAGGAGAAAGAGTTTTTAATGCTTTACTCTTGCCTCCTGGGTAGCGTAATGCAGTTTTGAGTGGAAACTGTTTCATATAACGTTCAAGTATTATAGGAGCAAGGAGAGCCAAACTCCCATCAGACTATTATAACTCAAAAAATCATAATAGTCAATACTTGTTGAGGAAAGTGTCCTTATTTGCTTGGTCCAATATTGATACCAGGGTCTCCAACCTTAAAACCTTTTCCCGCACCAGATTTAATAGTAGTCCCAGAAAGAGGTTTTGCTACTCCATTGCCAGATTTTACAGCATCAAGATTACTTTGAGCATCATCTTTAGGGTCTACTGCTGTCGCATTCATACCCATTTGTCTCATTCTTGAAGCAGACCCCATACTTCTTGCGTGTGCTGTCTGAACTGCTGGAGCCTTATAATCTGTGTAATTGGATGGAAGACTTTGTTCTAAAAACTGCTTAAAAGTTTTCATTTTTATTTTTATTTTTATTTATTCAAAAGACCTCGCATACCTGTTCTATTCACAAATCCTTCAAGTCCTTGATTGATAGGACGAACCTTTACAAAGATTTCTTCTGGAACTTCACCAAAGTATCCTTGAAGCCAAGGACAAAGCCATAGCGGAGCACAAAGTGTTGTATCAGTATAAGTCGTCCCTTCTTCATCAGATACTTCTTTTACAAGCAGAGTATCATAATCAGCAGGTTCTTCGGTATTCAAAATGAGTTCCATTTGGTCGTTTTCAACTGCGTGTCGTCCAGTTTCAAAGTAAAAGTGCTCATCAATTGCTTCTTCAGTTCCGTTTAGGAGTAGTTCTTGAACTGTATTGTTATGGGGGTGGTCAAATGCCCACAGACCATTTTCAATTTTGTAAGCAAGTACAGTGAGTTCCATAGTGTTCTTTGGTTTCCAATATCATAGCATAAAAAAAGACCCCTTGGAGGGGTCTTGTGCCGGTTTGGAAAGTGGTATCAACCGATGATGCTGTCTCTCCAATCTTCACTCATATTCACCATAATTGCTTCTGCTGCTTCTTGAGTATCAGCATAACCTTCATCAAGAAGGTGCGAAAGAATTACATCATAGAGGTCAATCTCTTCCTTTCTAACGATTTCCTTTGATGATTTTGTCTTTTCCTTTGGTGCGATTTTCTCTGACCTTGGTGCTCCAGGGTCCATTCCTCTGATTGTAGAATTTCTTGAACGATTTCTGTTTGCGTGAGCACCAATGCCATAAGGAATGTTGCTGAAAATTCTACCATATCCACCTTTCTTAGGTGCTGGAACTTCAGTTCCTGGTTTTTTGATTTTATCATCTGGTTTCTTGAACTTCTCATCAGCACCATATCCACTTCCATCTCCCTTTTCACCTGAAAGTTCTTTCTCTGGGTCAAGAGGTCTACGCTTTCTGGGTTCATAAGGTTTTACACCAGGTGCTCTTTCTTCTTCAAGGTCAGAATAAACATCTAAGTAAGCTTCTTGAAGGTTGCGTAATTCTTGGGAATCCATCTTTATAAATCGGTTTGTATTTATTTATATATTTATATATTATCAGACTTTACCTACCATTATTCCCGTTTTATTAGAAGCACTTGACGACCTTTTACCAAAAATCTTTTTATAAAGTTTTCCTCTCTTTGCTTCACCAGTTTTCTTATCCTCACCAGGCATAACTGCTGTTGGTTTTCCAAGTACAGTATCTCTAGGTTTCGCTCCTGCTTTCTTTAAATGCTTACCAGTATCTTTAACTGCTTGAATAAAGTTTCTACCTCTTTCCATCTGCTGGTTTCTATCACCTTTACCAACATCACTATCACGGTGCATAATATCTACAGTATGAACTCTTCCAGTTTCAGAGGCACCTGATTTAGTCATCTGCTTTCTCAAATCTTTCACTTTTCTTACACTTTCACTTGAAGGTGCAGTTTTAAGTCTCGTCATTCCAGAAGGAGTTCTTTTTCCTGATGGTTTCATCTTACTGATAAGTCTTTCACCTTTTGCTGCTCTTCTTGCTGATGCATATGTGCGAATGAAATGGTCTTGCTCTGTGCTTCCAATATCATCTTCATCATTTTCACTATCATAAGTCGTATAATCTCTTGCAGGTTTTCTTAAGTCTTTAGTGGAATACTTACCAGTTCCTTTCAATCCTGCTTTCTTTGCGACTGATGCTGTAGTTCTTTCTTGCTTATCCATATCAGCACCACGACCACGAGCAAGAGTTAAAGAACCTCTTGTTCTTCTACCACTTCTTTCACCAGTAGAACTTTCTTCTAGTTCAATCTCACCTTCTTCTTTCACACAACGATTATAAGTCTTTCCAAACAACTTTTGTGTTCCTTTTTTCTTATAACCAGGCCAACACTTCTTTGCTTCAGTGATAAACTCTTGATAGGTTTTCATTTATTCTTCTGTTCCCTTTTCCTTTTATTATTTAGAATACGATAAGCATCTTGTGTGCTTATTGCGTTTGATACATCTGCAAGTTTTCTTCTCTGCTTTCTTTCAAATGCGTGATACTCCGAATGATGAAGTCCTGGACTAGTTGTTGGTTCGTGAGTTGGATTTGCAAGTGCTAAATTTCTCGGATGATGTCCGTGATAGATGCCTTTTTTAGCATCATCTTTTTTTCTTTGTTCCCACTCACTAGCAGACATAGAACGTCTTATTTTATCAGACTCTTCTGTTGAAGTAACGTGATGAAGTTCTTTTCTTCTTTGTTTTGCAAGTGTTTCTTTTGTTTCTGATTGTTTCTTTTGTTTATCTGATAGTTCTCCAGTAACTGCACCAATACGTTCATTTCTTCTTTGTGCTTGTCCTTTTCTATTTGCTGCTGATACAAGTCTCCATTTTGGATTTTCACTACTTGCTGCATTATTAGCAACCATTCCTGATGGAACTCCTCCATAATGTTTTTCAAGTTCTGCTCTACTTGAAAAAGTTTTTTGTGCTTCGGCAATAAACTCTTGAAAGGTTTTCATCTTCCATATCCCCTCCTGTAGTCGTATCCACCGGATTTACGATAGGCTTCCTTTGCTCTCTTATCAGCAACCTTCTTTGCTGGTGTTCTATCATTCCAAGCACGTTCAGTCTTCTCTCCTGGAACTTTCTTCTTACCACGAAGTTCTCCACCTTCTCCGTGTGGTTGTGGTCTATATCCAAATCCTGGACCACCACTAGTTCCACCTTCGGTGCTATAGGTATGATGAACTGGGTCGCCAGGCATTCCTCTTCCTTGCTTAAATCTACCCATTTGTGCTTCTGGATTTGCTCTATGAGTGACTAACTTCTCTACTTTCCAATTACCACTTTCATCCTTTCTAGCGTGTTTGGTAGTTACAGGTAAAGTGAGTGGAGTTTTCTGTTTACCAGCAACCTTATCTTCTTTACGCATCTCATAAAGATATGCTTCTTCTACAAACTCCTTAAAAGTTTTCATTTTCTTACGATTTCTTGCGGGATGTGAAACCCTTCCGTTGTCTAGATTTCTTTCTGCTTCTCCTCTAACTTTTCCCCATCTTTGCATCAAAGCAACACCAGGACTTTCAATAGCTCCTGTTCTCACAAAGTCTTTAGGAGATTGTGCGGCAGATAGAGCCATCGTTGCGGCTAAGAAAGCATTTGCTACTTTTTCTTTTTTACTTGCTTCAGAAATCATTTAGACACAAAAAGACCTTTGATTATTTATCAAAGGACATAACTTCTGTTTTTTCACTCCAAGACCTTACAAGAAGTTCAGTGAATAGTTCCATTTTTTTAGGATGAACTGATGCTGGATTATAATTAATTGCTTCCTTCAGTGCTACCAGTTCATTCCATTCTTCGGTGCTTAATTTCATAAGGTTTTTCATATATGTGTGTTGTAATCCTAACACACTATCTAGGAATATGCCATCCTCTTAAGAATGTCTTCAGGTTTCCGTAAAGTCTTGTAAGGTTTTTATATCTTTTTCTAATTCTTCTTCTTGTTTTTTATCGTGATAATAAGACCAGAGAGCATTATGAACATCCATAAGATGATTTACCCAGAAACCAGCAGGATATATTCCAAGTGCAGATTGTAGTCCTCTGTGTGAAGTTCCTTCTTTTTCTGCCTTACACATAATGCTAGTGATTGCTTCTACCATATCAATCTTATCTTTTTCAGATAACATATGATACTTTCCTATTGCACGTTGCCGGGCTTCCTCATTTGCTTTCTGCATTTCTTTACAAGCATCAGATGCCCACCATTCTTGCAGTGCTTCCCCAAACTTATTTGGTTTCTTTGTTTCTTCAGTTGCAGATACTCCTTCGGTTCCTTTAGGTTGTGGTGGAACATATCCAGAGGCAGGACCACTTGCATGAGTATTATCAATCATTAAAGAATGCTCCAAAGTCACCGCTACTTCCTGGTTTGCGTGTTTCTAGTTTATCAAGAAATGCATCAGTATGCATTACACTATCAATACGTGAAATCAAATCAGCAATCACTGAAATTACCATAGGACGCTCTTGACGAGCAGCGAATGCAAGCGAATTGCGAAGTGATTGCTGTGCTTCTTTTAGACTTTCTTCAACTTGGGTGCCGAGTGCCATTTTAATTACATTTTTTAATCATTTTAAACGAACCATCCCCATTATCAATCCACTGAAGAGTATCTCCTTCTTTCCATCCTGTTTGTTCCATAAGGTCTTCAGGGAAAGTGACTATGCAATCATCGCCATCTTCTTCAACAGGAAGAACCCAACTCTTTACTTTATCTTTTGCTTCTGCAGCATCACACATTGCATCAATTTCTTCATCAGTGTATTGTGAGTTATCCCAGAAATCACTCCAAGAGTTCTTACACTCTTCTGAGGTATCATCTTTATCACAGATAAGATTTTCTCCTTTCTCAAGATATTCATCATATGCTTGGATATGACCCTTACCATTACCATTCAACAGACCAAGAAGTTCATATGCCTCTGATGCACACTTCTTGTAAGTATAATAGTTGTCCTCAACAACACCTTTAATGGTATCATATATTTCTTGTGGTGTTGCATCTGTACTCATCGCATCATACAGAAAGTTCTCAACTTGTCCGAGTGCGTATTTCTTGTAGTCAGTCATTTTCAAGTTCAGATTTAAGTTTTTCAAGTCCTTCAGTCAGTATAGCAGTAACTTCCTCCTGCGTCAACCCATTCAGCCAGTTCCACTTCTGGTCGTCCTTATCCCATTCCAGTTGGAAACTTCCATCAGGTTGTTCTATAACATTAAGAGTATCTTCCATCAGAACCAAGAACCTCTCAAAGATTTACGAGACTGTCTCATTGCCTTATAAAGTTTTTTAATTTCTGCATAAGCATCTTCTGTTTTAATTTTTCCACCAATTGCCATATTTGTTAGGTAAGAAACGTGATGTGTAAAATTATTCAGATTATTAATTTGTGCAATATCCAAAAAGGACATATCTGCATCTGGATTGATGGGAGGAGTTGGATATAAAAACTCCTCCTTTGCTTGCTTTGCGGTTGTCATTTACTGATGCCAATTTTCGTTTTTAAGATTATAAACCACTGGGTGTATGTTGTCAATCTGTGCTTGTAGTCTGTTTTCAACTTCATACAAAGCATTTGTGAGTTCCACATTTTCTGCTTCAAGTTTCAGAACTTTGGATTCCAAATTAGTAATTCTATCAAGGAGACTATCATCTTCATCCATATTTTCTACACTATAATCTTCAGTGACTCTATTAAACCCTTTAAAAATTCTCATAAGATGCCTATCTCCTTAAGATATTGTCTATATCTCATAAATCCACCAATTCTTACTGGTCTATTTAAACTTTCACAGCACCTACAATATGAGAGAAACTCATACCAAGGTGCTGTGGGGTCGGTGTCACTCATACCTTCTCAACCTTCTCAAAACAAACACTATTAAACTTACCACCTCTAATTCCACGAAGATGTAACTTTGTGTGCCAAGAGTGTATCTCTACTCTTTCCACATAATAGATATTACCTTCAAACAATAATCCTTTGGGATTATCGTTGCTTCCCCACCTAACCTGTTCTTCCACAGAACCAAGGTATCTTACTTCGTCTCCAACCTTAAAGTTTTCCATCTACTTGTCCGGCATAAGATGCTGTACTTTCTCCAAATCCACTTTGGAGACCTTTGCAGTAAAACCTTGTTGCTGCAATACAACTTTCGGATGTGAGAGATGCAACAAGTGGTTTCCCATCCTTATCATAACTCTTCCAAGTACCCCAAGCAGATTGTTCCACATAGAATGTATCATCATAGAGTTGTTCCAAGTTATTTTTCACCTAGTGTAAATTTTTCTATCATATAAGGTTCAGATGCAAGAATGTCAATTCTTTCTTCCAAACTATTTGCTATTTTATATATTGTATTCGTTGTGCTGATGGTTTCTTCTTCAAGAACAGCACAACGATTTTCAAGTAGATTTATTTTTTTCTGTAGTTCTTCAATAAGAAGATATAGATTTAAATCAGGGTTCATTATTAAATTTAGTTAATTAGATTTTATAGTCTTGTTGATAATAAGCACTTACTACTTTATCATCCCAGCACGACGGAAGTAAATTTTCTCGTGATTTCATATGATTAACTTTAGATACTGGGTAAATCATCAATTCTTCATCGTGTAGAATTGTATCTAACTGCGACCTTTCGTTTTCAGTTTTTGGATAACGGAATGCATAACGATGCATTCCGTCTAGATTGCGATTAGTTCTGCTCATTTTGAATACTCCTATAATAAGGGTTGTATCGTAAGACCTTGATAAGGGTCTTACATTTAAACTAGCACAACATTATGTATCTGACAACTTTTTTCATCAAGTGTTTAATAACCAGTCTGGAATTCTACTTGGAATTTTAAGATAGTTGTCTTTCACCCATTCTTTAGTAGAAACATACTTTTGGTATGCTGTTGGAGTATCAATACTTTCATCAAGTTTGAACTCATCAGGCATCGCACGAACAAAGTGTTTTACATACTTGTATATTTGAAGACTTTCTTTTGAGTTATCTAGAAAGATAGATTCTGCTTTCAGAAGACTATCAAAGCAAGAATGTACTTTACCATAACGATGCCGATACTCATTACAAAGAGCATAACCGTGCCGTATCAACCAGGCAAGGTTTTCATAACTCTCTGCTGCCCACACAGTACAAGGATGATTTCTGAATGCTCCCTTCTCAGTACTATAAGGAGTTCCATCTTTTTTAGGAATAGTCCCCCAGTTATGATACCACTTGGAGTAGATGACAGAAATCATCTGACAAGTTTCCAAACTCATTTTTGTTACGTGACGGTCAGGAAGTTCTGTGGCAGCAATCACTGGACACGAGTTAACTACAAAAATATTCATAATTAAAAACAGAATTTTTTCAAATAATAAAGAACTTGTTCGGGTTTATCTTCTAAAAAGTATGCTTCGGATTCATATACAGGATACTCCTTACTAATTTTTGTAGAACGAACTACATCATTCATTTTATAAGCATCTAAAGAAACTTCTACTCCTAGAGGTCCCTTTTTACATGCTTGTGCTACATGAACTGCTTCGTGATAAACTGTCTCATTTACATAATAATCAACTGGACTAATAGTATTCTTAATGTTATTGAGGCAAATTGTAAAATTAGGAGTTTTTACAATACCAAAAATCTCTTTATTACGACAGATTGGAGCATTTTCAAGAACACTGTAGTTTCTCCGCATAATAGTACTAACAATTTCCCGTCCAGTAGGAGTCAAATAGAGAAGAAACTGCATCATTGGGAGTTTGAGTCAGTATCTAAAGTTTCAGTATCATCTACTGCTTCATTTGCTTCTTCTCGTTGTTTTGCAATTTCTAACATCTCTTCGTGACTAAGATACTGCTCTTTCATAGT
>Ga0007796_10001002_pt1 | contig 10187 bp, 8 predicted proteins | sample CryBogmetaGMA0M_FD_60373 | JGI IMG/M metagenome (GOLD analysis project Ga0007796, IMG submission 60373) | Freshwater microbial communities from Crystal Bog, Wisconsin, USA - MA0M | ecosystem: Environmental > Aquatic > Freshwater > Lake | place: Crystal Bog, Wisconsin, USA | collected 2009-07-06 | reverse complement strand
GCCACGAGGCCCCGTGCCTCTTCGACGCTCCCGGCGGCGCTGGCGTGCCATCCCTGGGTGCAGAGCCAGGCAGCCGTCCCCGACGCGGCCCGACGGTCGGCATCAATGACGACGATCCGCCCCCGCTGCCCACTCCGCTCCCCGCCACGCATCGTCCGGACGGCCGGGCTGTCGTCAGCCGTCAACGGAGTGAACGCGGCAGGAGAGGCGGAAAAAAAGTCGGCGCGCATGGTGAACCCCGTGGACGGAAATGGCTCCACAGGTACCTAGGTCGCCGATTGGCGACGTCAAAGTCGCCCGAGGTCGACAAGCTTGCCAAAAAGGCACATTTTTCCACCGTGTACCGGCAGAATCGGCGCCAACCTTTCCACCGTCAGTCGCGGCTGCTGGGATGGTCGCCAGGAGCCGATTCGGCGTGCGTGCCATGGCCGTCACCGATCCCGACCGCATCGACGATCCGGTCGGCGGCGGGGCCGAAGATCAGTTCCTTGTTCTCGAACAGCGCCTCGGGGTCGCGGTCGAGCATCTGCATCCGCCGTTTGCGAAACCAGAAGAACGCCACCACCGCCAGGAACGCCAGCGAAATGGCCGCGAGCGTCAGCCCCCGTTCGGCGGAGCGGATCAGGCCGCTGATGCTTTCGCCGAAATAGTAGGAGAGGCCGAAGAAACCACCGATGACCACCGATGCGCAGAGGAGATCGGCGAGGAGGAACCAGCGGTACTTCACCTTGAGCATGCCGGCGGTGAGGTAGAAGGGGCTCCGCAGGCCGACGAGGAACCGGGCGACAAAGAAGGCCTTGATGCCGTGCCGGTTGATGAGGTCCTCGATCGTCTTCTCGCGCTCGGGGGTGAGAAACCCCGACCACCAGGGGTGATCACGGAGGATCTTGGCGCCGAAAAACCGCCCCACGGCGTACATCAGGCTGTCGCCAAGCACCGCGCCGAGGAGACAGGCAGGGAGGGCGTAATACCACTGCAGCGCCCCCGCCCGGCTGGCCACGCCAGCGGCGACGATCGGCACCTCCTCCGGCACCGGGAGCCCGATCCCCGTGAGGGTCAAAAAGAGCACGATGCCGAGGTAGGAACCCTGTTCGAACCACTCGATCATGTTCAGTTCGGTTGGGATTCCAGGGGATCGGCCCGTGTTGTGCAACGCCCAGTCAGTGTACCCCAGGAAGGCTAGCGGGGCAGGAGAACTTCGCCACCGGTCGGGAATCCGCCGGGCCAGCCACTTTGTGGGGCTCGAGGCCCCCCGTCGGGGCCGCTGGAGTCGCCGCACCAAAAGCCTCGCACCACACGGCTCACACCACGCGCACCACCTCCAGCCCCTCCCCTGGATCCCATTCGACGAGATCGGGATCGAGGTTCGCGGTGAGGACGCGGACGCACGCGGGATTGCGGGCGGGGACGACGAGGATCGCGGCCGTGTCGCCGCCGGCCGGCGCGATCCGTTCGAGCCCGGCCGGGCCGAGCACGTAGAGCGCGGTGGAAAGCGCATCGGCGTCGGCGGCCTGCGGCGTGATCACCGTCGCTGAGAGCACGCCTTCGGCGGGCACTCCGCTCCGCGGGTCGAGGATGTGCCCGAGCCGCCGACCGCGGTCGACGAAGAACTGGGTCCCAGAGCCACTCGTGCCGAGCGCCGCGTCGACGAGCGTGACGGTGGCCAGCCGCCGTCCCGGCCGGAGCGGATGCCGCACGCCGACGCGCCAGCCACGACGGCCGGGGAGCGTGGGGCCCTGCACGCCCACCGCGCGGACGCTGCTCGATCCGCCATGGACAAGCACGCTCCCTACCCCGGCGGAGGTGAGCATCCCGATCACGGCATCGAGCGCCCATCCCTTGCCGATCGCCCCGAGGTTGAGCTCGATGCCGGGGCGGTTGAAACGCACGCGTCCTGCGGCCTCGTCGATCCCGACATGCACCATCCCCGACCGGGCGCGCGCGTCGGCGAGCAGCGTGGCGTCGGGGGTGCGGCCCTGACGACGGAGAAAGCCCCAGGCCCGAACGAGGCTGCCGGCGGCCGGGTCGAATGCGCCGCCGGTCTGTTCGTGGAGACGCCGCGCCTGAGCGAGCAGCGACAAGACATCCCCGGCGACCGGTTGCCATCCCTCCGCCGCGGTGGCGTTGAGACGGGCCAGCTCGCTCGATTCCCGGTAGACGGTGATCCGATCTTCGATCGAGTCGACCAGATCGAGCGCCGCCAGGCCGAGTTCCGTCGCGTCAGGCACCTCGCCAACGTTGAACACCACCTCGAACCGACAGGCCATCGCCTCGCGCCCCACGACGAGCGTGTGGAGTTCGGGGAGAGGTTGCGAGGTTGAGGCAGGATCGGTGTCGTCCATGGAGGATCTCAGGAGTCGAGGACTCCAAAGCCTACCAGTTGGATACCCTGATCACCGATTCCACGGACGACCGGGGAGCGTTGTCGGCCACGCGTCTTGGGTCAGCCAGACGAGTGACGTCGAGACCTTGCCAAGGCCACCGGTCTCGGCGGGCTGGGCGACGGCGACGGAGGCAGTGCCGGCATCGACGCTCACCCGCACCTGACGGAATCCCTCGTCGGCGGTCAAAAGGCTCTGCGGGAGCGACGGCCGGAAGCCGGCCGGGATCTTGCCGAGAAGCCCCTTGAGTTGACGGCTGCCACGGAGGCCAATCAGCGACAGCTCAACGGTATCACCGACACGTTTCAGCACCGCACGGTCGAGCCCACCGCCAGAGGGAAGCTTCATCGACGTGGTCAGATCACGGGCGCCCGAAGCGCGGAGGCCGGTTGCCGGTCCAGCCGGCCCCATCGGCCCCACGTCTCCCTTCGCACCAGCCGCGCCGGCCGGTCCGCGTTCTCCCTTGGGACCAGCGACGCCGGGCTTGCCGTCCTTCCCGTTGGATCCGTCTTTGCCGTTGAGGCCGTTCTTCCCAGCCGCGCCGGCCGGTCCGCGTTCTCCCTTGGGACCAGCGACGCCGGGCTTGCCGTCCTTCCCGTTGGATCCGTCTTTGCCATTGAGGCCGGGCTTCCCAGCCGCGCCGGCCGGTCCGCGTTCTCCCTTGGGGCCAGCGACGCCGGGCTTGCCGTCCTTCCCGTTGGATCCATCTTTGCCATTGAGGCCGGGCTTGCCAGCCGCGCCGGCCGGTCCACGTTCTCCCTTGGGACCAGCGACGCCGGGCTTGCCGTCCTTTCCGTTGGATCCGTCTTTGCCATTGAGACCGGGCTTGCCAGCCGGTCCAAGCTTCCCGTCCGCTCCGGGCTTTCCGGGCGCACCGGCAGGCCCTTGCTTGCCGGGCTCTCCAGCCGGTCCACGGTCTCCCTTGGGACCAGCGACGCCGGGCTTGCCATCGGAGCCGTTCTTCCCGTCCTTGCCGTTGCTACCGTTGAGGCCGTTGACCCCATCGATGCCATCGAGCCCCGACTTGCCCTGCGGCCCCGCTGCACCAGCCGGACCGGGCTTCCCGTCCTTGCCAGCAGGACCAGCCTTGCCGTCGAGGCCTGGTTTGCCCTGCGGGCCGGCTGGACCTGGTTCGCCGCGGTCGCCCTTGGGGCCGGCGGGCCCGACCTCGCCGCGGTCCCCCTTTGGGCCGACAGTCCCAGGCTCGCCCTTCGGACCAATGGGGCCAGGCTCACCCTGCACTCCCGTTTCCCCCTGCGATCCAGGCATGCCCGTCGAACCGGCCGCCGCGACGGCGCCAGCAATCGGGCTCCCTGTCCGCCACAGGCTCAGATCGACCCAGCGGGAATGGATGTCGTCCCAGATCCAGAGCCGGCCCTTCGCTTCTTCGTACCAGGCGTCACCAAGGTCTCCCTGCGTGGGGAGCGTGCGGGAATCCTCAATGATTCCCAGGACGGCGTGGACGGGCGGAATGTTGCGATTCACCACGGACGGTTCCCTTGAGTCGCGGGGGACGACAAGCGATCCAAGATCCCCCTAGGCTTGTTAATCGGTGCAAATTACCCAGACACCCAAGCCATTGCAAATCGCTCCAAACGACTCGATTCCCCCCCAGGAAACCAACTCTCACGCGAGGTGTCGTTTTTATGGGGGGGCAGCGAACTCAGGGCGTCCGAAGCGCCGCGGGGCACGAGAGCCCCCAGCCGGGGCACAGGCCTCAGCCTCCTCCGAAAACCAGCCTCCTCCGAAAACCAGCCTCCTCCGAAAACCAGCCTCCTCCGAAAACCAGTCAGCGTAGGACGGCAGCGCCGCCCCACGGAGGGGCCGCTAGCGCGGGGCGAGCCCGCGATCGAAGGCGTCCTGATCGCGCTGGAAAACGGCCAATTCCCGCTCGAACTGCTCCAGCGGGATCGTCCACACCGGCTGCTCGGAGGTGTGGGAGTGGCAGTGCGAGACGAGGAGGCGGTGGAGAAACTTGAACAGGTGCCGCGGCACGCGGAGACTCCGCAGCCCGTCGATGAGCCGCCGCTGATCGACTGCGGGATCGAAGAGCTGGGCGAGCGTCGCCGGGGGGCTGCCGACGCTTGCTGCCTTCACCCGCTGTGAGGCGATGTCATAGAGCGTCTCGCCCGTCCACTCGAGGCTCGGCACGAGGTTTTGCTTGTCCAAGCGGGCGCGCTGATTGAACTGCTCGTCCTCGCGCTCGATGAAGCGGTACAGCTCCTCGGGGAGGAGGAGCTTGAAGCCGAGCCCGGGGGACTTGAGGAACTTGTTGTCGAGCATCGGCCAGACAAGCAGCCGCATCCGCTCGGCCTGCCCATTGACGGCATGCGGCTCGTCGACCCTGTCGACGATGACCACCATCCCGGTGTAGCCGAGGGCCCCAAGCACCCCCTGAAACTTCGCCAACAACTCGTACCGATCGTCGCTGCGGGCATGCTTCGGCAGCGGTTGGCCGGCGAGATCGACCTCTGGCATCCGGGCCAGCGCCTGGGTCAATTGGCCGGTGGTCCGATTCCCGGTGCGCATGCTGCGGACGATCCGCCGCGCGGTCCACCACGCCCGCCCGCGCCGCCACAGCCATGGTGCCCACGCGGCCGCGAGCAACGCCCATGGCCACCACCACCGCGTCCATTCGAGACTGCCCTGAACGGCCCCCGACACGAGCGCACCGGCCATCAGCGCCGTAGCCACCATGCCGAGCCACCACGACCAAGACGACTTCCACGTCCGGTAGCCGACCATGCGGCGGAGCCGGGCCCAGCGCGAAGGGAACGTCTCGCCGGTCGACTGGTCGTAGCAGGCCGCCAGGAGCGCGAGATCCCGTGCCTGCGGCCCGGCGAGCCGGTGCTTCTCCCGCCCGCCCCCCTCGAGGAGCTTCGAGACGAGTTGCGTCGTGCCGATGGCAAGGATGGCGTCGATGTGGTCCCACAATTTCCAGTGGGCAAGCACCTTCTCCACCGGCCGCTTCGCGCCGACCCGATCGATGAAGCGATCGAGGAACGGATTGAAGTCATCGTAGAGGACGACGAACGTCTTCCGGTCGGGATGATCGACGTCGTGGCGCTCGAACTGCCTCACCATCTGCAGTTTGAGCGCGGTCTTCCCCGCCCCCTTCTCGCCGAACACGATCGCCGTGCTCGGGTCGTCGGGGTTGCCATAGATCTTGTCCCAGGCCGGGTGGAAGGTCGACTCCAGGCAGGTGCGCTTGAAGACGGTGTCGTTCTGCGCGTCTTCCTCCGCGAACGGATTGCCGGCGATGCGATGGTGGTCGAGGAAGTCCTGGATCTTCATGTCGGCAGACGACTCCGTGGGCGGGATCGGGAGAGCAGAACCATCACTTGCCAGCGGGCACGAGACCTTCGACCATCGCGCGGAATCCGTCGCTGTGCGCGGCCACGGTCTTTCCGGGGCCGTAGAACTTCAGAAAGTAATTGCCACGGTCGGGCGTTTCCACGATCGCCGCGAGCATTCGGTAATCGGGGCGGTCGACGGCCTTGCCGCCGGCAAACGGCCCGGCCGGGGCATCCTTATAGGTGCCGGTGATGTCGACGATCGTCACCTCGCAGCCGGCGAGCTTGAGCTTCTTCGTCGTCGCCTTGTCCTTCGTGTCGCTGCCGTCGGCCTGGGCGAATTGGCCAAACCAGCGATCGACGTTCGCCTGCACGCTCCCACCGGCTCCCATCACCGTCATCCGCCCCGGCTGCACCCCTTCCCCTTCCGAGGGAATCGAAAACTCGGTCTCGACGATCGACGACTTCGGCTGCACCCGCTTCCAGCCCTCCGGGGCGGCGAGCGAAAATCCGCCGTCGGCAATCGTGTAGGCGAGCGCATCGGCCTCGGCCTGCCAGGCCTGGGCAGGGGCCGCGAAAGCGACCAGGGCGAGGAGGGCGACCGAGGAGATCTGGGAAACCAGGGAGAGCAAGAGGGGACGGGCGTGCATGAAAGCGCTCCGGAACGGGGGCAGGGTGCGATGGGATGAAACGATCGGTCGAATCGACGATGGGAGCATGGTAGCAGCGTGACGAGAGCGCCGTGCGAGGGTCAATCAGCGGCGGGCGGCAGGAGTTCGGGGAGGGTTTCCAGGGCCACCAGCTCCGCCAGCCCCGCCTCCACCATCTCTTTGCCGGAGACGTAGCGGTGGGTCTTGATCCACCGGGCGATGAGGTCGTGCGACCGTCCGAAGAGGTCGCACAGCATCCGGTCCATCTCCCCTTCAATCTCGACGAAATGGCGCGACCACTCCGCCGCCTCGGTGATCCCGATGTGCTCCTCGCTCTGCCACTTCATCGGGTGGAAGAGAAACACGCTGAACGGTGTCACGAGCCGGCGGACGCAGGTCGCAAACGGCCACAGCGCGGCCGACGAGCACTCGCCGCCGACGATCCCCGTCGCCCGCACGCCACGGAGCTTCATGAGCGTCGAGAGCGCCATCGCGCAGTAGGGATTCCCTCCGGGGGAATCGAACCAGATCGTGCACTCCCCTCCCGGTGGCACACCGAGGAGTTTGTCGGTGAGATCGGCCTCGTTGTCGGTGAGATCGCCGACCAGCGCGATCTCGAGCGGCCCACGCTCCTCGTCGCCGCGATCGCGCTTGGTCGGGCGGTCCGATGGGCGGCGCCGCACCTCCCCTCCGCGTCCGAGACTGGGCCGGGCACGGAGCCCTCCGCGGGTTCCGGTCATGCGGGCGTGCCGGCGGCCGGTGCTTGATTCTCTCGACATAGGCGACAGGTCCTTGGGGTCAGCTGCGGTAGTCGCCGTGACAGGTGTCACACGATTTCTTGAGATCGCCGACCGCAGACCGAACGGCATCGTAGTCGGCCCGCCGCGTGGCGTCGCGGGCCCGCACGGCGGCCTCGCGCATCGCGGTGGCATAAGCCCGGTAGGTGTCGTCGTCGTGGTACTCGAAGGCCTTCTGCTGGATCACCTCCCCGATCGCGGCGACGATCTCCACCTCGCGAAGGAGGGCTTCGACCTGCTTTTCGAAGTCGTTCTTGGAAGCAACGATCCCCCCGGCTGTCTGCTCGGCTACCTCGAGCCGGCTCATGAGCGCCGGCCGGGCAGCGACCTGGCTCCAGGCGAAATCCTCCTCCCGGTCGGCCTTTTTCTGGGGGGAGCCGCCATCGAGGAGCGATTCGAGGTCGGCGGCCCGGGCCTTCGCTTCCGCGAACGAGCCGTCGGTCCCCACCTTGCAGTTGAAGCCGACGCGGGCGAAGAGGTCGCGGGCATTCTCGGCATCCTTCTTCCAGCGGACGTCGCCGTCGTGGGCGGCGATGACCCCGAATGCCAGGGCGATCGCGCTGAAGGCCTCGCGGGCCTTGTCATAGCCCCCGCCCTTGAACTCCGAGGCGGAGGCGACCGCCGCGGCGACCACCTTTCGCTGCTCCTTCACCTCGTCGGTGAGCGTGTCGGGGGAGATCAGCCCCGACCAGCGAAAGCCGCCGCCATTTGCCCCGTTGGCTGCCACGGCGTTGCCGTTCGGTCCGGCCACCCGCGCGGCCGATGTGGCGACGAAGTCGGGGCGTTCCCCTTCGAGGGTCGTGAAGGCGTCGTCGAGAAAGGCCGACTTCGACGTCTTGTCCCAATCCTTGGCCGCCGGAGGCTTGGCCCGTTGCCGTTCCCGGGGCCGTCGCCCTCCCTGGGCCGCGTCGCCGATCACCGCCCCGAGGGCCAGCACGATCGCCACGAGCACGAGCACCCCCCGGACCATCCGCGAAGCGCCCAAGGACGGCGGAGAGCGAAGCCCAGGCGAGCGCATCGGGGGAAGATGCTGGCGGGCGGGCAACGAGTCAGTCTCGGTATCCATAGGAGTCATTCCCGAATCATCCATGACCATGACCGAATCCATGGCAGCGGATCCCCGGTAGCGACGGGACGGGAGCGGAAGAAGGATCTCTGCAACGGGGGACACACCGGGGGTCATCCTATCGCCCTGACCGGGGGCCGCCACCCGCCGGCTGCCTTTTTCCCCGTCTGTTTTTCACCTTGACCGTCGTTCCCGCCATCGTCACCCTCCGCCCCAGTCGTCCCCGCCGGCAGGCCGCCTGTCGATCGAGGCCCGCCGGAACGACACAACCGAAGAAAATCCAGCCGGAATGGAGTCCCCGATGAGCCTTAAAGCCCCCTGCTCCCCTGTCACCTCGCACGTCGGCCGCTGGTCCCTCTGGACGGCCAGCTTCCTGGCTGGCTGTGCCGCGGTTTCCGCCATCGTCCTCTCCGGCTGCTCCGGCGGCGGGGGAGCAGCAACCGCCGGGGCGAAGTCGGGGGGCACCGAATCGGCCAAGGCGACGGTGGTGGAGTTCCTCGAGGCGATCAAACGCGGCGACGACACGGCCGCCTCGTCGATGCTGACGACGGTGGCGCGGACGAAGACCGAGGAGCTCGGCCTCACTGTCGCGCCCCCGGTCAACCCCTCCGCCCGCTACCAAGTGAAGGCCTGCGAGTCGATCGGCGACTCCGGCGACCTCGTTCATGTCGGGACGGTCTGGTCCGACGTCGATGAAACCGGCCAGGAGAGCAACGAGAACATTGTCTGGGTCGTCCGTCTCGATCCGGAGGGCTGGCGGGTGGTGGGCATGGCGATGAAGGTGTTCGACGACATGGATCCGCTCTTGCTGAACTTCGAAGACCCGGATGACATGATCGCGAAGCAGGAGATGGTGGCCGTCGAGATGCAGCGTCGGGCCCAGGCCGCCGAACAGGTCGACGCGGATTCGCCCGCCCCGACCACCGGCACCACCGTCGCGCCGGCGACCCAGTCACAGCCGGCCGCCGCGACCGCCGCCCAGCCGGGGGGCGAGCGCCGCCGCTGAGTTCCCGGCAGGCCTTGCCGGCCGGCGGAAAGAGCACAAAAAACCTTACAGGCGACCGGGAGGGATCCCCCCCGGTCGCCTTTTTTTGCATTTAAAGGGTGGCCTGGAACCCTCACTCCCCCCCTCCATCGCCGGTATTCCCAGCACAGAAGGCCCGGGCGACCTCACCACCCCCCTCTTTATGGTGAGCCCGCAGCGGGAGCCGGTTCTTGACACCTCCCCCCCGGCTGTTAGCCTTCTACCCAGATTCCCTAGACGGCAATCTTTCGCCAACCCGCAGCACTTACAGGGCAGTGCCGCTGGTTGTCGGGGTGTTCCGACGAGGGGCTCTCCGCTCTGGCTGGCTGACGCCATCCGGACTGGCAACGTCTTTGCTGCGGTCCGGTGGCCGTCCCGGATCGGAAGCGGTTCGTGACGGCTGATTCGGGTCGCGTAGCGTCCGATTTTTTCTTCCTGGAGAACAGATATGAAGCGTTTCCTCGGTTCCGCGGTTGCGATGCTCGTCGCGCTGGTCGCCATCGGCCTCGTCGGCGGTGATTCGGGTGCGGTTGCCGGCCACGGTTGTCATGGCCGGAAGTCGGGCGGCGGTCTGCTCGCCAAGCTCCACGCCAAGAAGGGCTGCCACGGCGCTGCGGCTGCCGAAGCCGCTCCGGCTTGTGATTCGGGCTGCGAGGCTGCTCCGGCTCCGGCTCCCGCTCCGGCCGCTGCTGCCAGCTGCCACGGCAAGAAGCGTGTTGGCCTTCTCGCCAAGCTCCACGCCAAGAAGGCTTCCCGTGGTTGCCACGGCGCTGCTTCGGCCGCTCCGGCCGCTGACAGCGGCTGCGGCAGCTGCGGCGACTCGGCTCCCGCTTCGAGCGGTTGCTCGAGCTGCGGCGACTCGGCTCCCGCTTCGAGCGGTTGCTCGAGCTGCGGCGATGCTTCGGCTGAGTACGGCGTCGAGGGTGGTGCCGTCTCGAGCGGTTGCTCGAGCTGCGGTGGCGACTCGGCTGGCTAC
>Ga0007796_10001001_pt1 | contig 10188 bp, 3 predicted proteins | sample CryBogmetaGMA0M_FD_60373 | JGI IMG/M metagenome (GOLD analysis project Ga0007796, IMG submission 60373) | Freshwater microbial communities from Crystal Bog, Wisconsin, USA - MA0M | ecosystem: Environmental > Aquatic > Freshwater > Lake | place: Crystal Bog, Wisconsin, USA | collected 2009-07-06 | reverse complement strand
GTGTCGCCGGCGGCATTGAGCAGGGCCGGGGTGAGCTGGAACCGATACCGGCGCACGGGTCTGGATGGGTTGTCATCCTTTTCCTTACTGGGTTCAAGCTCCGCGCCCGTGAGTGCCGGCCAAAACGGGCTGGTTGAATCGAGTGGCTCTTCCTTGCCGTCTGGAAGGCGTAGGGCGAAATGGCCCTCGGTGGGGCGGTCGTGCGGGACCGAGCCCACAAACACCAGGTTCCTGGCGTGCAGCGTCAGGCCTTCGAGCCCGCGCAAGGGGATTTCGATTTCCAGGTGCTCGGGCCATGCGGCGGCCTTCTTGTGCTTGATGACGGTAGCAGAGCCGATCCCGCTGGGGGAGTGCAGGCGAACCAGGGTTCGGCCGGCTTGTTGGCGCACGGTGGCGGTATCTTCCGGCTTACGGAGCTGAACTTCGAGCGATGATGGGGTGGGTTCGTCATGGGCCCAGGCGTGGGTGACGGCGGCCAATCCGATCAGCCAGGGCAGGAGGAGTTTGTTTTTCATGATCGATCACTTTTCCGCCATGAGTCGGGCGAGGCCCCGGGTGATGGGGATATTTTCCCAGATGATCTTGAGGACCACGGTCAGCGGGACGGCCAGCAGCATGCCGATCAGGCCCCAGGAGAGGCCCCAGAACGACAGAGAGATCAAGACGACCAGCGGGCTCAGGCCAACCGCGCGGGCGGTGAGCACCGGTTCGATCAGGTTATTGTTCACGAACAGGTTGACGAGCAGGGCCACTGTCACGAGCGCGGCCCGTGCGGTGGAGTCCAGGTCGAGAAACGCGAGGATGACCGGCAGGCTCACGGCCGTCAGGCTGCCCAGGTAGGGAATGAAGTTGCCCACGAACGCGAGCATGGCCCACATCATGGCGAATCGTACGTCCAGGGCCCACAGGATCAGGCCATGCGGGATCGCCATGCAGAGGCTGGCTACCACCTTGGCGCGTAGGTAATCGATGATCCGAAGGTTGATGGTTCCGACAATGCTTAACAATTGCGAGGCGTTCTGGCTGGAGAACCCTTCGCGAATGCGTGCCGGGAACCGGTGCACCTCCATGAGCAGGAAGAGCATGTAGAACCCAACGAGCAGGGCTTCACCTACGGCGGCGGCCGTCGAATCGGCGATCCCGCGCATCAGGCCGCTGATCCTTTGTGCGGTATCTACTTCGGTCGCGTCGGATTCCGAGGTCGAGCGAATTAGCCAGGAGGGGAGCCAATCGGTGACCATCCCTTTGGTATTTTCCACGATCTTCTGGCCTCGTGTGATGAGTCGGGGAAGATCGGCGTTCAGGCTGACCACGTTGGCGAAGACGAGCAGGGCGACCCCATACAGCGAGGCCGCCGTGACCGCGGCCAGCAGCGCGATGGCGATGGTGGGCGAAAGTCTGCGTCTGAGCCAGCCATACACCGGTAAAATGGCGTAACTCAGCAGAATTGCCAGTACCATGGGGCGGAGCAAGCCGCCCAGTTCCTTGAGTAGGTACCAGGCCGTGGAGGCAATTACCAGGCAGGCGGCGGTGGCATAGAGTGGGCCCCAATCTCGCCAGCTCTTGAGCAGGGAGGGGTCAGCCGCAGGCTCGGCGGAAGGCTGGCTGAGCTGTGTCATAGGTAGAGAGCAACCTGTCTGGCGGGGCCGGTTAACGAAACGGCGGCCCCGACCTGGCCAGATCTTGCCGAGCGGGGGCCCAAGATGCTTGTCCGCACCTCCCGAAGGAATTGTAAAGGTTTCCGTTGCCTGATTGCTACCGCTTGGTTACAAGGAAAACCCACCAGGAACCCCGGCATCGTTCGAGACACGTTGGTACGGCGTTCCTGGTCTTCCCCCCAGGCCTGGCACGCCACTCCAGACGCAAGGATGCGTGGAGTACCGGCATGTCCGAAATGATGGCGTGGCCCGTGTGTTGCCCAAGGGCGCATGGCTGGGTGTTCGAGAGATTGGCTCTGGCTGGGCGGTACCCGCCCGGATCAGGGTCTTCTGAACAGGGTTACATTCATTTTCGACGGGCAGGATCAGGCATGCCAGGTTTTGCTTGTCGGCTAGAATGGATTAAACGCTGTTCCGCGAGTCAAATTTGCCTCGCGCTTGGCGGGATGGAACGATTTTTGGGGTTGGGACGAAAATAGGGCTCAAGCCGGCCATTGCGATTCTCCGATACAACGATTGGAGGTTGTGGTGGTTGGAACGACGAGCCCGAGGGCGGGGTCGATCGAGTCCGCACTGCCGGACTGACTCGCGGTTGTCGCCTTGGCGAAGACCGCAAGATCGAGCGACCGCTTGGGGAACAGAGCCGCCGGCTTTGAAGCCCTGAGTGCCCTTGGTATCGACCGTGCGCAGGAGGCGCCGAGTCACGGACATGGAGGTCAGGATGCCGACCAAAACGGACGTGGATGTTGCCGAACTCTGGCCTGAGTTCAAGGAACGCCCCACGACCGAATTGCGCAATCAGCTTGTCGAGCGTTACCTGCCGCTGGTGAAGTACAACGCCGAGCGGATCTGGCAGCGACTACCGGAAGGGGTCGATCTCGATGACCTGATCTCCGCGGGTGTCTTCGGTCTGATGGACGCCATCGACGCGTTCGACATGACCCGGGGGGTGAAGTTCGAAACCTACTGTGTTCCACGGATTCGTGGTGCCATGCTCGATGAGCTGCGCACCATGGACTGGGTTCCCAGGTTGGTCCGATCCAAAGCCTCCAAGATGGAGGAGGCGCGCAAAGCACTCGAGGCCAAACACGGCCGCCCGCCCACCGCGCCCGAGCTGGCTGAACAGCTCGGCGTGCCGCTCGAAGAGTTCGAGAAAATGGCCCAAGACGCCAGCGCCGTCGGCCTGATCTCGCTCAACAAGAAGTGGTACGAGACCGACAGCTACAAGGACGTTCGCGAAATCGACATCCTTGAAGATAAAAAAGGCGAGGACCCCACCAAACGTCTTCAGCGCAAAGATCTGATGCGCATGGTGACCAAGGGCCTCAACCGCAACGAACGTCTGATCATCATTCTGTACTATTATGAAGAACTCACGATGAAAGAGATTGGCGCTACGCTCGATCTCTCGGAATCACGAGTTTCGCAAATGCACTCTTCCATTATTCAGCGTTTGCAAGGGCAGCTCTCCCAGCGCCGCCCTGAATTTGGAACCTGAGCTCAGCGTCATCCGGTATCACCGGCTTTTTTTCAGAGCCATCGCACTCCTGGCTGAAATCCCCTCAAAGGATTTCTTCAGCCAGGCATGCGATGGCTCTTTGCGTTGCTCGCGCGCTTGAGAACCAGTCTCGGGCGAATTCCGCCACCCCACTCCATGCGGTGGCGAATGCATCACGTTTGCCTTCGCGTCTATGGAAATCGCAACCAGGTTTGAGGGCCGCATGGCCAGACTCGTAGCATCAGGCGCACTCCGATGGCTATAATGAGTTACTTGGGTGCAAGATCTGGAAATCCTTGCGATCTTTTGGCGGGTACCACCTCTGGCCATCGCCAATCGTTGGTATCGCTACTTCAGGATTCCTCGTCTTAACGATGCGTGGTCTTTTGGGCCTTCTGCCTGTTAGATATGCTTCTCTGCGCAAGTGCTTTCAGGTTTGCAAATGTCAGCCTCAGAGATCGGAAGTGGGTCGTTCTCAGGAAAGAATCTGAGCGCCTGGAATGATACGGACGTAGAGTATCCCGAGCGAAACAGCACCATCCACGCTCTGTTCGAGCTGGCAGTGGATCGAGCGCCCGATCGAGTGGCTTTGGAATTTGAAGGCCAAACACTCACTTATGCGGAACTGAACAAGCGGGCCAACCAGTTGGCCCGGCATCTGCGCGGCTACGGAGTAGGCCCCGATGTTCCGGTGGGGCTGTGCGTGGAGCGGTCGCTGGAAATGGTCGTGGGGTTGCTGGGGATCTTGAAGGCGGGTGGCGCCTATGTGCCGCTGGACCCCGACTACCCCGCCGAGCGGCTGCGGGCGATGCTGGAAAGTGCATCGCCGCCCGTTGTACTCACCCAGCGTCATCTGCGGGATCGGCTCACCTCAGCCGCTGTTCCCTGCTTTGAGCTTGATGGCGATTGGTCGCAAGTGCAAACCCTGGATGCCACAAACCTGGTTGGATTAGCAACCCCCTCGAATCTCGCCTACATCATTTACACCTCGGGCTCGACCGGTACACCCAAGGGGGTGATGAACGAGCACCGGGGTGTTGTCAACCGGCTGTTGTGGATGCAGGCGGAGTACCAGATTGGCGTGGCGGATCGGGTTTTGCAGAAGACGCCGTTCAGTTTTGACGTGTCGGTGTGGGAGTTTTTCTGGCCTTTTCTGGCCGGCGCCAGGCTGGTGGTGGCCCGACCGGGCGGGCATCGAGATCCTTCCTATCTTGCGCGCTTGATCCAGAATGCCGGGGTCACGATCACGCACTTCGTGCCGTCGATGCTGGGGTTATTTCTTGAAGAGCCAGGGTTGGAGTCGAGTTGCCGCGGATTGAAGCATGTGTTTGCCAGTGGCGAGGCATTGTCTGAAGATCTGGCCAGGTTTTGCCTGAGGCGAATTGTGGGAGCGCGATTGCATAACCTTTACGTCCCCACCGAGGCGGCCGTGGATGTGACTTATCATGAATGCCGTCTCACCGACCCGGCCGGTCCGGTGCCGATCGGTCGGCCGATCGCCAATCTGCGGACTTATGTTCTGGCTGCCGATATGAAGCCGGTCTCACCCGGTGAGATGGGTGAGCTTTACCTGGGCGGCATCGGTGTGGCGCGTGGCTACTGGAACCAGCCCGCGCTTACGGCCGAGCGGTTTCTGGCCGACCCGTTCAGCAATCTAACTGGCGCGCGGATGTACCAGACGGGCGACCTGGCGCGGTGGTTGCCCGGTGGAGAGCTGGAGTATCTGGGCCGTATCGATTTTCAGGTGAAGCTGCGTGGGTTCCGGATTGAACTGGGCGAGATAGAAACCGCGTTGGTGCGGCTGGCGGACGGAGAGATTCGTCAAGCGGTGGTGACCACGCATGAGGCTTGTCCTGGGAACCCACTGCTGGTGGCGTATTTGCTGGGCGGAAGCACAATTTCAGACACTGCGATCCGCGCGGGGCTGGCTCGCACCTTGCCGGAATACATGGTTCCCTCGGCGTATGTGCGGCTGACGGCGTTTCCTCTGACGACCAGTGGCAAGGTGGATCGCAAGGCGTTGCCGGTGCCCGAACTGGGCCGAGTTGCGTTTGTGGCGCCGCGCACGGCCCTTGAGCAGTCGCTGGCCGAGATCTGGCAAGAGTTACTGGGTCTGGAGCGGGTGGGAATTCACGATCACTTCTTTCGGTTGGGTGGAAACTCGCTGACCGCCGCGCGATTTGTGGCCCGGGTTCATGATCTTGGTTATCAGGTTTCCGTGCGTCTGGTATTTGAGCATCCGACGATTGCCAATATAGCCGATGCGATTATTGGCCAGAGTGATCAGCCTCGGACGGAGTCGCTGAGCGATCGAGCGATTCCACGTTTGCCGGCCGGACGAGAGTCTTTGGCCTCATACGCTCAGCAGCGGCTCTGGTTCATCGACCAGCTCGAAGGGCCTGGTCTGTCGGCCTACAACATCAGTACGGTGACCAGACTGGAGGGGAAGCTATCGGTCGAAGCGTTGCGTCTGGCGCTGGTGGACTTGGTCGATCGGCACGAGCCACTCCGCACATCGTTCGAGCTTCGTGATGGCAAGCTAATGCAGGTGGTGCAGGAACGGTTCACGGTGGATTTACCGGTGGATGATCTTCGGGAGCAAATCCAAGCGGAAGGTCTGGCTTTGACCACGGTAGGCGAACTCCCTGGTTGTGTCAGGCAGTGCGTGGCTAACGAGGCCGACCGGCCGTTTGATCTGGCGATTGGCCCGATGCTTCGGGCTCGGCTGTTACACACAAAAGAGAATGGACATATAGTAGTTCTGACTGTTCATCACATCGCGGCTGATGGCTGGTCAATGGGTGTACTCTGGCGTGAACTGGGGGAAGCGTACAAGGCTCGACTCACGGGCAACGCAGCCCGGTTTCCACAGCTTCCCGTCCGGTATGCCGACTATGCGGCCTGGCAACGGGAAGTACTGGTTGATGATCAGTTCGCCAATTCGATGGTTTACTGGAAACAGCGTTTGGCCGGCCTGGAAGATCTGGAGTTACCGGCCGACCGTATGCGGCCTGCTGTTTTGAGCTACCGCGGTGATCGCGTTGATTTCACATTGCCGGTGGAACTCGTCGAGCGGCTTCGGGTGGTATGTAGCCAGACCGGTACCACGCTGCACATGGCACTACTGGCGGCGTTCCAGGGGTTGCTGGGGCGGTTGACGGATCGAGAGGACCTGGCAGTGGGCGTGCCCACAGTCGGCCGGCCGCGTGCCGAGCTCGAAGGCTTGATTGGCTTCTTTGTAAACACCCTGGTGCTGCGTGCCGACCTGTGCGGGTTGCCGAGCTATCGCACGCTGTTGGAGCGAACGCAGCAGGCGTCTTTGGACGCCCAGGAGCACGATGCGGTGCCGTTCGAGCGGCTGGTGGAAGAGTTACAACCGGAGCGGCATCGGAACCGGAACCCGCTGGTGCAGGTAACTTTTCAGTATCTTGATACCCCGACGATTGATTTCACTGCCGGCGGCTTACAGGCCAAGGCGTTACCGGACCCGGGCCGCCATGCCCGGTTTGACCTGGATGTTCTTGTACGGCAGGCCGAAGAGAATCTGAAATTCGAAGTCAGCTATGCGACAGACCTTTTCGACCATGCAACCATCGAGCGATTTGCTCACCATTATGAGCAGTACTTGACCGCCGCGGTCGCCAATCCCGACCGGTCCTTGGCTGAAATCTCGCTGGTGGGCCCAGCCGAAGTTGGATTGCTGGAACAATGGAACGACACAGCCGCAGAGTATCCAGCGACCAGCACGGTGCATGACCTGTTTACTCAGCAGGCAGCCCGCACGCCACACGCCACGGCGCTGGTGTTTGGCCCCGAATTGCTGAGTTATGCGGAACTTGACCGAGCCTCTAGCCGCCTGGCCGTCCACCTTCGCAAGCTGGGGGCCGGCCCGAACACGGTGGTTGCGCTTGGTTTGCCGCGGTCTTCGCAACAGATCATCACGCTGCTGGGAATTCTCAAATCTGGCGCGGCCTATTTACCGCTCGACCCGGCGAACCCGCCCGAACGCAACTCTCTCATTCTGGCCGAGGCCCGGGCCGTGGCGCTGATTACAAATTCTGAGACCCAAGCCAAGCTGCCAGCGACCGAGCTTCCGACGCTGCTGGTGGACATGTGGGATGCCGAGTCCGACACGGATTCCGTGATGGATTCAGTCAGCGTGGAAATAACAAGTGAAGATTTGGCGTATGTGATGTACACCTCGGGCTCAACCGGTGTACCCAAGGGGGTGATGGTTGAGCATCGCTCGATTGCCAGACTCGTGTTTGGTCAGACGTACGCCACCTTCGGGCCTGATCGGGTGTTTCTTCAGCTTGCGCTGGTGGCGTTTGATGCCTCGACATTTGAGATCTGGGGCGCGCTTTTGCATGGCGGTACGCTGGTTATTGCCCCTGAAGGGCCGCTCGACCCGGCGGAACTGGGTGCCTTGATAGCCGGCCAGCGGGTGACCACGCTCTGGCTCACGGCGGGCCTGTTCAACGAGATTGTGGATACCAGCCCCGAAATTTTGCGTGGTGTGCAAGAAATTCTGACCGGCGGCGAGGCCCTATCGCCCTGGCATGTGCAGAAGGCTATAGAGCGGGTGGGTCCGGAAACGCGGATCATCAACGGCTATGGGCCCACCGAATGCACCACGTTTGCCTGCTGCCATGCGATTCCCCATAAACACCAGGCTGTTACCGGCACCATTCCGATCGGTCGGCCGATCAGCAACACGCGGGCCTATGTGCTCGACCCGTCTGGTAACCAGGCACCCATTGGCGTGACCGGCTCACTGTTTCTGGGTGGCCCTGGTGTGGCGCGTGGGTATTTGAACCAACCTACTCTCACGGCCGAGCGGTTCCAGACGGACCCGTTCAGCACGGATCCTGGCGCGCGGATGTACCTGACCGGCGACCATGCGCGGTGGTTGGCGGACGGTACGCTCGAGTTTTTGGGCCGGCAAGACGGGCAAGTGAAATTGCGTGGTTTTCGGATCGAACTGGGTGAGATCGAGACGGTGTTACGGCGTTTACCGAATCTCGGCATTCGCCAGGCGTTGGTGGTGGCTCATGAATCTCAGCCTGGGAACAAGATTCTGGTAGCGTACCTGGTGGGTGGCGAGGGTGCTTCGGACGAGAAGTTACGCCAGGGTCTGGAGCGCTCTTTACCAACGTACATGATCCCGGCCGTATTTATGCGGTTGGCGTCGTTGCCGCTGACGCCAAATGGCAAGGTGGATCGCAAGGCGTTACCACAGCCAGAACTGACGCGTGATGCATCAACCGCGTTTGTCGCTCCCCGGACCCGCATCGAGCAAACGCTGGCTGAGATCTGGCAAGAACTGCTGGCAGTCGACCGCGTGGGAATTCACGATAGCTTTTTCCAACTTGGCGGTCACTCGCTACTGGCGGTGCGGTTACTTTCCGCGATTCATGATCGGCTTGGCCTGGATCTATCACTGGCCAAGGTTTTTCAGTATCCGACGATTGCCGGGCTGGCGCAGGAACTGGAGGCACAGATCCCAGAACGCACTCGACCGGTTCTAGAGGTATTACGCGCGGGCCGCCATGATCTGCCGCCCTTGGTGGTGATGCAGGGCGCGTTTGGGGATATCTTTCCGGGATGGCAGCGCGCGGCCCAGGCGTTTCCCGAGGATCGAACGATTTATGCCGTCCGTGTGGCCGGTTCGCAGCCGTTCTGGGACGGATGTGACACGCTTGAAGAGCTTGCGCGGGAAGTTGCGAAACTCTTGATAGAAAAGGATTCGTTCCAGCCGGTTCATCTGGCCGGCTGGTCGTTTGGCGGCTTCCTGGCCTACGAAGTTGCTCGACAACTGGCGGCTCAGCGGTTCCCCGTCTGTTCGGTTCTGATCTTTGACACGGGACCGGAGTGTTTGCAGAGACTACCGGGGCAGCCAGGTCGGCGGTTGTTCAGGGATCTGTCGTCCATGTTCGTTAATCTGCCGGCGTGGATGGGGGATTACTCGGATTTACTGCGGAATCGGAACTGGTGGCTCAAAATGGCGAGCAGAGCGCGTGGAAAGTTTGTCCGATCTAGGCTGCCAGCCCAACGGACGACGCCCGAATTTTTGCAAGCTGACGAGATTCCAACGCTCTATCGCCAACGTGGAGACATCTCTTACCAGATGCTGCTTGGGTATCGGTTTGGTCCGTATGCAGGCCGGGTCACGTTGTTCCGGTGCCGCACGCGGTGGCTCATTCATCGGGCGTATGATCGGTTTCTGGGCTGGGATCGGTATGTCCAGGGACCGCTCCAGGAGCTGTTTATCCCTGGGCCTCATGATGGGTTTTTATCGGCCGGCTACCAGGCAAGTCACTCCGCCAGCATCGCGGCCGAGTTACGGTTTTCCGACGCGGCCTGTCTGGCGGACTGGGAGTCGGCAAGCATATACCCTGCATCACCGTGACTTGCGGACCCAAGATTCCGCGATCTGGCGAAGGTCAAGGTCGCTGGCCTCCGGTGTCTGGAAATAGTGTTGCTCGATACGGCTGATCGTGGTTGCCAGCTCGCTTTTGCCGGCCGTTGAAAGGCCGTTGTTTCGCTCGATCGACCGCAAGAGTCCCAGGACCGAGAAGGGGGTGATTGTTTCGGGGAGCGGGAACCGGACCGCGACGGTGGTCGCGGGCCGAGACCGGAACCATCGCCAGGCCATGCTGAGCGCGGTGGTTCCCAGAACCAGACCGCCGGCCAGCCACCACAGCCTGTTGACTCTGGGGGGTTCGAGTGCCCTGGTCAGTGGAACTTCGGCTTGCACCTCTTCGAGATCGGCATCGTTATACCGTTGATATGTGACTTCCAGTCCATCTTGCGTCGTCGGCGGGAATTGGAAGGCCTGCACGGGCGCATCGGCCTTGGGGTTGGCACGCAGAGAGACCAGCCACTGGCGTTCGGTATCAATGGCATTCTCTGGGCTGTCGGGGTCGAACCGCGAGACGGCCACCCCCTTGTCCTCAATCTCTACCACTTCGAAGCCGGTAGGAGGAACCTTCAAGATGGTCGCCAGTTCAGGCACCAGGCCGAGCGCAGTGG
>Ga0007796_10001000_pt1 | contig 10188 bp, 7 predicted proteins | sample CryBogmetaGMA0M_FD_60373 | JGI IMG/M metagenome (GOLD analysis project Ga0007796, IMG submission 60373) | Freshwater microbial communities from Crystal Bog, Wisconsin, USA - MA0M | ecosystem: Environmental > Aquatic > Freshwater > Lake | place: Crystal Bog, Wisconsin, USA | collected 2009-07-06 | reverse complement strand
AGATCTCCCATTAATGCTTTTTCCCATCTTTTAGCTGGATTAATAAATTATCAATTAAGACCAGATAAACCTGTTATTGATAAAAACTTATTCATTATTCCTTAAATGCAGTTGGGGTTATATTAGCTTTTAATTAACAACTCATTGCGAGCAAATCACAATACCAGTATTGAATATTTACCGCAATTTGACCTCAAATCTGGTTGTTCAATATTATCCAGATATTTCATTTCTTTGCTGTTGCACGCATTTTTTAAATCCAATAAGGCTAAAGGTGCTATTTCCTTTCCACTAAAATGAATCTCATCAATCTCTGATCGTAGTGAAAGTTCCTTAGTTGATTTATACTTTCTCACTAGCTCTAATATGTTCAAAACATGCGTTCCAATAGTTAAGCTATCAGTTGAGTAATAAAAATTCTCTAATTTTGGCCACATATTAATTTGATTCACCATTTCGTTATTTTTTCCATATAAAATGGAATTTAGTTCTTCAGTGACATGTGGCGTGTATGGAGCAAAAAGTTTTAGCAATGTATTGAAGACGTAATTTAATGTTAAAATCGCGCTTTTCTTTTCTTTTGGATTTTTATTCTCCTCGTCGTAAACTCTTGTTTTGACTAACTCGAGATAATTATCACAAAAGTCGTTCCAGAAGAAATTTTCAACAAAAACTCTTGCATCACAATATTCATAGTTTTTAAAGGAGTTTGTGGCATTTTCGACCACCTTATATAAACTAGAAATTATCCATAAATCTAGATCGCAAAAAATATCTCTGTTGTTGATATCATCTTTAAGAAAATTAATTCTCCTGTCTGATCCATTGATATGAAAATCAACAAATTTACCTGCATTCCAAAGTTTAGTTACTAATTTTTTACCAATTTTGAATATTTGATCGCTATATACTATATCCATTCCAAGTTTTGAGCTTGATGCCCAATACCTTATAACGTCAGCTCCCTGATCTTTTATCAATTTTTCTGGCGTAACAACATTACCTTTTGATTTGCTCATTTTAGACTTATCTGAAGCCAAACACCACCCACTAATCATAAGATTTTTCCATGGGATAGAATTTTGATGGAAAAATGACTTAACTAAAGTGCCGAAAGCCCAAGTTCTAATAATTTCATGAGCTTGAGGCCTTAAATCATATGGAAACAATTTATTGTGCCTGTCTTTATCAAGCATGAAATCCTCGCTAACCCCATGACTTGATAACTGAGGAGTTATCGCGCTAGTTGCCCATGTATCCATAACATCAATTTCTGGCTTAACCTCCTGACGAGTATAGCCATCAGGCAAATCAACGTATGGATCAACAGGAAGTTTAGCAACATTAGCAACAAGTATCTTTCCCTCCTCTCCTTTTCTTTTTGAATACCAAACAGGAAAAGGAACGCCAAAATACCTTTGTCTAGAAATGCACCAATCTTGATTCAAGCCATCTATCCAGCTACTTAACCTATCCTTCATAAATTTTGGATGCCAATTACATGCATCATTTTTTATATGCAAATCTCTCTTATAGGGTAACACCTCAATATACCATTGATAAGTGGGGATAATTTCAAGGATTCCTCCTGACCTTTCAGCACACTTAACATTTTGAACAACTTCAGTTTGATTGAGCAAAAGTAGCTCTAATTTTAATTTTTCTATTACCAACTCTCTAGCTTCCTTAATTTTTAACCCATTAAGGAAATCCGCATTTTTCATTTTTCCATGCAAATCTATACATTCAATAGTGTTAAGCTTATGCTTTCTCCACCACTCAATATCCTGAATATCTCCAAAAGTGCAACACATTACTAAGCCTGTTCCCTTTTCTTGCTCAACATCTTCGTCCGGTAAAATAGGAACCTGATTATTAAAAAATGGTATTATAGCTTTGGTATTTTTTAAGTGCTGATATCTATCATCATTTGGATGATAAAAAATAGCTACACAGGCTGGCAACATCTCAGGCCTTGTTGTTGCAATAACAATTTCTTCACCATTTACAGTTTTAAATTTAATGTCATTTAGTATGCCAGTTTGTTCTTTATCAACATTTTCAGCTTGAGCTATTGCTGTTTGATCTATAACATCCCAAAAACTTGGACCAAATTTTCTTATAATCTTTTTTTTATTATATAAATCAATAAATGACATTTGAGAGAGTTTTCTAGATTTAGAACTTATTGTTTGATACTCTTGTTCCCAATCAAAGCTTAATCCTAAAGATTTATAAATATTCCTAAATTTTTCCTCTGTTTCTAAAACTACCTCTTCACACACTTTTATGAAGTCTTCTCTACTTAAATCTTTAGCTCTAATTTTTTTTACTTTTTCAACTAATCTTTCTGTAGGTAGTCCATTATCGTCAAAACCTATAGGGTAAAAAACTGATTTACCACTCATTCTTTGAAATCTTGCTATAAAATCTGCTTGGGTGTAACTAAATACATGACCCATATGTAATTCACCGGAAACAGTGGGAGGAGGGGTATCTATTGAAAAAATTTCCTCTCTAGACTTAGTACTATCCCATTTATAAATATCAGATGCATTCCAAATTTTTTGCCATTTAGCTTCTATTTCAGGAATATCCAGTTTATCTTTAAAACTCATTTTAACTATAAAATATTTTCAGAATTAATAAATCAACAAGCTCAGATCTTGTTAGAGTGATTTCGCAGTCATACTAACCTATGCCATAACTTTTGACTAAACTTCCGCTTAGCATATACCAACCATCAATCATTACAAAGAAAATTAATTTGAACGGCAAGGATATTATAACAGGTGGAAGCATCATCATTCCCATTCCCATTAATACCGATGCAACTACTAAATCTATGATTAAAAATGGTAAATAAATCAAAAATCCAATTTCAAAAGCTTTTTTTAACTCACTTAACATGAATGCAGGTATTATAACCCTCAAGGGTATTTCATCTTTTTCTAAATTTTGAGTTTCCTTTGCAATATCTCTAAATAAATTTAAATCCTTTTCTCTCGTATTCTCTTTCATAAATTTTTCAAAAGGATCTGTTATATTAGTCCAAGCTTTTTCTTCATTTATCTGATTATTCATAAGAGGAAACAATCCATCGTCATAAGCTTTATTAAATGTAGGTGACATTATAAAAAAAGTTAAAAATAATGATAAACTGATAATAACAATGTTCGGAGGCGTTTGTTGTAGCCCGAGGGCATGACGAAGTATTGAAAAAACAATAGTGATTTTCGTAAATGAAGTTACCATGATTAAAATCGAAGGAGCAACGCTTAATATAGTAATCAACCCAATAAGTTGAATTACTTTGTTGCTGAATAAGGTTTGCTCATCTTCCCCTCCAAAATCAATATTAATACCTTGAGCAAAGGCATAGTTACATTCTATTGCAATCAAAATTGCTAAAAAAACGGTAAAGCAAATAAACTTTTTATTCTTCAGTAATGACATCTATCAAAATATCTTGTTGACCAAGCAAAATTAAATACCTTTTTTTCTTAAATTTACACATCACTAATCTTCTTTTATGATCTATATTTAGTGTTTCTTCAAGCTTTAAATTATTATCTGCTGTAAAATAATTTCCTAATAAATTTTTATTTTTTAAAAATTTTATTAATACCATAATTACGCCAATAAGACTTATAAGTAATATTAGTATAAAAAAAGACTTTAGATACAAAGAAGTTTCCATTAAAACTAAATTTTACTTATTTAAAAACAATTTAACATACTCATCTTCACTTTCTATAGTATTTTTAAGATTATCCACCCAGAAAACCTCCCCCTCTCTTAACAAGGCAACTCTATCTGCTAATTTTTCCATAACTTTTACATCGTGTGTTATGGTGATAGTTGTTGATTTTAGTTTTTTACTGATGTTTTTAATCAAATTTGTAATAGTTGCAGACATAACAGGGTCAAGGCCAGAAGTTGGTTCATCTAAAAACATTATTTCTGGATTTGTCGCTATTGCTCTTGCTATTGCGACTCTTTTTTGCATTCCGCCTGATAAATTAGATGGATATAATTCTAAAATTTCTTCTTTCAATCCAACTAAATATAACATTTCTATTGCATGCTCTTTAGCTTTTTCTGTGTTTAAAATACCAGAATTAATCAAGCTAAAACAAATATTATGCCAAATTGGCAAGCTGTCAAACAATGCATTGCCTTGAAAAAGCATACTAAATTTTTTTAAAAATTTTTGTCTCTGAATAATATGAGTATGTGTCACATATTCGTTATCTATCACTACCTCACTTCCATCATCAGGGTCTAATAATCCTGCAATACATTTGAGAAGTACAGATTTGCCGCTACCTGAACCTCCAATAATAACAAATGACTCACCTTTGACCACATTAAAATTTATGTTTTTCAATACTTGCTTTGTATCAAAACTTTTACTGAGATTGCTAATTGATATTGAATTGTTTCTAGACATCTTTATTTTACGAATAGTAACCCTGTTATTATATAATTGAAAAGCAAAATCAAAATAGATGAAGTTACCACAGCTTGTGTAGCAGAAATTCCAACACCACTTGCTCCTCCTGAAGTTTTAAACCCATAAAAACAACCTATAAAGGTTACTATAAACCCAAAAACAGCTGCTTTGATTAAACCAGATATCACATCTTGATACTCCAAGAATTTGATGGTGCTATTGATATATGAATGATATTCAAATCCTATTTTATATATAGCTATCAAATAACCTCCGAATATACCAATAATATCAGAAACCAAAACTAATATAGGAAGAACTATGGTTCCTGCTATTATTTTTGGAATTATTAAAAATTTGATTGGGTCAGTATTGAGCGTATATAATGCATCAACTTGTTCAGAGATTTTCATAGCCCCTATTTCAGCAGCTACTGATCCTGCAACCCTACCTGCTAGCATTAATCCTGCTAACACAGGCCCAAGTTCTCTCGTTATGGATATCACGATAACAGAAGCTATTGAGCTTTCAGCATGCATTCTTGAAAAGCCAGTGTAGGTTTGTAAAGCTAAAACTGCTCCCGTAAATATTGCAGTAAGTCCAATTACAGGTAATGAATAAAAGCCAATTATAACTAATTGATGAAATATTTTTTTTACATAGACAGGAGCTATAAAGAGTTTGCTTAGTATATTAAAAAGAAATATAACCAGTCTTCCTATGCCTTCTAAAAAATTGAAGGTAATTATACCCAGCGTTTGAACGTATTTTAATGTGATCATATCTATAATGTATAAATTTTTCTGCAATTAGTGGATAGGCTTGTCAATATCTCTCTTTGATCCGTACTTGCTAATTCTGCAATTTTACCTATAGTAATTTTTTCACCAATTAATTCAACACTTTTTATTTCCATAAAGATAGATTCAGGTAACTGATTAGCATCTACTGCAATCATATTCATACTGACAACACCAATAACTGGCAAAATAAAACCTTTAGCATAAACTTTGGACTGATTACTTAAAATTCTTTTGTACCCATCATAGTAACCTACATTTAAAATTAATATCTTATCACCCTTTTTTACTTCATATGTGGCATTATAACCAACGTATTGATTTTTATAAAACACCTTTCTATTTAATACACTTGCATAAAATTCCACAACGTTTAGCATTTGGGAATTTTTATCTTTGGATACATTGACCCCATATAATGCCCCTCCAGGTCGCACCATATCAAAGTGATATTCAGAACCTAAAAATATCCCACCTGAGTTTGCAAAGGTGAATTTTGAATCGGGAAAAAAGTTTTTTAGAAAATTAAAATCTTTTAGTTGTTTAATATTTAAAAAATGATCTTTTTGTTCAGAACATGATAAATGACTCATCACAAAAAGAACTTCACATTTTATCAAATTTAATAATTCAATTTCCTCCATTTGAAAACCATCACGACCAATTCCTGTATCAAAATTTAAAATAATATTCAGTCTTTTTTTTGAATGAAGATTAATTAATTCTAACTGTGTTTTATCGCTTATTACCGGTATAAAGTTATTTTCTTCAATAATAGCTAATTCTTCCTCACTATTTACGCCTTGAAAGATGTAAATTCTCGATTTTTGAGAGTTACCTTTAACCAAATATGCTTCTTCTAAATTTGTCACCCAAAAATCCTTACAACCTGCATCATTTAATGCTTGAGTTATTTGAATTATTCCTAATCCATAAGCATTTGCTTTTACTACCGCGGAACATATTGTTTTTTTTGAATTTATAGTGGATTTGAGTTTTAAATAATTTTTCTGAATATTTCCTAAATTGATCTTAATATATTGATGATTATTTAGCATTTACTCTAGAGCTTGGATTTGATTAATTTTAGCAATTTTCTTCTATTATTGAGTTGAATATAAAAAATCAGAAGAAGCAAAATGAGACCCAGAAATCTAAGCTATGGCTGCTTCTTTTCAGACCTGACCAATTTAGCAAATATTCTGCCCCCATTAATGCTTCTAAGCGAAAAATAAAACAAGAACAAAAGTTTTGCAAGATAATTATTACATTTAATTTTTTTAGTAATTTAATCGCTATTAGTCATCATCATCTTTCGTTAATTTATCAATTGCTTTCTCTTTTAACTTATCTTTAAGATTTTCTGCAATTCTTTCAGATACTTTTGAAGTAGTGTTACCTGTAACTCCACCACCTGTAACTCCACCACCTGTAACTCCACCACCTGTGACTCCACCACCTGTAACTCCACCACCTGTGACTCCACCACCTGTGACTCCACCACCTGCAGCACCAGCACCACCTGCCCCACCAGCCGCCATTCCTACTCCAGCTGTTGCCACTGCCACAGCTGCAGTTGCTACAGCTACCGCAGCTTGCTTAGCTTTTGCTTCTACGAATTTAGATGCACTATCTTCCACAGTTCCAATACTCATATGCCTCATTGGGCTACCAGTTGCTATCCAAGATGCAATTCCAGACATATAAGAGGAAAATTCTGACATTCCCTTGGCAACTAAATAAATGACTAAGCCACCAATAAATGTCATTGCATAAACTGCAAATGCTGAATAAATACTTACAGCACCAGATTCATCTGGTGGTGAATGAATGTCTAGCATGCTATTGTAACCAGAAATCCAACATTCATTATATAGAGGGCCTAAGTCCACTCTTAATAAGCAAGTTGAGCAGGCAGTGAAATTGAAAATATAGTAAATCAAGATTGTAATTACATAGTTCAAAATTATAATAGAAGTATATACAAAAAGGGGTTGCAATGCATATGAAAATAGGTTTTTTGCCCATGAATCAAACATCTGTTTAGTTTTTTCAAATAAAATACAAACTATAAATACAGGTGCTGTAACAATCAAGATGGAGTTAATAATGATAGCAAACATAAACATTACAGTCGCTTTTACAATTGCTATAAAATAGTGAAAAATAGCGAAAATCAAAAAGCATGCCGTAACGAATCCAAGTAAGCCATTAGTACATATAGCCCAAATTCTTGACCAGGTATCAGCTGCAATAAATTGATAAATGAGTCCGTTAAATATAGAAAATATTACATATGGATCTTCAATTATCATTGTTTCGCAGGTTTCTTGATCACTAGCCACCGCTTTCAAAAATGATGCTGAGTATCTGGCAACTAATTCAATACTTCCATCGATAAAAAAGGATACCAAATATCCTCCAAAAAAATTCCAGCTAGTTTCTGAAATAAGGAATGCAACTATTGCAAATTTCATAAGATATTTTATAAATCCCTGTGTTGTATAGTCCACTAGTCCGAGCATGTATGAAATTGAAAAAAATACTAAGTAAAGTACCAGTATAATTTTAATAACGTATGCAGCCTTTTTAACAAATCCGGAGTAAACAACTCCCACAGCTCCGACTTCTTTAAAGTTTGTTACATCTCCACGATTGTTTAGTTTAATATCATATTTTAAATGTGAATTATTACCTGAGTTATCTTTGCCAACTAATACGGCTTTTATGTCTTTCATTGTGTCATAAATTAACCCGCCACTTTTGCACACTGGGCTGTCACCTTTTTTACTTAGATTAACGTAATATTGACCAAAAGTATTATTATACTTATAGATTTCTTTAAGATCTTGATCAGCTGTATCATCTGGTTTTTCAAGTTTAATGCGCAAAAAGATTTTGCACTTTGTTGGATCTTTAATGCAGTCGTCCGAAATTGAATTTCCAGATATAACTAAGAAACCTAAGTCTTTTGGATCGTGATTATTTGCATCTTTTTTTACAATACTGTCGTTGACATCGATCCATTTTTTCTCATCTATATCGAGTCCATTTTGTGCAATGGTATATTGGATATTATCCATTTTTGATTTAGGGCACCCAGCCCAATCAATGGACAAAGAATATCCGCCAGAGGCAGCTTTAGTATTGTCATAAAAGTGTCTTAATTCTAATTTTGATCTACTCTCAAACTTTGGATTATTAAAACTCCCTTGCAGTATATATTTACTTTGTCCAGCATCAAAAGTGCCTTTATCTATGCATTGATAACCGCTATACGTGTTTTTACATCCACTATTATCCTTATCTGTGCAAACACAATTGATACTACTTCCATTTCCTAAATCAACATTACCATTAAGATATTTTTTATCCACCCCGGTATCAATAATCGTTCCATGCAATCCAAATTCACATTTACTGTCATCATTATTTTTGTCTGGATTACAATTTGCGGTATTGCAACTATAACCGTCAATAGAAGCATTGTTTGGCGATATAATTGAAAAGTTTTTTACCCCACCTTTTCTGAAACATTCCCCTTCTAAAATTGAATCTTGCGAAGTTACAGATGGTGGTTGTGAATTATTAGATGGATTCTTAATTGCTAAATTACTATTTTTATACCACCTGTTTATACACTTACTTGGATCTGCAATATTAGGATTCCAAATGCAATCAGTGATGATGTTTTGCCTGTTAGGATTCATAATTGTGTAAGGGCTATTTGGCGCATTATTTCCCACTTTAATCACTTTAATATCTTGATTGGACGTATAATCTCCTTCCCAAATGATTGTTAAATTATCTGTATTTTTAAGATAAATACCTGTATCGAAAAAGTTGGGATTTTTAGCTCCCCAGCCTGCTCTAGAATTTTGTAATGAATAATTGTCTCCTGAAATGTTTTTCCAAAATTCCTGAGCTCCATATATTGCTTGTAATGCATCTAATGCTTTTTGGTCATCTATAATATTCCCTGTCTTTGTATAAGTGAATTGATCAGTAAGAATAGTCTGATTCCAATAGTCTTTAACTTTAGTAGGATCTTGTAAATTTTTAAAATTATTATCGCTTAAAGTTGCTAAAAATCTGTGACTGTATTTATTTTTCCACCTCAACTTAAACCAATTGTTATTATCTATGTTATCGAAAATAGGCGTGATTTCAATGTGTTTCTTACCACATAAATATAGTTGATTATCGCTTGCGCCACCCAATAAATTGAACGAAAATTTATCTCCAGCTTTGGCTTCAAAACCAGTTTCGATAACATTATAGGCATTTTCCTCTTCAGTACCTTGACACATCATTCCAACGCTTGCTTTCTCTTGTTGGATAGTTTTATAGAAACTTATATAGCCTTTTTCTAAATTTGGATTGCATGCTAATGAAGAATTGCAATCACTAGCAGGATTATAACCTGCTTTAGTTACACAAATTTTTTGAAATATATCCTGATTTTTTTCATCGTCACAACTAGCACGAAATGCTTCAAAATAATTTGATGTAAATCTATCATCTCCACCTTTTTGGCATTTTGAATAACAGCTTAATATGACATCTTCATTTAATTCTATAGAGAAAGTTTCGGCATAAATACTACTAGGGTTAAGTATTTTATATGGTTTGAATTTTCTAGAAAATGCCTCACATTCTCTCTGGCATATTTTTTGGCAATCTCTGTTCAAAGGGCTAAGAATTAAACTATTGGCACTATCATTGCCAGTGCCAAAACCGTTAGGCATTAAGCAATGCTCATAGAAATCTGCACTTTCAGCTTCTTTAGGTAGAAAAAGAATAAACAAAAAAACAAAAAATACGAATAGTGCAAACTGCTTTCTTTTCATTATCAATTGATCGCTACTTAATTAAATTTAAGACTACATTTTAACTTAGGACTTTACAACAAAAATAATACGAAGTATTAAG
>Ga0007796_10000999_pt1 | contig 10195 bp, 10 predicted proteins | sample CryBogmetaGMA0M_FD_60373 | JGI IMG/M metagenome (GOLD analysis project Ga0007796, IMG submission 60373) | Freshwater microbial communities from Crystal Bog, Wisconsin, USA - MA0M | ecosystem: Environmental > Aquatic > Freshwater > Lake | place: Crystal Bog, Wisconsin, USA | collected 2009-07-06 | reverse complement strand
AAGAATTTACAGGATTTTGTAGATGCAAAGCTAGAAAGTGCTCAGCTTTATTATCAGGAAGCTGAAACGGCTAAATATGATGCAATTATTCTAACGGCGTCTGCTTTTACGGTTTCTTTTCTGCTCAGTATATTGATCGGTATTCGTTTTAGACATTCAATCATTGATCCCTTACATAAAACAAGAGAATCATTAAATGCGCTGGCTGAATCTAGATTGAATTTAGAAATTTCTGGCATGGATTATGCTGGGGTAGTTGGTCAAATAGCTTGCTCAGTCAAAAAGCTACAAGATAATTTACGTGCAGCTATTCAAGAAATTAGTAGCAATGCCTTAATTATCAGCTCTTCTTCTGAGGAGCTTTCGGTAGTAAGCGCTCAGTTAAATGTAAGCGCGGAAGAAACCTCATCTCAAGCGAACGAAGTTGCAGAGTCATCGGATGTGGTGAGCCAAAATACCCAGTCGGTAGCCACTTCAACAGAGGAATTTAGTGCCAGCATACGAGAAATTTCTATTAATGCAATGGAGGCCTCTCGGGTTGCTAATCGTGCAGTGGAAATTGCAGGTGATGCCAATGCGCAGATGTCTAAACTCAATTCAAGCAGTATTCAAATCGGTGAGGTAGTGGCTGTGATTGCAGATATTGCTGAGCAGACTAATTTATTAGCTTTGAATGCCACTATTGAGGCGGCAAGGGCTGGAGAGCTTGGCAAAGGGTTCGCTGTTGTTGCTAATGAAGTGAAGGAGTTGGCTCGCTCCACAGCAAAGGCGACTAATGAAATTGAATTATCAATCCACGCTATTCAGTCAGATGCTAAAAGTGCGATTGGAGCAATATCTGAGATCTCTGAAATTATTAACAAGATAGATAATATATCTAGTGTCATTGCTGCTGCTGTTGAAGAGCAATCTGCAACGGTAAGCGAGATATCTAGAAATATTTCCACTTCTGCTGGAAGTTCAGTCAAAATCACAGAAACTATTGAAGCAGTAGCAGTGGCATCTCGTGGAATCTCAAGTGGTTCTTCGGAAATTCAAAACTCATCTGCCGATTTAGCTAAAGTTGCTGCGAAATTAAAAGATCTTGTTTCTAAGTTTGACTATTAATAAGCTTTGCCAGTTTTTTGATCATGAACTGGGGTATTGATAAATAGAGGGGTTATGCAGGCTGCAGATTCTGTTGAGGACTTATCGATTAGATTGGCTAAGGTAGAAGATGCCAGCCTAATTATTGAGGGTTTAATTCGTTGTTATGGCGAAAGTTATCCAAACCCATCAATGTATCAAGAGGAAATTGTTGAGGCTTTGATTCAGCAGGGCCAAATGCATTCAGTCATTGCATTAAACCTTGCGGGTGAGGTGGTAGGTCATTGTGCATTGAGTTATGAGCACCCTGATGATCGGGTGCCTGAAGCCGGTAAATTATTTGTTGATCCTCGCTACCGCGGTAGGCATTTATCCGATCTATTGGCAAAAGAGCGTAAAGCGCATGCTATGCAGATGAATTTGAGCGGATTCTGGGCCGCCTGTGTGACAAATCATCCCTATAGCCAGCTAGAGATCATTTCCCTCGGAGGGTCTGAGACGGGGCTTTTAATTAATGGCCAGCCCAATACTGTGCATATGGATGGCCTAAAGAATATTGGCGATAGTCGACATTCTTTAATTCCCTATTATGTTTCCTTAAAGCCGTGCCATGGAACGACTGTTAATCTACCTGAATATCATCACGATTTTTTTATTGACCTATTAAAACATACGGGTTTAAGACGAAAAATAGGCGAGAAAGTATCGGCCAGCAAGATTCCCACTAGTTTATCCGTGCACCATTCTGCTGAAGGAAAACCATCTCATATCAAAGTGCTGCAAATTGGAGACGACTTTCTTCGAAAAACAGAGCTCATTATTAAAAATCTCTCTAGTGAGAAGCATCCTGTTATCTATTTAGATATGCCTATGACACATGCTTTGGCTGCAGAGGCTATTATTGAGCTCGAGACTTTAGGATTTTTCTGGGGAGCTTGGTTGCCAGGGTATGGGCTTGATGGCGATATTTTGAGGCTACAATGCTTATTAGATAAGACGGTAAATCAAACGGATGTCGTTTGCGCTAGACCAGAGGCGGCCTTGATCAAGGATTTTATTATGTCCGAGTGGCGCCGAGTTAGTTTAGTTTCATAGCTTCGTATTTTGGAAGATTGGTCGTTGGGATATTATGGCCCTGTTAATTGTAAGACTGCGGTTATAGGCTCCATGCCATTATTTGTTAAAGTCTTCCATAGGATGTAGCGTCTAGATTCACGATCTCTAGTGAGAAGGAAAAATTTCATGAATATCAAGCTTGGTCTTCGTATCTTAATACTATGCGTAACGGCAGTTTTCTTGCTTTCATGCTCTAAGAAAGGGGATGACCGCATTATCAAAGCAGCGGTTTCTCCTGCATCCCCTCCAATGCTCTTTGAGGAGAATGGGAAGATTGTTGGAGCTGACTTAGAAATTTTTCAAGGTTTTTGCACTGCCCGTGGTTATACACTTCAGCTAACTCCTTACGATTGGCAAGGCATGTTAGGTGCTGTAACCAGTGGTCAGGCTGACGTTGCTTTCTCTGGAATTTCGATTACTGATAAAAGAAAAGAGGCGATGGATTTTTCTACGCCCTACTATGATGATACGTGGCATCTAGTCAGTCTATCAAAGCGAAAAATTAAAATAGATGACCTTAACCAATTAAAGCAATACTCAATAGGCTATCCACGTGGCATGGCTTACGATGATCTCATCAGAAACGAACTTGAACCCAAGGGATATTATTCGCTAAGTAAAGTTAAGCTATATCCAACCTATGCAGAAGTCATTACAGATTTGCAAAATGGCAATATCGATCTTGCCTTTATAGAAGACCCTGTATATGCAAATTATGTTTATAAAATGAAGTTACCAGTTGAAAGTAGCTATACCTTCAATGGTTACGATGCATATGGTTTTGCTTTTGCTAAAGGATCTAAATTACGCGACGACTTTGATAAATATTTAGTCGAGCTAGGTCCCGAGAAGATCAAAGCCATTATTGATAAGTGGATGAAATGACATTTGCTGAAATTTTGCTCCAACTCTTAAAAGGGGCAGGTTACACAATTGTTGTTACTTTAGTATGCAGCTTGACTGGGGTTTTAGCGGGTCTCTTGGCAATAGGTATTCGTGTGGGCACACCTATTGCATCGCCCTTGGTTGATCTATACGCATACATCTATCGTGGCACACCGCTTTTAGTAATGTTGTTTTTGATTTATTTTGGCCTACCAGGTATCGGCTTTAAAGTAGATCCACTCACGGCAATGGCCTTGAGTTTAGGTTTAATAGCTGGAGCAAATTTATCCGAGGTATTTCGTGGCGCTTTAGGATCTGTTAGCCAAAGTGAAATTTTAGCTGCTCAGGCAATGGGATTTAAGAGGTATCAAATACTCCTATATATTGAATTCCCGCAAATGTTGCGCTTCTCTTTGCCGGGAATGATTAATGAGTTCACGACAGTCCTCAAGTATTCTCCGTTTGCCTATACGGTTGGCATTCCTGAAATTACCAAACAAGCTATGGCTTTGAGTGCTGTAACCTTGAAGGGGGTAGAAATATATTTTGGGATTGGGATTTTATATTTCTTGATCTACCGCATTTTCTTATTCTTTGCAGACATTATTAAGAGTCACTATGCAATTCCTGAAAATGTAACTGCTTGCTGATTCTCGGATTAAGGTTAATTAAATGGCATTAATAGATGTGCGAAATTTGGTAAAAGTCTATGGAGAGCAAGAGGTATTGCGTGGCCTAGATTTTCAATTGCTTGAAGGCGAAACTAAGGTAGTCATGGGCCCTTCTGGCTGTGGTAAATCGACTTTCTTGCGTTGTTTGAATCGCTTAGTCAACGCTGATTCTGGGCAAATCTTTTTTAGAGATCAAGAAATTACTTTGCCAGATACAAATGTTCTTGAATTAAGAAAAAAAATTGGTTTTGTATTTCAACAGTTTGCACTATATCGTAATCTAAGCGTTCTAGAAAACGTGACGCTTGGGTTAATTAAGCTCAAGGGGATGAGCAAAAAGGATGCTGTAGACAAGGCGGCAAGTACACTTGCAAAGCTCGGAATGGCCGAGCATATCCATAAATATTCCACTCAAATTTCAGGGGGGCAGCAGCAGAGGGTTGCTATAGCTCGTTGTTTGGTAATGGATCCGGATGTCATATTGTTCGATGAGCCTACTTCAGCCTTGGATCCCGTGATGTCCCGTGAGGTCGCAACACTGATAAGTGGTTTGCGACAAGAAAAAGTCAGCATATTATGTGTAACCCATGATTTGCAGTTGGCGCAAAATTTAGCAGATAAGGTTTCCTTTATTTACAAAGGAGTCATTAATGCAGAAGATACTATCAGCGGTTTTGCTAAGAACGGCGAGAATGAGGATGTTCGTAACTTCTTCAATGCCGATATTAGGGTGGCGCGATGACTTCATGGGGAGCTTTTGAGCGAGACTTACTGCAACAGTTTCCGCTCATCCTAGCTGGCTTAGAAAATACCTTACTTCTTACCATTACGATTAGCATAACCGGTCTATTGCTCGGTATTGTTATTTTTTATCTTAGTATTAGCTCTAATAGGTTTATCCATTATCTTAGTAATGGATATATTTCATTTTTTGTTGGCACGCCATTAATTGTGTTGTTGTTTCTTATGTATTTTGGTTTGCCAAGTTGGGGTATTAAATTAAGCCCATTTACTGTTGCAGTTATTGGCTTTACCTTGAATGTTGCAGCATACAACGCCGCCTATCTAACAACCGCTTTTAATGGCTTAGATAGGGTGGAGTTAGAGGCAGCAAAGGCACAGGGCTTTAGTAACCTACAAATCTTTAGATTAATTATTTTGCCGCAAGTCATTCGACTTTCTGTCCCTGCTTTGTCTAATCAAGTAATTGGTAACTTAAAAGATAGTTCTGTTGCTTTCTTAATTCAATATACTGAGTTCTTTGCTCGTATTCAGGAATTGGCCGCCACAAATTTCCAATTTTTTAAAGCCTATCTTTTTGCGGCGTTCATCTATTTGGCAATTGTAGGTTTAATTGTTTTGCTCGCACGTTATCTTGAGCGACGAATGTTTTTACCGCTTTAGTTGAAGTAAAAATTTTGAATATTTAAACAATTTTTTTAAAGGATAAACTTATGTCACATGTCGCACATCTCTCATTGCAAACAAAGCCTGGATCATTTCAAAAAGTTTGTGATCGCTACCATCAATTTGCTGAAGAAGTATTGGCAAATCACCCGGCACTACATGATGTCATCATCGTAGGTAATCAAGCTCAGAATATTCTGGAAGGCTTCGGGATTTGGGAGGATGCGCAGCAAGCAGCATCACTCGAAGATACTGAGGATTTTGCAAAATTCCTGGGGGATGTTGAGGCGCATCTTGCAGCACCAGTTGGAAGAAATGATTTACTAGTGTTTTATCGTATGAATCCCAGGGCCTAAGATTTTCACTATTAGTAGGCTAAATGCCTCACTTAATAAAGAGAGTGTGTCGCCATGAGCCATCGGAGAGGTGTTCTGTCTCAATCCACCCTCCGATTCCTCCAAATTTTCCAGTGCCTCCTGTTATTGCCCGTCTTGTGCTTGTAGACTCCTCTAGCGTGGCCTTAGCGCTTGGATACTTGGCAACACCCTGTATCACTATTTGATCTTTAGTTCCGTCATCAAAAGAAAAAACAGCAGATGTAATTCTGTACTCTATCCCTCTCTCAGATGAGAGGCCGGTAGTAGTCATGATCCAATCAGTCATTAAAGGGCTACCGTCTTCAGTTTTTGCAGGAAAGTGCCAAAGTCGAACGTCTCCTATGGATTGGCCTGGTTTTCCATGATCAAGATAGGTTGGGGGCGGAACTTCGGGATGAGTAACAATAATTTTATTTTGTGCCAATGATAGGCAACTTGTGAAGATGAAAATTGTGACTAGAATGGCTTTAATGATGCGCATTTGAGATCTCACGAGGTTGGTATTAAACATTACTATATCCAAATTAAGCTATAAATGCACATAGATTAGATATACTCCAGCCTTGATTTGGTTTTGTATAAACTGCCAATATGTCCTTATTCAAGTTATATAGTAAATGAGAGCTACTCGGTTTGACTTACAAGCCTATCTAAATGCATTTTTAGGTGTGGATCGAGTCGCCTCCAATTCTCAGGTTCTAGAGGATCTACTTGCAGTGATTGAAAAAGAAGCTCATGGCATGCGCGAGTTTCTAGATGCATTAATAAATACTAATTTATGGTATTCATGGGATATTGAGCCAAACCCCTATAGGGCAATAATTTTGTCGGTGGGGGCAGAAATTGATCGCATGGCAACGTTACAACAGGAGCCCGCCTTTCATTCTAAGAGGCACATGATGGATGTTTGTCTGGTGCTCTCTTATTTACTTGAGCATGAAATACCCAAACAGGGTCAATCAATTAATCAACTTTGGGAAACTTCTTCGACTGAGAAGTGGCAACTCCTTCTAGCGGCAGCTGCGCATGATTTGGGCCACCCAGGTTTAATTAATACTTCTCCCTATGAGTTAGAGCAGCAGAGCCTAGACTTATTAAAGGCATTGCTGTTAAGGGATGGTATTGACAGTAGCTTGATAAAAACTATTCTGGATTCTATTACCCCCTGGATTTTGGGTACTGATCATGGTCAATATCAGGCCCTATTGGAGCGCCTAGCCATTCATCCCCCTTTACGTGTTGATTGTTTGGCAATGCTACTGGTAGAAGCAGACCTTGCCTCTAGCGTGCTTCCTTATAGGGGTAGGCTGCTCACTAGACGCCTCTGCGAGGAGTGGGCCAAGCCTTACCCTGAAAAATCCATTGCTCTTGGAAAGCAGGTGGGTTATCTTAGCTTCCTTACCAGTTTGCAGTTTGTGAGTCCGTATGCTCTCTGCGCTGGGATTCCAGAAATATTAAATAACTCTCTTACAAAAATCCGCGCTGAACTGTCATGAAGATTACCCACAACATTTTTGCTTTACCTAAATCTCTTTTCTGGCTTTTAGCTATTTCTAACTTTGTCTTTGCTTTTTGGTTAGAAAGTCGCTTTGGATCATTTTGGGCATGGGATATTACAGACTTAGCGGATAAGCATGCTGTTAGGCTTGAGGATATTCTCGCGATTGCACAGTTTGTTTTATTTGCAGTGTCTGTAGATATGGGCATTAGGCACTTTGTAGTGCGCTTTAATGAAAAAGCACATGACAAAGTGCCTGCTATTTTGGTGCAAGCGGTTACGATTATTTGCTACGGCATTATTGGATTGTTTGGTTTTATTGTGATGTATGACCACTCAGCTGGTCAATTGTTGGCCGCCTCAGGTGCAATTGGTTTCGGTATTGTTTATGTCTTACGTGAGGTGATTGCAGACGTCGTCGCTTGTATTCAAATTCAGTCTGATGGCTTGATTAGTATTGGCGATCAGATCCAGGTGCGAGGTGAAGGCAGCGGTTATTACGAGATTGTTCAGATGGATCGTCGTATGGTGACCATTAAAACTGTTTTGCAGTACACAGTTCGGGTGCCTAATCGTCGCTTCATCAATATGGATTACATCAATCTTTCCAAACAGACTACTGAAATGGGTGCGCGCCGTATTTTGGAGATCGACATCGATTCAGGTAATGATGCTGATAGAGTGATTGAGCTGCTGAGTCAGGCTGCTGAGTACACCATTAAGCATGACCATAATTTCTTTCCTTGGTATCGTGCATTTTTAGCCAAGATTAATAACGGTTCTTATACCTTCTTCTTAGTGTATGAGTGCAATCCAACAATGCCCCCGATTCGTTCCAATGGTATTGAGAACTTATCTATCGCGCGCTTCTTTAAGCTGGGCGGTATCAATATGAACTCAACGGTAGAGGTATTTAAGTCTTCGGAAATTATCGATACCGTGAAGAATCGCCTTAAAGATGTATATCGCTTGGGTGTTCTAAAAGCCTTGAGTACTGAGCAGGTCGTTCGCTTAACGGATGCAGCTCAGATTGTGAATTGCCGTACTAATCAGTTACTCATTGAAAAAGGTCATGCTGCAGATAGCATGTACATCTTGATTGAAGGGGGTCTTGAAGTCACCGTCCTCAAAGATGATGAGCAAATTGTAGTAGCGACAATTTGGCCGGGAGAGTGTGTGGGCGAGATGTCTTTGCTTACAGGTGAGCCGCGATCTGCAAACGTCCGCGCTAAGGTCAATTCCACTTTGCTAGAGATTACAAAAGCCGATATTGCCCCAATCTTTGAGACCAATCCAGAGTTGATTGATGAAATTTCGGCTGTACTTGAGCAGCGCAAGGCAGCCAATCAATTGCTCTTGAATAAATCTATTGAGCCTGAGCAAATGGCGAAAGATATCAAAGCTTTGGCCAAAAAGATCTTAAAATTCTTCTTTAATAAGGGTTAACCCGAGTACTCATAAACCCCTTTAACCCCCCATCTTTATTAAGGGCGCAAGCAGGGTGTGAGCCCTTTCATATTTCGTTCAAAATGCCAGTTTTGGGGCTTATAAAGCAGAATCACCTGGAAAATTTGTTAGTATCAATGCATCCAGGAAATGGCTACTTGCCCTTTTGGTTGATTAGGTGGAAGACTTTACTGAGGCCACCTCTTAAACTGATGAAGAGACTCCAAGTATCTTGAAGCTAATGTTCGCGAGCTGATTGTTTGTCGCCATAAATTAGCTGATAAATTATTGTTGATACTAGATACGCACGAAATTGTTTTTGGTATCGATCTAATTCAAAGCTAAATTCAGTCTTATTTTTTTAGGAAGTTGTGGATAAAGTAAACGTTCTAGTGGTAGATGACTCGGCGGTAATGCGCAAAATTATTGCGAGCGCCTTGCAAAAAGAACCCATGATTGAGGTTGTAGGTTTTGCCGCTAATGGCATTGAAGCAATTAAGGCAATTGATACTTATAAGCCTGATGTAGTCACCTTGGACATTGAAATGCCTGAGATGGATGGTCTGACTGCATTGCGGGAGATTCGTAAATCAGATAAATACCTGCCTATTATTATGTTTAGCTCGCTAACCCATAAAGGCGCGCAGGCAGCTGTATTGGCATTGACAGCGGGTGCGAGTGATTATGTTGGTAAACCGGCTAATGCTGCTGGCGGTATTGACGATGCCTTTAAGGTATTGGAAACCGAATTGATTCCGAAGATCATTGGTTTAGCTAAACGTATTAAAAATCGCAGAGCAAAAGAGTCCCAGGCTTCAGAGACGTTTAAATCCCCAGCGTTTGTGCCTACCAAATCGGCGACCGATCCCAAACCGGTTGCTGCTTCAAAGTCTGCATCCTCCCTAGCAGCAAAAGTGAGTAAAGTCACATCAAGTGTCTTAGCAAAACCGGCAGAAGCAGTTTGTATTGGTGTATCAACTGGTGGGCCAGAAGCATTGATGCAAGTCTTTGGTGGTTTTAATCAGCCGCTGAATGTACCTATCTTTATCGTTCAGCATATGCCTGCCGATTTTACGACCTTGTTAGCAGCTCGATTAAGTGCCACGGGCGTGATGACAGTAAAAGAAGCGGAAGAAGGTGAAATCGCCCAGCCTGGCGTTGCTTATGTAGCGCCCGGTGGATTTCATATGACGCTTACACGTCCTGGTACAAAAACCATTATTCACCTCAATACTGATGCACCTGAAAATTCCTGTAGGCCAGCAGTTGATGTGCTCCTTAGAGGGGCTGCTCAGGTGTATGGCAATGGTTTATTAGCAGTCATACTCACTGGTATGGGCTATGACGGACTAAAAGGTTGCGAGTTGATTAAAGAAAAAGGTGGTCAGGTTATTTGTCAAGATGAAGCCACTAGCGTGATTTGGGGAATGCCGGGCGCTGTGGTGCAAGCTGGTTTAGCAGATAGCGTTTTACCAATCGATAAGATTACCGACGAAATCATTTTTAGAACTCGCAAGGTTTCGGCTATTCGCTAATATGTCTAAAGAATACCTTCCTCAGTTTTATACAATGTTAGAGCAGCAGGTAGGTATTGCATTAGATGATACAAAACAGTACCTACTTGAGTCACGATTGTTACCAGTCGCTACAAAAAGTGGCCACGCTAATGTATACGCCCTCATTAAAACGCTGGTCCAAAGTCCAGTTGG
>Ga0007796_10000998_pt1 | contig 10198 bp, 9 predicted proteins | sample CryBogmetaGMA0M_FD_60373 | JGI IMG/M metagenome (GOLD analysis project Ga0007796, IMG submission 60373) | Freshwater microbial communities from Crystal Bog, Wisconsin, USA - MA0M | ecosystem: Environmental > Aquatic > Freshwater > Lake | place: Crystal Bog, Wisconsin, USA | collected 2009-07-06 | reverse complement strand
ATCGAGCCCCTCGTGAAAGAGCTCCCGATGGAGTACGCCGTCGAGATGAACCGGCTGATCGAGTTGCAGATGGAAGGCTCGGTGGGGTGACGCGATCATGAGCCCGGCCACCGCCACGCCCGCGGCCGCGTTCGACGCGTCCGCCCTCGACCGTCTCGTAGCCTCGGCCCCCCTGCCCGATTGGGCCACCGACCTGCGGCGGTCCGCGTTCGACCGGCTCCTCGCGCGCGGCCTGCCCGATCGTCGCGATGAGAACTGGATGCGCACCGATCTGCGGCTCTTCAAGCCGAAGGCCTGGGGTCCGACTGCCGCGACCGCCGCCGCGGCAGTCCCCGAGGGGCTCCTCGCGTCCGCGATCCTCTCGCCCGACCTCGCCGCCGAGTCGTATGCCGACTTCGAGGCGAGTGCGTCCGTCCCGGGCCGTGCGGCGCTCGCCGGCCGCTTCGCCTCGGTCGACGGGCACGTCGTCCGTGCGGAGCTCGATCCGGCACTCGCCGCCCAGGGCGTCGTCTTCGGACCGGCCGAGGCGGTGCTCGCGTCCCACGCCACGGTGCTTCGGCCGCACTGGTTCAACGTCATCGACTCCGGCTGCGACTGGTTCGCGGCGTTGCACGCGGCGTTCCATGCGGCGAGCATTGTCATCTACGTGCCGCCCCGCGTCCGCATCGCTGATCCGCTCCACGTGGTGTCGGGCATCTCGGAGGGGGGCGTCGACACGTCCCACGTGCTCGTGGTGCTCGGCGAGGGCGCCGAGGCCACCGTGCTCACCGAGACGGCGGGGGGCGGTCCTGCGGGCTCGTCCGGCGGCCTGCACTGCGGTGGCACCGAGATCGTGGTGGGCTCCGGCGCCTTTCTGCGGATGGTGAACCTGCAGAACTGGAACACGGGTGTGTGGCACTTCGCCCGGCAGAAGGCGCTGGTGCACGCGGGTGGCCGGCTCCAGTGGACGCTCGGGGCTCTCGGCAGCCGTCTGTCGCAGGTCGCCCAAGACGTCGCCCTCGTCGGCCGCGGCGCCGACGCCCAGGTCAACGGCGTGATGTTCACCGAGGGCCGGCAGCACCTCGTCTCCAACACGCTCCAGCACCACGAGGCTCCCGGGTGCAAGAGCGACCTGCTCTACAAGGGGGCGCTCCAGGACAGGAGCCGGCTCGTGTGGCGCGGCATGATCAAGGTCGACCGGGCCGCCCAGAAGACCGACGGCTACCAGCGGAACGACAACCTCATGCTCTCGAACGAGGCGCGGGCCGACTCGATCCCGGGGCTCGAGATCGAGGCCGATGACGTCCGCTGCACGCACGGCGCCACGAGCGGCCGCGTCGATGCCGAGCAGATCTTCTACGCGCAGGCCCGCGGCCTCTCGGCCGACGAGGCGGCGCGGCTCGTGGTCGCGGGGTTCTTCCAGCAGGTCTTCGACCGGATTACGATCCCACCGGTGCGCGAGGCCCTCGCCCGCGCGATCGGCAGCCGCATCCGTCGCGTGTCGTGAGCCCCACCATGGCCGAGTTCGTCAGGGTCGCCGACGTCGCCGAGATTCCCGACCCGGGCAAGACCCTCGTCGACGTCGACGGCGACATGGTCGCCCTCTTCCACGTGGGCGGCGTCTTCTACGCGATCGACGACGTCTGCACGCACGACGGCGGCCCGCTCGCCGACGGCGAGCTCCGCGACCACAAGATCGCCTGCCCGCGGCATGGGGCGAAGTTCGACATCCGCACCGGCGCGGCCCTCTCGATGCCCGCCGTGCGCGGGACGCGGGCCCATGACGTGAAGGTGGCCGACGGCGGCGTGTGGGTCAGGCTGCGGAACGATGGGGCCGGAGGCGGTCCGCCGCAGCACGGCATCGCGGAGGCGGCGGCACCGGTTTCGACGTGCTGCAATCCGCCCGCGGCCCGGGAGTCGTCCGACGCCGCCGGCACTGCGCCGGCCGCCGGCGGGCCGCTCTGCGAGGACCGCGTGCGGGAGATGCTCAGGGAGGTCAAGGACCCCGAGCTCTTCGTCAACATCGTCGATCTGGGCCTCATCTACGGGGTCACGCTCACCGCCGCGGCCGATGCACCCGGCCGGCAGCACGTCGCGATCGACATGACGATGACGAGCCCCGCCTGCCCCGCCGGGCCGCAGCTGATCGCCGACACGAAGCGGGTGGTGGGCGCGAGCCCGGACGTCGCGGCCGTCGAGGTGCGGATCGTGATGGACCCGCCGTGGACGCCCGACCGCATGACCGACGCGGCCCGGGACCAGTTGGGCATCTTCTGACGCGCGGCGGTGCGGATGGCCAGGCGGCTGCGGCGCGTCCCCATGCGACTCCTGGTTTACGAATGGTGCAGCTCCGGCGGTCTCGCGGCCGCCGACACGCCCTCCATCGTCCGCACCGGTGACGACGTCGAGTGGCTCGCCCGGGAGGGGCGGGCGATGTTCCGCGCGCTGGTGGCCGATGCCCTGCGGGACGGGGGCTTCACCGTCACGGCGCTCGTCGATGCCGCCCGCGGCTGTGACCTGCCGGCCGCCGCGGAGGTGGTGCCCGTGCGGGCCGGCGCCGAGGTGGACCAGCTCGTCGCCGCCGCGCGGTCGGCGGCCGCGACGATCGTCGTCGCGCCCGAGACCGCGGGCGTGCTCGCCGCCCGGGTGGCCGCGGTGCGCGAGGGGGGCGGCCACGTGCTCGGCCCCGCGGTGGGCTTCGTGCGCGCCGCCTCCGACAAGCAGGCCACGATCGACGCGCTCGCGGCGGCCGGCATTGCCGTGCCCGCGGGGCGGGCGCTCGCGGCCGGGGCCGCGTGGCCGGACTTCTTCCGGCTGCCGGCCGTGCGCAAGGCCCGCGCGAGCACGGGAGCCGACGGGCTCGTCGTCGTGCGTTGGGGAGAGCCGCCGCCGCCGCCCGCGGATCATCCCACGCGTCTCGAGGCGTGGTGCGCGGGAGTCCCGGTGGGCGTCGCGTGCGTCCTCGGCCCCGCGGGCGTGCTCACGCTGCCCCCGCTCGTGCAGCGGTTCGCGGCACGGGCCGGGGCGGGATCCGTGCCCGGGTACGTCGGGGGCGACCTGCTCGCCGATCCCGTGGCCCGGCCGCGGGCCGAGGCGCTCGCCGCCAGGGCCGTCGCCGCCCTCCTCCGTCGCGACGGCGGCTCGGCCGCCGCCGGCTGGGTGGGAGTCGATATGATCCTCGGTGGCCGCGCCGACGGCCTCGACGACCGGGTGCTCGAGGTGAACCCGCGGCCGACCACGTCGTTCGTGGGGCTGGCGGCGGCGGCGGCGGGGAGCCTCGTGCGGCTCGTCGTCGACGCGGCGGCGGGTCGACCGGTCGCCTATCCCCGGTTCACCGGCTCCCCATCCTTCTCGCTCGCCGATGCCCCCACCCGACCGGCCTGACGTGATCGCGCTCGACATCGGCGGCGCCGCGATCAAGGCGGCCGACGGCAGGGGCTGGACGCGTGCCGAGCCGTTCGCGATGTGGCGGGAGTGGCGGCGGCTGCCCGCGACCCTCGCGGAGATCATCGGCGGCCGCGGCCGCCCCGCGCCGGTCGCGACGATGACCGGCGAGATCGCCGACTGCTTTCCGGATCGTCCGGCCGGCGTGGCCCACATCGTCGCGGCGCTCGAGGCCGCGGCGAGCGCGTGCGGCAGTGCGCCGCCGCGTTTCTACCGCACCGACGGCCGGCTCGTCGACGCCGCCGCGGCCCGCGCGGAACCCTGGGCCGTCGCCGCGGCCAACTGGCACGCCGTCGCGCGGCTCGCGGCCGCTCAGGCGGGTGCCGCACGGGCCTTCGTCGTCGACGTCGGATCGACCACCACCGACATCGTGCCGCTCGCCGACGGCCATCCCGCGGCACGCGCGGTCACCGACGCGGGCCGGATGGCGTCGGGCGAGCTCGTCTACACGGGCGTCGAACGCACGCCCCTGGCCGCGATCGTGCGCCGGCTGCCGCACGGCCCGATCCGCCGGCCCGTGGCGAGCGAGCGGTTCGCCGAATCACGAGACGCGTGGCTCCTCCTCGGGGCGCTCGACGAGGCACCCGTGTCGTGCGACACGGCCGACGGCGGTCCGTTCACCCGCGAGGCCTCGCGGGTGCGGATCGCGAGGTCGATGCTCGTCGAGCCGGATGACGTGTCGATGGCCGACGCCGAACGGGCCGCCGCGTGGGTGGCCCGGGCCCAGGCGCGGCAGGTGGCTCGCGGACTCGATCAGGTGGCCCGGGAGTGCGGCTGGCGGCCGCAGGTCGTCGTCTATTCCGGCCACGGCGAGCGGCTCGCCCGGCTGGCCGTGGACCACAGCGGCTGGAATGCCGGGGCGGTGTCGCTCCCCGATACGCTCGGCCGCGACGTGTCGCGGTCGGCCCCGGCGCACGCGCTCGCGCTCATCGCGCGGGGAGACCTGCCATGAGCGGCGCGTGGCGCGAGGGCGTGCTGCGGACCGACGCGGGTGGGCATGCCCGTGGCGGCGTGCTCAAGTTCGGCGGCAGCCTCCTCACGCGGCCCGGCTGGGAGGTGGAGCTCGTCGCGCTCGCGCGACGGGTCGAACCCCCGGTGACGGTCGTCGTCGGCGGCGGCGGCATCGTCGACGGCCTGCGGGCGATCGACGCGGCGAGCCCGCTGCCCGCGGAAGTCACCCACCGCCTCGCGATCGACAGCCTCGCGCTCACCGCCAGGCTCGCGGCCGACGCGACGGGACTGCCGCGCACGACGGAGCCGGGCACCGATTCCGTGGCGATCCTCGACGTGCCGGCGTGGCTCGCCGTGGCCGCGCGGTGGCACGCACTGCCCGTCGGCTGGCACGTCACGAGCGACTCGATCGCGGCGTTCGTCGCTGCGTCGTGCGGGGCCTGCCTCGTGCTCGCCAAGAGCGTGCCCCCGCCGGCGGCCGACATCATCGCCGCGGCCGCGGCCGGCTGGGTCGATCCACACTTTCCGCGTGCCGCGGAGGCCGTGCGGGCGATCCGCTGGACGGCACCCGGGCCCGACGCCTGAGCGGCGTCAGTCCCAAGAGCATCCCGCGACGTCCGCGGGCCGGGCCGCCAGGGTCGCGGTGCGGCTGGCGGCGAGATCCGCCGCGTCGACCGTGTTCGCGGCGAACTGCCACGGCTGGAACTTCACGCCGCCCGAGGCCGAGAGCACCCAGTTCGAGCCCTTCTTCACGCCCGTGGCCACCGTGGGCACGGCCGTGGGGACGTCGTACCGTGGCAGCGGAAACGACGCCGGCTCGAGGAGCGCCGAGAGGTCGCAGCCGGCCCGCTTGTCGAGCTGCCGCCCGTGGATCAGTGCCGCCACCACGGCGAGGTCGACACAGTTGGTGAGCTCGGCGAAGATCGGGTGCCGGGCGGACAACTGCTCGTACGTCGCCGTCATGGCGTCGCACCACTTCCGGGCCACCGCGTCGGCGGGCGCCGCGCCCCGCTTCATGCCCCCTTCCCCGGCCACGTCGCTCTCGGTGAGGCATTTCATGCGCCGGTCGCCGATCCTCCAGGCGAGTTCATCGGCGTCCCGGGCGATCGGGTCGTAGTCGGCCTCGAGCCAGAATCGGGGCAGCGTCGTGGCCCGGCTTCCTGCCGGCACCATGGCAAGGTAGCTCGGCAGCTCCGCGATCCCCGACTCCTCGAGCCCCATGCCGATGCGCTTCATGCGGTAGTCGGCCGCCACGAGCACCCGCGCGAAGCGGCTGTCACCGGGCACGCCGGCGACGGTCACCTTCTGCGGTCCGAGCGCCTCCTCCATCGCGGTGAACGTGGCCTTGGGATTCGGACCGATCGTGCCCTGGCGGCGGAGGAGGTTCTGGAGTTTCGCGATGCCCTCGGGCGCGGGGTCGATCGAGCAGGTCATGCCGCCGGCGCGGGCCGCGTCGATCGCCCGCAATGCGACGACGAAGTCCTCGAGATGCAGCGGGGGAAGGTGGCTCTTGGCCCCCACGACGGCACCGCCGGCATCGACGACGAGTTCGTCGGCGGGGCCGCAGAGCACGATGTCGTGGCCGTCGGGATCGACGAACACGTGGTCGATCCGCTGGAGCCCGCCGAGGAACAGCACCTCCGACGGCAGAGGCGTGCCCTTCTCCGTGGCCGCATGCACCGCCGCGCAGACGGCGGCGAGCGACACCTTCCGTGCGTCGCCCGCCCGGGCGTTCCAACGGGCCTCCGCCAGCCATCGGGTACGCTCGGCGGCCAGGGATTCGAGGGCCCCGGGGTCGAGGTTCCGGATGATTCCGTCGGTGTCGATCGAGATGCCGCCGACGGCGCCGCCGAAGCCTCCCCCAACGCCGAACTGTGCGTGCGCGTGCCCGAACGACAGAAGCAACGCCGCCGCAGCCGGCACCAGACGCGTCAACGCCCGCACCGTGGCCCGCCGATCCGTGGACACCATGGCATCCCCTCGTTCTGGGTGTGGAACTCTGCGAAATTCCCCATCGATGCTAGTGACGCCGCCCGAATTCGGCAAACCCGGTTCGCCGCGGCGCCCCGGCGGCCCTCGTCAACGCCCGGCCGCTGGGGCATGATGCACGGGCTTCGGCCGCGCGGCCCACCGCGGAGCGCCGTCGATCCCCGTCCCGAGTCGCCGTGGCGCGTCGCATGGAGCCGGCACCGCAGTCCTACCTCCATGTCCGTGACCCGGTCGCCGGCGAGAGCGTCGTGAGGCTCGTGCCGGGGACGCGGGTGACGCTGGGGCGCGCGCCCTCCAACGACATCGTCCTCCACGACGAACGGGCCAGCCGGGTGCACGCCGAGGTGCGCGAGGCCACGGCCGGCGGCGCGTGGACGATCCGCGATCTGCAGAGCCGCAACGGCACGACCGTCAACGGCGCGGTCGTGACGGCGGACCAGCCGCTCGCGACCGACGACGTGATTCGCGTCGGCATGGTGGACGTGCACTTCTGCACGGGCGACCCGCCCACGGGACCGGGCACGGCGGTCACCGGCGACATGCCGCCCGACGACCGCGAGTGGCAGGCCTCGATCACCCATCGCCGCAGCCGCGGCCGGCTCCTCGAGGACATCAGCGAGTCGGCCGACAGCGTGCCCCGCGTGGGCCGGGCGGCCGCTGACCTGTGCCGGCTCGCCTTCGCACTGGCGGGCGCCGACGACGCCCGCGGCATCGCACGGCTGGCACTCGGCTCGGTCCTCCAGGGCACCTCCGCCACCCGCGGGCTCGTGCTCCTGCCCGTCCACCTGGAGGCGCTCCCGGTGGAGGGCGTCACCGCCGAGACCCTCACCCCGGCGGCGGCCGTCCCGGCCACGTGGCCGACCGGCGTTCCCACCGGCGCCGCGGCGACGGTGCTCGCCACCGACGAGGCGCTCCTGGCCGGCGGCGAGCCGCAGGAGGGCGGCCTCGTCGCCACGCTCGCCGCGCCGATCCGTTCCGGAGGCCGGCCCGTGGGCGTGATGCACCTCGAGGTGGGCCCCGGCGGCCGGGCCGCCACGCCCGACGACCTCGAGTTCGTGATGGCGGTCTGCGACGCCGTGGGCGTCGCGCTCGACAAGCTCGCGGCCCGCGAGGCACTCACCGCGCGGCTCGCGACCGCGGCGGACGAGAACGAGCGGCTGCGGCGGCGGCTCGGCGAGGAGGCCTGCATGGTGGGCGAGAGCCCGGCCTTGCAGGCGATCATCGGTCAGGTGCGGCGGGTCGCCACCACCAAGGCCACGGTCCTGGTCCGCGGCGAGAGCGGTGCCGGCAAGGAGCTCGTGGCGCGGGCGATCCACGATTCGAGCGACCGGCGCGGCAACCCGTTCGTGTGTCTCAACTGCGCGGCCCTCTCGGAGACGCTCCTCGAAAGCGAGCTCTTCGGCCACGAGAAGGGCGCCTTCACCGGGGCCACCGAGCGCAAGATCGGCAAGTTCGAGGCGGCCCACCGGGGCACGCTCATGCTCGACGAGATCGGCGAGATGAGCCCCGCGATCCAGGCCAAGTTTCTCCGCGTGCTCGAGGGGCATCCCTTCGAGCGGGTCGGCGGCAGCGGCCGCGTGCAGGTCGACGTGCGCGTCGTCGCCGCCACCAACCGCGACCTCGAGAAGGCCGTGACGGCGGGCGAGTTCCGCCGCGACCTCTACTTCCGCCTCAAGGTGGTGGAGATCATCGTGCCGCCGCTGCGGCGCCGGCCGGAGGACATCGAGGCGATCGCCGCCCACTTTCTCGACCGATTCTCCCTGGAGACGGGCCGCCGCATCCGGGGCTTCACGCCCGCGGCCCTCGAGGCGATGCGGACCTACCACTGGCCGGGCAACATCCGCGAGCTGCGCAACGTCGTCGAGCGGGCGGTCGTGCTCGCGCAGCAGGAGTGGATCGACGTCAGCGACGTGAGCCTGAGCCACCTCGCGGCACCCGGCGACACCGACAAGTCGGGCGTGGTGAAGGCGGCACCGTTCGTGCCCACGACGATCGAGGAGATGGAACGCCGGCACGTGCTCGCCACGCTCGAGGCGGTCGGCGGCAACAAGACGAAGGCGGCCGCGATCCTCGGCATCGAGCGGTCGACGCTCGACCGCAAGCTCGCGAAGTGGGCGCGCGTGTAGGCCGCCCGGGAGCCGTTCTCCGGGGCTTGGTGGCGACCACCGCGAGAGGGCGTCTTGATTTCCACGGGCTGAACGGACGCCGAGTCGAGCCAAGCGCCGCCCACCGTTCAGGTTGCGCCGTCGCCGAGGTTCTCGAACCAGACTCGCGTCGCACGTGCGATCGAGGCCTCGTCCCACACGGGGGCATCCTTCCAGAGCTGGATGTTGTCAAGCATGTGACGCACCCCATCCTCGAAACCCACCCGGGGTTTCCAGTCGAGCAGACGGCGTATCTTCGCCGTATCGGCGAACGTGCAGTCCGGCTCACCGGGGCGTTTCGGGATGTGTGTGGCCGGCCCCTCCAGGAGGGCGACGAGCCGGTTGACGGCATACGTGTCACCCGACCCGACGTTGAGCACCTCTCCGGTGACGTTGGAACGCGCCGCCGCCAGGAACGCCTCCGCGACGTCCGTGACGAACGTGAAATCACGGGTCTGGGTTCCATCTCCCACCACGGTGAACGGTTTTCCGGCCAACTTCTGGGCCAGGAACACCCCGAAAACCGCACCGTAGGCGCCGGTGGTCCGCGACCGCGGCCCGTAGACGTTGAAGAGCCGGAGCGACACCGCGGGCAGTTTGTACACGCGGGCCCAGTGCATCACGCACTCCTCGCCGAGCCACTTGGTGAGTGCGTATGGGTACTGCGGACGCACAGGCTCCAACTCGCTCGTGGGGAACCGGTCGGGCAGGCCGTAGCAGGAACTCGACGCGGCATAGACGAACCGCGACGCGCCCGCCCGGCGGGCGGCCTCGAGCACCGCGACCGTGCCACTGACGTTCGCGTGGTGGTAGCGGAGCGGTTTCTCGATCGAGGGCACGATGTCGGCCAGCCCGGCGAGGTGGAACACCCATTCGCATCCCTCGAAGAGCGGGGCGATCGCTTCGGCGTCGGCGACGTCGTGGCGGTGAAACTCGACCGCCGGATTGCCTTCGTGGTGTGCGATGTTGGCGAGCCGGCCGGTCGCCAGATCGTCGATCACGCGTACGTGCATCCCGCTCCGCGTTAGCAGATCCACCAGGTGGCTGCCGATGAACCCGGCGCCACCCGTCACAATCACTTTCCGCATGCCACTCCTGACTCCGCTGCCACTCAGACAACCCGATCGCCGCGGCTTGGAAACAAAAGACGTCGCCACCAATCGAGCATCGCACTGGCTCCCAACAGAAGCCCTCGCACGGGCCGATGGCAGCCTTCGTCTTGATGGAGGGCATTCATCATTATGAGCCGCTCGATTCGGGCGTCAATCATGGCATCGAGCGAGTAGTGCCGGTCGTCGATCGGCACTCCGAGATAGACCGAGGTGAGAATCCTGATTCGTCGGGCCGTCTCGCTCATGTTGAAGAGGTGGAAGTAGCAGTAGGCGATGCAGGTGCTCACCACGGCTGCGAACGGCAGAACGCGAAGCCCGCCCAGGCACACCGCCGCGGCCGTGCAGGCGGCAGCCGCCCCCAGCGACACCAGGATCGCGACCCGCTGCGGCGATCGCTGCCGCGGACCTGGCAGCACGAGCCGGTTCACCAGCACGTGCGCCGCGAAGCATGCGACGGCGACCACGACGGGAAACGCGAGATCCGCCACCCTGTCACCCCGCTCCCTGACCGAGATTCAGCGCTCTGCGAATCGCCACGAACGCGGCCGCGAGCATCCGGCCGGTGGCGGTGAGCCGCGG
>Ga0007796_10000997_pt1 | contig 10199 bp, 18 predicted proteins | sample CryBogmetaGMA0M_FD_60373 | JGI IMG/M metagenome (GOLD analysis project Ga0007796, IMG submission 60373) | Freshwater microbial communities from Crystal Bog, Wisconsin, USA - MA0M | ecosystem: Environmental > Aquatic > Freshwater > Lake | place: Crystal Bog, Wisconsin, USA | collected 2009-07-06 | reverse complement strand
TGAACGAGTAATGTGCCGTCGCCTTGCGTTAAAATAACACTAACGCAAGGAGGCGCCCATGAACTTCGAGATCCGCATCAAAGATATCAATGCGCTGTCACCGACCGAGGTAACCACGATCTACAACGAGCTGTCGAAGGCCGCCTCAGCCAGCCTTAGCTCGATTCGCAAAGAGCTGCACAAGCGCTATATCAAGCCGACACCGGGGCCGCATCCCGAGATGTGTCTGGCAATGGTGTGGCACAACGGTATGTTCGTCAGCTGGGTTGGCACACGGCCATGGCCTGAGAAGTTCAAGGGCGAGCCCGTCACGGCACAAACGGTTGAGTGTTTCACTTACCCAGAGTGCCGCCGTCACGGGCTCGCGCGGCTTGGACTGCAGGCGTTGATCTCCGCGGGCGTACTGGATCGCAACAAGCTGGTTTCTGTGTACGCGCCGGACGTCATTCGGCTGGCGCAGCAATGCGGCTGCAAGACAGTGATTTTGTGTAAGCCGTAGCGCGCAACAACGCGCGCATAATATGCAACACCGCGACGATATGGTCGACGCGACAACGTTGTATCGCCACTTTTGCAGTTGACATATGTCAGAAAACGTTGAGCAAGTTGAGCCGTTATTGCTGGAGCGTATTGCAGAAGATTTACGCGTGTTTCGTGACCCGGCGTTGACTGGCCGTCTTTTAACGTACGAAGAAGAAGCGCAAGCACTACGCCGACACACAAACTCCACGCTGTACGCAAGCTGGCGCTCAAAATCAGAGATGTATTTTGCAGAAATTGAATTTTGTATAGCCAACAATCTAGTCCGCGGATTGTGCGCGATTGCTGCGCAAATGTACGAGCAGTACGAATATCGCGCGCCATGGACGCCTGTCGGGTTTTCGAAATCGGGCTCATACAGGCGAATTGATATTGAGTTTTGGGACTTTGACGTCGATACCAAACAGCATACTACACGCCGCGGAACGCTTGAACGCGAAACAGAACGTGGCGAGAGGTACACACTTGTGGTCGCCGACGGAGTCAACAAACCTGGCTGCAGGTTGAAAGGTATTGTAGATATATTGAACTATCTAGGTGTACCGCGCACGTATCTCGACGGCCTATATGACATGATCGACTACGCGCTTGAAATAAACGATACCGAATATGGAATTAAGCGAAAAGTGATTGATGAAGCGCGCGATACGCTCATAAAAATTCAATCCGATATTCGCGCCGCAAGTCAAAAATTGCAATCGCTTAAACGGTCACGCAAATGGCTCCGCGCACGTTGCCCTGGAACAGCTTTTGCGCGCCCAGCAGACATGCCGCCAGTTCCAACAACCGTAATGCCGTTACCAGAAGCGTGCGTAAAATACCAGGAATGCCCTGGCGTGTATTTTATATGGGATACAAACCGTGTGTGTGTTTACGTCGGCAAATCAAAAAACATCGGAAGCAGGCTGTCTGGGCATCATGTAGCGCGCGAAGTTCATGCCGTCAGTGTGCTCCCTTTAGATCTTGCCGACATTCATTACGCCGAGTTGTTTTACATTTGGCTGTGCCGTCCCCGGTTAAACAGAGAAGGCGCAGAAACAGCGAAAGTGCCCATAAAAACAACGGATAAAACATGAAACGTTACCACGAAGAACGGCATATCGCAGAGAAGCGCGTCAGGATGCGCAAAACCATCAATGCTGCTATGGACGTTTTCACCGGCAGCTTTCCGCCCGGTAGGCCGCTGATCGTTTACTCAAAGCCGGATCCCGTGGGTCGTTATCGCAAGGCTGCGAGATGCGGCGGGTGCGGTCGTGCGCGTTGTCAGGTGTGTCACCCAGAAAAGTTTCCCCGTCGAACGCCCACGCGCCAGGAACAACGGCCGTGGGGCGACGGATATTGAACAGCTCAACTCAGGAGGAAGTATGGACGTCGGACAGTTGTTTCTTTGGTTCTGTATCGCATTTGTAGTCTCGCTGGTTATCATCGGACTCAACATGATCGGCATGATGATGTCGATGAACAGAGACGGCAACCCGCTAATCTACGTTGGGCTGCATGTGTTTTTCGGCGTCGTAGCCAACATCAGCGCGCTCGGCGCTCTCGTGACGGGCATCATCTGGCTCGTGCAGTACCTGAAGAACTGAAGGAGTAACAATGGACAGCGAATATCATCTCAGCGTTCCAAACAGCAATCCCAGCAGCGCGTTTTCGCATTACGAGATTACCGGCGAGACGCTGTGCGAAAGGCTTATGAATTTCACCCTTGTCGGGGTGTATAGCGAGAGCAGCGGCAAAACGGGCAAACACGAAGTCACGACTGGGTGGACACATCTGGAACCGCTTAAGGCGCTTCTAGTAGACATCAACGGCCCGATCCCCGAAGAAGCCGAAAGCGTCGGCTGAGTCGGTTGGTTTTCTTTTCCCCTTTTTAAGGAACAACTCCGTGGACCATCCAGCTCATATTCTCATGTGTGGTGACGAGCTTGCTACTGCCGTTAGAGCCGAGATGACGCTCGAAGACAACCGGCACACTATCAAGATGGAAGCAATCTCGCGCATCATGCAGTCTGGCGATAACCCGATGACCGGCAAGCCGCACTCGTTCAGTTCGGCCGAGGCGAACGTGAACAGCGACGCTAGCTACGCGCTGCACCTTGCGTCGCTTCGCGCAGCGGCGGTAGATCGTATTCGCGCACGAGCCGCCTACGATGCTGCGCTGGCAGGCGCGCGACTGGAGACGCAAGCACAGTGACTACCATCGTTAGCAACTACGAAAGCGTCAAAACGGCTATCGAGAAGTTCGTGAAGGCCCAGGATAAGTACAGCGCGTTCGGCGCAAACGACACTGAGCCGCGCAACATCTTCGCCAGCATTCTTGAAAAGCTCGTCAATGACGACGAAGAAGTCGCCGTGCCAACGACACCTGATGGCTGGGAGCTTTACGCCAGCAGCATGAATTGCAAGAAAGCGGCCGGGGCGCTTCACGCCGCGGCAACCGAGGTTGTGCAGCTCATCAACGCCTGCCCGACCAGTGAGATGCGCAAGGTACGCAAGTACATCGACAGCTACTGGGGGTGGTGAGCCTGGATTGATATCTATGGCCCGTACAAGAACCGACTGGTCATGTCGTCATCGCGCCAATCTTCGGGCGATTCGGCCGCCTCCGCTTTGGCACTCAACCTCGCGACTCCAGCCAGCTCTGCGAAGTTGGGGACCGCGTCGTTGACGTGCCAGAGCGCGGCGCACCCGATATTCACAGCTTGCGCAAAGTCGTCTGACAGCAGCGTGTTGCGGGTGATGGTGTAGATGTCGCCACCGCTACGGCTCTCGGTCTTGTTTTCCGTCAGGGCCAAGAAGTCAGCGATCAACCCCGGCTGCTCCAAGCTCTCCCAGTCGTACTCGAAAAACCGCACCTGCCCAAGTTTGATTGCTTGGCAGGTGTAAAGCAACGACCGGGTTTTGTCCAAGCTGTAATGCGCGCGGTGATTGAACGGCGTCGGCGGCTTAAACAGGATAAAGTCCTGCGCCGCCGACCGGACCAGTCGCATGGCCATAACGCGATCCAGATTCGCGCCTGCCTGCACCATAACCGTCTCGCGCACGGTTCCGGCGCCGGTGTAGTCATGCGCCAGAAGATCGCACTTGAACAGCTGGCTGTACTTCATGCACTCGCGCGCTTCAGCCAAGTGATCGCCGCCAATGAGCAGCTTCTTGGCCCACAGCACGTCGATCAGGCCCGTGGGGCGGAATCCAAGCACAGCCAGCACGGTAAACGAAATCCCCGTCTCGCCGCCGCCACCCCAGTCGACAGCCAGCATACGGTGCTTGTACTCGTCGATGTTCTCAAGGCACGCCGGGTCCGGTTCTTTCTTGTTCTTCCACGGCAGCACGCAAGATTTACGCAGGTCTGTTTCCGAGATCAGCTTCTGCCCGGCGTCGATGGATTCGCCCATCACCTCGTTGTAGAACTGGGCCTGGGTCATGTTGCCCCAGCCTTCGCGCTTCATCAGGAGCGTCGACCACTTTTCAGGATCAGCGAAGTGCAGCGGCAACAGAATCTGCGGCACGTGATACCCGGCAAAAACCCACCGCCTGTCTGGATTTCGGTGGACCCAACGACCGTGCCGCGGGTTGATTGGTTTCTGGCACTTCGCGCAAACTGTGCCGGGGTACTTCTCGCTGATGTGAATGTTGTACGGCCCGATCATCTTGTCGAGATCATGTTCAATCGACGGAATGTTCCAGTGCTTGCACGAGCTGCACGGGATAAACCACTCGGCCGCAGAACTTCGGCGATACGCGCCCTCTAACGGATTGTCCAGCGACTTCGGCGTTCCGGCCATTCGTGTCAGCGCGTACCGTGAATACGACATCGTTTCCTGGATGATCGGAATGTGGTCCGGGTCCAAGTCCTGAATCTCGTCCAAAGAAACTTGGTCGCTCGACACGCCACGGACGCGGTCAGCGTCAAGCAGCGCGAACGAAAACAGCATGACGCTCTTGTTCTTAAAGCTACGTTGCAACACGTTGTTCTCGGTGTCCGTCCCGGTCCAGAGCGCTTTGACCGGGGACTCGTCGATAAAACGGCGCACGTAGTTGTTCGAGAAACGCCGGATCTGCTCGTACAGCGGTGTGACGTACAGCGTCTTGAAGAACGGCAGGCAGTTGGAAAGCACCACGCCGTGCGATGCAAGCGACGTGCTCTTTGAAACCTGGCGCCCTGTTTTGAGCACCAGATTCTTGGACATGAGCAAACGGAACAGCGGCGAAAAGCAGTAATGGTCCCCGAGGTCATACGGGCGGCCGTTCAGATTCAAAACAAGCGGTAACAACGGCGCAAGTGACGGAAAGGCTTTTTGAGCCGCAAGCTGCTGCAAAATAGCAGACCGCGATTCGACCTCTTCGCGCCGATTGATATCAACTTGCGCCAAATCCTCCAGCATCGCCCGGATGTTGGCGTTCTTGATGGTTGGTTTGATGTTCGTTTCAGATTCGCGCGGGTCTATTACCGGCGCATTACTCAATGGTGCCATATGTGCAAGCGTCCAAATCGGCGTCGACAATCCAACCGGCAACCCGTCGGCGAACTGCAATGGTTCGAAGACGGAATCCATGACGTCATGGGTTACGCCGGGCAGGCTGTCTACGAGCTGTTTCGTTGCGCGGCCACGCTCTTTAAAGCCCTGTTCAAGAACGTGTGATTCCGCATTATGACGGCAGCAAAGCCCAAACGAGTATACTCAACGGTGGCTCGATTGGGTTTTTTAGGAGACGCACATGGCCGCCATTGGACACAACGCGAAACTGTACCAAGAACGCCGTCAGCCCGACTTGCGCCAGACTTTGCGCGGTCCAGGCCCGCAGATTTATCTGCCAGACAACGCGGTGCACGCCCTCAAACTGGAAGCGCCGTTACCACTTCCCGCGCTGCTTAATGAAAACTGTAACCCCAAGGACGGCTTGACGCATGTCTGGCCGCATGGAGACACCACAGCCCCGTGAGCCAACCGTACGATTACGAAGGTCTCTTTCTCAAGATTGGCGGCGGTTTGGTGATCGTCGCTGTTTTTGGCTATTTTGCCAACATCGGTACATTCGCTGACGTGCTCTGCGCAGTGTTTGCCGCCTACGTCGTGCTCCGCATAACGAACGCAATGCGCCGCGCAGACACAAAACCACCTCGCCCATGAGGTCGCATGTTTCCTCTCTTTGACTTTTTTGCCGTTGTCCTTGCCGCGGGCGCCGTCCTCGACGCCTGGAACAAGGGCAGCATCTTTGCCACCTGGCGCGCGCGGCTGCAAGCAACCCAAGACGTCACTGACCCCGAAACGGTCAAGGGCCGCATTTTGGAGCTATTAAGCTGCGCGTTCTGTCAGTCCTACCACGTGCCTTTTTGGCTCCTGGTCATGCTCTTGGCAAGCTCTTACCTCAGCGCTACGCTGGGGTTCATCGTGCACATTTTGGTGTACGCACTGGCTGCTACGCGGCTTGTGCATGTGTTAGACAGCCTCTTACCGCCGCGCTTGCGGCATTCACCCCCTCGCGAAGGAGTCGACTTTGGACCCCATTGAAACTCAACCAACCCGCCTGCCGTATGACGCCGAGCTGTTCAAACGGGCCACCGAGTTCAGCGAAGGCGCTCTCGCGGCCATTCCTGAGTTGCACGGCATCGCTATCATTCCGCTGTGGACAGTGCAACCCGAAGGAACGCCCAACGGCCTGCTTCAGCTGCGCGACCCAAAACCGCCGTTTGTTGCCAGTCTGCTGTTGCTGCTCAAACGGCTGATCGCTTTTTCGAACGACGCGTACAAAGACATGGTCATGCAGCTGCAGATGTTCGACCGCCACGCGGCCGAGTTGGCAACCATGATTGCAGCGCGCACGGAGCAGCTGAAGTCTACGCCGGAGCCAACGCCCCCTAATGAATAAATCCAATCCGGCGCTGACCACTGAGGTCTACATTACCGCATGTAATGAAACCCTCATTGCGATCCTCGAAAACCAATACGGGCGCCTGGAAGCGGGAGAAGCGCGGACTGCACTGGAAACGTCGTACGGTACAGTCTGGAACGAAGACGAACTGTCCGCCGTGTTTGAACTTGGCGACGTGTCGCTGCCCTACATCGCGGTTGTGCACCGCGAAACAGGCAAACGCGGCACAGTTATGCGCCTAGACTCACCGCGGTTCTACTTTCTGTTCAATCCGGAAGTTTTGAGCGAGGTTGTTTCTGATGGCTGACGATGTTCCGCACAAGTTTTCCACGGGCGCTGTCCGCTCCTCAGACCGCGACCAAGAACGCTGGGATCTCATCAGTCCTATCGGGTTGCGTGCCCTGGCGCGCACGTACGCGGAAGGCGCCAAGAAACGCGGAGCCTGCAACTGGGAAAACGGCATGCCCGTGACTGACTTGCTCAATCACGGCATTGCGCATCTCTATGCGTTTCTTGGCGGCGACCGAAGCGAAGACCACCTGGGCCACGCTGCGTGGAACATCCTGGGTGCGATTCACTCGTTGGAAAAGTGGCCGGAACTGAACGAAGGCCTGCTGAGGGGGGAAGGTTGCTCCTGCCCTCCGGCGGCGGTTGTTGCAAAACAAGAACCGGCGTTGGAAACCCCGCAAATAACCGTCAAAGCTGAACCGGAGCCGCGCTGGTGGCCTGGAATGCCCTGACGCGCGCGCGACGGCCTCTTGCAATGCGCGTTTGACTTGCTACTGTGAACTACAGCAATACGGCGCATTTGGCGCTGCTCTAACTGCAGCCCTTTCTTTAGCCACTTCCCGCAAATAAGCGAATCAAAGGCACTCTCATGTCCAAATCCGACGCTGAGGCGTTGTTCGAATCTGACGAGGCGTTTGCTCAACAACCAGCAACCGCCACGGCAACACGGAAGAAAAAGTCCGGCACGGCGGCCGAGATTGATCTGCCAGAGTCTTCCGACGATTATCCGCCCACGACGACCAACGACCTGGGCGACGTGATCGACGGGACCGAGGATGACATTTCCGATTTGGAGCACGAAACAGCTCCGCTCGTCTCCGACGTCGAAGACGATGACCGTGACCCGGCGGTGACTGCGGCTGTCAAAGCTGTCGTGCAGGCCACCGCAAACAAGAAGAGGATCCCTCCCATGGCTGACACTGCGAAGAAGACCATTACCAAGGCTGACTCCATCCGCGCGACCATCACAAAGATGAAGGCTGCCGGAAACGACGCCATCCGCCCGCGCGACGTGATTGCCGCGCTGGAAAAGCAAGGCATCACCGTGACTGCGCCGCAGGTCAGCGTGACGCTGCGTGACTGGGACAAGCAGGCCGACAAGCCGACTCCGACAAGCGCAAAAGCGCCCGGCAGGGTCGTGACAGCGGTCAAGTCCGAGAAGCCCAGCAAGGCAACGACCCCGGCTGAAACCGCGGCTCGCCGCGTTGCGAACAAGGTCCGCAGCGTCGAGGTTGCGCCCCAAACGCAGCCACAGGCGCAGGCGCAGGCAACGAACGGCGCAGCGCACGCCGGGCTGATGCAAACGGCCGCATTCGTCAGGTCGGTCGGCGGCACGCAAACCGCGCGCGAGCTGCTGACAGTTTTCGAGCAGTTGATGGCCGCGGGCGGCTGACCTCTGGTGGTTGCTTTCTCGCAGAGCCGGGTGTCTTTAGGCAGAATGTGCGCCTAAAGCCCCGGCTTTGCGAGCCATCTTAACCGGGTGTTCTGCCCGCGCGCCGCGTTATTCATGCGCGGCGTTTCACACGGAGGCTCGTATGCCCGCAGCATGTCCTGCGCAGCCCGTGGCAAGGTCTGAACCGACCCTGACCATGCCCGCCGGGACCATCAAACGCATTCACGTAAACCAGCACATCATCCGAAAGAACGTAAAGACGGCCCAAGACGACCCCGGCATCACCGTGCAGTGGAAGGGCAAGTCTTACGTCGGTCGCGATGTTGTCATCAAAGGTGCCAGCCAACTGATTCAGCGCATGCAGCAGCCGTTGGCGTGCGGCGCCCGAATCTGGATCGAAACCACGGCGGAGGTCGACATCCTGTGAGGTATACCCAGGAAGAGCAAGACAGCGACGAAGAACGCGTCAACAACGCGTTCGAAGTGCTGGACGCATTTCGCAAGCAGTTCGGTGACATCGTGAAGTTTGACGCGCTGACCATTACAGACGTCGGCAACGTTGTCCTGAATCCATTCAAAGGGCCAGTAGCAGCGAAAGATATCTATTCGCGTGACGAGCTGCTGGCCGCATTGGAGGTCATCGCCGATAGTCCCGGCGCTGACATTGAAGAGGCGATTGTTATCGCCGTAAACGACTACCGCGAGACCCACCAAAAGAAAGAAAGAGAGTGAAGCATGAGTCACATCGTGAACGTCAAGACCGAAGTTCGTGACGAAGCCGCCATCCGCGCGGCCTGTATGCGCCTCGGCTGGGCGCAGCCGACGTACGGCACGTTCAACGTGTACGCCGTCAAGAAGACCGGCCTTGGTATCGTCGCGCCGGAGTGGAAGTATCCGATCGTCGCCGACGTCACCACCGGCGACCTGGCGTACGACAACTACAACGGCCACTGGGGCCCGCAGGTCAGGCTTGATTCGTTCCTCCAGGCGTATGCCGTGGAGAAGGCCAAGCTCGAAGCCGCCAAGAACGGTTATTCGGTGTTCGAGGAAACCCTCTCGGACGGTTCGATCAAGCTCTCTGTCACCGTGGAGTCCTGAAAACATGTCGAAGACCATCGAAATCATCGTCAGCCCCAAGGGCGAAACGAAGCTGGAAACCAAGGGGTTTGCCGGGTCTGGTTGTCAGGAAGCGAGCCGTGCGTTTGAGCAGGCTCTGGGTGCGAAGACCAATGAGCAGCTGACCTCCGAATATTACGCGGAGCCCAACGCCAACCAGATCGAAGCCACCAACTGAGGACAACCATGTCGCTGCCACAGAAGATCAAGGAACTCGTGTGCGCGGGCTTTTCCGGCATCTGGGTCGATACGCAGGAGACGGCTGACGCGGTCGAGACTATCCGCAAGATGGCCAACGAACGGGATTGGGGCTGTGAGTGCTGGGATCTCGATTGCCAGCTTTATGTTCACGGCGCGCAGGCTCCTGGCCCCGTCCAGGCGCTGCGCTGGCTCGACACGCCCAACGGCCGTGCCAAGCAGCCGCAGCTTCTCGTGCTGGTGAATTACCACAAGTACATCACCAACCCGGAGGTCATGCAGGTGCTCTCCAACCGGGTGCACGCGGGCAAGAAGATCGGCCAGCACGTCATCATCGTGTCGCCGGTCCTGCAGATGGTGCCCGAGATCGAGAAGCTGTTCACCCTCGTGCATCACGACCTTCCCGATCGTGAGCAGCTGACCGTGATCGCCAACGAGCTGTTCGTCGGCGAGAACGAACACCTCAAGCCGACGCCCGAGGTCATCTCCGCGGCGGTTGAGGCTGCTGCGGGTATGACGCGCATCGAGGCCGAGAACGCGTTCTCTCTGTCGCTGGTGCGGCATAAGACGCTGGCTCCCGACGTGGTCTGGACTCTGAAGAGCCAGAACATGGAAAAGGTTGGCACACTCAGCCTTTACCGTGGCGACGCGTCGTTCGAGTCGCTTGGCGGCCTGGAGAACCTCAAGGGGTTCTGTGTGCGGGCAATGCGGCGGCAGGGCGAGCCCAACGCGAATCTGCGGCCCAAGGGCGTCATGCTCTTGTCGCCGCCGGGTTGCGGAAAGTCTCAGT
>Ga0007796_10000995_pt1 | contig 10202 bp, 11 predicted proteins | sample CryBogmetaGMA0M_FD_60373 | JGI IMG/M metagenome (GOLD analysis project Ga0007796, IMG submission 60373) | Freshwater microbial communities from Crystal Bog, Wisconsin, USA - MA0M | ecosystem: Environmental > Aquatic > Freshwater > Lake | place: Crystal Bog, Wisconsin, USA | collected 2009-07-06 | reverse complement strand
GCGCCCCACAGGGTTGCAAATGGCCCCAACCCTATCAAGACCCCGAGCCCTCTCGGACCCAGATCGTGCGCCATACTCGCGAGGGTGGGGCGCTCGGACCGTATGTAGGGTCCCTCCAAGGTCTGGTACAGCTTGCGGGTCTGCGCACAAAACTTCAGAAATCGCCGGCCTTCCTGGGGGCTGCTGAATGCCGCAATCGCATCGGCAGATCGCTGGGTATCTGAAAAAATGTCAAGGTATCCCTCGGTCCCGCGCCAGGCGTGCCGTGCCAGCACATGGATGGGCTCCAGCGAAACAAGGTCATCGAGACAGGTGCCTAATTCAGCAAGCAGTTGGTCAAACACCCATCGCATCGTGAATACGGTGGGGCCCGAGTCGATCGCCGCACCGTCGACGACCAACTGCCGCATCTTTCCACCGGGCGCATTGGCCGAGTCCACGACAGTGACCTGGAGTCCCCTGTTGGCAAGGTCCAACGCGCTCACCAATCCACCAATGCCAGCGCCCACCACCACGACGCGGTGGCTTCGCACGGAATCAACCATATTGGCGCTCTTTCCAAGTGCCGCGAATACTCAAAGGTACAAATCGCACAAACATCGACTCGGAAAAATACCGGTTTTTGGCTGCGGCGACGATGGCTTCCTGGTGGGAGCCGGTCCGTGCGTACGCATCCATAGAGGCGACGCTATCCCATAAGCTGAAAGTGGCCTGCCGGAGAAACGGCGCCTCGCCCAAGCCTACTGCCAGTTGACAACCTGCTGCCTGCTCCAGCGACTTCTGCGCGTCGGGTGCATACCGCCAAAATGCCGCTGCCCGCCCCATATGAATCGAGGCCCTGGTCAGCGCCGCAATGGGGCCGGAAGTCGGTGGTGGTGCCGCGACCGACAGTCTGTTGCCGTCCCAGCTCCCCCTGCAGGACCACGCCTTCAACCGAATCACGCAGTACTCTCGCGAGGACTGTTGATAGTTCGCAGCAAGTTCGGAGTGCTCGATGAACTCATCGGCAGAGCGCAAGTTGCTAAACAACGCAAACAGGCCTTGGCGCGTACCACTGGGACGCAGACTAAAGCCACCCTCAAAGCCGCTTCCCAGAACTTTTGCAAATCGCAGGCAGGGAACCGATCGCAGTGACCGCGGCCCCCTAACAATACGAGACCAGCCCCAAAGAAGTGCCGATGGTTGTATGTCAGCCAGCAAAAGAACCGCAACTTCTTCGGAGAGTGCTTCCATAAACTTGGATGGTATGCCAACTCCAGAGATGCGCAGGATACAAATGAAGAAGCATGGCCCACGCACAAAGCGCGGGCCATGCTCTATTTCTACTGCTTGGCGAGCGCCTGTAGCTCAGGGAAGCTCTTTGCCATCTGTGCGCCATACAGGGGCTTGTAGGCGCCCTGGTGGCAAGTGGTGCAATTGATTTTCGCCACATCACCCGTGGGGCCCAGTCGCCCTGCCGGGAACTTGTCTGTCAGCGGAACCATGTACTCATTGTTCAGGTCCCGCGCCATACGGATTCCGTACCATGCGGTCACCCGTTGTGGGCGGGACTCTTCCCAGGACTGGAAATTCCGGGTGTTATGGCAATAGGTGCAGTTCACGCCAAGGGACTCGGACATGTGCACCATCAAGCCATACGTGTGCTCGGCCTGCTTGGTGGAGGTGCGGTTCTCGGCAGCGCCTTTCATTGTCATGGCTTCATTGCCATTGAGCCGGATTTCCGAAAAACCTTTCAAGTAGGGCGTGAAAGGATCAAAGGGCAGTGAGGTCAGCCCCACGGACTTTGAAGGCTGGTTCTGGCCCGCCAGATCGCCCAACAGGCTGTTGGCGTATTTGCGATCCTTGGGTGCAAACCAAACCTGCGCCGGAATGTTGTTGCCCCGGTGGCAGGTGTAGCAGGTTACCCCCGTGGCCGCCACGTGGGTTTTCCAGTCGCCGTTGACGCGTTGGGTCATCTGAATCATGCGCCGCGCCACGACCTTGGTGTACTTCGCGTCATCCGCGAAGTTTTCCTGGTTGTGGCAGTAAGCGCAACCAGCCTCTGGCGCAACCCATTGTGTGATTGACGCCATCGTGCGGCTGAACTCCGCAACACTCAGGTCGCCCAGAAGCTGCACGTTCTTGTAAACGTCCTTGGCTTTGGGGCCATCCGGGCTGGCAGGCTCGGGCGCTGCAGGCGCCTGGTTCAGCGTTGCTTGCTTTGCCAGTGTCCGCGGGTTGTATATTTGTTCAATACCCGTGCCGCGGAAGCCGGTTTGCACCGTTTCAATGGGGGGGCGCTCGCAGCCCGCCAACAGCGCTGTCAGCAGCGTTGCACCCGACAAAATTACCAATCGCATCGTATTGTTCATGGCTTCACTCCCAAAAGAGCGGGGTCAATAACCAGAGGGCCTACCTGGGGATAGCCTGGAACTACATGGTGCTTGACAGACCAGAGGTACCAGTTGTCCACGACCGTACCGGTCAGCAGGATTCCAACGCCACCCACGAGCGGACACAGCACAGCGAACCACCAAGCCCAGCGGTGAATAGATTCCATCGTTGCGTTGAAACCCATCGTCCAACGCCAGAACAGCGCTGCCCGTTCCGAGGCCGTGCCCCGGTCAACAATCTGCTCAATCTCGCGTTCTCCCCCAAAACGGCTCACTGCGAGAATCGTGGCGCCGTGCATCGCGAAAAGCAGGACGGAGCCGTACAAAAAAACAATGGACAGCGCGTGGAACGGGTTGTAAAACAAGTTTCCGTAGCGCAGGGAGAGGGCCGAGACCCAGTCAAGGTGGGGAAATACACCGAATGGAACAGCCTCTGACCAGCTGCCCATCATGATGGGACGGAAAAGACCACACACCAGATACAGCCATATCGCAGCAGCAAAGGCCCAGGCCACGTGCGTGCCCAAACCGAGCTGCCTTGCCCTGCGGTAGGTTCTGGCCCACCACAACATGATGGATACGGTCAGCAAGAAGCCGGTAATGATCCACCAGCCGCCCTGGGCCAGTGGAGGAATGCTCAAGCCAAAGGCAGGCGGAGGCGGTTCCAGCGCCAACCAGAACAATTGGCGCAGCAACTGGATCGGGTTCCAGTCCACGGAAGCCAGCATGTTGAAGCCGATGATGTTGAACGCAATCGTCCCAAACAACAGCGACGCCACGCCGAGTGACCCAAGGTATACCGGGCCAATCTGTGCGTTTCCAATACGCCCTAACAGGTGCACCAGAAAAGGTGTGCCGGTTCGGTTCCAGTCGCCTTTGGGCAAGGCAACCCCGTCATGCAAGGGGCCTACAGGTTGAACCGAGGTAAATAGATTTTGGTATTCAGCCATTTCTTGTCTCCTTGTCTGTTCAGGTGCGCCAAATAGGCATGTTCAACCACCAGCCCCACCATTCCGGCCAGGCACCAGTCCAGAACGGACCACTGACCACAATACAGACGATGCCGAACCAGACACCGGCCAGTGCCAGGAAGAGTCCCAACCGGTGGATTCCCAAGGTGCCCACGGAATAGCCGATCAGATCCCGAAAGAAAGTGTCTTCGTGCTCAGGCGACTTGACCGTCTCTCCCGCCTTGGGGTTGGTTGCCGAAAGCACCAGCCCACCATGCATGGACAAAGCCAATACTGTCGCAAAGAACAGTGTGACTGCGATCATGTGCCACGGGTTGTAGTGAAAGTGCAGATACTGGTAAGCCGTGTTGCTGATCCAGTCCAAGTGGCTGTAGATTCCGTAGGGGAAAGCATGTCCCCACGCCCCCATCAAAACCGGACGAATGACCTGCAAGGAAACATACGCGAGGATGGCCATGCCGAAGGCGACGGGAACATGCAAGCCCATGCCCAGCTTGCGACAGATTTCGACTTCCCGCAACGCCCAGGAAACAAAGGCGCCAATAGCGCATACCGTGATGATTTGCCAGATCCCGCCCTCGAGCATCGGGGCGAACCGTAAGCCGTAGGAAATGTCAGGCGGGGCAATACTGATCTGCCAGATATTCCAGGTGGGGCCCAACGCTGCACCCCAGAGGATCATTGCCGTGCCTGACAATGTAAAAAAGATGGTCGTGATTCCGAAGAATCCGACATAAAACGGTCCGACCCAGAAATCAAACAGGTCGCCCCCGAAAAGGGTTCCACCGCGCACGCGGTACTTACGTTCAAAGCTCAGCATGGTCATATTGCAACCTCCGACCGTACGACGGTCAAATTAGCCCCAGCGCGGTGAGAGTCTAGTTATTCAAGAGACAGACGCACCGTCCAAAATGAACGAAATGCGTCTGCCGGTAAAACGACCGAAGCCGTCATTTTTGCGGCAGAGCCGCGTTCTGAGCAGCCTTTGCGGCCTTGACCGTGTCGGGATGCCAGCTGTTGATGTTGTAGCGATCGCCACTGATCTGGATCAGGTGGATCGTTGTAGATACAAAAGCGATCAGCAGTCCGGTGAGGACGATTGCTTTGCGAGGATCGATAACACGCCAAATGCGCCACATAGGAATTTCCTTTCGTTAACTCAATTGAGAAATCACGGTATATACCGCAGACTTCACGCTGACCATGATGGTCTTTGTTCCCTCTGCGCCAGGCAGCCACGTGCGCCAATTCAGGGCAAGCAACTGTCCGACCACTGCAACCGTCATGAATACACAAAAGATCACCACAAATATCGTCCGGTAGCCATTGAGATGGCTGTCAGAAATGAATGAGGGATCGCCGACGTGTTGATGGTTCATATACACCTTTAGGTCTTGGTTCTTTTAGAACCAGGGACGCCAGATCCACACCAGGCTGTGCGCAAAGAATGCGCCAGCCGCCCACAGCAGGTAGCCCTGCACGTAGTATTTGTGGAACTCTTGCGCCTCTTCGTCTGACAGCCCGGATGGGTTCGCTGCTTCAGTCATAGGTAGCACCTCTATCAAAATGCCTTTCGGCGACCACCGCACTGTGTGAGAGTGCGGAACGAATGGCCAAAGCGCAGTACGCTTCGACACCTTTTGGCCCGGTTGCCCGGACCCTTGCACTGACCAAGGAAACAGGGAGTTGGCAGGTCATGCCGTCACTCCCGCTTTCGATGGTCCGAACAATTCTGAGAAACGGGTGGCCTCGACTTTGGCCCGCCCGCTTTCCCTTGCATCCCGTTCGGCACGATCCCGCATCTGCTTTGCTGCAGAAATGCGCACCAGCACCGGTTGTGCTTCCAAAAGCTCTTCCATATGCGTGTGAGCCTCCGGTTCCCACTCGATCGTTTCCTGGCTTGCCGCCCTGCCGGGTGTAGCGTCGATCTTGTCCAGTTCGGTGCCCAGCGGCAGGATATGGAACAGCGCATCGAACAGGGCGTTGCAAAATTCCTGGATGATGTACGTGGCGCCTGAATAGCCCATGAAGGGGGTACCCGTGTGGCGCCGGATAATGGGAAGCGGAAAACTTGCCGGAATGAAGCTTGTCTTCATCATTCCCCCGGCACCGATCTCTGCGAGATAGATGCGTTCGTTGTAGCTGCCGTAAAGCACCAAAGGCGTCTTTTCAGCAATCAATTTCCGCACTTCGGCGTTGTCTGTTTTGGAACCTGCCAGCCTGGGGATCGCAAAGTTGCATGGCAGTCCCATTTCGTCTTCGAGGAAATGCCGGATTCCACGGGTATAGGTCTCATTGGCGACCACACCAAAATTCGCCGTACCAAAGAAGTCCTGGGTTACCGAGCGCCACAGATCCCAGATGGGTTTGATCGTGGTGTGTTTCTCGCGCTCAATGAAAGGTTCGGGGTCCAGGCCCAAAAGTCCGCCCAGCGTGCGCAAGAATTTGGTCGTGCTGTGCAAACCGATAGGCGCTTGCAGGTAGGGCCGCTCCAGCGCCTCACACAGCATCCGGCCAAACTCCCGGTACATGCAGATATTGACATCGGCCTCGACCAGGCGGGAGACGTCTGCGAGATGGCTCCCAAGCGGGAAGACCATGTTGATTTCGGCGCCAATGCCTTGCACCAGGCGGCGAATTTCAGCCAGATCGCTCGGCGAATTGAACGTACCGTAAGACGGCCCAATGATGTTGACCCGGGGCTTTTCGCCTGCCTTGCGCTCCCTTTTGGGAACATGGCGCAGACCGTATTGTTGCCAGAGCCAGTAGATGGCGCGGTTGGCACATTGCCACTGGTCTTCATCGATGGTCCGGGGTAGGAAGCGCTGTAGGTTGGTGCCTTCCGGGGTTACGCCTCCGCCGATCATTTCCGCAATGGAGCCGGTCACGACCACCGCCGGTAAATCGGGGTCCAGCATGGCATGCGCCCGGCGCATCGACCCCTCCGTCCCCTCACGACCCAACTGTTCCTCTGCCAGCCCTGTTACGACAATAGGCAGTTCGTGTGGAGGAAGTGCATCGGTATAGTGAAGCACCGAGGTGACCGGCAGGTTTTCGCAACCCACGGGGCCGTCGATTACCACTTGCAGCCCTTTAATGGCCGTGAACACATACACCGCACCCCAATAGCCTCCAGCGCGGTCGTGGTCGAGGACTAGCATCAGATCATCGCCTCCGCCTTGCGCTTCTTCAGCAGTTTCTCGAGCTGGCGTTTGGTCTCTGCCTTGAATTCGGGGCGGTCCACCGGAACTCCATTGGCGCTTTCCCACACGCCAGCAGAGTGTCCCGTGCCAGTATCACCAAAAAACTCTTTCATCTGCGTAAATCGGGCGCGGTTGCCAATAGCCGAATTGATGACGGTGGCCAGAGAGCCGGCGCCCGCTGGGCCCATTAGGGGGCGTGCAGAAATCAGGTTGGTGAAGTAAAGCGCCGGGATGCTCAGTTCCTTGGCAGCCTGCACGATGGGCGTGGTTCCTATGGTCAGGTCCGGCTTCCATTCGTGCATGGCGGCCAGATCCTGCTCCAGGGACGCGCGGTATTGGACATGCACGCCCCGCGCCTCCAGCCATTCCCGGTCGGGCTCACTCCATGCCGTGCGCGGGCAAGCTGTGCCGACGTAGCGCAGGTCAGCGCCGCTTTCCACCAGCAAGCGTCCGACCAGCAACTCAGAACCTTCGTAGCCGCTCAGCGTGATGCGACCCTTGATCGGCATCCTGGAGAGCCCGCCTTTGATGGCCGGTAGCATGATGTTTTTAACCAGATCAATCTTGGCTTGCGGCACGTTGGCGGCGGTACCGATGGCCTGCAGCCACGCCTCGGTACCATCGTGTCCAACGGGAGCTGATCCGACAATCGGGCGACCGGCGGCTTGAAACTCGCGGATGCTGGCGGTATAGAACGGGTGGATGGCGGCGACGGCCGCGCAGTCCAGAGCAGCGTACAGCTCGCGCCATTCCCGGGTGGGTACCACCGGGCCCGCTGCGATGCCCATGGGTTCGAGCATCCTGCCAATGATGACCGGATCGGCCGGGAACATTTCGCCCAGCAACGTGACGGTAGGCTTGTCGGAGCGACCGCTTCGTGGTGCCTGTACCGGTCCGGCGATGATTTCTTCGCGCGCATATTTCAGCATGGCGCCAGCCAGCACATCCTTGGCTTCGGCGTGCGTAGGCACACCGAAGCCAGGAACATCGATGCCAATAATGCGCACGCCGTTGATGTCTTTCGGCAGCAATTGCAGCGGCACACCGCTGGCCGTCGGCACACACAGATTGATGATGACAATCGCGTCGTAAAGTGCCGGGTCCGCCTGGCTGTAGACAGCTTCACGGATGTCTTCAAACAGCTTTCCCGTGACCAGCGACTCCGAGTTGAACGGCACATAGCCCACACTTCTTTTGGCGCCGTAGAAATGGGAGGTAAAGGTCAGACCGTAGACGCAGCAAGCAGAGCCAGAAAGGATGGTGGACGTCCGGCGCATGCGCAGTCCGACACGCAGTGAGCCGAACGCAGGGCACATGCTCTGCGGCTGGTCGTGCGGGCCGGCTTTGGGATCAACCGGGTAGTCTTTGGCATATTGCGCCAGCACTTCCGATTTGCCGGACGCCCTGGCGGCGGCGAGCATCTTTTCACCACCGGCGTGGCAACCCATTCCATCGCCCTCGATCGCGGTGGCGACAGCTGCGTCGGTTGCCTTAACAATGGGGATGGTCTTGCTCATGGTGGACCAGGCTCAGACTTCGTCGTACACGACTTCAAGCGTCGGTTTGCTGTTGTCGGTCTTGCCGCACATATCAAACTGGGTAGCGGGCTCGAGAACCACGTTCCTTCCCACAGAGGCCGCAGAAAACAAGCCGAGCAATTCGTCCTGCGTCATAGGCTTTGGCCGTACTGGCAAGGAGGTCCCGACGTTTTCGGCCAGCTCAGCAAACATAGGACCCCATACCGAGTCCGGGCGGCCAATGATTTCATAGCTCGCACTCTTGCGACGGATATCCTCGTTGGCAGGAATCGTGGAGAGAACAGGAATGCCCACATGCTGTGCAAAGTTCGCTGCCTCGCCGGTGCCGTCGTCGCGGTTAATCACCATGCCGGCCACGCCCACATTGCCACCGAGCTTGCGGAAATACTCTACCGCCGAGCAAACGTTGTTAGCCACATACAGTGACTGCAGGTCGTTGCTGGCTACCACGATCACTTTCTGGCACATGTCGCGGGCGATGGGCAGGCCAAAGCCGCCACACACGACGTCGCCAAGGAAGTCAAGCAGCACGTAGTCGAAGCCCCATTCGTGAAACCCCAGCTTTTCCAGCAATTCAAAGCCGTGGATGATTCCCCGTCCGCCACAGCCCCGACCCACTTCGGGGCCACCGAGTTCCATGGCGTACACACCGTCCCGTTTGAAGCAAACATCGCCAATGGCGACAGCTTCTCCAGCGAGTTTCTTTTTGGATGACGTCTCGATGATCGTCGGGCATGCACGTCCTCCGAACAGCAGGCTGGTCGTGTCACTTTTCGGGTCACAGCCTATGAGCAAAACTTTCTTGCCCTGCTGCGCCATCATGTAGCTCAGGTTGGCGAGGGTGAAGCTCTTGCCGATACCGCCTTTTCCGTAGATGGCGATGATCTGGGTTTCCTTGGTTACCTCTCCGGTCGCTACGGGAGCAGGTTCCATAGAAGCCTCGGTCCTCAGAATTTCACGCATGAAATTCATGGGCGCCTGCGCAGGAATCGAACTAGAACTCATGTTGCGTGTCTCCAATCAAGAATCATCTTCAGGCAGGACGAGTCCCCGAAAGCGGTGCGGTACGCCGTATCCGCCTCGCCGGTCTCGTACTGATGCGTAATCAGGCCGTCGAGTGAGAGGCGCCCGGACCCAACCAGTGCGATGACATCAACCAGATCCTGGGGTGCCCATTGGGCGGCGACCCGGATGCGCGCCTCGCGCATGAATGCCGGCGGAAATATGAAGGACAGTGGCGCGTCATAAAAGCCTGCCAGCACCACCTCTCCGCCGGGAGCCAAACGGCTGATCAGTCCATCCAGGAGCGAACCATCACCGCTGACGTCACAAATGCACTTGTAATTGCGCCGCGTGTCGGCCGATGGATCGATGACCTCGTAGCCCACCGCGCCCGTACGACGATCGGGGTTGGTTTCCCACACCACAGGACTGCCGCCGGCCATGACTGCCAGCCTGGCAATCATCCTTCCAAGCACGCCATGGCCCACAATCAAATCGGGCTGCTGCGTCCCTGGTGCGGAGTTGGCGTGGTACGCAGTTGCGGCCAGTGCAAAAAGCACGCCCCGCTCTCCCAGGTTGGGTTCGATTTCCATCGCACGGGTCGAGGGCACTACCAGCCGGGATGCCGAGCCGCCAAAAAGGTTGCGCGCTTCTTTGAAGCACTGGGAACCCGGCACAAAAACCAGCGTGCCTTCTTTGAGTGCCGCCTCGCTGCCCGCCCGAACGACGCGACCGACCGTCTCGTAACCCGGTACCAGCGGATAACCCATTCCGGGAAACGCGGGCATGGTTCCGTCCCACAAGAGGCGTTCCGTGCCGGTGCTGATTCCGCTGTATTCCACTTGCACTTCGACGTCTGCGGCCCCCATTTCTGGGAGTTCCAGTGGCTGGATCCGCAGAGACTTCGGGTTATCAAAAACGACTGCTTGTGCTTGCATGGCTGTATGTTTACATTGACACCATAAAGTGTCAAGAAGAATGTACAGGTTCGGATGCTTTGGCGGGTAAACCCTTAGCCTTTCGGGCTACCAAGATTTGGGTTTGCAAGGGCATGGGGTTTTTAACGAGCGTCACTTCGGCAAAACCCGCCTCCTGGATGAAGCCCATCAGTTCCCT
>Ga0007796_10000993_pt1 | contig 10207 bp, 5 predicted proteins | sample CryBogmetaGMA0M_FD_60373 | JGI IMG/M metagenome (GOLD analysis project Ga0007796, IMG submission 60373) | Freshwater microbial communities from Crystal Bog, Wisconsin, USA - MA0M | ecosystem: Environmental > Aquatic > Freshwater > Lake | place: Crystal Bog, Wisconsin, USA | collected 2009-07-06 | reverse complement strand
GCTGTCTCTCACATCGAACACGGTTTAAAGCGGATCCGCGATTCAACGTCAGATTCTAGCCCGGATCGCCCGGCAAAGATATGAACTGTCGCCTAAGTTCGCGGGCTCCATGGCAACAGCGCGGCTGCGCGACCACGCCATGTGCATGCATGCTCGCCGACCACTCACGCACGGTTTCCCAGCTCAGAAAACCATCACCGCGCGCGGAATCTGGAAGGTGCTTGATCATGCATGGCTGAGGAAGCATAATTAAGTACATCTTTGGCCACATGGGTTCACGCCATCTTTCAAGGGAACCCATACCCGGCCTTTAGATCGCCCATGTCGCAGGTTTTTACAGCGGTTGCCTCTCGTCCCACCGGCCATTGCTCATCGGTTGAGCATCACACTTTTTTTGCCCCGACCTCTGTGGGCTTTCGTTGAATCTTGTTCGTTGATTTCGGATGGGGATCGACACGCGCCAATACCGTTTGTCCGACCAGACCAGTGGGCGATCTTACCAGTCATTCATGCACAGCGGCTCAGGAATCGCGGAGGTGCACCTTGCCTGAATACGTTCTACGAGTCGAAGCGGTGAACTTCGACTGGAGCATCTTCGACACCGTGGATATCTCAACTGTCCGCGGCGGGAGCTTGCTTGTGCTGAATGCCATTCAGCAACTGGGCAAGGAACTGCCGTCCTTGATGGCTGGAATTTGTAGCGGGCTGAACATTCTTTCCACGGCGGCCTCGTTCGGCCTGTTCCTGGTCGATGCCAACGATTGCGCTGCCGCCACAGCATTGAAAAAGGCCGTGGAAAACTATCTTGCACAATCGGAGCTGGTCTTCCCCACCGGCAAATTACTGCCGTTATCCCAGGCCACTTTCGTGGTGGATGTGATACCCGTGGACGGCTCGCTTCACGACGCCGTGCAACAGGCACACGCCCGCAACCGCTGGCAACAATACCAGAGCCCAAGCCTGTCACTGGATTGGCTGAAAGACGATACAGCGCAGAACCCTTGCGAAATCGACAAGGTTCGCCCCGCAGTGGAAGATGTTTTTAAGAGTATCGTTCTTACGAAAGTGTCTCGCTCGGTCTCCTTCCGCCGTCAATACGGCCAGTGGGCTCGTCAAGAATTCTACGAGCACGAAGCGGGCTCGGATCGCAACCTGTCATTCGTGGATGACTTCGAGGAACTCGCCGCCGCCGGCAATCTTGCACGGAACCAGGCGCCACTGAGCGCGCGAGAGAAGATCGCCGTCTTTTACGTGGACGGCAACCAGTTTGGCAAGAAAGCCCTGGCAGCCTTGAAAAGTGGTGGCAGCTCGCCAGACCCCTACAAGCATTGGTCCACGGCGATCCGTGAACACCACCGCACTCTCTTGAAACAACTTCTTGATAAGGTTCAGAAAGATCCCGCCTGGCAGGCTGACAGGCGAATCCGGCTCGAAACCCTGCTCTGGGGCGGCGACGAGATCCGCTGGGTGGTGCCTGGGTGGAAAGGCTGGGAGCTTGCGGAATGGTTCTTCAGTCAGCAGCATTCAGTCACACTGGATGGTAAACAGGTACCACTTACGTACCACGGCGGCCTGGTTTTCTGCCACCGCAACGCACCGATCCGGAATATCGTTTCGCTTACGAACAGCCTGGGCGAGATCGCCAAGTCCGCAGTCGGTTCCAATGAACATAGCCTGGCTTACGAGGTTCTGGAATCGTTTGACAGTATCCACAGCCTTGAGACCCACCGAGGCAGATGGCTGCCCATAACTCTTAGCGCCGCTGGAGCCGGAAAACCGGCGGATCCGCTGGTTCTGAAGCCAGGGTCTATCTCCGCGATCTGGAGCGACCTGCGTGCCATTGCCGCCTGTCCTGACTTTCCCAGACGCCAGCTCTACATGGCGGCGAAAGCGTGGCGGAATGGAGAGAGTCTGTCTGCCCATGTGAGAAAACTCGAAGAATGCCAGGCGGCGGAGGCCGTCAGGAACTTCAGGAACCTGATTGGTAATGATTGCGCCTGGTTGCATTTGTCTCAGATGCTCCCTTACACCCCCTTTTGAGGCAGATCCATGAGACAGGCATACCGCATCAAGGTGGAACTGACGCTACTGGGCCCGATTTTGACCCGCAACGGAACCAACGGCGAGCCGGGGATCGACGCACCGCTGGCGCGTGACGGCCTGGGCCGCCCGTTCCTGCCGTTCTCACTCATCAAGGGGAAGGTGCGTGAGGCATGCAGCGAACTGGGCTACCAACCCGACTGGCTCAAAGAGTGGTTCGGCCAACCGACCGGCGCCGATCTGGAACCCGAACGGGCCCGGCTCCGGTTCACCGACTTTGTGACCGAGACTGCGGAATCGAGCGAGCCGGGCATCATCGAGCGGATCGCGCTCGACCCCAACACGGATAGCACGATCGAGCAGATGCTCGCGTTTGTGGAGGCCCCGTTCGGATATGACCAGAAGGTGGAATTCGAAGGCTTCATTGACCTGATCGCCAGTCCCGAGGAACTTCCAGAGCTTGAATCGATGCTCGGCCTGGCGTTTCGCTGGGTGCCGATGTTCGGTGCGCTCAGAACCACCGGGTTCGGGCGCACCGATGCCGTGGGTTTGAAGCGGAGCGATTGTCCAGAACGATCGAGCGGCACTCCCTGCCATGGCCCGGTCTTGCCAATCCAGCTCGAACTCGACCGACCGCTTTGCGTGATTGGTCGCAATGTGATCGGGAACCACTTTGAATCGCTGGAAACGATCTCGGGCGCGGTGCTGAAAGGGGCCACCGCCCAGTTGATCCGCGAGCTTTGCGGGAAGCCTGGCAACGCGCCGATCGAGGCCGGCTTTGCAGGACCGCACTGGCCGATGCTGTGCGAGCATTTCGAGAAGATCCGTTTCGCCGAGGCCCGGCCCAGACCCAAAGACACGAAGCAAAGATCGGTCGAGCCCCCGATATCGATCGTGACCGTATCCAGCAAGCCGGGCCAGTGTTTTGACGTGGCGCTCGAGACCGAACCCAAACTGATAGACGACCTGGCACCAGCGTTTGCCATGGACTGGAAGGAAGACGATTACCAGACGGTGAATTCCAGGTACCGGACCGATAGCCCCGCGCGGGAACTTCGCACCCGAACCGCCATCGAAGCCGACAAGGGCCGCGCCCTGGACGAATCGCTTTTCTCCTACTCGCTCGTGCTGCCAAGGTTTTTGAGCAAAGACGGAACCACGATCAAGGAGTATCTCTGGGAAGGATCAATCGGCCTGGAGGGAATCGCGGACAAGCACATACGGGCCGAGGTGGCGAATGAGCTTCAAGACCTGCTTCGCCATGGCCTTCCGGGAATTGGCAAAACCAAGGCAATCGCCAGCGTCGAATGGCTCTTGGAACCGACCCCCTGGAAGGTTGCAGCCCAGCCCCTGCCACAGTCCACACAGAAGGCAGACTTACACCGGGTCACGCTGCAAACAGACGCGCTGATGACCGATCCCAGGACTTTGGCGAATACAGAACGGTCTGACCGGCTGTTCGAGGCGTACAAGGATTTCTGGATCAAAGCGTCGGACGGCGCGTTCGAACTGGTGCGGTTCTTCGCGCGGCAGAGCCTGCACGGAGGGTTTCTCGCCAGACGAGTCAGACGCGGTTCTTACAAACCCTACTTGCTGACCGAACGCGGCAGTACGTTCGTGCTACGCGTAGTTGAACCGACAAAAGCAGCCACCTGCATGAAGGACTGGCAAACGGCCGGGCTGCCTGTTCCCGCGTGGGTGAAGGAACATTATGCCCCAGGGCCGGTCGCGCCGCTCTGGCAGAGCTGCCCATTCTTGCCGGCGGCTGGTTTTGGTGAGGTTCTCATTGACCTCGATCTGCCCACCTGTCCTGATTCCGGAGACGCCCGACCATGAAAACGCGCTGGCTTATCAACGGACAGTTCACAACCGCGTCTCCCCTGCATATCGGCTGCGGTACACCAACCTCGCACCCGCTCATCATCAACGAGAAGAGCAACGAACAATGCGAAATCGCGGCCGTGGTGCGCAGGCACCCCGCGCACGGCAACACGCCGGGTGAACCGTGCATACCCGGCACCGCGCTCAAGGGCGTGCTGCGCTCCTGGGCCGAACGGCATTACCCGCACGAGCAACGTTTGATCGAGACGATCTTCGGATCCAAGAACTGCGATGACGCCAATGCCAACGCCGGCCTTGCCGAATTCTACACGGCGCCGGCTCGCAAGCCGTACCAGGCGAAGCTGTCTCAGTTCGAAAAGTACCTTCCCTACTGGCAGCCAGGCCACCTGACGGGCATTGCCAGCCATGTGTGCCTCAATCGCGAAACAGGCGCGGCCGAGGCAGAACGTCTGTTTTATGAGGAATTCGTTCCTGTCGGGGTGGATTTCGATCTGCGGATCACCGCAACCGGCCTGGAGGACGAGGCGATCGCTTTCTTGCTGACGATCCTGGAGGAAGGAGCCGCCCATAATACCCACCCCTACCAGTTCGGGGCCAACTCCAGGGACGGCTGGGGCCGGATGAAGTGGACCCTTTCCGCCGACGCCGGCGTGAAAAAATCGCCAGACACGCTGGAACAGATCAACATGGTTCCAGGCGCGGCGGTGGGTTACGGGTTTTGTACCATCCCCTGGAGGAGCGCGAACGATTTCGAGTTTCAACAAGCCGAGCCGCCTGCGAATCTACAAATCGAAATCACTCTCCAGTTTGACGGCCCTTTGCTGGTCAACGACGCATCGCGTGATAAGCAGAATTACCCCGAGGGAGAGCAGGATGGACGGACCAACCTCACAGCCCTGCGCAGGGAGGATGGCCACGTCTGGCTGCCGGCGTCTTCGTTGCGAGGCGCGATCCGCCAGCGTGCCGAGTTCCTTCTTCGCTCATTGAACCCCACCGCCACGGGTGACCCGACCGGCCCGATCGGGATCGGGCCGATCGAACGCCTGTTCGGGCATACCACCCAGGCAGCCCGGCTCTTGATCGAAGAACCGCAGTCCGATCCGTCTGATTCCGTGCGGCAAGACTTGGTGGCCATCGACCGGTTCACAGGGGGCGCGGCCGATGGTGCTAAATTCGATGCCATCTATGCGGCCAACCCTACTCTGCATACAAGGCTGAGACTTGACCTTCAAAAAGGAAGCGTGAACCTGGAACGCGGAGATATCGCTCTCTTGCTCGCTTGTTTACAAGATATTTGCAAGCGCCAGGTCACGTTCGGTCATGGCGCGGGCAAAGGATACGGACATGCGCACGGGACGGTCAAGGTTACTCCCAAGTTCACGGGCGACAACCCCTGGGGGTTCCCAGCGGATATCTGGGACTTGAAAGACACTGCCACTGACTGGTCCGCATGGTTCGATCAAGCGATGAAGCAATACGCGACCGGTACGGCGACAGTGACAACAACTGGAGGAGAGAATCAGACACCATCCAATGCCGCGCCTGCTCAGGCCAATCCAGCCCCGACGCAACCGGCAACCCTTCTTATCCCAGGGAAACTAATCCGAGAAAACACCAGGGCGGGCGAACGTCTCTTTCTTGAAGCCAAGAACAAAAAAGGGGAAGTGACCCGATATCTAATCACTTCACAAAATCAACTTTCGGCCGATTTGCGGGCCGACCGGGCCATCGCAATCGAGGTCGATTTTGAACGTGATCGCTCTGGCTTACCCCATCAAGTTCGGCATAAGGGCCAACCCTGGCAAATGGTAGCTGCGCAGGCCCCGGGTGAAGATACCGGCGGCTTCATTCACCCCTACTACTTTTTGAGCATGAAGGACCGGTCGAAATTCCAGGGGGAGCTTGCCGACCTTGGCGAGAAACGCCCGACCGGCCACCTGCGCTACCAGCCTGGCTTCTACTCCGGCACGCTTCGCGTTCGCCTGACAACCAAGACGCCGCTCATTCTTTGCGATACGACAAACGACGACCGGCAGCCCGGCCACAAGACCTATGCCACACGCGTGGACGCACAAGGAAAACCGCTCATCGAGTCGTCGTCGGTGCGCGGCATGTTACGTGCGGCTTTTGAGGCGGTAACCAATTCCAGGTTCGGTGTCTTTCCCGGTAAACCGGCAACCGAAGGCAAGCCCGCGACCGGGCACGGCCGTCGACTTGGATATCGTACCTCGGCACGCAGTGGGACCGACGCCATCCCCGTACGGATCGAATCCCGTGATGGGCAGCTTTTGGCTCGGATCCTGGCTGGCAAAAGCACACTGGGAAACAATGGGCTTCCCTTCCGGGATCAAGCCTTGTGTGCCGCCTGGTGCGCATCTTATCACGCGTGGAAACCAATCAATCGAGACCGGTTCAAGCATAAGGATCACGTTTGGGCCTATCTCACCCCCTGGTCTTATTCAAGAGGAAACATTTCATTCCGGTTCTGGAATGTGGAGGAATTGCAGCCTTACAGAAATGAGAAGCCGACAGGTATTCCACCCGCAACCGGTTACCGAAAAAAAATGAGGAATGCCAGCCCGGATCCCTGGGGCAACCCAGGCTGGTACGCGGGCTATCTGAATGTTTCAAACCGAAATATGACCGGGAAGCACGATGAACGGTTCTTTTTTCATGATCCAGACAGCTCCGAAAAGCGCGCCGGGGCAGGCCCGGATATCTTCGCCGAGGTCGGCCCTGAAATCAGAGAACAGTGGCGGCAGTTGATCCAGGACTACCACGACCAACACCGGGATACGCAGGATCTGCAGGGCAAAAAATTGAAAAGAGACCGGACCCTCCCCACCGCGCTACCGGAATATTGCGTATTTTCCAGGCATATCACGCACGACCTGAGAACCGTGGCCACGGACGAGCAGGAGTTAAGCGATGGAACACTGGCCTATGCAAGAGTTTATCAGGAGAAGGGCACCTGGAAGATATTGAGCCTGTTCCCCGTCATGATCCGCCGTCAGCTTCATCCCAAGAGCCCGCTTGATTTGCTGCCGGACAGCCTGCGACCGGCCAGGAAAATGAGCGAACTTTCTCCGGCCGATCGGGTATTCGGCTGGGTCAGTCAAGACGCCGAAAAGGATGACAAGCAGCCGGCATATCGAGGGCACGTCCAGATCGGCCCGGTGACCTGCAAGAGCGATGATGCCGTCATTAAACCTTTTGATCACGGCCTGGGTGCCACTCTCGCGATTCTGGCACAACCCAAACCGCAGCAAGGACGGTTTTATCTGGGTACCAAGACAGACGGCCTAGCCCAGCAAAACAAGCTGGACAAGGGCGCGGCCGGTTATCACGATAACAACCGGGTTCGGGGGCCCAAGATTTACCCCCACCATATTGGCTTTGAGCTTCAATCTCGAAGCTGGCAGAGTGACGAACAAAATGATCAGAATCGAACGATCACCGACTGGGTCAGACCTGAGGTTGATTTTGAGTTTGATCTGCGGTTCGAGAATCTGACAGAGTTCGAACTCGGTGCATTGATCTGGCTCCTTTCCATGGAGGATGACCATTACCTGCGCTTGGGGCTGGGTAAACCGCTTGGGTTCGGAAGTGTGCGCGCCACCATTCAGGAGGAAGGAACAGAGATTGCCGATGGAGTTGTATGGACTTCACGCATTGGTAACTGGCAAAAGGAACCGCTGCCCAGGTTGCCTTTGTCTGGATTTGTTGAATCGTTCAAGACCGCGATCAACAAGGCCAACCCCAATCTCCTGAAAACCTACCTGCGTGCCGCCAAGGGTTTTGAGGATCGGCCAATCCATTACCCCAGGTTGCAAGGCCAACCAGCCCATGAACATTACCACTGGTTTGTGAGTAACGACAACAACCGAGCCCTGGCACTGCCCGATCTTTCCACCAACGACCCCGGTTTACCGTATCAGCCCTGATTCGAGCCGGCTGGGGTTCACGCCAGCTTGAAGGAAAGAAGCGGCACGTCTCTACCCAAATCAGCATACTTTGATTACAGAAAAAAACGCGACCTGGCTGGCCGCGTTTTTTTGTTGCCCTGCGCCTGTATTCCAGCCGAATCGGGGGTCATTGAGCACGGAGAAGTTTGGCATAAAGGTCGGAGGTATAGTCTTCATACCCGCCGAATCGGGGGGTCATTCAGAACTACAGGCCGACCTCGCTGCCGCACGCGACGAAAAGTCTTCATTCCCGCCGAATCGGGGGTCATTGAGCACTCGTTTTTCGCAACAGGGAGGCCGCATCTGTCTTCATTCCCGCCGAATCGGGGGTCATTGAGCACTCATGGCGATGGGGTGACTCAGGTGCTCCTTTTGTCTTCATTCCCGCCGAATCGGGGGTCATTGAGCACGAACCCCCCTGTCAGGCAAGCCGGCTCCCACTGTCTTCATTCCCGCCGAATCGGGGGTCATTGAGCACAAAAAGCGTGGGCTACAAGAGAGGAGCTGCTGGATGTCTTCATTCCCGCCGAATCGGGGGTCATTGAGCACCTGATCGGTGATGCCAGACTCGTGAGTCAGAAGTGTCTTCATTCCCGCCGAATCGGGGGTCATTGAGCACTTGGGGGCGGATGTAGTCTTTACCATCATCCTTAGTCTTCATTCCCGCCGAATCGGGGGTCATTGAGCACTGCACGCCCGGTCAGTAATGGCTGGCGACTGCAACGGAACTCTTGATCGCAGCTTGAGTTACAGCAAATCCGAAGCGTGCAGAGATTTAAAGTAACGCGCATACGCCCCCATTGCCACATCTTTCCAGTAAAAAACCTGACCGTTTCCGCCGGCGCCAACCAGACGAGAGGCGCTATCGGCATCCCCGGTTTCAGGGGGTTGAACGGGCCCGCCCAGGGCCGCAACTGCGGCCGGCAGGCGGGATGTCTTCGGAAAGCTCGCGTCCGCTTCCCCTGGCGGGCCAATCTGCCCTGTCCGCAAAAAACCAGGCGGCCGGACGGAAATCTCTCCAGTTCCTTCTACGCGGAAACAAGGCGGATAGTTCATGACAATCCCACAACAACCACCGGGTCGGCGGGGACCGGGTCGCGCTGCCAGGAGATCCGCCGGGCCGGGTACCGGCGATCGATTGGGAACAGGTCGAACGCGTCGGTGCGGGCCAGTAACAGCCCGACCCGGAACCGAAGTTCGGGCAGGTCTTCGGGATCGACCTCGATCTCGAAAACGCTGTGCTGTACCCGTCTGCCGTACTCTTTCAAGATCGAGGCCACTCGCGACCGGCGATCGGATCGAGAAATATCGTATGCCGCAACGTAAAGGCTCATGGGTGTTGGAATGGCTCCCAGGTGGTTTCAGGGTCCAGCAAAGCGCGCCTCAGCCCGCGCGCGGTGGAGATCATCTGCGATAGCCAGGGGCGCGGCTCGGTCTGGCCCCGGCCGGTCACGCCGGCGGCCCAGCTCTTTTGCAACAGGGCGTGGAACCGTTGCGCGGCATGATGGTCCAGCACCAGCGGGTACGGTCCGTCTTCCCGCGTCTCGAACTGGGTAGGCTTCAACTGCCGGCTGGCCAATATCACCGCGCGCTCCACCAGGTGCCGGAACGGCTCCTGCAAGTCGGCTGCCAAGGCCGCGTAACGGCCGTCTCCCTGATGCAACAACCCCACGGCCGGCGACAGGCCAACCGCGCGACAGGCCACAGCCGCATGCTGGTACAGCATGGTATGGCCCATGTTCAGCAAGACGTTCACGGGATCGGTGGCATCGGGCGCCACACGCCCGTGGAACGTGAACCCGCGTCCCAGAAACTCCGGGAACTGCCGGTACCAGGCCGCCGCGCCCGATCCCTCTAGCCCGCACAACGATTGCAGCGAGCCGGCCCGCGCGCAGCGATCGGCCAGTTCCCGCAACTGAGCGGCCAGCGGCACGCCAGGGCCGCCCAGTGCGCCCGCCAGCGCAGCAAAGTTGCATAGCTTGGCCCGCACCAGCGGGATGGCCAGCGCCAGCGCCCGCGCCGGGGTACCCGCCAGAAGGCACTGCGCAGTGAGCGATTCTGGATCATCCACGGGATGACCCAACAGCGTGCCCAGCGGCCAGCCCCCTTCCGAGACCAGGTGCGTGACAAGCCCGGCACGCAGTAACTTCCCAGGCGCATCGGCCGTCCACTGGACCGGACCCAGCAAGACCAGGTGCTCGACGCCCGATATCGGCACCTCCTGCGCCGGTCCCTGAACCGCCCCCTCGATGCGCAAAACTGACGCGGTGACATCAAGCGTGACCGGGCCCGGACCAACCACCACCACGCCCGACCCCACCACCGGCTGCAAAACCTCACCCGGTAGCTGAATCGTGAGC
>Ga0007796_10000991_pt1 | contig 10215 bp, 7 predicted proteins | sample CryBogmetaGMA0M_FD_60373 | JGI IMG/M metagenome (GOLD analysis project Ga0007796, IMG submission 60373) | Freshwater microbial communities from Crystal Bog, Wisconsin, USA - MA0M | ecosystem: Environmental > Aquatic > Freshwater > Lake | place: Crystal Bog, Wisconsin, USA | collected 2009-07-06 | reverse complement strand
GTTCCATGCGGCGCTGGGCCTGGGCGAAACTCGGAGCGAGGGCGTTCCAGCCCCCAGCAAAACCATCCTGCTGATCGGCGCCGGGCTGATCGGCTGCGAATTTGCCAACGACCTGCTGCAGGCCGGCCAACAGGTGCATGTGGTGGACCCGTCGGCGCGGCCTCTGGCGCTGCTCCTGCCCGAAGGCGCGGGTGTGCAGTTGCAACAGGCGCTGCAAGCCCGGGGTGCGCAATGGCACTTCGGCTGCACGGTACAGACGCTGGACCGCGACGCGGCCGGGCCGTTCCGCGCCGGGCTCTCCGACGGCACAACGGTGCAAGCCGATGCGGTACTCAGCGCCGTCGGCCTGCGCGCCGACACCGCCCTGGCCGCTGCGGCCGGCCTGGCCTGTGGCCGGGGCATCGTGGTCGGTATGCAGTTGCAGACCTCGGACGCGCACATCCATGCCCTGGGGGACTGCGCCGAATACGCGTCGGCAGGCGCACGCACCCTGCCCTATGTCATGCCCATCATGAACGCCGCGAAGGCGTTGGCCGCCACACTGGCGGGAACCCCCACGGCGCTGACTTTCCCGCTGATGCCGGTGGCTATCAAGACTCCGGCCCTGCCGGTGGTGGTGGCGTCGCCGCACCCGGCGCAGGCTGGCGCCTGGGTGGCCGAGCCGCAGGACGAGGGCGGGCTCTGGCGCTTTGTGGATCCACAAGGGGTGCAGCGCGGCTTCGTGCTGACCGGCAAGCAGACTGCACGTCGCATGGAACTGGCCCGCGCCACGGTCCTCTAGCGCGGGGCGGCAGGTCTACAATCCTGCCCACCCGGGGTTGGGCAGGGCCTGCGCCCTGCGTTCGTTCCCGGGCACAGGACACACCATGACCCAAGACACTTCCAGCAGCGGCCCGGCCAGCGGCTCCTCCAACACCCCGGAAAAACGTGCGGAACTGCGCCGCGCGGCGCTGGAGTACCACGAGTTTCCCACGCCGGGCAAGATTGCCATTGCCGCCACCAAGCAGCTGGTCAACCAGCACGACCTGGCGCTGGCCTACTCCCCCGGCGTTGCCGCGCCCTGCGAGGAAATTGTCAAGGACCCCAACAACGCCTACAAATACACCAGCCGGGGCAACCTGGTGGCGGTGATCACCAATGGCACGGCGGTGCTCGGCCTGGGTGACATCGGCCCGCTGGCAGCCAAGCCGGTGATGGAGGGCAAGGCGGTGCTGTTCAAGAAGTTTGCTGGCATCGACGTGTTCGACATCGAAATCAACGAGAAGAACGACCTCGACAAGCTGGTGGACATCATTGCCGCGCTGGAACCCACGTTTGGCGGCATCAACCTGGAAGACATCAAGGCCCCAGACTGCTTCTATGTGGAACGCAAGCTGCGCGAGCGGATGAAGATTCCGGTGTTCCATGACGACCAGCACGGCACGGCGATTGTGGTCGGCGCGGCCATGCTCAACGGCCTCAAAGTGGTCGGCAAGGACCTGCGCTCGGTCAAGCTGGTGGCCTCAGGCGCCGGCGCGGCGGCGCTGGCCTGCCTGGGGCTGTTGGTCAAGCTCGGGATGCCGCGCGAGAACATCTTTGTCACCGACCTGGCGGGCGTGGTCTACGAGGGCCGGACCGAGCTGATGGACGAGGACAAGGCGTTTTTTGCGCAGAAGACCTCGGCGCGCAGCTTGCGCGACGTGATGGCCGGCGCCGATGTGTTTCTGGGCCTGTCGGCCGGCGGCGTGCTCAAGGCCGACATGGTGGCGACCATGGCCCCACGGCCCCTGATTTTTGCATTGGCCAACCCGACGCCGGAGATCCTGCCGGAGGAGGTCAAGGCGGTGCGCGACGACGCCATCATGGCCACGGGCCGCACCGACTACCCCAACCAGGTCAACAACGTCCTGTGCTTTCCCTACATTTTTCGTGGCGCCCTCGACGCCGGCGCCTCCACCATCACGCCGCAGATGGAAATTGCCGCGGTGCACGCGATTTCCGAGCTGGCCCAGGCCGAGCAGAGCGAGGTGGTGGCAGCGGCCTATGCCGGTGAGGAACTCGCCTTCGGCCCGGAGTACCTGATCCCCAAGCCATTTGACCCCCGCCTGATGATGAAGATCGCGCCGGCCGTGGCCCGGGCGGCTGCCGACAGCGGCGTGGCCTTGCGCCCAATTGCCGACATGGATGCCTACCGCGAGCGGTTGCAGAGCTTTGTTTACGCTTCGGGCACCACCATGAAGCCCATCTTCACCGCGGCCAAAAAGGCCCTGAAAAAGCGCGTGGCCTATGCCGAAGGCGAAGACGAGCGGGTGCTGCGCGCGGCCCAGATTGTGGTTGACGAGCGGCTGGCACTGCCCACGCTGATCGGGCGGCCGGCGGTCATTGCCGAGCGCATCGAAAAATTCGGCTTGCGCCTGCGCCCGGGCGTGGACTATGACGTGGTCAATGTGGAGCAGGACCACCGCTACCGGGACTTCTGGCAGACCTACCACCGCATGACCGAGCGCAAGGGCGTGACCGTGCCGGGCGCCAAGATCGAGATGCGCCGGCGGCTCACCCTGATCGGCGCCATGCTGCTGCACAAGGGCGACGTCGACGGCCTGATCTGCGGCACCTGGGGCACTACCGCGCTGCACTTGCACTACATAGACCAGGTCATCGGCAAACGCTCGGCCAGCCTGGCGGGCGCGGCGAACGACGTGCAGATCTATGCCTGCATGAACGGCCTGATGCTGCCCGGACGGCAGGTGTTTCTGGTGGACACCCATGTCAACTACGACCCCACCGCCGAAGAACTGGCGCGGATCACGGTCATGGCGGCCGAGGAGATGAAGCGCTTCGGCTTCGTCCCCAAGGCGGCCTTGCTGAGCCATTCCAATTTCGGCAGCAGCAACGAACCCAGCGCCGTCAAGATGCGGCGCACGCTGGCGCTGGTGCAGGAACAGGCGCCCTGGCTGGAAATCGATGGCGAGATGCACGGGGATGTGGCGCTCGACGGCGACGCCCGCAAGGTGCTGATGCCGCGCAGCACGCTGACCGGCGACGCCAATTTGCTGGTCCTGCCCAATATCGATGCCGCCAATATTGCTTACAACCTGCTCAAAACGGCCGCCGGCGGCAATATTGCGATTGGACCGGTGCTCCTGGGCGCTGCCAAACCGGTGCATGTGCTCACGGCCAGCACCACGGTGCGCCGCATCGTCAACATGACCGCCCTGACCGTGGCCGACGCCAACGCCAGCCGTTAGTCCGTCGCCCTGCACGGGCTGGTCGGCGGTGGCGCCAGGCATTGCCCTTAGTCCCTCGTGGTCCTTGCTTTTTTGGCGGTAATACGCCACACTATGGCCTTGATTTTTCGGGTTTACCCGCAGCACAAACAGAGGATGCTCCGTTGCGCCAAGGATTAGCCAAGTTAGTACTTACTGGCTTGTTTTTGATGGCGGCAGCGGGGTCTGGCGGTGGCAAGGAGTTGTCCGCGTCGCCGGTCCAAGAAAATGTTGCACTGGCGAATCTGCCGGAGCAGGGGCGTGACACCTACCGGCGGATCGACCAGGGAGGACCGTTCCGGTTTGAAAAAGACGGAGCGGTATTCGGGAACAGGGAGCGTTTGCTGCCGGGCGAGAAACGTGGCTACTACCGCGAATACACGGTGGAAACCGCGGGCTCGAAGAATCGGGGGGTCAGGCGGATTGTCTGCGGGGGTGCCGCAACCATGCCGGATGCCTGTTATTACACAGCCGACCATTACGCGAGTTTTCGCCGGATCGTGCCCTAGCGTTGAATTTTTACTTTGAGAAAGAGAATCGGGGATGGACATACCACTTCGAACCATTAGAACCAATATCGTTCAGTCGATACGCGCCTTCAGGGTGCCGGATTTGCAGGGAGCGGCCCAGACTTTGGGGCACCACTTCCTGTACGCCAACCTGGCGAACGCGCAAAGCAAGCAGGATGTGCTGGACATGATCGGGCAGCAGTTCATGCTGGCGACCCAGGGCGGCAAGAATTTTGACGCGCTTTACGACAGCATGACAGACCCGGTGCACAAGTCGGGCCCACAGCCAGGCTTTATCGCCGTGCTGGAGCACATTCCGGCGAACGCCAAGTTCGATAAAGAGGCGCGCGAGCAGCTGCTCGACATCTTCCGTGACGCATCGGATTACTGGGGGGACCGAAAGATACCCTTCAGATGCTTCTATTCTTTTCTGTAGCCCGTTCTGCACACACCAGCCAAGCAGAACGGGCTAACGAGGCAAGCAGCGATTCCACCAAGGCGCCCGCCGTGGCTGGAATTGATCTGGTCACCGAGAGCGGCGAGAAGATGCCCACCGACAAACTGTTGGACGTCTCACCGCTGGCACTGCGCATGAGCAGCCCCTTCAATGCGGGGTACTGGCTGGCAGCAGCCTGACAGCGCGCAATCCCGAAAAACCCCGCCCTTCCCGGCGGGGTTTTTTTATGGGGCGGACTCCAACGGCGCCGGCGCGAGGTTGCGCACCAGGGTGGCCTGCAGGGTCGCCGCACTGAAGGGCTTTGCCACATAGTCATCCATCCCGGCCGCCAGACAGGCCTGGCGGTCAGAGGCCATGGCGTTGGCGGTCATCGCAATCACCGGCGTGCGCAGCGCCGCTGTTTCCATCGCCCGGATGCAACGGGTTGCCTCCACCCCGCCCATCACCGGCATCTGCATGTCCATCAGCACCACATCCCAGGCGCGGGTGGGGAACAGTTCCACCGCTTCCTGGCCGTTGACAGCACACACCACGGTGTGGCCCCAGCGCTGCAGCAAGGTCTTTGCCAGCAACTGGTTGACCGGGTGGTCCTCCACCAGAAGCACCTGCAGTGCGCCCAGGGTGTTCGCTGCTTCAGGAGGTCCCAGAGGCACAGGCGCAGGGCTCTGTGCCGCGCGCACTTTCACGGTAAAGAAAAATGTGCTGCCCTGACCCGGCACGCTTTCCAGCCAGATGCGACCACCCATCAGTTCCGCCAGGCGCGCGCAAATGGTCAGCCCCAGTCCAGTGCCACCGAAGCGACGGGTGGTGGAGGTGTCGGCCTGCTGGAAGGCCTCGAAAATACCTTTTTGCTTGTTTTCCGGAATTCCCAGCCCGGTGTCCTGGACGGAGAACATGATTTCATGGCTGGCGTCTGCCAGTGGCTGCGAACGCACCGAAACCGCAATGCTGCCGCTGGAAGTGAACTTGAGCGCGTTGTCGCACAGATTGCTCAGAACCTGGCGAATCCGGACCGGATCGGTCACCACCTTCTCAGGGATTTGCGGGTCCAGATCGCTGCGCAGCAGCAGGCCCCGCTGCTGCGCTCGGGGCATCAACATCTTGAGCGTGTCGGCGACCGTCTCTGGCAGGGAGCACGCAATTTCCTCGATGCTCAGCTTGCCCGCCTCGATCTTGGAAAAGTCGAGAATGTCGTTAAGGATCACCATCAGGGACTCGGCCGAGGTCCTGACAATGCCCAGGTACTCGCGCTGCAGCGGATTCAGGTCGGAGCCGAGCATCAGGTCGGTCATGCCAATCACGCCATTCATCGGCGTTCTGATTTCGTGGCTCATGTTGGCCAGGAAGTCGCTCTTGGCCTGGCTGGCAGCCTCGGCATGGCGTTTGGCAGCGCGCAGTTCGACTTCTACGCGGTTGCGCTCGGTGATGTCCATGATGGTGCCCACCAGTGCCGTGGCAGTGCCGTGGGAATCCATGATCGGCACTTCCCGAAACAGGCCCTGGCGCAGTTCGCCGGTGACCTGATGGGAGAAGCTGGCCTCGTACATTTGGCGCGATGGCAATGTCTGCAGGTCCGCTCCTTGGGGCTGGACTGCCAGGGCGCCTTCACCGGGTGCCAGCTCTATGGCCGTCTTGCCGATCCAGGCGTCACGGTCAATGCCGAGGAGGTTCTCAAAGGCCTTGTTCACACGCAGGTAGCGGCCTTGCATGTCCTTGAGGTAGATGGCCGTGGGCGTCGCTTCGAGCAGCACTTCCACGAAACGCAGCTGCTCTTCGAGTTGCGCCTCGACTTTTTTCAGCATCGTGATTTCTGTGCGGATGGCAATGTACCGGTCGTCATGGCCCGACGCTCCCGCCAGGGGAACAATCGTGCAGTCCACCCAGTACAGTGCGCCCTGCCGGTTGCGGTTGCAAATCTCACCCCGCCAGACCTGGCCGCTGCCGATGGTCTGCCACAGCTGGGCAAAAAATTCCGGGCTTTGCACCCCGGAGTTGATCATCCGGTGGTTCGCACCCAGCAGTTCGCTGCGGGCATAGCCGCTGATTTCACAAAATTTGTCATTGGCATAGGTGATGCGGCCGTCCAGGTCCGTGATGCTGACAATGGCATGCTGGTCCATTGCAAACTTCTGGTTGTCCAGCGCAACACGGCTGCGCTCCCTTTGCGCAAGCAAGGCCAAAACCCGTCCGGTCAGCGCCTCCAGGTCATTCGGGTCCATGGGGCTGTCGGCCTGGGCCCATTGGGCATGCGGCGCGTCCAGAATACGGCGCAGGGAGTCCAGCGTGCGTTGGCGCATGTGAAGCTCTGAGCGCAGCTGCAACTCCTGATCATGCTGCTGGGTCACATCCCGAAACGCGACAACATAACCGGAGATGCACTGGTCTGCTCCGTAAATCGGCGACGTTGTAGCGTCCAGAAAGCCCTTGCTGCCGTGTGCACCGCCGACCTCCAGAGCCCGGACTTCGCCACGCCCCGACCCTGCAATCGCCTGGAATGCGCCGGGCAAAAGGGTCTGCACCGATTGACCCACCACAGTCTGCGGCGGGATGGCCAGCCACTGCGCTGCGGCGGCATTGCAATGAACCACCCAACCGCCGGCGTCGGTGGTCATGACGCCATCGGAAATGGCATTGAGGGTTACCCCCGCTTCCTCGCGCTGCGCAGAAATGCGCTCTGCCGCACGGCGGATGATGTCCACGGTATGGAGAATCTCCAAGGGCGCATCGGCGTCGAGCAGCGCACGGATGTCGACTTCACCGGAAAGAATCTCGGCCTCGCGCGCCCGCACGCGGTCAAAATTCCCCAGCCAGCGTTTGAGCGGCACCCGGATCGCCAGAACACCGACGATCAATGCACCCAGGGCCACGGCCAAACTGTCCAGGACGATGCGCCACAGCTTGCCGGCCACCTCGTCCGGCGCAAACGTCAACCGCAACACGCCATAGTCGCGGCCACCGACCCGGATGTTGTGGTTCAGGTCAAAAAGCTGTGCCTTCACATAGCGTGAAAGCCACAAGGGCGGATGGGCCGAGGGGCCGGGTGGATTGACGACCGTAATGACGCCGCCACGGGTGTCGAGGAACTGTGCCTGGGAAAAGCTGGAGCGCAGAATGGCACGCTGCAGTGTCTTGCTGATGGTGTCGTAGTCTCCGATGACGGCGCTGTCACCCACCGTCTCGGCGGCTACGTTCATCAGGGCCTCGGCCGAGACCATGGCATCGTCGAGTTGCTGGCTGAACTGGTACTGATAAAACAGGCCCAGTCCGCCACCGACAAAAACAAGCAGCGAGGCCACATAGACCGAAAACACACGGTCCAGCAGCGACCGGGGCAACAGGCGCGACAACAAGCCCATGGAACTTTCGGTGGCTAGTGGAGTGCTGCCGGCGCCGACTGGTAAAAGCGCCGGTAGGCAGCATAGTCAGCACCCGTGGCGGCGATAAAACTGGTCTCGGGCGGGAGCCCCACCTCCTTGGAGGCGCGCCGCAGGATCTCGCTGCCTTTGGGGTCTCGGGCCATGTCGATGAAGGCACTGGCCACCGCGCGCACATCCTTTTCCGGAACCTTGCTCGACGCCATCAATGCCAGCTCCTGGAAACTCTCGGACGTCCAGAGCACGCGGAACTTCTTGTTTTCACGCAAGGCATAACCTTCGACCAACTGCGAATTGCCGCCACTGGCCGCCACACGACCGGAAAAAAGCTGAGCAAAGGCCGCCGTCTGGTTGCCGGCAAAAACCACCCTGACATCGATGTTCCTGGAGAGCAGGTAGGCGTAGGGCACCTTGTAGACCACAAAGGCCTCGGGTCCGGCAAACGCAACCTCCTGGCCCTGAAGCTGGGAAATATTGGTAATCGGCGAGTCCGCGGGCACCACGATTTGTCCCTGCAAAGCCGGGGTGTTGCGCCGACCGAACACTTTCCACCCCAGTTGCTCCCGTTCCGGACTGAAGAGGTGGTTGGAAAAAACAAATTCCACTTCCTTGGCCAGTACAAAGCTGGAGGTATCGGCCGAGGTGCGCCCGATTTTGAGGTTCAGCGGCACGCCGCTCTTCTCGGAGACGTAGGCAATGATGGGATTCCAGTAGGCCGCTGTGAGTTTGATGTCGTACTGGTTGACCGGTGAAAAATTGTAGGCGGGCTGCTGCGCCAGCGACACGCCGGGAGACGCCAGCAAGGAGACAGCCGCCAGGCACAAGGAAAACAAGAATGCGCGCAGCATGGTCGATGCTCCTATTGCCCTTGCGGTCGCCATGCCGACTGAGCCATCTTTTTAGATCCCAAAGGCCATCATAGCGAGCTTCGCTCAGGAAGCCCTCTCATTGGAGACAGCCAAGGCCTGGACCAGGGCCACGTACTCGGCCACGGGCACTTCCTCGGCGCGGCGCTGCACATCAAAGTTGCCGGCAAACGCCCGGCCCTCGAGCCACCGGCCCAAGGTGTGCCGCAACAATTTGCGCCGCTGGCTGAAAGCCGTCTGCACCAGTTCGCCCAGCAGCTCGACATCGAGCTGCGGCGGCCGCGCCAGCGGCACCATGCGCACCACCGCGCTGTTGACCCGGGGCGGCGGAGAAAAGCTTTCGGGCGGCACCAGCAGCACACTTTCCATGGCGTAGCGCCACTGCAGCATGACGCTCAGGCGGCTGTAATCGGCGGTGGCGGGCGACGCTACCATGCGGTCCACCATCTCTTTTTGCAACATGAAATGCTGGTCCTGCACCGCATCCACCGCGCCGAGCAAATGGAACAGGATCGGGGTCGAGATGTTGTAGGGCAAGTTGCCCACGACGCGCAGCTTGGGGCCCGGCGGCAGCGCGGCATTTGCTATGTTTTCAGTAGCATCAGACCCGCGCTGCACAAGGGTGAAGTCGACTTTCAGCACATCCGCCTCGATCACCGTGAGCTGCGCGTGTGCGCGCAGCCGCTGCGCCAGGTCGCGGTCGAGCTCGACCACTGTCAGGTGGCCCAGGCGCTCCACCAGCGGCTGGGTCAGCGCGGCAAGTCCAGGGCCGATTTCCACCATCCGGTCGCCGGCCCGGGGCGCGATTTCACGCACGATGGCGTCGACGATACCGGCGTCCGTCAGGAAGTGCTGACCGAATCGCTTGCGGGCGATGTGCTTCATGGACTAGGGCGGGGGCTCGCGCAGCTCCACGAATGCACGATCGCGGATGTCCCTGGCCCAGGCGGTGAAGGCCTCCTCCACCTTCGCCTCGCGCAGCTGGGCGCGAGCCGCCTCGCGCACTTCGCGCGCGCTGAGCTCGACGCGGCGGCGGTCGATGAGCTGGATCAGGTGCACGCCGAAGCGCGACACCAGGGGCTTGCTGATCTCATTGTCGGCCAAGGCATTCATGGCCTCTTCGAACTCCGGCACAAACATGCCTGGACTGGCCCAGCCCAGGTCACCCCCCTGCTCGGCGCTGCCGTCCTGCGAGTAACGGCGGGCCAACGCCTGAAAATCATCCTTGCCGGCCTGGATGAGTTGCCGGTATTCCGCCAGACGCGCCACCGCCGCAGCCTGGGACAGGTCCGGGCCGGTGCGCAGCAAAATGTGGCGCGCATGGCTTTGCACCACAGTCTGGGTCAGCGCCGTAGGGGCTTGGCGCTCCACCAGCCGCAGCAGATGAAAGCCCGCGCCAGAGCGGACGATCTCGGACACCTCGCCCACCTGCAGGCCCTGGGTGGCCAGCACAAACGAGGGCGGATAGCGGTCGGCACGGCGCAGCCCCAGCTGGCCGCCATTTTTCTGGTCGGCATCGGACAGCTCCTTGACCAGGGTGTCGAAGGGCTCCCCGGCACGCAGACGTGCGCGCGCCGTGTCGGCCCGGGCCTGCAGGCTGGCGAGCTGCGCCGGCGATGCGCCCTCGGGCACCGCCACCAGCAACTGCGCCAGGTTGATCTGCTGGATGAAGGGATCGGTGTTTTTGGCCAGCTGCTCTTGCAGGTAGCGGTCCACCTCCTGGTCACTGATGCGCACCCGCGCATCGACTTCGCGCTCCTGCAG
>Ga0007796_10000983_pt1 | contig 10245 bp, 18 predicted proteins | sample CryBogmetaGMA0M_FD_60373 | JGI IMG/M metagenome (GOLD analysis project Ga0007796, IMG submission 60373) | Freshwater microbial communities from Crystal Bog, Wisconsin, USA - MA0M | ecosystem: Environmental > Aquatic > Freshwater > Lake | place: Crystal Bog, Wisconsin, USA | collected 2009-07-06 | reverse complement strand
TTATTGTGCTATATAATATAAGATCTGTCAACCAAGTAAATTCTGATAAATAATCAGCAATAAGGAAATAGTTCCTTAGAGTTACGGAGATCCTCGTAAGAGGGGACCAATTCAAGGAGAATACAATGGGACGCCCATTAAACAAAAAATATTTTGGAAATACAAATACCGATGATATCGGTGGTCGTAGTGTTACTGGTGTTACAGTAGCAAGTGTAGGTTCATACGTTGGCACATTGCCCACAGTTACGTTTCCAGCACCAGGAATTTATGAAGGTACAACTGCAACAGGTGCAGTTCACGGTAATGCATTAAGTGCTACAGTTTCAGAAACCGGTAGCGGATATGCATACGGTAATGTTTTAACGGTTACAGGTGGTACAAAAGCAACAGCAGCAACATTTACAGTTACATCTCTTGTTGTATCAACAATCAATGCTGCACCGTTAAACGGCGGTTCAAACAATGACGTTGGGGACGAATTCGAATTTAGCGGGTCATATTCTGGTGGTTCGTGGACAACACCGCTCAAAGTTCGTGTTACTGCATCTACCTTAGGTGTTGCTACGGCAGTCCAGATCGTTACCCCAGGTGTATGGGCAGGATCTGCTGCACCAGCCAACACAACAGGTGCAACACGCAGGCAAACTTTTGGTACCATTGATATGAACGGTACAGGTCTTCAAGTTACAATAACTGCATGGAACATTAGAGGTGTTACAGTTGCCCAACAAGGTGACTATACAGCAGTTCCAGCCAACCCGGCTGCTACAACAGTAGCACCAGCTGGCGGCACAGGTGCCACATTAGCAGTAACATACGGTGTTGGTAGCATTGCTATTACAAACGCAGGTAGCGGATATGTTATAACACAAAGTTTAGGAGTGACATTTGCGCCTCCTAATTATGCTGGAGCAGCAGGAACTACGGTATTAGGTTCTGCACCAAATCCATCTGTTATTCTTTTAACAGCAGCAACTCAAACTTCGACGCCATACAATAATAGCGATATTATAAAGCAACAAGCTACATCTACATATAAAGTTATCAACCAAGGTGGTACAGCATTTTGTAATTTACAAGCAAGCACACCAGATGCACCGGGCGAAGCTACTATGGCAGCAGTAGATAGTGGTGGCAGCACATATTATGTTGTGAAGCTTTGCGCTCACTTAGCGACATTAGTTCAAAAGACTGATAGTGGTAGTGGTTTTGAATTTAGAAGCATGACAAACCCAGTTTGGACATTAGGTTCACCTGTTGCAGGCTATTCTGTTCAAATCTATAACGATTAAGGAAAATATAATGGGAAGATCTATACAAAAGAAATGGTTTGGTACACCTGTTACCGCAGGTAGCGGCCACATCAAAGTAAACGGCGTTAAATTTGTCAATGGCGCAACAGCAACAAATGCTTATATTATTAAACAAACTGGATCTAATGCATATGTCGTACAAGATACAGCAAAAACACATGCACCAGAAACAGTGTTTATGGTAAATGCAAACGGTCTTGGTGCACTATTGCCGGGCCAGTGCTACATCCTTGCTACACCGTTTGGTGGCTCAGCATTGCCTTGCGCTAAGATTGCACAATTCCGTGTTGATATTTACAATGTAGCGAAATCAACAGCGACAGAAGTTGGCGCACCAATTGATACAAATATATCAAGCTATAGTTGGTCAACTGTTCCTGCAACAGCGGTAGGACAAGCTAATTTAATTCTTTAAACAGAATTTAAGCCAAATAAAAAGGCACTACATAGTGCCTTTTTTGTTTTATTTTACAGATGTAAATCATACCATTTATGTTACTTTTGCTAATTCTTGCTGAAGACCCACGTATCCTCCAGGCACAAGAGATCCATTTAAAAAAATTTGTGGAACTGATCTAACTTTGCTACCAATTCTTTCTTCTAAACTTCTTAGATTAGCTGTCTCATCAATATCAATATAATTGTATTCAATGGAACGTGTTTCGCATAATTGGACAGCACTCTTGCAAAATGTGCACCATGTTGCACCATAGATTTCAACTTTCATAATGTCTCCTACTGAAGTATTACTTATCTCATTAATCTATAAATGCCATAAATTCTAGTCTTCCGTCGGGATATTCAAATAATCCTAACGAAGAATTTGTTCTAATTGCATTTTTAATTTTTGGAAAATCTGTTATTTTAACTACCAACACATTTTTACGATATGTTTCTGTTATCTTAATTACTTCGCCTTTGTAGCCTTCAAATTGAATTTTACTACCTTCTTTATAATATGATGTCATAATTTTTCTTATTTTGTTGGTGCCTTTACTAAGAATCGAACTTAGATCTAGCGAATCGGAATCGCCTATTCTATCCATTGAACTATAAAGACAAGTTGTATCAATGTGTTATTTATTTAATTTGACTTGCTGCAATCATCTTAGCTGCTATTTCTTCTGCAACACTGTCTGCCGTTTTACCATTACGCTTTTTTATTTTTTTTAGTTGGTCTTTGATCCACTGCGGAAAATGCGATCCATTCAAATTATCTATATCTGCATCTGAGTAATTTTTAATGTTATCCAATACATCTTGCACAGGCGGTTTCTTTTTCATTTTCTGAAAAAATTTATCAGGATTAAGGTAGCTTCTCATCAGTATTCAATTTTTTTAATGTTGTGCTCAAAACAATAAACTGTACCTTTGCTATATTGATTATTGTACGCTGTAGTGGTTGTTAAATCTGTGTGCTTGTACACATAGAACTTGCCTTCATATATAAAAATTATTTTTAGAAAATTCATTTGCATTACATCGGCGCATTTTTTATAATCTTCAAATTTTTTATCTACTGTAAAACACATTTTTCCATTTACTGGATATATATCTGTTTTTACCTTAACATCCACTAAAAAATTGCCTTTATTTGGATTCTTATTCCATACAGCAAAGTCGGGTAATACTATGACACCCTCGGTGCCTTCTAGACGCGGACCACTACTTTTTTCGTGCTTTTGATAACGCATATCTTGCACAAGACTATTACGCTCTTTAAGCCACGGATATACAATGTCTTCACCGGCTGTACCTATTGCAAGTTTTTCTTGAAATTTTGTGTTATTCATATTTGGCCTGGCGTAGCAGAATCAAACCACTGTTTACTCTTTAGGAGAGAGTCGTATTTTTCACTATACGAACGCCAGAATATAGTAAATATATTTTATTTAATTCGAGTTGCTTTAAATTTACCTGCAATATATTTATGAAAAAACTTTCCCTTTGACGGAGAATTTACCCACTGCTCAAATGTTCTTCTTGTTATGCCAGGTATTGAGTAAACTGTATTATTTGACAATTTCATTGTTAATACTTTATTAGGCCTATTATGAGTAAGATCAGTTATCCATGTTGATTGTACTGGTTTTTCTAATAATATTTCTGCAAGCGTCATAGTATACTATTTATCATACAGAATGTCAAATTGAATTATCTTTTTCTATTTGCGATAGTTGGGGATATAGATGGCGTTATGTATGTATCATATTTTATAAACTTTTCAGGAAAATTGTTAATAATTCCTCTAGAAAAATATTCAGCAATTGATACAATGGATTTATGTGCTAAATCATATGCTGCAATATCGCCAACCCAATCTTTTTTCATGCGAGCATCAAGTTCTTGTAGAGTACAATCCATATGTGTTTGGAGTGCTGACATAGTAGAGTCAGTTGGCCAATTGACAGGATCTAATGTATTTAGATAATCGGCAATTTGCTGTGCGTTAGTTGTCCACTGTGATTTAAGATCGTTTGTATTTCTGCCAGATTTAGTAGATTGTATAATATTAGATGCTATACCAATATGTGTATTGAGTAACGTTGTAAGAGCCGATGCAGCATCCGTACCATAATAAGGAACTAACATATTTCCTATATCTACTTGATTTTGAGATAAGCGATCTATAATTGCATCTCTATCATCAGATCCTGCTAATATGCTAATAATAGCATCTCTTGTAAAGTTAAGATGATCGTCCCAATTATAAATAGAATCTAATCTAAACTGCACAATTGCTTCTGGGTCTTCCTCGTAGTGTACTATATAAATCTTAGGCATATATTTCCTTTTATGTTATTAAATCAATATCAAAAATCCAATTATCTAAACTTTCAGATTTTACATAATCAAATGTAATCCAAAAGTATCCACCTAAACACCAATCAGCACCAAAACTGTTTCTCACTAAAATTTGTTGTGCTGCTAGGTTGTATCCTACTAAACATACTGCATGCGCACCTATTTCATTTTCACTTTTATTAGGAACATCTAATACGAAATTTTTTTTATTTAATTTTTCAAAATTTTCATATAATACAAGTCCTTGAACTACTGGTATACCATTATTCAGCGCATCTAATATATCATCTAAATTAATTAATCTAAAATAGTTTTTAATGTTTCTATGTTTTGCATCCTCGTAACTTTTTGCACTTGGACTTACTGCAAAATCACGAATAACATATGGCCACAAACTTTCTTTACAAATTCCGTAACGCTTAACACCCTTGATACCATTCCTTACATAAGCACCGTTATCTTCGTTTTCTGTACCCTCCGGTATTCTAGCGTTGTAATAAACAAATAATCTACTAAGATCTACAAATTGTGTTGGTGCTTCTTTATTAAGCAATAACTCATATGCACCAACTATTGCATTACCAACGCAACTACCTAAATGACCCTGATCTTCAACTGGGCTTGCAAATTCTCGAAGATCTACGCTTGGGCTTAGGGTATTGTTAGTTGGGACATATAATCTATCTTTCCAATCTTTTGGATCAGATTTCAGATTATATGACCGAACAGGCTTATTTAATTTTTCACTGTATAATTCCTCTGGTAAAAATATCTGAAAATCCTGGGATACCACTTGGCGTACCAGATACCAATGCACGAAACCCTTCATTAAATGCAGCAAGATCCTGTGCCCAATTTTTAGCAAGTCGAGAAGTTGCCTGATTTATAAAAGACTCTAATACTTTTTTAAATATTTCGTTTGTGCTTGCAGATGGCCACATAAGAGGATTTAATGTATTTAAAAATTGTGCTAAATCGTTTATATTTGCATTGGCAGTACCCTTTAGTGCAGTAATATCTTTACCTGCTTTTATTGCCTTAATTATTTCTATAATTGAGGACATAATTGCTTTAAGGTACATATTAAGAGTATTAGATGTATTTTCCCCGTAATATGGGAGAATAATATTACCAAGATCGTTTATATCCTTATATACATATTCTTCAACAAGTGGTAAATCTTCTCCCGAAAAGTATAAGCTGGTTAAATATAAACGTAATCTCCAATAAAAATCAGAAAAATAATTTCTTACATCCATTTTTAATTTTATAACTGTTTCTGTCTCCATTTGTTTTAAATGAGTTGGATAACTTTTTCCAAGGTCTACAGAATGCTTAATTAAAGCACTACTAGGATGATCAAAATGTTCTTCGATAATATTGTGTGTGATTTTTTTATACATAACACCCTTTATTAAAATTAAATTATGCGCCACGCGCCTGCACGGAATACCACTGTAATACTCGCGTTGCTGTTCATACTCTTAGATGATGCTCCATCGATAGTATCAGGTGATGTTGGCACGACTGATACTGCTCCTGACCCGCCTTCGTTCTTAAGAATGTAACTTTGTCCTGTTGTACCCAGCGGTAATTTTAATGTAATAGAGCCAGTAGTAGCACCAACATAATCATCAGTGGCGGTTAAAGTGTAATTTGCACTAACACCTTTAGTATTGATAATTGTGGCACCTGTTGCACTAACAGTAACATTACCGGTTGATCCACTTAGAGTAATACCAGTACCAGCAATTAAACTTAATACGCCGGTGTTGTTCACAGTAAACGCACTAGCTGGCCCACTTGTTGTTACGCTAGTGAGACTAATACCATTACCGGCTGTTGGTGTTACACTAGTAACAACACTGGCTCCGTTTAACACTAATGCCGAAGTTACACTAACATTTGGAATTGATAATGTATTTGTAGTTGGATTATATGTCAAGTCGCTGTCATCAGATAATAAGCCGCCAGTTCCGGCAAATATAATGCGGCCTGTTGTTAAACCGCTATCAGTGATAGACGGTGATGTCAACGATATTGTTGCTGTCAAACTGGCAAATGTAGGCGAGGCTGTTGTTGCTACACTTTGCGGTATAGAAATAACTCCGTCCAAAACATTTATATTTGATCCAATTGCTACGACGCCTTGGTCAGTGGTGGATCCTAATGGGAATAAGTATGACATTTTTATTTTCCTTTTATAATATATTCCATCGTGTACCGTCGAACACTAAGATAAATCCGGCATTATTGCCTAATGTTTGGAAAGAGCTACCATCGATAGATTCTCCTCCAGTACCCTGAACTTTTATGTTTCCTGATACCTGATTTTTTACATAGTAAACTCTACCAGTAATACCTTTAGGTAATGTAAATATTATGTTATTGCTAGTAGCACCAATATAGTAGTCATCATCGGTGATTTTGTAATTTGTACCGGTTAATTTAACGTTGACTTTTTTACAACAATCATCCTCACTACCAGTTGCTGACAATACACCAGAGGGAGTAATAGACAGGCCTGAGCCAACTTGAATAACACCAAGACTAGTAGTAGTTGCAATGTCAGCATCTAATGTAACCGGGACGATGCCGGCAGGTTGAACCACAGTTGGAGGTGGATTTTGCTTTAGTGCGGTCCCCGCCAAGACGGTTTGTGGTTGTCTATTGTAAGCCATATTATATTAGACTAAAATCCATTGTACGCTATCGTACACTAATGTTAGTGAACCAAATGGTGCATTAATAGTAGCAGTGGCGGCTCCGTCTATAGTGCCTGCAGCTGGTGTAATAGTGATAGGTGTTGCTGGTGCAGCTAATCCTAATCCGTCTTTAATTGTGATTACTTTACCTGTTACACCGGCTGGTAAATTTACAGCTACAGCAACCGGACCTGGTACTTGTACGGCAATTACATCATCTGTAGTTCCACTTACTGTGACTGGTGTTGCCACAGCAATACGAACTGCTACTGATTGTACACCACTTGAACTGATTGTAATTGTATTAGCACCTGTACCTGTTGTTGGTGCTACTGTGATACCTGATCCTGCAAGAATCGAGGTTGGGTTGTTAGTATATGACATAGTTGTTTTCCTTTATAATTGTAATAGTGTAACTCTGACACTAGGGCTTGCAGGTCTTACTGGACCTACCTGTGCTGGCACTGCCAGCAATTCTGCTTTAGCACTGGTGCTAGACCAAGCTAACTGTAAAAATTGTCCCAAAGTCATTGCCAGTGTATAGTTTGCAGCGATAACTTGTGCGGCATTGTTGTTGGATATGGTAAAATTACTGTTACTGTCAGCAACATCGACACCATTCAATCTCAACCATACATTAATATTGGCAGCGGCGCCACCAGCAGTTTTATCAAACTGTATGGTGTAGTTAATTGTGTAGTTTCCTGTTTTGCTCACTGTGAACTGTGAGTCAAATAATACTGTAACACCTTTGCTCAATGTAGTTCCATTAACTGATACAATGTTAATGCCACTGGGTACAGGATTGGGTTGTGTCGCTGTGCTGTAAAAATATCCCACATCCAGTAAGCCACTGGGGCTGGCAGTAACATCTACTATACCATTATTTGCAATCAAGCCAGTGCCTGCTTGCATGATTCCCCAATCAGTTCCTGAGGCAAATGGTTCTTTGTATGACATTACACAATGCTCCAATCTGTTCCATTGAATACAAATTGTAAACTGCCAAAGTTTGTGTTAATAGTAGCAGTACTACCATCAACTAATTGCCCACCGGTGCCCTGAACGGTAATTGGATTTGTTGCTGCGGCACCAAAACAATCTTTAACTATGTAAACTGTGCCTAGTATTCCTGTTGGTAAAGTGATTGTAACCGGTGCATTGGTCAACACACATAAAAAGTAATCTGTGGGTAGTGCCGTATAGGTTGCTGTAGCAACATCTGTAACTCCTACTGGACTAGGATTACCGGCCGGACCAGGAGGGCCAGGAGGGCCAGGAGGGCCAGGAGGGCCCTCCCCGCCACCTTCAATAAAAGTATCATTGCCAATTTGCCCAATGTCTACTCCATCAACTGGTAAAGCAGGAAAACAATGATGATGATTAGCCACTGAATGACCAGATGATAGCAAACTTGCTATAAATGTATTTGAATATATTCCTAAATTGTTAAACATTTGGCTCCTTAATTATTAGCAGATCTTCTAACCCATCCTGGTAATAAATTTTGTATTCCCGATACCGTTTGATTTATTTGGGTTGATTTTTCGACATCTTTTTCTGATTCCGGTGTATCTAAAGTAGCTTGCGTTGGAGATTCTGTTGATGTTTCCAATATATTAGCGGTATCAGGTGTTTCTGTTAAGTCAACCTGGGCTGTCTTATCTTGTGTATCAGTTGTTAAATATGTTTCCCAGGGAGATTTAGGAATCTCGCCTGTTGACTCTGGCAATATTTTTGAAGCTGCTAGTTTTTCTTCTGGTGTTGGTACAATTTGTGTTTCTTCCAAATCTACTTCTGGTTTAATAGCTAGAGAATTTACAAATTTATAAAGTCTTGAAGCTTTTGCTACAATTTCTTCATCGGTAGGATATGCAGTAAATGCCGGATATGGTAACTTTATACGTTTTGATTTCCACGCTATATCACTCTCAGCTAACCATTTATTATGATCTTGAGCGCGACGATTGATATATTCTTCGTTTAGCAATTCTCTTGCCATTCTGATTAGTTCTAATCTATGTTTGTTTTGTTCAAGTTCTTTTATAATTGAGTTCATGATATATTAACCTGCAAATAATTCTGGAAATTGGGCAATAATGCCTCTACTAAATGCATCAGCTAAACTGATGTATCCTTTGCTGTTACCAAAAGGCGGCACGCCTGTTATTGCTAATTTGCTAAGTGTTTCAATTGCGATTTCGTTGGCTAATATATCGCCTTTTGCTCTCGAATTGAGTTGGTCTTGCCATGCTAAAACTATATTACTAAGAATATCAGATATTGTTAAAACTGGCCAATTATTTGGATTTAGTTCATTTAATAATTTTGCTAAATCTGCTATATACGGATCCCATGTTTTAGCAATTTTATCAAGTTCGTCTTTTGGACGTTTTGCTTTAACTGCCTCAACATAGTGCATGCCAACATCATCAATTGCTATCAACGATGTTGCCACTGCGCGTGCCGCGGTTGGTCCGTAATAAGGAATAAGTATGTCACTGATTGCTACTGCACTTTTATGAACTCGGGCCTTAACTTGGTCTGTTCCTGATAAATTTCCATTTAAGCTAATAGCATAATTTATTAGGCTGTATGCCCACTTCATCCACGCTGTTCTTGAATCCATCCTAAATTGCATTGTAGCTTCATTCATAACGTATGATGGCAATGGATCGCCAACTTTCAAAGGAACGCTGCCTTTGCCATTGTTCATTACACCTGCCGGAAGAACCGCTGGATGATCAAAATGCTCTTCTACAATATTATGGGATATCTTTTTGTACATACTTGTCCTTTCTTATTACCAAATCACTGTTGGTGTTGCTGTTTGTGTAAATCCTGCAATATTACCTGTGTTTACAACACTTTGATTAGCAATTGCGCTACCAATGATGTTTGATCCATAGCCGTAGCCGCCAAAGCCACTATATCCACCATAACCTGGGCCAAATCCTGGTCCAAAGCCGCCATATCCAAAATATGGACTTCTATAAAATGGGTATACATATCCTGTGTACATTTTATTTCTCCTTAAAATGGGGTGGCTTAATCGCCACCCCATAACATATCAGCAAAACTTAGATTAACGGTAAGTAAGGAGAACCGCAGTACCCCCAGCCTGGGTATCCGCAATACGGATATCCCCAACCTGGATAACCATAATATGGATATCCAATTCCAGCACCTAAGTATCCCCGGGGCGCATATGGCCCAAACCCGTAGCTGTATCTATACATACAACGCTCCTTTATCTATTATTGAATAGATGTTGGTGTAGATGTTTGTGAAGTACCTGTCATTGTACCTGTGTTAACCATACCTTGTGTAGAGATAGCACTGTGAAGAGCGTTGATTGCATTGACAGAGTTTGCGCTTTGAACAGCACTTACAGCGCCGCCATAGGCAAGACCTAAACC
>Ga0007796_10000982_pt1 | contig 10260 bp, 10 predicted proteins | sample CryBogmetaGMA0M_FD_60373 | JGI IMG/M metagenome (GOLD analysis project Ga0007796, IMG submission 60373) | Freshwater microbial communities from Crystal Bog, Wisconsin, USA - MA0M | ecosystem: Environmental > Aquatic > Freshwater > Lake | place: Crystal Bog, Wisconsin, USA | collected 2009-07-06 | reverse complement strand
GACATCTGCCAGGTGCGTCCGATCGCATCCTTTGCCTGCACGGAAATCTTTGGACCGTAAAAGGCTGCTCCGCCTTCATCTAGAACCAACTCTAAGTTTTGTGCCAATGCGGCTGTGCGAAGAGCTTCAGTTGCCTCCACCCAATCTGCATCTTCGCCAACTGATTTTTCGGGATTGCGTGTAGAAAGTTCAAGGTAGAAATCTTCAAGGCCATAATCTCGAAGGAGATTGAGAACGAAGGTCAGGAGTGAATCAAGTTCGCCAGGCATCTGCTCTTTGGTGCAATAAATATGTGCATCATCTTGAGTGAATCCTCGTGCACGAGTAATACCGTGCAGAACTCCCGATTTTTCGTAACGATACACAGTTCCAAATTCAAAGAGGCGGAGAGGAAGTTCGCGGTAAGAGCGTTGGCGTGACTGAAAGATGAGATTGTGGAATGGGCAGTTCATCGGCTTCATGTAGTACTGCTGACCAGCCCGCTTAACAGTTCCATCGGCATGGAGCTCTTCATCCATAATCATGGGTGGGTACATACCTTCTGAGTACCAATCCAGGTGGCCAGATTTCTCAAAGAGCGCCGCCTTTGTTAAATGCGGCGAGTATACGAATTCATAATTCTCTTCTTCATGTCGTTTCCGTGAGTAATCCTCCATCGCCCGACGAACGATTCCACCCTTGGGATGGAAGACGGCAAGTCCTGATCCGATCTCTTCAGGGAAAGAGAAGAGGTCGAGTTCTTGTCCTAAACGACGGTGATCACGCTTTTCCGCCTCTGCCAATAATTCAAGATAGCCATTGAGTTCATCTTGCGATGACCACGCGGTTCCATAGATTCGCTGAAGCATTGGGTTCTTTTCAGATCCGCGCCAATATGCAGCAGCGCTACGCATCAATTTAAAGGCTGGAATATGTTTTGTTGAAGGCAGGTGCGGACCACGGCAGAGATCTGACCAGATTGGCTGACCATCACGGCCTAAATTGTCGTAGATAGTCAGCTCGGCTCCGCCAACTTCTACATTGGTTTCATCCGTACCTGATCCTTTGATCCCAATAAGTTCACACTTATATGGCTCGGCGGCAAGTTCCTTAAGGGCATCGGCTTCATTAGTGACCCGTCGTTTGAAGCGTTGGCCGTCTTTCACGATCTTGCGCATTGCACTTTCAATTTTCTCGAGATCGTCGGGGTTGAATGGATTTGCAGGATCGAAGTCATAGTAAAAACCATCAGTAATCGGCGGGCCGATACCTAAGCGAGTTCCGGGGAATACCTGTTGAACCGCTTGCGCCATCACATGCGCAGTCGAGTGGCGAAGAACCGCAAGTCCTTCTGGAGAAGAAATCGAAATACCTTCGACAGAATCTCCATCTACTAAATCAGTCCAGAGATCTTTGAGAACCCCATTAATCTTGCAGACAACTATCTCTTTAGCTTCTGCGTAGATATGGGTTGGACGCTGATCAGATTCGATCATACGAGAAGCCCCATCAACGGTTATCGAGATCGTAGACATGGCTCTAGCCTACCGAAACTGGTTGCGAGTGGGCGCGCATTTGCGCTTCAAAGTTACGTGAAGCATCTCCTATTTTCAATGTCATATCTCCGATATGTGAAACGGGCTGAACTATACGAAGACTCGAGAGCATGAAGGCTGATTCAACCTCGGGGATTTCGGAGATGTGAATGGTCCTAACCTTCACGCCGCACTCCTCGATAGCGATTGCTCGCATTACGCCCGGGAGGATTCCAGCGGTTATGGGAGGAGTGCACCATTCGCCGCCAATCAAAAAAACTAGATTTGCTACTGCGGTTTCGGTAATCTCATTCTGAAGATTGAAAAGTATGGAATCGTGGAAACCCTCATTATTCGCAGCTTCAATGATTGCAAAGCGCGCGTCATAGGGAAACTTCTTATGGATATCACCTGTGACGGTTTCACTATAGAAGTTAAGTTGTGCGGGCTCGACTAGTTCAATATATGAGTCATGTGAAATAACGAATAGTTCTGGACCAAAGCAGATTCGCAATCGGCCAATCGGATGTGGATTCTCTTGGATCGTTCGCGCTATTTCGGTACGCATCATCTCTTCATCAGGCAGAGTGATTCCTAGCTCACGAGATGATTTCAAGGCGCGCCTCATGTGACGACCTAGAGCGATAGGAGCGCCATTAATCGTTTTAATGGTTTCAAAGATGCCTGTGGATTTCGGGAATCCGTGTCCATCTAACTCAATCGCTTTCACAACTTCCCTCCTGCAATCGAGATCAGATGGCGGGCCTTCAATTGCGTCTCTTCCCACTCTGAATCGGGATCGCTCCCCCATGTAATTCCTGCTCCCGTGCCAAATCTCAAGACGGAATCACCTGTACTCCAAAAAGTTCGGATAGCAACTGATAGTTCTGCGCGATCTCCATGGATCCAACCTAATGCGCCGCAGTACGGACCACGCGCGCCCTCATGTTCTTCAATGATCGAAATCGCTGAACTCTTCGGCGCTCCACTTACTGAACCGGGCGGAGTTGTAGCTGCGAGGATCTCATTCCAGCGGATATCTCTCGTGAGTTCGCCCTTCACATCTGAAACAAGATGGGTAATTCCAGGATGCTTCTCATTTCTGAAGAGCTCAGTAACTTCAACCGATCCTGGCACACAAATGCGTCCGAGATCATTACGCATCAAATCAACGATCATCAGATTCTCTGCCTTATCTTTCTCGCCGAACGAGTTCTGCTCGCTCGTCATTGTTCCCTTTATGGGTGAAGTCAGGATGGATGAACCATTTCGAGTAAGAAACAGCTCGGGCGAGGCTGATGCAATCTCAAGATTATCCATTCGAAGATAGCTTGCATGTGGGGCTGGATTTCCCTTGAGGAGTTCAGAGAAGAGGCCGACGAGTGATTCATTTGAACTGTGCAGATCCTGATGCAGTTGGCGACAGGCATTGACCTGATAAACACCGCCATTTGCAATCGATTCTCTAATGCTCGAAACATATTCCACATATTCACTTTGAGTCATGGAACTAGTCCAGTTCCCTTGCAATGGATGCCACTCATGATGCGGAAAATTTTCTTTAGTCACATCAGTAAATTTGCCGAATAACGCTTCACCTTCAAAGGTGATCATCACTGCCCAGAAAGAACCATCATCGAGTCGCTCTGCATCATCACTGATTTCAACGAGATTGCTCGCGTGAATGCCACCCATCCAGAATTGAGATTGGCCACCAAACATGGGGCAAGGCTACGCATATAAGTCGAGCCAAGGCTCAATGGAAATTGCACACTTTGGCACTTACGCCCGCTCTGCGCTAGATTTGCCCTCAACATAATGCGGACGTAGCGCAGCTGGTAGCGCGGAACCTTGCCAAGGTTCAGGTCGCGGGTTCGAACCCCGTCGTCCGCTCGGATTGACCGCCGCTTCGAATTTATTTTCAGGTGGCGGTTTATTCATGGTCGGATGGCCGAGAGGCGAGGCAAGGGACTGCAAATCCCTCTACACGGGTTCAAATCCCGTTCCGACCTCCATTAATTCTTTCGAAAGTAAGAACTAATGGTGAGCATTACAATTGCATATACCCACAACTTCATATACCCACAACTTCATATACCTAGGACGATTGGCTCAGCGGTAGAGCACCACATTGACATTGTGGGGGTCACTGGTTCGATCCCAGTATCGTCCACGCTATGGTCGCGTTAATTTCAGGATTTCTCGCGAGCCTTTCACTTATTATCGCCATCGGTGCGCAGAACGCCTACGTCATCAGACAAGGTCTTCTCCGAAGCCATGTAACTCTGGTCGTACTCTTCTGCTCTCTTGCAGATGCCTTTTTTATCATCCTAGGCGTTGGTGGACTGGGATCTTTCGTGCAATCTCAACCAAAAGCACTTGAATATATCCGTTGGTTTGGAGTCGCCTACTTAACGTGGTTTGGAGTTAAGAGCGTACGTGCGGCTCTTTCAACACAATCTTTCACCGTTGCTACATCCGAAAGACAATCTTCAGGGAAAGTTCTACTCTCCTTAATAACTTTCACATTCCTCAATCCCCATGTCTATCTCGATACTGTGATTCTGCTGGGCAGTATCGCAAATCAGTTCACCGATCAGCGTTGGTACTTTGCTTTGGGGGCCTCGACGGCCAGCGTTACATGGTTCACGACCATCGGGTATGGGGCTCGAGCCGCATCAAAATTTATGACGAAGCCAATCTTCTGGAAGGTACTTGATTCAGTAATTGCGGTCATCATGTTTACAATCGCAATTACCTTAGCTCTCTATAAATTCAGTTAGCTGTCTTTCTGCTCAAGTAGAGAATACCTAACACCACTGTTGCAATTCCGACATAGCTCTGAAGGACAAGCTTCTCCCCGATAACCAGAGCGGCAAGAATCGTTGCTGTGGCGGGTTCAGCTAGAACTACCGTTGCAGCAAGACTTGACTCGATGCGCTTCAACCCAAACATAAAGAGGACATATCCAACTGATGTCGTCACCAGTCCTAACCAGAGGACTGTCAGAAACCCTTTGGTGGTGAGAATCCATATTGGCCTCTGAGTGAAGAGAAAAGGAAAGGTGAGCACAGCCGCAACTCCAAATGAGCTTGCAGTAACCCAAACATCTTGAGCTCCACGGGTGAGAGCGCGTCGACTCACGACAGTAAAGATAGCGAAGCCCAGACCCGCAACTGCCGCCAACAGAACTCCGAACACTTTGAAATCCGAGACTCCGTTTGCACTCCCAATTAAGCCAATCCCGACGATAGTGATCGCCGTCCCGACGAACCATGCCCGTCCAGGTTTCTCATGTAAAACCAAGTAGGCAACGATCGCGGAGAATGTGGGAACAGTCCCCAGGGCGGTAACTGTGGCAATTGCTACTCCAGTTACTTTCACCGCGGTGAAAAATGTCAATTGATAGATTGCTACTCCAGAACCACAAATCAGAAGGTCGCTCGGTGACATCTGAAAAGATCCTCGTTTATTACGTTGCACATAGGCAAATAGGAATAGAAAGAGTGAGCCACACAGTAATCGTGCGGCGCCGACGGCTACCGGTGAAATTTCCGGAACACCCAACTGTTGTGTCGTACCCGTGGTTCCAAAACAGAGAGCAGCGCCGAGCACCGAGAGGATTCCTAATCTCTTCTCTTTATGAAGCATAGGAGCGCATCAATTCCTCAGTTGTTCCAGAACTTCAATGAGATTCTCTTGAGTTGCCGGCGCGATATCCCATGGATTATGCAGATTGTCATCGCTCCAACGTGGGATGACATGCATATGCAGATGGAATACGGTCTGCCACCCTGCCTCGCGATTCATTTGAAAGATGGTTATTCCATCTGATGCCAATTTATTGGCGAGAAGATCGGCGACTTCCTTAGCCATCGCTGCGACATGAGAATATGTTGAGGCATCAGCTTCATGAATATCGTTTACGTGAATCTTGGGAATAACTAAGGTATGTCCTGGATTAGCAGGAAAGATATCGAGAAATGCATAGCAATCTTCATTCTCCATTACCTTGTATGAGGGAATAGATCCTTCAACAATCTTGCAGAAGATGCACTCTGACATAGCGTCACTGTAGGGCTTTGATTCTTTCGCGCGCAATCCTCTGGCTAGGCGATTCGTGGCCGAGCATGTACGAGAGAAAATCTAAAAGGACTCTGCTGATTCTGAGCCAACCTTTCGACTTCTTCTTCAACCCAAGTACCGTCAAGAAGGGTTCATCGATTGTAGATATCGCAGCATTTGCGAGAATTCGATAGAAGAAGAGCCCAGCGAAGCCAAATGGTGGCTTCAAGATGAATCCGACAATAGGAGGAGTCATTGCAATACGTGCCACCTCGTCTTCAGCGAAGGATTGCATGGTTGATGACAACTCTGCTTTCGACATAGGCGTACTTTCCAATCCAAGCGGCCGCGCGCTTAACGCCCACTCTTTTACATACGAATCTGCTCCTTGAGGCAGTTCATATCCAAGTTCCTCGTGCGCTCGTAAAAATGAATCTGTAAATGCACAATGAACCCACAACAGGTAACGGGGGTCAGATGCGCTGTAGTGCGCATGAGCTCCGGACTTGGTTTCGAATTCACCAGTTACGCGTGTGTGCATTTGGCGAACTCGTTTGGCTTCGATTTCGATCGCTTCGGTAGAGCCGAAAGAGGTAATCGTTAACCAACGAGTTGTTCGCTCGAGTCGGCCCAACGGGTCTGTGTCATAGGCGGAGTGCTCAGCAACTCCCGTTAAGGCAGCAGGATGCGCGGCCTGCATTAGTAAGGCGCGAATTCCACCCACCAACGTTGCGATACATCCATGAACTTGCCAGACCGCGCTACCTGGACCAAATAACCCAATGTCGCTGCCAATCGCCATCTGCTGCGCCCATAAAGGTTCCCCACTGGGATCACCAGAAACAGTTTTTCGAAAGGCGTCTGCAGCGCGATTTCCACCCAAGGCGCCGAGAATTTTATTCACGGCAGGAATCTACTTTCCAAATTATCAAAAGCCAAAACTTGGCGATTTAGCAGTGAGACTCAATAAAGATTCGTGAATTTTCGAAGATGATTTCCTGGTCGTAATCCATCGTCGCAACATGATAACTATTCACTAATTCGATTCGACTCTTATCTCGAGAGCCAACTTCTTTCATGATGATCTCTGTATTTGTGACGGGCAAGGTGTGGTCTTCAACGCTATGAAAGAGCTGCAAGGGAACTGTGACATCATGAAGTCGCTTGCGAGTGTAAGAAAGCATCTTCAGTAGCTCGTAGACACCAACAGCGGGTAGCGCGTCATAACCCCACTCGGTAACACCAGGACGCTTAATGTCATCACCAACGGAGTCACGTAACTTCTGAAAACGGGAGATGATCCAAGCGAGTTGATGTGGCACAAACTTCACGTGAATCATCGGATTGACGAGAATGATTCCGGTTAATTGTTGCGAATAACGGGTTGAAATGTTGAGCGTAGTTCCACCACCCATTGATAACCCACAGATGAATACCTTTTCACAACTCTGCAATAAAAGAGTCAGATCGTTCTCAACTTTCGCAGGCCATTCTTGCCACTTTACGTGGTTGAGATCTTGAGGCTTAGTTCCATGACCGGGAAGGAGCGGAACAGTTACCGTGTAACCGCGCTGGTTGAGATATTCAGCCCAAGGACGCATCGAAGCAGGAGATCCCGTAAAGCCATGCACTAGTAGTACGCCTATCTTTTTATTGGCTCCCTTACCTTCTGCATGCCAATCTTCCAACAACCCTGCCGGTGCTCCCTCTACGCCCATGCCGCGAGGATATTCTGACTGCAATGTCATAGCAATCATCTACTGTTAACGCGTGGCTAACGATTCGGTGAATTCTTCAACTCAAAAACCTGATTCAAGTAGCGCCACTTGGCAGAGCACTCTGCAAGATATAGGCAGGCCACTTCAAGAAACTACCTTTGTCGTGCTCGATCTCGAGACGACCGGTGGTGCTGCCCACCTAGGCGCTGCAATAACCGAGATCGGCGCTGTAAAAGTTCGAGGCGGTGTCACTATCGGCGAATTCAAAAGTTTTGTAGATCCACAACATTCAGTACCTGCTTACATCACAGCTCTTACTGGAATCACCGATGAGATGGTCTTTCAGGCTCCCACTATCGATGAAATTTTCCCCTCGCTTCTCGAGTTTCTTGGAAGTCCCGAAGAGACCGTAATCGTGGCACAGAACGCACCTTTCGATCTGTCCTTCCTTACATACTACGCGCGAGCACATAGCCACCCGTGGCCGAAATATCCTGTCCTCGATACTGCAATTATTGCCCGCAAAGTTCTCACGCGTGACGAAGTACCCAACTGCAAATTAGCAACTCTCGCCGAATTCTTCGGAACGGTAACGACTCCAAGCCACCGAGCGCTTGATGATGCTCGTGCGACTGTCGATGTCTTCCATGGCCTACTCGAGCGACTCGGAACTCATGAGATTTACACTCTTGAAGAACTCGCGAATTTCGGAAAGAAAGTTAAGCGAGCGAAATCTCCTGAGTAAGTGCAGCCCATCTCTCTGAGAGTTGTGAAGCTGCCCCCGAATCAACAGCCTGAGTTGCGCGTTCCAATCCAGCCGATAAACGAGACTTAATATCGCTCTCAAAATTTCCCTCAAATGCGGCAATCGCTGCAGCTGCGTTGAGGAGTACGGCATCACGAGGAGCTCCACGTTCGCCTGCAAAGATTGCTCGGCTGATACGTGCATTCTCTTGTGCATCTCCCCCAACGATAGCTTCCAATGGGGCGTTATCTAGACCAAAATCTTTTGCATCAATGCGATCACTTGAAATTTCGTTCTGCCCTATGGTCAAGACGGAGGTGGATGTAGCGAGCGTGATTTCATCAAGACCATCATCGCCTCGGAAGACAAAGCCATCACAGCCCTTTTCTGCGAGCACCTGTGCCATCACTAAGTGCATCCGATCATTGGCAACTCCAATCGCTACAGCTGCTGGACGAGCGGGATTGGCAAGTGGACCCAAGATATTGAAAACTGTAGAAGTTGCTAGCTCCTTACGAGCAGGGGCGGCAAAGCGCATCGCTGGATGAAAGACAGGTGCAAAACAGAATCCAATTCCGAGTTCGCGCACTGTGCGCTCTACTCCTGCAGCGTTAAGTCCTGGAATAACACCAAGCGCCTCAAGGAAATCTGATGCACCCGATTTGGATGAGACGGCTCGGTTTCCATGTTTCACAACTCGCGCACCGGAAGCTGCTGCAATAATCGCGGCTGTCGTTGAGATATTGATTGTATGAGCTCCGTCTCCACCGGTTCCGACAGTATCGACAGCTCGTTCGGAGATATTGATGGGAGTCGAATGCGCATACATCTCGGCAACTAGAGCACCAACTTCCTCTGAAGTCTCACCCTTAGCTTTGAGAGAGAGTAGGAATTTCTTGATATTTTCAATATCGCTCTCACCGCCCAGGATTGCCCGCATGATCTCTTGAATCTCATCCGTTTCGAGATTCAGCCCTGAATCCATCTTGGCGATAGCTAAGTCCCAATGCGATTGTTCTAGCGGCATGAGAACTCCTAAAGAGTTAGGCGGTAGTTGCTACCGTACGTGCGCGCAGTAAATCCGCGACTGTATGTGAAAGAGTAAATGGATCTACTGGATGAAGAACATTTGCCTCGGCGCGTGACCACGCTGCAAGCCATGCATCTTCTTTGCGCCCGGTAATCACCATTACGGGTGGGCAGTTAAATACTTCATCCTTTAATTGACGCGCAATTCCCAATCCGCCTTCAGGCACAGATTCACCATCGAGAATAAAGAGATCGATGGGGCTTTCATTACCTGGCTTCTTGGAATCAACGAAGAGTCGGAGAGCTGCACCGGTAGCAAATTGGTGAATAACATGTTCGGCCATATCGCTTGCTACACGATTTCCTAGGGCGCCGATAACAGCTTCCCGGACAGATGAATCATCCGAATAGAGAACGATGGAGTATTTGCGCTCTCGTGCACCTTCACTCTGTGACATGCCCGAAGTCTAATCGCCAGAACGACTCTTGGCCGATGGGTACCTCAAGGATATTTGCGTGACCCTTTTCACCTCGTTTAGAGCGAGAATCGAGCTCCCTTTGCGCTCTTTAAATAGGTGAGTAGACCCCTTTTCGGGAATAATGCGACCCATGACAAGCACGAGCGTGAGCGCTCACCACAAGATCACTCGGCCAAATCTGGTCGCGGTCGGCACCATCGTCTGGCTCGCAAGTGAGCTGATGTTCTTTGCGGCGCTCTTCGCTATGTACTTCACAACTCGAGCTGTGCAAGGTCCAAAGATCTGGCTTGAATCGACTGGCATTCTCAATATTCACTTTGCAGCAATCAATACAACTGTTCTCGTGCTCTCATCTGTCACATGTCAGTTCGGAGTATTCGCGGCTGAACGTTATCAAGCCCGTCGCACAGGTTCACTATTCGCATTTAAATCTTGGGGAATGCGCGAATGGTTCGCCATGACCTTCCTGATGGGTGGCTTCTTCATCGCAGGGCAGATTTACGAATACGCATCCCTAGTAACAGAAGGCTTAACGCTCTCATCCAGTGCATACGGTTCTGTCTTCTATCTCGCTACAGGTTTCCACGGTCTTCACGTAACAGGTGGACTCATCGCATTCCTTATCGTCATGGTTCGAATTTCAAAGGCTCGTCGATTTACACAAGGTCAGGCAACAACAGCAATCGTTGTCTCGTATTACTGGCACTTCG
>Ga0007796_10000977_pt1 | contig 10271 bp, 17 predicted proteins | sample CryBogmetaGMA0M_FD_60373 | JGI IMG/M metagenome (GOLD analysis project Ga0007796, IMG submission 60373) | Freshwater microbial communities from Crystal Bog, Wisconsin, USA - MA0M | ecosystem: Environmental > Aquatic > Freshwater > Lake | place: Crystal Bog, Wisconsin, USA | collected 2009-07-06 | reverse complement strand
TTCCCAAGGAGCGTTCATATCTTTGAGTATGATGCCTTCCTCACCTTGGTCGTAGTACTCTTTAAACTTAGCTTGAGCCTCATCGATATTTTCTACGATGATGCTTGGAACTAATTCAATCTTTTTAGGAAAATCTATTCCCCATTTAAACTTTGCAAATCTATCTTTATATGGCGTAGGACAATAGCTATCAACAAAATACATATATGGAATAATGTCCCATATTGTAGCATGAACCATGCTTGCTTCAGCATCTGATATAGTACCCTTACCTGCTTTATTTAGGATACCATTACCAGTTTGTCTATTCAATGTACCGCTATCGTCTTTAACTAATAGTTCACCATCAAATACAGTGTCTATACCATTAGCAAGCTCTACGAATTCTTTTTCAAGGTTGCCTAACAAGTCGATCGTCTTACCGTTGCGAGACTTGAATTCACATTGACCATCGCGAACGATAGCATTAAATCTCATACCATCCATTTTTAATTGGACCATTGCAGGCCACTGGATCTTATCTACTAGCTTCTGTTCATACTGTGATGCTAACATACATGGATAGTCTACGACCAAGCCAAGCCATACATCGTTGGCTGTCGCAGTAGATACACCACATTTCAGGTCCTTTGCTATGATGCGTTCAAGCACCTTAGCATTTTTCGGAGAGAGTGAAGTAAGGACCTGAGTGAGGTGTTCTATACCAGCATGACCAGTGACGGTCCTACTGGATAACTCAAACAGTTGATCCATTGCTTGCATGAGGCATCCACTCCCGCTTGCCTCATACTTTGGAATTTTTCTAATATAAAACTGTGTAAACGGATCTAAAGCAAGCCTGACAACTTCGCGTAGGACTTGGTTATTCTTATGCTCGTTAAGCTTATCAATTTTATAGTTCCTCGACGGATTTGCCGCGAGGTCTTCTAAGATATCAAATACTTCCAACTTATCTCCTATAGATATAAACGTCAAGCTTAGTTGCGTTCTTGATACCGCCAACGATATTGCCTGCCCAATCATACGAGACTGGACGGAATGAGCCTCTATGGAAGTATCCGCTTGGTGTTGGCATCTTAACTAGTGGTTTACGGCCACGAAGCACGACACGTTTTTTGTTAGTACGATTTTCGTTTGTGATAGCTACAGCTTGCTTGATGATGCTTAATTTTTCCATATCAGCAGCTGAATTGACATCGACTGTCATTACATAACTTTTAGATGTTCTCATCTTAACACCTCCGCACAACCTGCAGGGATACGACGATTGATCCTACGGATTTTTTCCATCGTTTCGCTTAGGACTTTTTTAAGGTTTGTGGATTCTTGAACTGAAGCAATGGCTTTTTCGATATCCATTGCAAATAGAACTAATTCTGTTCTACGGTTAAACTTAGCAGCATGTTCCTCTGGGACTAAGTACTTTTCGCCAAACTGATTAATGATTACTTTTTGCATTATTCTCTCTCCTTAATAATATAAGACCATTATATCCTGAATTAGGATTAATGTACATAGGGGGAGCTAAAATAGTTTTGCTATATGGATCAATAACTTGCATAATATATAAGCCTTTGATTACATTGGACTTTTAACTGGGAGCTGCCCGGGACAGCCCAGGACAGCGATTGCTATAGGTTATATCGTACTATTAACCGCAGTCAGAAAATGCTTCTATCATGCGCCTGTTAAGTAGGATCTTTTGTTCGGGGGTTAGTTCAGGTACCACTTGTTTTGCTTCAAATACTGTTGTGGTCTTTTCATCGACGACGACCACTTCGTCTTTTTGTTTGAATTCCATTGCTTTTCCTTGTGGGAGTTTATTGAGTTGGATTTTGTCCATTATTATTTATAATCTTTACGTGTTTAAAAATCTTAAGCTGCCAAGCAAATCGACGAGGCTCTACATCCGGATGAGCTAAGCGTTCTCCATAGAATTCATAGAGCTCACTCCATGTTTGTTCTAATCTACTGTCTTCCACCAATATGCTTGTCCTCTACGCTTATGAAAATTATCATAAAATCTTTTATTCCTATCAGACACTCGCATCTTTACATAACGCCTAAAGCGCTTACTGATTGGCCGTTTAGCATTACACTTATAGACTATCACGTACTTCTCTCCTACACTGTATAGTTATATTATATAGACCTTGTTTTCCAAAGTCAATTTGTTTTTCATGAGATGCTATAGTACACTCTTCGAATGTCTGATACGTCTCTCTACCAATCTCTACAGGTACACGAGATTGTAGTATACTTATGATGAGTATGTATTCAATCAATGTATCACAGGTAGATGTAACTCGGCGGTAAGGTTCCAATCCTCAACCTTAGCACCACTAGGTACATCGATGCCTTCAATTATTGCTTTCTTTACGAACTCCATCAGAAGCTTATTATACACTTCGTCAGGTATCTCATTGATGTCTAGTTTAATAATCATACAATTCCTAAGTTATGTAGTAATAAGAATAATAAGACAAAGAACCCTACCACCCACCAATTAGTATATTCAGCTGGTTTTTTATGTTCGGTAAACTGAGGTTGGTATTCACCCCATCCAATATCTCTAGTACTGTTTGGAAAATGATACTGTCTTGGATCACGATTGTAGTCATGATATCCACCCCAATTATCTGTGCGTCTGTCTTTTTCAGGCATTACCCTCTCCTCATTTTTGAAATGTCGATTGCATCTTGCGCTTTAAAAATTGGTACTGCGTTTGATTTATGTAGTTGACCGATACCAAGCATCGCGTCGCCAGTATATTGCATCACTGGTTTTTTAGCAGCTATACCTTGCCCAGTATCCACGCTAGGAATATGGTCGGTACGGCGGCTAGGATCAACCACGACAGTTGAACTAGAAGTTGTAACCACGACGGTAGATTTTCGTACCTCAGGTGTGATATCATATTTTGCAAGTAACGCTTGCCATGAAGCTTTTTGTGCGCGTTGCTTGGCATTTGGTTTTCTCGGTTTCCGTTTAGGAATATATGGATGAATTATCATACTGTTTCGTTTTGTATTTCGCGATAAGTTTCAAGTTTGTCATAAACTCGAGTGGCAGAACTTGAATAGATGATCCAATTACCATACTCTTGGCGATCTGAATCATTGATGTATTCAAAGCCACCATAGTATTTAACACTACGATCATCTACTTTATTGATGATGATATAATCAAAGCCATCAGTATAAGCGTAGCCAAAAGATCTACGGTCCATACCAAAAGCTTCAGGTTCTACTTTGGTATAATCACTGCTATTAAGCATTATCTCAAAGTCACGATCAAATTTATTTAATAAGTTATACATATGCTCTCCGATTCAATTTATATAACCATTATACCAAATTAGCTATTTAATGTACATAGTTAAATAGCTATATAAATCAATAACTTATGAAAAGAATGATTCTAGCCCGCCGGAGGCTGACTTGGGAGCATTCCAATCAGCTCCAGTCCAATGAGGGTATGAAGCCCGCGATAGGTGGACAGACTTTGGCTTCTCCATCTTCTCAAAGTCTAGCTCTCCCTTAGAGTTCAATAGGCCTGAGGTCCATTCATATACCTCATGATGGTCTTTGATATACTTATTGAATAGCTGTCTACGTCCTTCGCGTTCTTCCCATGTACCATAGAACGGTAGACCTTTATAGTAACCAGTCTTTGGTAGTACTCGAGACTCGTTCTCGATAGGTAACAGTTCCCATATCGTAACGTGTGCTCCATATACAGTGCTAATCCTTACGCATTCTTCTACGTACCTCTTAGCAAGGTCGAGTGTATGTTCTTCTGGAAACCTCATGAGGTGATGACGTACGTCGATATTACCGAAGTATGTCTCAATCTCATTGTACTCACCTTTAGGTATGAATGACTCAAATCCCATCTTTATGGCACCATGTAATGTCTTAAACGGTGTAGATACGTTCATCCATCCTGGACGATACATACAGATGGCATGTGAATCGCCTATAGCTATCTTAGGATACCTCTTAGCAAGGTTTGGATCAAGAGTCTTAGCATTCTTCTGTATTAGTTCAAGGTTACCCCAATTAATCTGCAACCAATCTCGATTTAACTTCTTGCCTTCCTTACGTGCTTTGTCTACACGAGGATACAACATACTATGATAGTCAGGCATGTCTATAGCTAATGACCATACTTCACCGTTGAAGTTTGATAGTGCTATGATGTATTCGATGTTTGCATAGTTCTCTAATCCACCAAATAGATTGAGTGATCCACCCCAGTCATTACCATGATAGAGCGCAACTATATCATATTCGTTATAATCGTATAGTTGTTTACCAGTCATGTGTATAGTCACATCATATCCAGCGTTCCTTAATTGGTCAGCATAGATGATGCCTTGTGAGGCTTTATGTGAGTGGATCTTATTAGAAACCGGCGAGAGTGGCTGTGTGAGTAATACTTTCATCTTTTTTCCATTTGCGATATGAATCTGTTTTATCAATGATACTATAATCGTTTAGTACTGGGTCTGTGCCTACGTTCCACATGAGGATGTTTCTTCCTGTGTTCTTAGGTATATATTTCCAAACCTTTGCATCGTACGTTCGTACTGTTGGGAACGGTGGTAAGTTCTCAAGTTTTTCAGGTGTTTGAAACTCTAGTGGTTCTGATATGAACTCTGCTCGACCTAACTCACCTTCCTGTAAGTTACGTGCTACTGCAACTGAATGAAACTTTGCATTTGGCCATGCTATCTGTAATGCACGCGATAGTACACCAGTACTTATAGCTACATAAACTTCATCTGGTTCGGGGATGCGTGATGCGGCATACACGATACCAGCTGTTGCTAACTCATGCTTCAAACCTAGTGGGATGAATGCATAGCCATTTTCTTCTGCATACTTCTTAGCATATAAGTTTAAGTTAGGCATTGCTGCGATACGTTCAAAGTGTACCTCTGCTCCACGCTCTATACAACATGCTTGATGATGTGATATCTGTTTAGATGATGGCATAAACAATACTATCTTCTTACCATGTATCTTTGCTACATCACATAGAGATACACCAGCAAGTCCTACTCTTGGTTGTACATAAACTAGCGTATCGTTTGGGATCTTGGCTGCAAGCAAATCGCCGGCTCTTGTCTTTGTGCCAACAATAAGATCATCTCGCACTACATGAACACCTTCATGCTCGATGACAACTGGATCTGGATTATACGGTGTCCATCCTTCGCACAAAGATAAGTAATAATCTTTGGCTTCTGGCCATGTCATCATACCTACTTCTTTATTTACACCTTCAACGAACGTTCTCATTATTTCCTTAAGCTAAAAGTTTCAGGGAATATCCACGAATAAGGGATACGCTTAGTAGGTGATTTAACACCATGACTAATAGCGATATGTTTATAGAAGAAGCACGTCTTATCTTCAATGTTCAACATCTTTTGTGATAGCATTGGATTACGTACATCATCTCTTAACTGATGCATCTGTGCTAGCCATAATTCTCCATTCTTGTTCTTAGGTATGAACTGACCATCTGGATCTATCTAATACTGTACTTTACCGTTTAAGTTGACACCAAATATCTGAGCCATCCCATCGAAGTGTCCAGTACCCCCAAACAATACCGTCTCAGGATCTACGATATCCGGATATGCCATAGCCATGTATCGTGCGGTGTTTTTGCATGGATATAGCGGACTGCGGAAGTTTTGCTTCTCTTTGAAGTACTTCTCTAATAACTTTGCATACTCCATCATCGTGAATGGTCGTTCTAATCTATGTCTATGCTTCTCAAGAAATTCCCACATATCTTCAGCTGCTTGTTTAGGACCATCAATCAACCAATCTTTAACTAACGTATTCTTAGGATAATAGATTTGGAATAAGTCGTTACGCGCATGCCTATTCTCTTTAAAGTGTTCTCTTAGGTTTTCAGGACCTTGATACATCAACCGTGTTAGTGTACCCCAATGTTCGTTACTAAATGAGAATGTAAGTGTGTACCATAATCTTAACTTAGGATCTGTGACCTTCTTCATGATATCACAGAACGGATGCTCATGCCAATGGAGTCGATGCGAGAATATCTGATAGTCTTCAGCTAATAGTTGGTCACGTCTAAGATCAAACTCTTGACAGAACTCAAAGAATTTATCTAATCTTTTTTCTAGTGGCCAATCCTTCATCCAAGATTCTGTAGGCTTGCCATCTTTTAATAATACAGGACTTGTACCCTTATAGGTAATGTTTCTATATTCTACATTTTCAATGAATTGAGCTAGAGTGTTTTGCATAGTTCCTTATATTGTTCTACTGTCATGTTGTTTGCTTTAATAATAGTGTCATCTGATGGATGAGCCGTCATGTTATTAAATGTATCTATGAGACCAAGTTTTAACATAGCTTCTTGTCTACCAAATGGATGATCTTTGATACGACATGATGACCATACATCATCGAAATTTAAATGATTATAATCTGCACCTGGTCGAACATAGTTTTCTACCCATCGTATGAAGTCGCAGCATACGTCTTCTGCATTGTAAGGATATGCACCAGTATCTCTATAGATCCGTTCCATAACTAGATCTAAGAATTGTTCTTGCTTCATCTTAGTTAATGGTTTAGCAAGATAAGAGATACACTCTACTGCATTTGTGCCGTAGTAGAACGGTGAAGTCTTATCAACATACTGTGGATACCAATCTGCTATATCTGCAACCACTGCTGCATATTGAAAGTGATACTGTCTAAGATCATTCTTAACATTCCAATCTAACATGAATGAGCCGATCTCTCTTAATGATCGTTCACCACCGGATTCTAAAAAATCTGCAAGTTCTCTTGCTAATCGTGGTGCATACTCTGATAGGTAATAGTCTCCACCTCGTTTATACTTGGATTCTGTTGGTGGTTTTGGAAATGCTGGGAACTGATAACCTACAGAAGTATAGAACGAGTATGGATAGTTATTCACCATCTCGATCATGTCTTCAATGGTCTTACAGTTGTGCAATGAGAATAATAAGGTATTATGGTACCCACTAGGTTTTGTAGAATAGTTGATCGCAGAACCACATACACGATGTAGGATGAAGATGTACAGCCATTCGGGCAGTTTAAAGTCTGCATGCTTGCCTGTCCAGTTCTTAGCTACTGTATCGCGTTGATGAGTGATCTTACCTGCTTCCATCTTTTTCCAATAAGGATGTTGTTCTGTCCAACCGTAAAAGCAATCATTAACTATCTGAGAAAATCCTGCATACTTACGTTCGACCACATCGTATAGTTCAACATGATGTAGTAGATCATCGTTCATGTCTGATTCTGCATGCGGTGTCATACCATAAGGAGGGTTAAGAGATACATTACACTTCTCTTGCTGATCCTTTGCAAGGTTAAAGTATCTTATGTACTCGTCGTAGTATCTTGTAGTCTCAATCATTAAAATTCATCTTTATATAATGATATTTCATCGTGTATTTTTTGTATTATTGATAGTTCATATTTAATACTATTTAAGTTGCGATTACGTGGAGATGGATGATCGATTTTAATGTGATCTATGTTGTATTTTTTACATACTCGTGATACAAATCCTCCCAATGCTATGACAAGTTTTTTATCATGAACAGCATCAAATAATGCAGATTCATCTACGTCTTCCATCTTATAACTATTAATTTTATTAGGTATAACATTGTGAAATGCCCATGATGGCTGATCAGCCATGTTCATCCAAGTTTTTAGACGTGCAAAAGTCCCGTTCTTGCACGGTGTAACTTTTGACGATGGACATTGACCTAAGATTACGACATCACTATTCGTATCATGGTCAGGCAAGAAGTCTATCACTGATTTCATAATATAATTATATCCCGTATGGGATTAAAAGTACAATTATTACGCTTTAAATGCTGCGTCGTTTGCACCAGCAATAACGATACCAGAACCAAAGATCCTGTTATATTCGTCTGCTAAGTCTTGTTTTGGGTAACCGTTTGCAGCAATAGCTGTATGGTTTAATGATATTGTACCGTCAGCATAAGGCATGAATGGGGCAAATCCTACTGACATTGCTCCTTCTTTAGCTTGTCTATAGATCAATAAGACTGCGTCTTTAATGACCATAGCTCCTTCGCCTGATGAGACCTGTGTACAAAGGATCTCTTCGCTGCTTGTTAATTTGATTAATAATAGTTTAGTGTCCGCCATCGTACTCATCCTTTAATAATGTAAATTCAATAAAATCTGCTGCTTGCTCTAAATTACCAAAGTGTTTCACGAAAAATTTATCAATGTCCATAAGATGATTACCTACGACTACGACACTCATGTTTTTAAGTACTGAAACCTTCAGTTGATAGTTTCCTCTCCGTAAAAACGGGTAGGATACTAAATCTTTTGTTAAATGCTTCATCATATATTTATGAGAGGGGGAATTGCTCCCCCTACCCAATTAACTATCGTTTTCTACTAACAACTCTTTTGGTTTTTTAACTACTGCCAAATCATCTATGATCTCGATAGTACGAGGTTTCTTAGAGTCGGGAATAACATTACAAAGAGCAATACGTAAGATACCATTTTGGAACTCAGCTGATCCAACTACTTCTACTGTGTCAGCAAGTTTAATGGTCTTAACGAATGATCTTGTACCAATACCTTTATGTAGATACTGTACTTCGTCCTCAGGATTTTTTTGTCCTTTGATCTCAAGTACTGAATCTTTAAGGGTGATAGTTACCTCTTGCTTATTGAAGCCTGCGATAGCTAATTCTACGATGTAGTTATAGTCATCGACTTTAATAATGTTATGAGGCGGGAAGGTTGATGTTGGTGCTTGAGCATTCAATAGAGTGTCTAGCTCATTTATGATGTTGTCAAAACCAACTGATGATGGCCAAATCGGGCCAAATGAAACGTTTGTTGTTCGCATTTTTTTCTCCTTAATTAAGCGAGTTTAACAAAATCCTGCCCCCGAAGGCTGCAGGCTAGATAGTTTCCTATCTAATCTTATTTATAATCCGAAGGATTACTTTTTTAAATTTTTGTATACGAGTTAATGGCGGTGGAGGGCTACCGATACCGCATACCCTATCCCATTCTCTTTGAGTATACTTAGGCTGCGTCATCGATCATATCTTGTAGAGCTTGATTGATTGGCTTATAGCCGTAATAGTGTAGCTTCTCGGATTTACGGTCTAGAAAGTCTCTGCTTTTTTCTATGTCTCTTGCTCTATAAGCAGCTTCAATAATCATAGTATAACGATTACCTTCGCGAGTCTTTTCATGAGCTGCTAGTACTGCTGCGATGTCTATTCTTGGTAAATCAGCCTTCTTTTTGAGTTGTTGCACACCATGCTCCTCCATAATAACGTTCAAGTTTACCTTCATGATTAAGTCTTTGATCTCCGTCTTTAGGAGTGTCAAGCTTAACCGACCAATCGATGGCATCAAAGTTCTTATCGAACTGTTTAGATCCACCCTTGGAGATGATGCTATCTCCAGTGATGTCGTTCTTGGCTGCCATTATTTAGGCAACTTATCTTTTTTAGGTCGGCCTTTTGATTCTTTTTTCTTATCGCGGTTACCCATAATCTTCTCCTTAATATAGTTTTTTAGGCGGTTGAGTAGATGCTACCTTTTTCAACCAACGCTTCTTCGCTTGACTCTTTGCCTTTTTACGGGCAGTGCATGGCTTTTCATATTCCATGCGTTCTCTGATCTCTATTAAGAGACCTGAATCTTCTACCTTGTTTCTAAACTTACGAAACGCTTTTTCAAATTGACCTTCTTGTACGTCTACGAATAGACCTTGCTTAGATTCAGTCTGTTTTGGTTTAAACTTTTTATTATATTCAGCCATTAATTTTGTACCAATACCGTTCTATAGCAACGGCAGTATCCATCAAATATAGTCTCTTCATGATATCCATACGGGTATCTATAAATGATAGGTGCTTGTTGATAGATGATACGTGATTGTCTATATCTATCATCTCTATCATAATAGCGATCACGTCTATTATAATCCATGTTATCTTCGACACGACCACCAACGATAGCACCGATACCGGCACCAATTGCTGTAGTCACTATTTTACCGGAACCTCCACCTACTTGATTGCCGATGATGCCGCCTGCCACACCACCAATAATTTCGCCCATATAACTATCATTAGCGATAGCTACAGTAGATCCTACCATTAGTAATACTGCTATAAGTTTTTTCATTTTACTTCTCCTATTCATAAACCATTGTACCATATT
>Ga0007796_10000974_pt1 | contig 10289 bp, 6 predicted proteins | sample CryBogmetaGMA0M_FD_60373 | JGI IMG/M metagenome (GOLD analysis project Ga0007796, IMG submission 60373) | Freshwater microbial communities from Crystal Bog, Wisconsin, USA - MA0M | ecosystem: Environmental > Aquatic > Freshwater > Lake | place: Crystal Bog, Wisconsin, USA | collected 2009-07-06 | reverse complement strand
GCGCCATTTCTCGAAGCACTGCTCGCACATCCTGATTTCGCCGCCAACCGGGTCAACACCCGCTTTATTGACGAACATCTCGGCGAGCTGCTTCGCGCCGGCTCGGCCGCGCCACGACTGTATGTCGAATCGACATTGACGGGCACCGAGTCGAGCGGCGTCGGCGGGATACGGACTGTTGAAGCGCCTGCCGGGACGATCGCCGTCCTCTCACCGCAACAGGGCACGGTGGTGAGCATCGGCGTGGAGGCAGGTCAGCGGGTACGCGCAGGCGAGTCCGTGGCAGTGCTTGAAGCCATGAAAATGGAGCACCTGATCGGCGCCGAACGCAGCGGCATCGTTCGTGAGGTCGTCACCGGACCCGGGATTACGCTGATGCAGGGCGACCCGATCCTGTTTCTCGAACCCCTTGAGACCGATGGCGACTCGCAGATCGAGGCCGCCGCCATCGACCTTGATCACATTCGGGCCGACCTGGCCGAACTGCGCGAACGCCAGGCCTTCACACTCGACGCCAATCGCCCGAAGGCGGTCGCCCGCCGACGCGCCACCGGGCAGCGCACCGCGCGCGAAAACATCGCCCATCTTTTTGATGCCGACACCTTTATGGAATACGGCTCGCTGGCCTTCGCGGCACAGCGCAAGCGACGCAGCATCGAGGACCTGATCGAGAACACGCCGGCCGACGGCGTGATCGCCGGCACCGGCACGATCAACGCCGCGCTGGTGGGCGAGACCGCCGCACGCTGCATGGGCATCATCTATGACTACACCGTGCTGGCCGGCACGCAGGGCAACATGAATCACAAGAAGCAGGACCGGATGCTGCAGCTCGCACAGCGCCTGCGCATCCCGGTGGTGATCTATGCCGAGGGCGGCGGCGGAAGGCCGGGCGACACCGAAGGCCTGGGTCTGACTGGCCTGGATGTGACCACGTTTGCGCAGCTCGGCAGGCTCTCGGGCCTGGTGCCGCTGATTGGCGTGGTCTCGGGTTACTGCTTTGCCGGCAATGCCGCGCTGCTTGGCTGCTGCGATGTGATCATCGCCACGAAAAACGCGTCGATCGGCATGGGTGGCCCGGCCATGATCGAAGGCGGCGGACTCGGCGTGTACCGGCCGGAGGAAGTCGGCCCGGTGAGCTTTCAGGCAACGAACGGCGTGATCGATCTGCTGGTGGATGATGAAGCGCAGGCCACCACGGCCGCGCGTCAGTACCTGTCCTACTTCCAGGGTCCGATTCAGGACTGGCACTGCGCCGACCAGCGCCTGCTGCGCCAGGCGATTCCCGAAAACCGGCTGCGGGTCTATGACATTCGCTCGGTCATCGCACAGCTCGCTGACGAGGGCTCGGTGATGGAGCTGCGTCGCGATTTCGGCATCGGCATCGTCACAGCCTTCGTGCGCATTGAAGGGCGAGCGTTCGGATTGATCGCCAACAACCCGAATCATCTGGGCGGCGCGATCGACGCGCCCGCTGCCGACAAGGCATCACGCTTCATGCAGCTGTGCGACGCCTACGATCTGCCGATGATTTCGCTGTGCGACACGCCTGGCTTCATGGTCGGCCCTGAAGCCGAAAAGACGGCGATCGTGCGGCATGTCTGCCGAATGTTCGTCGTGGGCGCGAGTCTGACCATCCCGTTCTTTACGATCGTGCTGCGCAAGGGCTATGGCCTGGGCTCGCAGGCAATGGCTGCGGGCGGCTTTCACGAGACCCTGTTCACCGTCGCCTGGCCGACTGGCGAGTTCGGTGGCATGGGGCTGGAGGGCTATGTGCGACTGGGCTATCGAAAGGAGATAGAAGCGATCGCCGACCCGATCGAGCGCCAGACCTATTACGAAGCGATGGTGGCCAAGCTCTATCAGAACGGCAAGGCCACCTCGATTGCCTCGGTGCTCGAGATTGATGAGGTCATTGATCCGGAGCAGACACGGCGCTGGGTAATGGCCGGTCTGAGGGCGACACCGCCCGCGATACCGAGGCAGGGGCGCAAGCGACCCTGCATCGATACCTGGTAAACAAGGACTCTGACATGACAACATTTGTGCTGGTTCACGGCGCCTGGAATGGCGCGCACGGCTTCACGAAAGTGCGACGGCTGCTGCGCGCCGCCGGGCACGAGGTGTTCACCCCCAGCCTGACAGGCCTCGGCGAGCGCTCGCACCTGAGCAACCCGCAGGTCAATCTGACCACCCACGTGCTGGATGTCTGTAACCAGATCCTGTGTGAAGACCTCAACGATATCGTGCTGCTGGGTTTTTCCTACGGCGGTTTCGTCGTGACCGGCGCGCTCGAGCACATCGCGGACCGGGTCAGTCATCTGATCTATCTCGACGCCTTCGTGCCAGATCACGGCGAGTCGCTCATGGGCCTGGTCAACCGCGTGAGCCGACTGCCCTTTGCGCTCGGACAGTCCTGGCAGCTCCCGCCCACTGCGCGAGTCCTGGAGAGGCAGGAAGACACCGACTGGATCAGAGCCCGGTCAAGCGCGCAACCGCTGCAGTGCTTCACAGAACCCGTCTGTCTGGCCAAGGCGCTCGAGTCTTTTCCGTTCAGCCGCACCTACATCAAAGCCACGCGCAACCCGCCCGACGATGTCGCCGAGCCGGTTTTTGCCGCAACCGGCAATCGGCTCAAAGCCTCAAGCTCATGGCGATACGACGAGATCGCGACCAGCCATATGGTCGCGATGAATCAGCCGGAAGCACTCGTCAAGATCCTGATCGAGGTCGCCGCACAGTAACGGCTATTGCCGTGCAATCTCGACCAGCGCGATTTTGTCGTAATCGAGTTGCTGCATCGGATCGAGGGTGTACTCGACCTTGAAAAGCTTGCCACCGGTAAAGCAGAAAGGCTCGTCGTAATGCGACACCGGGCTGCCGCGATCAAGCCCGATATCCAGCCCCGAGAACGACACCATCGAATTGAAGCCAACCATCTTGGTGTCGATCCGGCCAACCGGATCGCCGTCGATCAGCAAGCTTGCAACCCGACCTGAGGGCAACGCTACCGTACCCATGACCGGCAGCGAAATCCGGATCCAGGGCGCCAGTTCGACGCGCAGGGCAAACACATGGTGGCCAAGTTCGATCGGTCGATCGGCGGTGATCAGGTGATGCACGCCGCCGATATTCATGTCATGGACCAAACGACCGTCCTTGATGTAGAGGCTGTAGCCTGAGGTGGCGTCGCCGTGTGCCACCAGTACCCCTTGCGCATCGATGGTGTCGATACGCGCGTGGGCCTCGATGAGATAGTTGCGGCTGCGCACATCGGGCGCCACATCGTTCGGCAGATGCCCCATGCCGGCATGCATCACAACATGCGTGCGCTGTCCGTGAAAGCGACGGCCGTTCTCGGCGAATCTCGGTCCGAACCGGTCATCGAGCGGCAAAACCTGATTCGCCTCGGCCTGCTGCCACCAGAGCGCCTTGAGTGCCTCAAGTTTGTCGGGATGCACCGCCGCGAGATCGTTGATCTCGTTGAAGTCCTTGTCGAGGTGGTAAAGCTCCCATTGATCATCTTCGAAGGGCTTGCCGACCGGATGGAAGGCCACCGCCTTCCAGCCCTCATGCCAGATGCCGCGGTGCCCGAACATCTCGAAATACTGGGGCGACGACCGTCGCGGTGCATTGGCATCGTGCAGGCTGGCAGCAAAACTCTCGCCCGTCTGCGGCTTGACCGTGTGGCCCTCGACCTGCACAGGCGGCGAGAGTTTGAGCAGATCGAGCAAGGTTGGCGCGATATCGCTCACATGGCAGAACTGATGGCGCAACTCACCGCGGGCAGCCAAGCCATTGGGCCAGGCGACGACCAGCGGGTCTCGCACGCCGCCGCCATGCGTGTTCTGCTTGTAGCGGCGCAGCGGCGTATTCGAATTCATCGCCCAGCCGAGCGGAAAGTTGGAATGGGTATCGCGCCCGCCGATATCGTCGATTCGAGCGACTTTGGTGGCCAGTGTTTCCTGAAGCAGATTAAACGGCCCCATGGCATTGACCATGCCAAGCGGCCCGCCTTCCTGGCTGGCGCCGTTGTCGGACAGCACCAGCACCAGCGTGTCATCACGCAGACCGGCGTCGCCCAGAAACGCCATCAGCCGCGCCAGATGCTGGTCGGCATGATCCAGCATTGCGGCATACGCCGACTGCAGGCGAACAAAAAGCTTTTTTTCATCAGGGCTTGCGGCATCCCAGGCTTTGACGCCCGGATTGGGCGGCGGCAATGTGGTGTCCGGCGGCACCACACCCATCTCGATCTGGCGCGCCAGACGACGTTCGCGCTCGATATCCCAACCGTGGGCGAATTGCTCGTCATAGCTGCGGATGAGTTCGGCGGGCGCCTGATGTGGCGCATGGCACGCTCCCAGCGACAGCATCGTGAACCAGGGTCTGCTCGGCCGATCGGCCTCATGGTCCGCGATCATGCGGATCGTCTGCGTGACCAGATCTTCGGTCAGGTGATAGCCGGACTCGAAGCTTCCCGGCGCTTTGATCAGGGTGTTGTCCTGGACCAGTTCAGGGCTGAACTGGTCGGTTTCGGCATCCAGAAAGCCATAGAAACGATCGAATCCGCGCCGCAAGGGCCAGCCGTCAAAGGGGCCGCCCGGGCCGCTCTCTGTCACCGGCGTCACATGCCACTTGCCAACCATGTAATTGTTGAAGCCATGCGGGCGGAGCATTTCGGCGAGGGTTGCTGCATCGCGCGAAATCTTGCCGCGATAGCCGGGAAAGCCGCTGTCGAAATTGGCCAGACAGCCCATGCCCACATCATGATGATTGCGCCCGGTCAGCAAGGCAGCGCGAGTGGTCGAGCACATCGCGGTGGTGTGAAAGCCGGTGTAGCGCAGGCCTTGCGCGGCAATCGCGTCAATCGTGGGCGTCGGAATCGCCGAACCGTAGCAACCAAAATCGGAAAAACCGACATCGTCAAACAGCACCACCAGCACGTTGGGCATGCCCACCGCGCGGGGCTGCGCTTGCGGCCACCACGGCACCGAGTCGGTCAGGGTGCGCCCAATCTTGCCCTTGAATTCGCCTGACTCAGTGCTCACCCGATGCCCCGCCGCTCATTGCAATGCCTCGCTCAAGCTGCTCCCATACCTGACCATAGAGCGACAGAAACGTCGGGTCGCTTTGCAGTGCCCGCACCTGGCGGGGGCGCGGCAGATTGATCGGCATGTCGGCCACGATGCGACCGGGCCGGGCACTCATCACCAGCACGCGGTCGGCCAGCGCGACCGCTTCGCTCAGATCATGCGTAATGAACACGACCGTGCGCCGCGTGCGCTCCCACATCTGCAACAGCAGATCCTCAAGCTGGATCTTGGTTTGCGCATCAAGCGCGCCGAATGGCTCATCCATCAGGAGCACTTCCGAGTCGAGACAGAAGGTCCGCGCCAGCGCGCAGCGTTGACGCATGCCGTGCGACAGGGCCTTGGGATAGTGGTTTGCAAAGCCGTTGAGGCCGACCTGATTCAGCACATCGTGCGCGCGGGCCTCGCGTTCGGCCTTGGGCACGCCACGCAGCTCCATGCCGTAGCAGACATTTTCAAGCGCGGTGCGCCACGGAAAAAGACTGTCACGCGCCAGGGTGTAGCCGACGCGCGGATCGCCGGCAGTCGGCTGCCTGCCACCAATGTCGATCCGACCTTTCTCGAGTGGCACGAGTCCGGTCAGCAGATTGAGCAGCGTGGTTTTGCCGCAACCGCTCGGCCCCACCACCGCCAGGAACTGGCCACTCGGAATGTCCAGACTCAGGTCATCGACTGCAAGCACCTGACCGCCGTAATCGACCGTCAGGTTCTGGATTGAAATCGCTTTCATTGCGTCACTTGATCAGGGTTCATTGTCTCGGGGTTTTATTGATTGACAATCGGCTTTTATGCATTGCCGTTGTTATCCTGATCGAAGCTTACCCTGCAATCCGGATCTCAAAGCCTGCCCGGGGCTGTGACATCAAACCCAAATTGCGTGCCTCACAGATGCCAACTCGCCGATCGATGTTCAGAGACGGGCGATTCAGTCAGCTCGGGCCAGGTCTGATCACCGGTGCCGCCGACGATGATCCGAGCGGGATTGCGACCTACTCCGAGGCGGGTGCGCAGTTCGGCTACGCCATGCTCTGGACGGTCGTGTTTACCCTGCCACTGATGGCCGCGATCCAATTGATCAGTGCCCGCATCGGCTATGTCACACGCCGCGGGCTCGCCTGGAATATCAAGGCCAGCTTTCCCCGTCCTGTTGTGTTGCTGATCGTCAGCATGCTTCTCATTGCCAATGGCCTGAATGTCGCCGCCGACATCGCTGCCATGGCACAAGCGCTCAAACTGCTGATCGGCGGCCCTGCCCACCTCTATGCGGTCGGCTTCGGAGCCCTGTGTCTGGGGCTGCAGATCATGCTGCCCTATCGGGTTTATGTCCGTTGGCTGAAGTGGCTGACGCTTGCACTGCTCGCCTATGTCGGGGTCGTCTTTTCGGTTCGGATCGACTGGTGGCAGCTTGCCCACGATCTGGTCTGGCCACCTCTGAGCGCCAGCCACGCGGTGCTGGTGACGATCGTCGCGGTGTTCGGCACCACCATCAGCCCCTATCTCTTTTTCTGGCAGGCCGCCCAGGAAATGGAGGATGAGCTTGTCCGCGATGCCGATTCGACTGAACCCGGCGCCCTCTCGCCGGCAGGCGTGGCGAGCCATCTGCGTCGCATCAGGACCGACACCATCGTTGGCATGTCGTTTTCAAACCTGATCGCGTTTTTCATCATGCTGAGCACCGGCGCGACCCTTCACGTCGCCGGCATCACCACCATCGAGACCTCAGCGCAGGCGGCCGAAGCACTCCGACCGCTTGCCGGTGAACTGACCTTCCTCCTGTTCAGCCTGGGCATCATCGGTACCGGGCTGCTCGCCGTCCCGGTCCTGGCTGGGTCGGCCGCCTATGCCGTGGCCGAAGCCGCAGGTTGGCGAGGCAGCCTCGATCTGCGGCTCGATAAAGGCGAAGGATTCGGCTTTTATGGCGTGCTGACAGCAGCGACCGCCGGCGGCGTGGCCTTGTGCTTCACGCCGATCGATCCGGTGCGCGCGCTTTTCTGGTCGGCGGTGATCAACGGCGTGATCGCGGTTCCGATCATGTCGGTGATGATGATCATTGCCGCCAGGCCTCAAACCATGGGCGAGCATGTCATCAGCGGCACGCTGAAATGGCTGGGGTGGGTCTCGACCGCGGTGATGGGGCTCACCGTCGCGGCGATGTTCGCCTCAGCGTGAGGCGCGGTCGCTGTCGATGGCCTCTAGCATCCGGGCCTTGACCAGACCAAAAAAGGGATTCGACTTCATTCGCAACTGATCGGCAGACGACACCGCGAAAATACCCTTTTCTCCGCGCACGCCCATTGCACCGAGCGAGATCAGTCCATCGGCTGCAGGCGGCGCTTTCAGGCCGTAAATCGGGTCATCAAGGGGAAAGGGAATCGCCATGTGCGACAGCGAAAAGACCTGATCAGGCCAGTCGTAAGGCAAGGTGGTATCGACCGATGTCGATTGACCCGGCTCGGTGGTTCGAGCAAGCCCGGTCTTTTCATCGAGCACATTCCCGATGAAAGTCAGGCGATAGTCGCGCCTCGGCGATCGATCGATCGCCGCCTGCAGCGAGTGTGCCGGCAACCTCACCAGCGCGCTGTAACCCGTGATGCGGTTCAGATCAAAAACGATCAGCTCGCTGCCCGGGCGACGCAAGCGCGAAAAGAGCCGCGTCACCAGATCGGGCGCGATAACCGTGGCGTCAACCACCGACTGGAACGCCGTGATTGACGGCAATTTGTCCATCGCGCCTTCGCGCTCGAGGCGCGCCAGGTCACTGGCGAGGACATCACACAAAGCGCCGACCTGCGCCCCGCCATTTTGTGCAAAGGAGGCATATTTATAGGGATCAAGCTCGAGATCGACATTGCCCCAACGGGCTCTTTGCGCGATACCGAAATTGCTGATGATTCGCTGAACGTTGGCAAGCGGCGCAAAGGGCGACACGCCGAGAGCCGGTGACATCAGGATCAGCCTGCGGGGCAAGTGATCGAGTCGACCGGCGCTCACGGTGTCGGCGGCATATTTGAGCGCCAATGTCGCGCCGGTGGAGTAGCCCACGATCCAGTAGGGTGAGTCCGGATGGTCACGCCTGATCTGCGCCACCATCATCTCGACGGCTGCCTGCCAGTCACGCCACACGGCTGAGTCCAGGCCTGAAGGCAGGGTGCCATGCCCGGGCAATCGCAGGCCGTACACAGTCATTCCCGATTGATTGAGTGCGAGTGCGGTCGATCGAAGCGAATACGGTGAGTCCGACAAACCGTGCAGCAAGAGCGCCACGCCCTTGCCGGGTTCTCCCTTCATCAGATAGCTGCGATTCCAGTCGCCTTCGACGCGTTTGCGGTAGGGGCTGCCATCCGGGGCGTAACGACTGATGGCCGAGTCGAGTTCGGGGTCGAAGGCGGTTCGCTGCAAAGCCGCGACTTCCTCGAACAAGCGCGATTCGAGCGCACGATAGTCGGCAAAGCTGAACCCGTCTTTCGCCCGGTCGGCGGTGAACTCCTGCTTGAGACGGGTGGTGTGCCAGGGCCTGAGTTCGGGCAGCGTCAGGGCATAGAGGACGTTGCCGATGGCAATAGTCAGCATCACACCGACCAGCACTGCGGCGATCAACCGGAAGGCACGACCGACGAATACCAGACGGCGGCGTGAGGCGTGAGGCTTGTCAGAGGCGTTCATGGCATCAATTATGGCCCGAGCGACACCTCGCAGTTAAGATCGCTGTCTTTAAGCGAATCGGGCACTTCCACGTGGCGGAACTCTTTCTCGTGCGACATGCGCAGGCGTCTTTCGGCACCGACGATTACGACCGACTCTCTGACCTCGGTCACCAGCAATCACGATGGCTGGGCGACTACTTTGCTCAGCGTGGGCTGGTCTTCGACCGCGTGGTGACCGGCACGCTGCGGCGTCATCGCGAGACCCTCAGCGGCCTGGCCGCAGGCGGCGCCACCCTTGCCCAGTCGATCGAGCATCAAGGGCTCAACGAATACGAATCCGATCACCTGATCAAGGGCTGGCTAAGGCACACAGGCCAGCCCGCCCCGTCGCATGGTGCAGATCGTCGTGACCATTTTCGGGTGATGCGAGACGCCCTGTCTGCCTGGGTCGATGGCTCGGTCGACTTTGCGCCGCACATCAGCTTTCAGGATTTTCTGGCCGGGGTGCGGTCGGGCCTCGAGCTTGCGCGGGCCGATGCGACGGCGCGCAGGATCCTGGTGGTGAGTTCTGGCGGCCCGATTTCAACCCTGATCAGCGACGTGCTCGGCACCGAGCTGCGCGCGATGGTCAATCTGAACCTGCAGATGCGCAATGCCAGTTTCAGCGAGTTTCATGCGACCGAAAAAGTGGTTCGATGCGTCAGCTTCAACAACATTCCTCACATGGACGCCGAACCGCGCCGCTCAAAGGTCACCTACTCCTGAGCCAGGCTCACGGCAGGAGCCAGTATCAGGGCATGATCGGCAGATGAATGCCCCCCCTCGAGAACCTCTGCTGTCGCGCGTCCCGCCGCGCCGCTTCGCCTTCGTCGACCTCGAAACCACCGGTGTCTCACCCTCGGTCGATCGCATTACCGAAATCGGTATCGTCCTGGTCGATGCCGACAGCACGATTCAAGAGTGGTCATCCCTGGTCGACCCAGGCATTCCCATTCCATCCGATATTCAGGCGCTCACCGGCATCACCAATGAGATGGTGCGAAACGCCCCGCGCTTTTCGCAGCTCCTGCCGACCATCGCCGGGCTGCTCGAGGGACGCATCTTCGTGGCCCACAATGCCCGCTTCGACTACGGCTTCATCAAGGCCGAGTTCAGGCGCTGCCACGACCGTTTCAGCGCCGATGTGCTGTGTACGGTTCGACTTTCTCGCGCGCTGTTTCCCCAATACGATTCGCATCGGCTCGACGCCCTGATCAGCCGGCATCAGTTGCAGGCAAGCGATCGCCATCGTGCACTGGGCGATGCGCGAGTGCTGGTCCGATTTTTCGACAGGCTCTGGCAGCAGGAAGCCATCGAGCATGTCGATCAGACGATTTCCCAACTGCTCAAGCAGCCCGCCACGCCACCGCACCTTGCGGCTGGCGCGCTCGACAAACTTCCCGAATCGCCCGGGGTCTACACATTCGTGGGCGCAACCGGGCAGCCGCTCTATGTTGGCAAAGCGCTCAATCTTCGCGAGCGGATCCGATCGCACTTTTACGCCGACAGCCGA
>Ga0007796_10000972_pt1 | contig 10293 bp, 8 predicted proteins | sample CryBogmetaGMA0M_FD_60373 | JGI IMG/M metagenome (GOLD analysis project Ga0007796, IMG submission 60373) | Freshwater microbial communities from Crystal Bog, Wisconsin, USA - MA0M | ecosystem: Environmental > Aquatic > Freshwater > Lake | place: Crystal Bog, Wisconsin, USA | collected 2009-07-06 | reverse complement strand
GCGAGCCACCGACAGCATACCCCGCCTCCCGTCGCAGTCGCGGTCTACACTTGGACCATGACCAACGACGACCCCAACGACGACTTCGAGGATGACGAGCCGGCCGGAGATCCGGGGGCCGATGCCGAGATGGAGACCCTCGAAGGGGCCCCGTTCGACACCGACGCTCTCGACGTCGAGCCGAACCGGCTGGCGGCGGCGACCAAGGTGCGGTCGTTCCCCACCACCCCCGGCGTCTACCTCATGAAGGATGGGGCGGGGCGGGTGATCTATGTCGGCAAGGCGAAGAACCTGCGGGCCCGAGCGGGGAGCTATTTTCTCCGCGCCGCCGCCGAAGACCGGCGAACGGCGGAGCTCGTCCGCGAGATCCGCGACATCGACTACCTCGAGGCGGAGAGCGAGGTCGACGCGCTCCTCATGGAGAGCCGGCTGATCAAGGATGTCCAGCCGCGGTTCAATTCCGATCTCAAGGACGACAAGACCTTTCCCTACCTCCAGATCACCACTCACGAGGATTATCCGCGGGTGGAGTTCACGCGGACGCCGCGGCACAAGGGGGTGAAGCTCTACGGGCCGTTCACGAGCGCGGGGAGCCTCCGCGGGGCGATCGTCGTCCTCCAGCGGATCTTCAAGTTCCGCACCTGCACGCTCGACATCGATGCCTCCGACCCGCAGTGGCGCTGGTTCCGCCCCTGCCTCCTCGCCTCGATCGGGCAGTGCACCGCGCCGTGCAACCTGCGAATCTCGAAGACCGAGTATCGCGGCGACATCAACCGGCTGCGGACGTTCCTCGAAGGGGGAAAGCGAAAGCTCCTCGAGGAGATGCGGGCGGAGATGCTCGCCTCGTCGGGGCGACTCGAGTTCGAGCGGGCGGCCAGGCTCCGCGATGAGATCAAGCTCCTCGAGACGCTCGACCAGCGCGGTGACCTCGAGGAGCATGTCCAGCCGGAGGTGTTCCTCGTCGATCCGAAGAAGGGGCTCGCCGGGCTTGCGAAGGTGCTCGGGCTCGCGGCCCCGCCGCGCGTCATCGAAGGGGTCGACATCGCCCACCTCCATGGCAACGAAACGGTGGCCAGCCTCGTCCAATTCATCGACGGCCTCCCCTTCAAGGCCGGTTACAAGCGCTACCGGATCAAGGGGGTGAGTGGCATCGACGACTTCAAGAGCATCCACGAAGTCGTCTCGCGCCGATTTTCACGCCTCGTGCGCGAGGGGGCGAGCCTGCCGGACGTGTTCCTCGTCGACGGCGGCAAGGGGCAATTGTCAGCGGCGATGGCGGCGCTCGAGTCCCTCGGGATCGAGGCGCCGTGCGTGATCTCGCTGGCGAAGCGGGAGGAGGAGGTGTTCGTGCCGGGGAAGAGCGAGCCGCTGAAGATCTCGCGCGACGCCTACTCCCTCCGGCTCCTCGAATACGTCCGCGACGAGGCCCACCGCTTCGCCCAGCACTACCACCACTTCCTCCGCCGCCGGCGGACGCTGGGGGAATGAGCCAGCGTCATTACCGGCGCCTCTCCCCTCCTCTGGTGGGGATTGGTATCATCGGCGGGGAGGTCGGTCGGCCCGGGCGCCTCCGCGTCCGGTGCGCCGCGTCTCATTCCCAGAGGAGCCTGTCATGGTCGGTCGAGGTTCAATCGCAGCCTGCCTCGTGGCACTTTTCGTCACGGTCGCGGCGACGTCTGCGCACACCGAGCCCTTGGGCGACTCCACCCCAGCAGTCGCCAGCGGGGCCTACGAAGCCGTCGCCTGGATCCGTGTTCACCGTCCTGCCGGTTCCGGGGAAGGCCACGACGAACACTACGATTCGGCCCGCCAAACGCTCATTGAAAGGCTCGAGGAAAGGCTCGAGAGCCCCCTCATCCTCCTCTCGGCGCTGTGGCAGCCCGAGATCGCGAACCTCGAGACGGTGCGGAACGGGGAAGCCGATCCGCTGGCGTGGCTCGTCGCAGCGCTCGTCGTGACGGCGCCGGAAAAGACCGACCTGATCCGTGTCGGCCTGCGGGGGGAGCGGGCCGACGACCTCCAGCCGATCGTCGATGCCGTAGCGCAGGCTATCGTCACCGACGTGGTCGAGAGCGAGAAGCTCATCCGTCGCGGCCGCCGTGACCGGCTCGAGAAGAAGCTCAAGGAAATACAGACCGAACTCCGTGCGAAGCGGGAGGCCCGGCAGGCGCTGGAGAAAGAGGCGAGCGCGGGCAAACCCGCCGATCAGGCCGCTCGTCGGAAGCGCCTCGACGAGAGCCAGCAGGAGATCGCGCAGCTTGAGCGGGTCTCTTACGCGCTCGTCGAGTTGCTGGAGTCGACCGCGCTCGACCTGACGGGCCCTCCGACGATTCAGCGGGTCAAGGCGCCGAACAGCACGGAAAATCCCTGACCACCCGCCGCCCCGCGGGTGCGGGGTGGGAAGGGAACTTCAGGCGTCGTTCCCGGAGAATCGACCGAAAATTGGCGATTGGCTGCGAATATCCCGATCGGTAGACTTCCGTCCATGAGCACTGTCGAAGAAATCGAGGCAGCCATCCAGCAACTCGCACCGGCGGACATGGCCACCTTCCGCGCTGGGTTCGCCGAGTTCGACGCTGCTGAGTGGGATCGTCAGATCGCAGCTGACGAGGCGGCAGGAAAGCTCGACTGGCTAATCCAGGAAGGGCTCGACGATCTCGATGCGGGCCGCTGTACCGACCGTTGAGACTTCCCGATGAGACACCGGGCCTCTCGACGATTCTGACGACACTATCGAGATCTCCCGGAAGAGATCCAACGGCTTGCCGATCGGGGCTACGAACTTCTCGTCGATGACCCACGGCACCCGTCGCTCCAATTCAAGCGCATCGGCCGGGTCTGGTCTGCGCGAGTCGGACTTCACCATCGGGCACTCGCCACCGAGCGTGAAGGCGAGATCGTTTGGCTCTGGATCGGGAGCCACGCCGAGTATGACTTGCTCCTTCGGCGTCAGTCGTGATGCGGCAGTGCTGCCCCGCCGCCGCGCTGTTGCGGGGCGGCGGGACAGGTGGCCATGGGCTCCGCGTCAGCGCGAGTTCATGTCGCACGACAGCCCGCCGGCTGCCGGGACGTAGCAACTGCGGGCGTAGTCCATCACCATGCGGTGCGAACTGAACCGCCAAGCGAGCGAGCTGATCGAGTTCTTCATCATCTTGATCCACGTCTGCGGCAGACCGTCGGCATCGCGTTCGTAGAACAGCGGGATGACCTCGTTCTGGAGCACGTCATAGAGCGCCGCCGAGTCGCGGGCATCGGTGATCTCGGGGTTGGCATGGATCTCGCCGCGGCCAATGGCAAAGCCGTTGCGGCCGTCGAACGCCTCGGCCCACCAGCCGTCCGGGATCGAGCAGTTGAGCCCGCCGTTCAACACCACCTTTTGGCCACTCGTGCCCGAAGCCTCGAGCGGGCGGCGCGGATTGTTGAGCCACACATCGACCCCCTGAATGAGGTGCCGGCAGACGTTGATGTCGTAATCCTCCACAAACACGATCCGGCCAGCGAGGCGCGGGTCGTGGCGGAGGTTGGCGATCTTGCGGATCAGCCCCTTGCCCGGATCATCGGCCGGATGGGCCTTGCCGGCGAAGATCACCTGGATCGGCCGGTCGGCATCGCAGACGAGCTTGGAGAGCTTGTCGAGGTCGCCGAGGACGAGATCGGCCCGCTTGTAGGTGGCGAAGCGCCGCGCGAATCCGATCGTGAGGACGTTCGGATCGAGCACCGACCGGGCTGCCTCGACGGCCTCATCGCTCTCGCCGCGCCGCTTGCACTGCCGTGCCAAGCGACGGCGGACGAATTGGAGGAGGAGGTTCTTGAGGGCGTAGTGCGTTTCCCACAGTTCGCCGGGATCGCACTCGTGGATCTTCTGCCAGACGTCCGGCTCGCCCATCCGCCGGAACCAATTCGCCGGGAAGATCCGGTCGTAAAGCTGGAGCATCTGCCACGACAGCCAGCTCGGCACGTGGACGCCGTTGGTGATGTGGCCGATCGGCACCTCTTCCTCGACCCGCCACCCCCACAGATCCTTCCACATTTTCCGGCTGACATGGCCGTGCAGGGCGCTGACAGCATTCGCTCGCCGCGACAGCTTGAGGCCGAGGACCGTCATGCAGAACGGCTCGCCGTGATTGCTGGGATCGACACGCCCGAGCCCCATGAGGTGATCGTGCGAGATCCCGAGGGCATCGCGCATCGGGCCAAGGTGCTCCTCGATCTGACCGCTGTCGAAGCGATCGTGGCCGGCAGGCACCGGCGTGTGGGTGGTGAACACCGTCTGCCGGGCAACGTCGCGGACGGCGTCGTCGAAGGAGAATCCGTCGCGATCCATCCGCCCCCGCACCGCCTCGAGCGTGGCGAAGACGGAGTGGCCCTCGTTGAGGTGATAGACGCCGGGGACGATCCCCAGGGCCCGGATCGCGCGCACGCCGCCGATCCCGAGGACGAGCTCCTGTCGAATGCGGACGCGGGTGTCACCGCCGTACAGGCGGCTGGTCAGCTCGCGGTCCTCCGGCGTGTTGCCATCGACGTCGGAGTCGAGGAGGTAGAGGCTCACGCGTCCCACGGCCATCTTCCACACCTTCGCCCGGATCTGCCCGGAGCGGGTGTCGACCGCCACCTGCACCTGCTGGCCGTCGGTGCCGATCGCCGGCTCGAGCGGCAAGGCCTCGACGCGCGACTGGAGGTATTCCTCGTGCTGGTAGCCGTCGATGTCGAGCTGCTGCTTGAAGTAGCCCTGCTTGTAGAAGAGCCCCACCGCCACCAGCGGGATGCCGAGACCGCTGGCACTCTTGATGTGATCGCCGGAAAGAACGCCGAGGCCGCCGGAATAGATCGGCACCGACTCATGGATCCCGAACTCGGCCGAGAAATAAACCACCGGCTTCGAGCCGAGGACGCCGGCGTGGACGTCGCTCCAGGTGTTTTCGGCGGCGAGGTATTCCTTCAGCCGCCGGTAGGCCTGGTTAATCCGGCTGTAGAGGACGAGCTCCGCCGCCCGGGCCTCGAGCCGCTCCGGCGTGAACTCGGCCAGCAGCGCGATCGGATTGTGATCGAGCTGGCGGAACCGGACCGGGTCGAGCTCCCGGAAGAGGTTCGTCACCTCCGGATGCCAGCTCCACCACAGGTTGCGGGCCAGCGCCTGGCACTTGTCGTAGAGGTTTTGCGGGGACAGCTCGATCAGCCGCAGTGGGCCTGGAGGAGGCCCGGAGGAGTCCTGCTTGCCGGCCGCAAGGCGGCCTGACGGGGAGGGAGTGGGCGCACGGGGATCCTCGGGCTGGCTCATGATCGGCTCCGGGGCGGAGGGGACGTTCGCGGGTGGAACGAATGGGGCGGGAAGAACGAGGTGGGCACCAGCCAGAAGGACCCGAAGTATAGCTCCGCGACCGGGCGGGTGAAGCACTCCCCTCGGGGAAGGCATACTCTTGCTCCATGTTCACCCACGATCCAACGCGCCCCGATGACGACGCGATTGCGGCCCTCCGTGCCGATCTGGCCAGCCTCGCCATCGCCACCGACCGAGCAGGCCCGTGGCACAGCGGCGCTTTCAACCGACTCGCCGAGCATGGCCTCCTCGCCGGATTCATCGCCCCCGAAGATGGTGGCACCGGCGCGACGGAGCCTGCGCTCCTCGAGGCGCTCTCGGCCGTAGCGTCGGCCTGCCTGACGACGGCGCTCGTGCTCACACAGTGGGCCAGCGCCTGCCGGTTGCTCGCCACCGGCCCTGCTGATCTCCGTGACGGCCTCCTTCCCCGTCTGGCCCGCGGCGAGGAGACGGCGACCGTCGGCATCGCCCAGCTGACGACGAGCCGTCGCCACATCGGCTCCCCCGCCCTGCGGGCGGTGGGCCGGGGCACCTCGTGGTGGCTCGAAGGAACCTGCCCCTGGGTGACTGGCGCCGACTCGAGCGACAGCATCGTGACAGGCGCCGTCGCCGCCGACGGCACGCCGAGATTCTTCATCATCCCGACCTCGGCAGCCGGGCTCACGATCGGCAGCCCGATGCCGATGCTCGCCCTCTCCGGCAGTCGGACCTCGAGCGTCGCCTTCGACGGCGTCGAGCCGCGCGCCGAAATCGTCCCCTCGTCTGCCTCGCCGGCCCGCGCCGGCGGGCTGGCAACAAGCGCCTTGGCGATCGGCTCCACCCGGGCCTCGATCGCGCTGATTGCCCACGAGGCGGCCGCCCGCCCGGCGCTCGAACCGGTGGCCACCAGCTTCCGCCACGAGGCCGACGCACTCGCCGCCCGACTCGGCTGGCTCGCTGGGGAGGAAATCCCCGATCCGGCAGCCCGCGATGCCCTCCGCACGGCGGCCAACAGCCTCGTCGTCCGCGCGGCCCAGGCGGCGCTCACCGCCACGAAGGGGGCGGGGTTCATCGCCGGCCATCCGGCCGAACGGGGTATCCGCGAGTCGATGCTGTTCCTCGTCTGGAGTTGCCCGCAGCAAGTTGCCTCCGCGGTGATCTGCGAACTGGCCCACCTCGACGCCCCGGCGTGAGGTGGAAGACGGGGCGAAAACGGCCTTGCCCCGGCCCCCTGATTCCTGTGGAATCCGTTCCATTCTCCGGGAGTTTTCGGTCATGAACGCGCCGCGCACGATCCTGCTTGTGAAGCTCTCTGCCATCGGCGACGTCCTCCACGGGGTGCCGGCGGCGGTGGCGATCAAGGAGGCGTTTCCGGCAGCCACGATCGGGTGGGTGGTGGAGGGCCGCTCCGCCGATGTCCTCGAGGGGCATCGGGCGATCGACCGTGTCTTTCGCCTGCCGCGGGGATGGGCCAAACGACCAACCGAAATCCTCCGTCTCCGCCGTGATCTCCGCGCCTTTTCCCCCGACGTCACGATCGACATGCAGGGGCTCTTCAAGAGCGCCTTGGTCACCCTGCTCGCCGGCAGTCCGATCCGCATCGGCCACGCCCGCCCCGAAGCCCGCGAAGGCTCCTGGCTCTTCACAAACCATCCCGTCACGTCGGCGGCCGCGCATGTCGTCGCGCGAAACTGCGGTCTCCTCGCCCCGCTCGGCATCCGCGCCGGGTTTCCCCGGTTCGGCATGCCGCGCTGGCCGCTGGCCCGGGCCCGGATGGAGGCATGGATCGAGTCGCTCGGCCCGGGATCCCCGCCAGTGATCCTCAACCCCGGTGCGGGATGGCCCTCGAAGCTCTGGCCTGAGGATCGCTTCGCGGCCGTCGCCGCACGCCTGGCCGACGAGCATCGGCAACGTGTCGTCGTCGCCTGGGGGGGTGAACGGGAACGCGCGATGGCGGAACGGATCGCGTCCGCCGGCCGGGCGATCCTCGCCCCACAAACCTCGCTTCAGGAGCTCGGCGAGCTCTGCCGGCTCGCGGCAGTGGTGATCTCCTCCGACACCGGTCCCCTCCACCTCGCGGCCGCGGTCGGCACCCCCTGCGTCGGCCTCTTCGGCCCCGTGCCGGCGACGCGGAACGGGCCTTGGGGGGCGGGCCACGTCACCGTCGAGCCCCCTGCCGAGGCACGCCCACCGTGGCACGAACGGAAGACCGACACCCACTCGATGGCCGCCATCGACGTCGATGCCGTCGTCAACGCGGCAGCGACACTCCTCTCCGCCGGCCTCTGCCGGGTCGCCTGAGAGGGCGGGTATACTCCCGCCCATGCAGCGCAAGAAAGTCAATCCGTTCAGCGTCCTCCTCGGCATCGTGGGGATCGCCTTCACGCTCACGGCGGCATGCTATTGCCTGTTCGTCCTCCGGGGAATTCGGCCGGAGACGGCGCGGGCTGCTCCACACCTCCTCGAGCGGCTCATCGACCGCTGGGGGACGACGGCGCTGATCGTCGAGCTCATCGCTCTGGCTGCGGCGACCTTCGGGTCGATCGCCTACGACGAGATCGGGCACGACGCCATCCGCCGTCGACTCCGCGACGAACGGGAACGACTCCCGCCCCCTCCGACGAGCGACTTGGCACCCGGAGAGGACAGCGACGACGCCCACGAGGCGGCCCCGTGAGCGCCGCCGCCGCGAAGCGTGTCGCGGCTCTCCGCGCTTCGATCCGCCACCACGACCGGCGCTACCACGTCGACGCGGCACCGGAGATCACCGATCTCGAGTACGACCGGCTCGTCGACGAGCTCCGCGATCTCGAGCAGCAACACCCGGAGCTCGTCACCCCCGACAGCCCGACCCAGCGGGTCGGAGGGGAGGCCCTCGATGGCCTCACCCCGGTGCGGCACCCGATCCCGATGCTGTCGATCGACAACACCTACTCCGCTGACGACCTCGTCGCCTGGGCGGGGAAGGTCGAGGCCCTCCTCGCCGCAGCCGGTGATCCGCGGCCGGTCGCCTGGGTGCTCGAGCTGAAGATCGACGGCGTCGCCGTGTCACTGACGTACGACGACGGGTGCTTGGCGCTGGCGGCGACCCGCGGCAACGGCAGCGTCGGCGACGACATCACCCACAACGCGCGAACGATCCGCGATCTCCCCCTGCGCCTCGACCTCGCCGCCCCGCCAGCGCGGATCGAGGTCCGTGGTGAGGTCTACATGGCCAACTCCGACCTCGTCCGTCTCAACGAAACGCAGACGCGGGATGGCAAGCCGCCCTACGCCAACACGCGCAACGTCACCGCCGGCAGCATTCGCCTCCTCGACCCGCGCGAGTGTGCCGCCCGTCCCCTCCGCTTCTTCTGCCACGGGATTGGCGATACCACCGGTCTGGGGATCGCCTCGCAGTCGGAACTCCAGGCCTGGGCGAGCGCCGCGGGGCTCGCCGTCGCGCCTGGCGGAGGGCGGTTCACGTCGATCGGGGCCCTCGTCGACCATGGCAACATGCTCATCGAAGAGCTCCACGCCCTCGACTTCGAGGTCGACGGCTTCGTCGTCAAAGTCGACGACTTCTCGCAGCAGCGTGAGGCGGGCACGACCTCCAAGACCCCGCGCTGGGCGATCGCGTGGAAGTTTGAGAAGTTCGAGGCCACGACGACGCTCGCCGGGATCCGCGTCCAGGTGGGGCGCGGGGGGACGGTGACGCCGGTGGCCGACCTCGAGCCGGTGGAACTCGCCGGCACGATCGTCCGCCGGGCGAGCCTGCACAACGCCGACGAAGTCGCCCGCAAGGACATCCGCACCGGCGACGTGGTCGTCGTCGAGAAGGCCGGGAAGGTGATTCCCCACGTCGTCCGGGTGGAGACGCACCGGCGGACCGGCGCTGAAGTCCCCTGGACGCCACCGACCGTCTGCCCGGAATGCGGCACCGCCATCGTCAAGGATCCCGAGGGGGTCTTTCTCCGTTGCCCGCTCGTTGCCTGTCCCGCGCGCGTCCGGGAGCGGCTGCGATTCTTCGCGTCGCGTGGGGCGATGGACATCGAGGGGCTCGGCGACAAGCTCGTCGAGCAACTCGTCGCCACCGGAATCGTGCGCGATTATGCCGATCTCTACCGGCTCTCCGTCGGGGATCTCGTCCCCCTGGAGCGGATGGGGGAGAAGTCGGCGGAGAACCTCGTCACCGCGATTGCGGAAAGCCGGACGCGCGGCCTCGCCAGGGTGTTGAACGGGCTCGGCATCCGCCACGTGGGCCCGCGCGTGGCCACGATCCTCACCGACCGGTTCGGGAGCATCGCCCGACTCGCGGCGGCGACCGTCGACGACCTCGCGGCGGTCGACGAGATCGGCCCGGTGATCGCCGCAACCGTCCACGAATGGCTCGCCTCGGATGACGGCCGGGGGGTGATCGTAGGACTCGCGAGCGCGGGAGTCCTCCTCGAGGCACCGCAGGGAACGGCTCCCGCCGCCGACGGGCCACTCGTCGGGAAGACGCTCGTCGTCACCGGCACGCTCGACCGCTCCTCGCGCGACGAAGCCGAGGCGAGGATCCGTGCCGCCGGGGGGCGAGCCTCGTCGAGCGTCTCGAAGAAGACCGACTGGCTCGTGGCGGGGCGAGACGCAGGCAGCAAGCTCGAGAAGGCAAAGAAACTCGGCGTGCAGATCGTCGACGAGCTCGGCTTCGAGAAGCTGCTCGCCGGCGACATCCCGACGGAGTGACGGCGCTTCAGAGGGGCGGCCCGGCCGTTCCTGCCGCAGAGTCGTCCGGCAGACAGGCCCAGGCAAGGATCGCCATCGCGGCGCCCCACATCGGCTCCCCGGCGACCAAGCCAATCAGCGGCCAGGCGACGAGCGCGGCCCGGGCGACCGGTCCCCGAGTCCAGCGATTCCAAACCCCGACGGCGAAGGCGATCTCGAACAGGACGATTCCATGCGTGACGAAGTTGGTGGCGATCTCCGACCCGGCCAGCAGCCCAGTCAGATCGATCCTCGTCGATTCCCGGGCGGCG
>Ga0007796_10000971_pt1 | contig 10295 bp, 11 predicted proteins | sample CryBogmetaGMA0M_FD_60373 | JGI IMG/M metagenome (GOLD analysis project Ga0007796, IMG submission 60373) | Freshwater microbial communities from Crystal Bog, Wisconsin, USA - MA0M | ecosystem: Environmental > Aquatic > Freshwater > Lake | place: Crystal Bog, Wisconsin, USA | collected 2009-07-06 | reverse complement strand
GGCATATCCCTTTTTCCCTGATGGCGAACAATCCGTTTTCAGCGATAGGGCGGATATTATATAATATCCGCCCTATCGCTGAAAACGGATTGTTCGCCATCAGGGAAAAAGGGATATGCCCCCGACCAGCAACATGTCTTCCACAACATCTACCATGTCTTCCAGCACCACCACCAACCCGTCTGCGGTCTACCAGCACGCCCTTCCTGACGGAAACGGCGGATACACCATCACGCCCATCGCCGACCCAGTGGCGTTTCACAAGAAGCACGAGGACGAACACGAGGGCAAGGCGTTGGAACTCTCCAACTGGGTGAAACTCGTGCGAGGACGCCCCGACCGACTGGACGGCATGACCTTTGTGGGCGTGTCTCAACACGACAAGGACAACAACATGTCCGTCATTCGTGAGGGTGTGCGTCGCATTCTCGAAACCAACATGCGGGTCAACGGCAAGAAGAACAACTGGAACTGCGGGTTCTTGGGGTCTCGCTGGTTTGACTACGAGTTTGCGGGCAAGTCCGTGCGGGTCGCCTTCTACTCCAAGAAGTATTACCCCGCAACGAAGGTATGGACGCACGATGAACCCTACGCCATCACCTTCCACATTGACGGCTCGTAAGCACCCAACAACAGCACTGGGGTCAAGTGCTTCAACAACCCCACCTTTTTACATGCAGGCAGTCGCCTGAATAGAAAAAGATATTATAATATGGGGCTGTTTATTGAAAGGAAACCTTCACATTTTTCTCTATACGGATTGGGTCTTGCTTCGGGGTCTTGCGTCGTCGTTCTCGGTCTTTCTTCCTGACCTCTTCCAAATGTGCCTCTCGATACTCCCGCTGATATGCTTTGCGTGTCTCTCTCTTGCGTTCGTAGTAGGTCTGTGGCTGGACGCCTTGCTCCATTATGTATGGTATAAGGTTGTCCTTGAACCGATTACTCCTCTGCGTCCTTCTCTGCCTGTGTCTTCCGCCGAATGCCCGACCAAACCTTCTTGTTCTCCGCCTTCACAGACAGGTCAGGTTCAGTGACCTCGTCCCAAGTCCCAGTCGCCTCATTGTATCGGCGAGTGGTCTTGCTCGGGTGAATGTTGCGTGTGGAGAGTTTCGCACCCATCTTCCTCATGACCGCACCAATCCGCTTGGCGTGGGTCGTCTCGTTGTTCTCCTTCGGCTGCGGGACACCTGCGGTCATCTCCTTCACGATGGTGTATGCGTCCTTGTCCGCCACGAACTCCTTACGAATGAACTTCAAGTAGGGGTCGTTGTTCTCCTGTGCCTTCGTCATATGCTCCTGCAGGGACGCAGGGGCTTCACGGGAAGGGTTCTTGTAATACTCCATCGCACCCTGAACCAGCCACTCCAACCAACCCGCCTTGTCGTCCTTCAACGCCTTGCCCTTCGCATCATCACGCTCGACAATCCAGCCCTCCTTGTGCTTCTCGTCGTCCCAGTCCTTATGGTCTCGGGACAGGAAGCGAACCTTGAACTGAACCATGATGATACGACGCCACACCGCTCCGCTCTCCGCAGGCACTTCAAACATGTCGTTCAAGGGCAGAATAATCTTGAAGCGAGGTGTGTAGGTAATCTCATTCTTATACTTGGCGGATACGCTCACGGGTTCGATGCCCGTATAGGTCTTGACCTGTCCCTCGTCCAACACATCTTTCTTATTCAACTCGTTGATGATGACGACCCGAGAGAACCGAGCGTTATACAAACTATCATTGTTGACGCTCCCTCCGTCAGGGCGGTGCGAGAATGCCTTGCGGTCGCCCGTCGTCATCAGGCGTCCCATCACGCCATTCACACAGACATTCAGGTGCGACTTCGCATTCGCTCCGTCCTCCGTTCCCTCCTCTACAAACATCTGTGAGCGGTTGTTCTCACCCGTCAAGCAGTAGCCGAAGAAGTATTGGAGGAAGCCGATGGCGTCCGCATCGCCGTGAAGGACTTGGCTGATGAACTCCTGCTGTTTGCTGGTGTCCGCACCCTTTTCATACGCAACCTCCAACTTGTAGGTCAGGTAATCCTCCAATTCGTAGGGACGGAGGGTCGCCGTCTTCAAACACAGAATTCCGTTCGCAACGGGTAGGATTGAGGAATTGGCGTTGAGGTTGTCCTCCCACAACTTTGAAACGGCAATCTTCGTCTCAATCTGCGGCATACACTTGGTCGCCGTGCGGGTCATCGTCATCGATGTGATGAGCGACAGCGTTGCGTCCATCTTCTTCTTCATGACCTTGCCCTCTTCCGTATCCGCCACATCTTTGTATTCCTTCGCAATCTTGATGGCGAGAGGCGTAAGAATGGACTTCATATGCTCCGTGAAGAGCGTGATGATGTAGGCAGTATTGACCTCGCCCCACAACCCCTCCTTCGGCTTGAACGCCCAGTAGGTCGTATGGCTTTTGGTATGGGCGATGGAAACCAGCGTCCCCTCAAACGCCTTCGCAAAGATGTTCGCCAGTCCCTTGTCGCCCTCCCCGATGTTCTCAATGAGGAACTCAATAGGCAACTTTGCAGTCAGTTCGGCGTAGCGGATAGGATTGTCCTGCCTCGCCCAGTAGTGAATGGACTTGCCCGTAATCTTGCCCTTGCCTTGCTCCCAAATCCTATCCGTGTCCCGTGCGGAATACTTGTAAGACCGCTTGGCGAAGTCATGGACGAGTTCCCTGCCCCTGTCCGTATTCTCCACGCACTTAATCGCCCACACGCCGTTCCGCCATGAGACAAAGTCGTTTGCCCTGTCGTCGCTCCAACACTCCAAGACCAACTTGCGGTAGAGGTCAAAGTCATCGTGGTGGAGAGGAATGATACGCTTGGACTTGGTGGACTTCAAGACCTCTGCGTTCTCGTTGATGCGGTGAATGATGGTGTCCTGCTCCTCACCCTCCACCAGTTTGAGCGGTCGGTTCTCCCACTTGCTCTCGTCGTCCTCCAACAGCCCGTCCTTGTTGCGGGTCTGCTTCCATGCGTGGAGCATACGCATCTTCCGTCCCTTATGATACACGCTACAATCCATCTTGACCGCACTTCCATCATCGAGCATAATGCTCTTCTCCTGATTGACCCGCTCCACATACTCCTTCATCGCCGAGTGCGTGCCGACGACATCGGGGACATAGAACCGCCAACTAATCTTCCGTGCCTCGTAGGACGACGCAGACGCCAGTGCGAACGGGTGTGAGCCGATGAAATGCTTGATGGCTCGGCGGTGCTGGTCGTTCAGGTTCTCATACTCCTCACGGGTGGTGTCCGCCTTGACCTCCACATCAATGTCTCCATACAGCACGGCAAGGTCGTCGTCGCTGGTGAAGGCAACCTCGTAGAGATGACGCTTCTTCCACTGCTTTACCACTTGGTCGGGGGTCAGCACCACATCGGGGTCGTTGCCCTTGCAGTGATACTTGATGGGGACGGCGATGGGCTGGGGGACAGGGCTACTCATCTGGATACTATGCTTGTCTTAATGGATTGAAAAAAGAATTTCCGTTTTCTACGCACATTTCCGTTTTCTGTGATAGGGGTGTTAGATGAACCACCAAACCACCAATTCTTACTTTTCCAAGAGTTATGCATAGAGAGGGTCATTTTCGTTTTATAGAAGAAGCCAAAGTATATGGGTTTTGGTGGATTGCTGGTTTTGAAGATATACCTACTAAATCTGGTTTTATGAGTTATACACACTGGATACTGAATAGATGCCTCACCCAGTCCGTAGCATCAAAGGTTCGCCGTCCTTGTATGTCTCCGTATCTATCCACGCACTCGGGCGGGCAGTAGTCCATTGTCCCATCAGGAGCGACCTGCCGTCCGCACCGCACCCACCCCATTCTCTCGAAGAGCGGTTCAGCAATGGGGTCAACGGGACAGAAGACAAGGGATATGTTTGCCCGTTGGAACTCCTCCTTGATGTGAGTGATGAGGCGGATTGCGTGTCCCTGTCGGCGGAACTTCGGCATGGTGACGATGCGAGTAATCTTGTTCTTGAAGATTTCTGCGACGGACAGCAGAATTTCTCCGTCGTAGAGGCAGTATAGCCCCGCAATCATCAGGTCGCCCTTCACCCTCTCCAACGCCTCTCGATTGTTCCGCAACCTCTCGTTCAGCGGCATGAAGTCCTCTAACTGCGGACAGACGCTTGACCGCAGTGCCTTGTGGAGAATTTCCGTCTTGGAGCGGGTGATGTAGACGGGTTGAAGGTAGGAGTAGAAGCGGTAGGAGTAGTTGGTCGTCATTCTTGTCGGGGGCTGACCTGATTTGGTTTGCCGAACCGAAATCCGTTTTACGCCGACGGGGGTGGGGCAGGTGCGACCTTGACGGCTGTTGGTTCAGGCGGCGGCGTATCCAAATCCACCCCGAACTCCGCCGTCCGTCCACAGCAGTGCGACCGCACATTGCGATGGTTCATGTAGCGTAGAATAGCAAAAATCAAAGCGAGTATGCTGGTGAGACCACCACCAAACCCGACTTGCGACATCGTTGTAGCGTCCATTTTGTTATATAGGAAATGTATAAGGAGGAATGAATGTGCTGTCGCTCTTTGACGGGATTAGTTGTGCGAGGGTCTCACTTGACCGAGCGGGGATTGAGGTAAACGCCTACATGTCGAGTGAGATAGACAAACACGCCATCAAGGTCAGCGAGAAGAACTACCCCGACATCATCAGGGTCGGCGATGTGCGGGACTTGGAGGTCGAGGGTCAGGTAGACCTGTTGATTGGCGGAAGTCCTTGCACCGACCTCTCCATCGCCAAGAAGGACAGACAGGGATTAGAGGGCAACCAGTCGTCCCTGTTTTGGGAGTATGTCCGCATCAAGAAGCAGTGCAATCCGCAGTGGTTCATCTTGGAGAATGTGGCGTCCATGCCGAAGAAGGACAGGGACATCATTACGAAGGAGATGGGTGTTGAACCCGTCATGTTTAATGCGTCGCTGGTCTCCGCCCAGTGTCGCAAACGCCTGTTTTGGACGAACATACCCTTCGACCTGCCCGAAGACAAGGGCATTCTGTTGAAGGACATTCTCCAACCCGATGTGGAGGAGAAGTTCTACATCAACAAGGAGATGAAGGAAACGGGCAAGACAACGGGTAAGGTTGGATACATTGGAAAAGGAGAGCAATACGGACAGGGCGGTCAAGCCCATCGGGTCTATGCCCCCGAAGGCAAGACACCCACGCTGTCGTCGGGTGCACCGCTCATCAAAGTCGGCTACATGGGAAACAAGGAGCGACAGACCAATCGCATCTACGACCCCGACGGCAAAGCACCCACGCAACTCAAAGGGTCAGGCGTCGGCGGAGCGTTGCCTACGCTGATTAAAAAGGAAACCCGCATTCGCAAACTCACGCCCGTCGAGTGTGAGCGATTACAGGGGCTTCCCGACAACTATACAGAGGGCGTAGCGACGACCAATCGGTATAGGTGTTTGGGGAATGCGTTTAATGTTGATGTTGTGGCTCATATACTCACGGCTGTTCGCTCTCCACATTAGGAGGCGGGGACATACAGCAGATAGACGACGACCCCACGAGTGCGGGTGCGAGGGGCGGTGGTAAAAGTCCATGCTCGCTCGGGGACACGGGGCGGAACTCTACGGGGTGGAGCGGGAACTTGGGTGTGTTCGGCATCGGGGTCAGCGGTCGCTTCTCATCGCACGATACAACGCCCGCATCTGCCTTTCCGCCCGCATCTTCGGTAGTGGGTAGGTCGAGTGCTTCCTCCCTGTCTTCTCGCTTATCACCCACCACAGGTTCGTCTTCCCGTGCTGTTGTAGGCGGTAGGGCATCTTTGCTCTCCTTCAACTTAATCTGCACCACATTCGTCGCACGGAGGCGGTTGTTCTCGTCCAGTAGGGCTTGGTGCTTGGCGTAGAGGTCGTAGAGTTCAGCACGCAGAGACAGAACCATACGCATCATTCTGTCCTGTGGGCTGTCTCCCTCAACCTCCTCACGCTTGGGAATGACTGGCTCGGGCTGTGTGTCGCTACGCTCCATTTCTCTACACAAAGATAAGAATGTCGCAGTTCTCCCGAGAGTGCGAGTGCGGGGGCAGAACAGGACACCCGAACAACCGACGGAGTGCTATTCACGAAGAGAGCAAGAGGCACAAGCGGTTCATGGTGTATCTCAAAGAAACAAAACCAGCAGATACTACAAATGTCTTCGTCCGCATCGCTGTCGGCAATCAGTATTCACAGGCAGATGGGTCTGTCGCAGGGTCAGTCGCAGGAGGGCGTGAATATCCGCAACCCGTCCACAGCCCTTCTCTGCGTCTCGTCCGTTGACCGCTACAATATCCCACAGGGAGAGCCGAGCGAGTTGATTGCGTCGCAGACCAATCCCGCCTATCCGCAGACGCTTTTGTCTCCCTACGATTTTTCCGTCAATAGCAGCCAAAACTTCCTTGATGGTTTTTTCACTCGCCTCGCCCTCAACGAAATCCAGTTCCGTTGGACTATCCCGACCCTGACGCTCCGCAACAACAAGCAGTATATCATTTGGTCTCCTGCGGGTCGTAGTGTGACGACTGCAGTGACTTCGGTGGGCGGACTGATTACCTTTACGATGGCGTCCACCACTGGCTACACGACCTCCACCAATCCTATCCTGATTGGCGGATACTCTACCCTTTCCACGACTGCGGGCGTCGTGAATGCGAACGGACTTTACACCATCACGGGAGTGACGGGGACGACCCTGCAGTGTTCTCGTGTTGCGGGTCAGTCAACTCTCCCCGACTTTACGGCTGCAACCGCCAACGGCACTATCGGTATTCAGTATCTCATCACTATTCCCGAAGGTTGGTATGACCTTTACAACGCCTCCACCACTGACTTCACCAATCAGGGCAACCTTGCCTATCAGTTCCAACTTGCGGTCAGGACGGCGATTTCAGGGGCAACTGGTTTCACCTGCGTCTACAACCTCAATCAGGGGACGAGCATTGCTCCCTACAACTGCTTCATCGCAAGGTCAAACGATAGTTCAACCTTTTGGTTTCAGCGGTATACGGACGGCACACAGCCCAATCGTGTCGGTCTGTTCGAGATGATGGCGTGGTTTACCAATCAGGCGAACAATGTGTCGGCACAGGTCGGCACGCCGAACGCCTCGCTCCTCTCCACGCCCTTCGTGGATATTGTGTGCTACAACCTGACCTACAACCAGTCGCTCAAAGATGCGGACACGGGAACGACCCGTGATATTCTGTGCCGTCTCTTCCTCACGCCCGACGCCTTCACGGGCAATGTGGCTAATCTCGGGTCTGCCCCAATCCTCGTTCATCGTGCCTTCCCGTTCCCCAAGCAAATCAAGTGGAACGCCGACCAGCCCATCGGCAACCTGCGGTTTCAGGTTTACGATAGTCAGGGATACTTGCTGACGACTGGCGATGGTCTCACGGGGACGAACAACTACCAGTATTATGATGCGGACATGGGTGATTGGACGATGACGATGCTGGTGAGCGAGGTGTGAGAAGGTCTCACTGAACTTCGTGTTTAAGCGATGTTGCCGAGTTTCCCGCCAATCTGCGTGGCGTTCATGCCGAGATGCGACGCCATGCTCTTGTTGTGCTTACTCATCGTCGGCTGAACGAGGGTCTTGTAGTGCGACGACGCAGTCCCCGACCGCATCTCCTTGTTGTAGGGGTGTATCATCTGGAACGCAGGCGTCCCCATGCGAATAGCCCACACCTGCGGGGCAGTGTAGTCGGCAAACAGCGTCGCCTTCTTGCCCTGCGTCATCTCACGCTTCAACTCCTTCTTTCGCTCCTTGCTCGGCTCGTGGGAATACATGGAGGACGAGTATACCATTTATACCAATCGGCAGAGGAAATGTGTTGCGATTGAAGTATAAACAAGATGTCTCACGCCGAAAGTGTGCAGATGGAACTGGTGCAGGGCAAGTGCGAGGATATTTACTACGCCAACCCCGAGACCACGAAGAAGCAGTGTATCCCGACGAAGCAGACGACCAAGTATGTGCAGGGCTTCAACACGCTGGGTGCTGGAACGAACACATTTCTTATCCCCGCCAACTTCGGTCTGCAGGGTGTCTGCGTGGCTCTGCAGTTGCCGTCGGCGACGAGCGGAACGGGTCTTGCCGTCCCTCGTGGCTGGGGCTATGCCCTCATCAAGCAGATTTCTTACCGCATCGGTGGGTCTACGCAGTTCTTCGTGACGGGTGCACAGATGCTGCAGCACGCCCTCAAACGCATGACGAACCAGATTGCGAAGGACGACCTCCTGACGCTCGGTGGCTCTTACCTCACGGGAACGGGTCTCGAGGTGGGGACGAACTGGGCGTATGTGTTCCTTGACCTGCCCTTCACGAAGGCGACCAGCGAGGGCATGCCGTCGCCCCTTCCAAGCGATATTCTCGGTTCGAACGTGCAAATCACCCTCGAACTGAACGCCCTGTCGTCGGTGGTCTCCAACAACGGCGGCACGCTGTCCTACCTGTCGTCTCTGCAGTCGGGTCAGTTTCAGGTTCAGCAGGTTCTCATGGCGAGCCGTGATGATAGTTTGGCGGTTCGGGAGAACATGGCGACGCACCAGTATGTCTACCCTGTGGAGTTCGTCCAGCAGGAGCAGGTCGTCAGTGTCGCCAACACCTCGTCGGTGCAGACCATCACGGCTACGGGCTTCCGTGCGGGGTCGGTCAAGAGTATTGAGTGCTGGCTCACTCGTGATGGCTGGGCGGACGGCACGGCGTCCAGTGTGACGGGTGCGTCGCCGACGGGCATTGTCGTTGCGGGTAAGAACCCGCTGAAATGGATTGCTCCCATCTCGGTTCAGTGCACCTATGCGGGCGATGTGTATGCTCGCTTTGATGTCGGCATCTCTGCACTCTGGAACTTGATTAACGGCAAGTCATCGCCGTATGTGAATAGCGTTGATGTGTCCTATGCGAGCAGTGCATACAGCACGACTGGAACGCAGTATCAGTGGTGCACCCTGCCGTTCGCCCAGACCTACGATGTGGCGGACACCAGCGACCTCACGCTCGTGGAGGGTCTTGCGGTGACGAACGGCATTGTGAATATCCAGTTCGCAATCCCGCCCGTGTATCAGGCGGTCTCGACGGGAACGAACGACTGGAAACTCCACCTCTCCTACATCTACAACGCCTCTGCGGTCTTCTCGCAGTCGTCGTGCGAGATGGTTTTTTGATGGGTAGAACCCAAACTGGTAAGGAAAGCATCACGCCCCGCCTCTGCTTCGGCGAGTGTCTTGAATGTCTTACAATACAACTCCTTGTTGTGCCGAAAAATGCGAACATTGAAACTACCCCTTCGTCCATCTGTATAAATGTTCGGGGTCTGCGACCGAGCAGGTCGGTTGACGCAGTTGTCTGTCTGCGTAGTCCAACGCAGGTTCTCAATGCGGTTGTCGGTCTTGTCTCGGTTGATGTGGTCTACATAGTCCTTCCCTTCCTCACGGGGAAGAAACGCCAACGCAAGAAGGCGATGGACTGGAACAGGTTGACCTACACTACCATTCCTAATCGTTACAAACCAATACACATGGAAGGTCGCTTTCAGTGTCTTGATTTGACCTTCCTTACCATAATAACAAAGCGTCCTAACCTCACCCTGTCGGTTGATTTCATAGTGGTCGGGATACGACGGGATTTTGAACCACTCCATTGTTGTGAAACACCATTGTTGTCTTTAACTTCCATTTTCGCCCGTTCCTGTTCGTAGCGAGGTTCGGGTCTATCCATTTGATACGCCACCTCGTCCTCGTCTCCATGCACCGCCCACCACTTACTCATCTTTAACAATCATAGGAAACTTCCTGTGAATGTTAAGTATTGATGTTGTGGTCGAGGGTTTGCCCTCTCGCCCTTGACCGCATGATACAGCGTGGACGAGAGTTCAATGCTCGGCATCATCGTCCTTATCCTTCTCGGCGTTGAGGCGTTCAATGACCTCCTCAAAATATTTAACGACCTCTTTTTTCGCTGGCTTCTTCTCCACAATCTTCTCCCGCATCGCCTTCAACGAAGGGTTTGACTTGTCTATCTTCGGCGGGTCGGTCTTCGGTCTGTCTGCGGGCTTCACACTCTTCAACGCACGAGGGTGCATGGGGGCATACGGAAGGTGAGTTCCAGCGTTCGTCGGCATTGTGTAATCCCAAGCAAAGAATATCCTGCAATGAACCTAATGGAGACCGAAGTGAATATCCCCGACAAGCCGTTCAAGTTGGAACTCTCCACTGACGGAAGTGGAAACAGCATTGCGATGATTGGCTCGACCAAGTCAGGCAAGTCCTATGCCC